>ENA-UOIV01001438-UOIV01001438.1-human-gut-metagenome-genome-assembly--contig:-C59-NODE-1438-length-19983-cov-14.216580_pt1 | contig 19983 bp, 18 predicted proteins | sample MGYA00242333_ERZ723880 | MGnify/ENA metagenome assembly ERZ723880 | reverse complement strand
ACTTCGTTGTCCGCGAAGGCGAAATCACCGCCCTGCTGGGGGAAAACGGCGCGGGCAAATCCACCTTCAAAACATGCTGGTCGGACTGCTGGAGCCCACCGAGGGGTCCATCACCTTCGACGGCAGGGAGATGAAGGAGATCAAGATGGGCAAGCTGCCGATCGCCGCGGTGCATCAGGAACTGAGCCTGTTTTTGAACCTCACCGTCGCCGAAAACATCTGCATCGAGGACTTCCCCGGGAAGAAGTCGATGGTCAACTGGAAGAAGTGCCGCGAGGAAGCCCTCAAGTACATGGGCATCATGAACATCCAGCTCGACCCGGACGCGATCGTCGGGACCCTGGGCCCCGGCGAGCAGCAGCTGATCGAGATCGCCAAGGCGATCCGGCTCAACCCCCGCGTGCTGATCCTAGACGAGCCCACCGCATCCCTGACGGCGCCGGAACGCGAGCGGCTGTTCGAGGTGATGCGCACGCTGAAGAAACAGCGCATCGGCATGATCTTCATCACGCATTTCCTGGACGAGGTGTTCGCCGTCTGCGACAAGGTCGTCGTGCTGCGCAACTCCGAAAAGGTCTGCGACGCGCCGGTGACGGAGGTCACCAAGCACGAGATCGAGGAGCACATGGTCGGCCATTCGCTGGAGGGTTCCTCCTTCAGCCTGGGTGAGCCGGACCCGGAGGTCGCGCTGCGCGTGACCGGGCTCGAGTCGGAGAGCTTCGCGGACATCAATTTCGAGGTACATAAGGGCGAGATCCTCGGCGTGGCGGGCCTCATCGGCGCGGGACGCACCGAGCTGATGGAATCCATCTTCGGCCTGCGCAAATGCGGGGGCACGATCGAGTTCATGGGCGAGACCTTTAAAAGGTGGAACACGCAGCAGCTGATCAAAAAGGGCATGGTGATGATCCCGGAGGACCGCAAAAACTGCGGCATCTTCCCGCGGCGCGACCTGAAGGAGAACATCACCGCGGCCCAGATCGACCACTTTGTCAACCGCAGGGTGAAGTTCTTCGGCTTCCGCAGGGAAAAGGAGAACGCGCAGAAGGTCATCGACCGCTTCCGCGTCGCCTGCCCCGGCATCGAAGCCTACATCACCGAGCTCAGCGGCGGCAACCAGCAGAAGATCATCGTCGGCCGGTGGCTGAGCCATTCCCCGAAGGTCTGCATGTTCGACGACCCCACCCGGGGCGTGGACGTGGGCTCGAGGGCGGAGATCGGCGAGTACATCGTCGAGCTTGCCAAAACGGGCACGGCCGTGATCCTGGTCTCTTCCGACCTGAACGAGCTGGTCTCCATGGCGCACAGGATCATCGTGATGCGGCGCGGCCGGATGGTCTCCGAGCTGATGCGCGAGGACTTCGACGTGCGCCGGATTCTGTCGATCGCGTCCTCACAACAGGAAGACGAATCGTCGGTAGGGGGTAATCATGGTGAAAACGCATAACAGCCCGCTGAAAAGATTTATGAGCGAGCAGTGGGCGGCCGCTCTGATCGGCAACATCCTGCTCTTTTTGATCCTGGCCGTGTCGCAGCCGGCCTTCCTGCAGGCGACCAACATCATGAACATCCTCTGCCAGTGCAGCCTCTTCGGGATCATGGCCATCGGCATGACCTTCGTCATCTCCACCGGCGGTATCGACATTTCAGTGGGCATGAACGCGCTGTTTACCATGGCGCTGATGTACCGGCTGAATTCCTACGGCATCTTCCCCGTGTGGACGATCTTTTTGATCGTGCTGGTCGTCGGGTGCCTGATCGGCCTGCTCAACGGCTTTATGGCGAGCGTGCTCAACTTCCCCGACATGATCGCCACGCTGGCGACCATGTCCATCCTGCGGGGCGCGGCCTACCTGCTGCTCGACAACTCCCAGAAGTTCGTGGACGCACCGCTGCGGGTGATCGGGAACTCCAAGCTGTTCCAGATGGTCCCCACCCCCACGGTCCTGATGATCATCATGACCGTCATCGGCATCCTCGCGCTGCGCTTCACGCGGTTCGGCCGGTATGTGCTGGCGGTCGGCGGCAGCAAGAACTCGGCCGTCTTCTCCGGCCTGAACGTCACCCGCATCCGGATCGGCGCCTATGTCATCTGCGGCGTCTGCGCCGCGCTGGGCGGCATCGTCTACGCCGGGCGCATCGGGTCGATCGCTCCCAACTCCTGCATGGGCTACGAGTTCACCGTCATCACCGCCGTCGTTCTGGGCGGCACCAAGATGAGCGGCGGAAAATCCTCCATCGTGGGGTCCGCACTCGGATGCGTCTTCCTCTACCTGATCGAAAACGCCATGACGATGCTGGACATCTCCAGCTACTACCAGGTCTTCGCGCGCGCGGTGATGATGCTCTGCGCCATCGCGATCGACACCGCGACCACGATGCGCAACAACGCAAGCGTCGTCAGGGAACGGCGCGCACGCTTCCTGCAGATCCAATAGCATTGGTACCCGGCACGGCTCTGCCGTGCAGAAAATAACAAAAATCTAGGAGGACAAGTAATGAGAAAGGCAATCGCACTGTTCCTGGCGCTCGCAATGACCCTCGCGCTCGCCGCCTGCGGCAGCTCCGCGCCCGAGGCGCCCGCGAACACCCCGGCTCCCGAAAGCACCGCCCCCGGCGCGGCGGACGACGCCGCTCCCGCCCCCAGCGAGGACGCGGGCAAAACCATCAAGATCGGCGTTTCCACCGACACCGCCACCACCGTTTTCCGCAAGGTGGAGCTGATGGGTCTTTACAGCGCGGCAGAGGCCGCCGGCAACGTGGAGATCATCGAGCTGTGCGCCGATGACGACACCACCACCCAGTACACCCAGTTCAAATCCCTGATCGACCAGGGCGTCGACGTCATCGTCTGCTGCGCCATCGACCAGGACGCCATCCTCACCGCTTATGACTACGCGCAGGCGGCGGGCGTCCCAGTTATCAACTACGACCGCAAGGTGGAGCACGAGAACGTCTTCTTCACCGCGATGTACGATTCCTACAGCGACGCCAAGCAGCTGGCGGAATACCTCATCTCCGTGGACGACGGCGAGGAGCACACGATCTTCCTGACGGTCGGCTCCCTCGCGGACCCCAACGGCATTGCCCGCCGCGAGGGCTTCCAGGAGACGATCGCCGCCTCCGGCCACACCAACCTCAAGGTTGTTGAGATCATGACCGACTGGGACGTCGACAAGGCGCTCACCAACATGCAGAACGCGCTGCAGGTCTATTCCCCCTGGGCGGTAGCCAACGTCTCCGCGCACATGGACGGCTCCTGCTACCAGGCGCTGGAAGAGGCCGGCCTCAAGATTAAACGCGGCGAGGAAGGCCATGTCTACTACACCTCGCTCTCCGGCGAGCCTCCCGCAGTCGCCTACATGGAAGAGGGCTTTACCGACAAGATCTTTGTCATCCCGGCCGACACCGCCGGCGGCGCGATCTACGACGCGGCCGTCAAGCTCGCCAACGGCGAGACCCTCGAGAGCGACACCTTCTATATGCCCACCTTCGGCGTCGGCCCCGACGAGCTCGAGGCGAAGTCCGACGAAATCTGGACCGTCAAGTATGCCGACATGCTGGGATAAGCTCCCCGTGTCCGCAAAACGCACAACCCCGTAAACCTTCCGCCCAAAGGCGCGGCGGGTTTGCCGCCGGCTTGTCCGCGGCAGGCCCGCCGCCCCCCGAGGGAAGCTCGCACAACCCAAGAACGCTTCGATGAGAGGTCAATCATATGGATACAAAGTTCAAAAGCAATTCGACATTGGGAAATAAGAATCGGTTCTGGAACGGCTTCAAGAAGTTTTCCTTGGATTTGCCGGTTGTGTACATGCTGATCGTGGTCTGCGTTGTGATGGGCTTCCTGAATCGCAATTTTTTCTCGGTGGCGAACATCATCTCCATGCTCACCTCGTATTCCTACTACATCATCGGCGCCATCGGCCTGGTATTCGTGTTCCTTTCCGGCAACTCGGGAATTGACCTGAGCATCGGATATGTGACGGGTTTTTCCGCGGTGGTCTCCACCAAAACCATGTCCCTGCTCTCCGACGCGAACCCGGATATGAACCCCTGGCTCATCATCCTGCTCGGCCTTCTGGTCTCCTGCTCGATCGGCGCGCTGTTCGGCCTTCTGAACGGCATCGCGGTGGCAAAATTCCACATCGCGCCCTTTATCATCACGCTGGCCAGCCAGCTTTTGGCAATGGGCCTCTGCTATGTGTTCACAAACGGCTACACCGTCTCCGGCGGCCCCCGGGAGCTTTCCCGGCTCTCCACCCTCACGGGTATCCACATCGGGAAGACCATCATCCCCATGGCGGCGATCATCCCCATCGTCATCTTCATCCTGATGGCGGTGGTGCTGAGCAAGACCACGTTCGGCAGGCAGGTCATCCTGACCGGCAGCAACCCCAAAAGCGCCGAACACGCGGGCATTTCGGTCTCCCGGATCTATATCATCGTCTACCTGCTCTCCGGCATCTTCGCCGGGATCGCGGCGATGTTCATCCCCATGTGCATCGGCGGCGTAAACCCCGATGTCGGCGCAAACCTGCTGATGCCGATGGTGGCGGCGGTCACGATCGGCGGAATCAGTCAGTCCGGCGGCTACGGCAACATGGTGCAGGCCGGGTTCGGAATCCTGTTCATCATGTGCCTGATGAGCGCCATGACCTTCCTGGGCTTCGGCCTGCCCACCCAGCAGCTCGCCTACGGAATCGTAATCGTGTTTACAATGACGCTCCTCGGCTATATCGAGAGAAAGCGTTTTAGAGTATAAGCGCAAAAAGCTATTAAGAAGGTAAAGGAGTAATCAACAATGAAATTCGGAATCGGCTCGTTCGCATACAGGTGGTCGGTCGGCCGCCCCTACTACCGCCCGGAGAACCCCATGACGGTGGACCAGCTCATCGACCGCTGCGTCGCGTACGGCGTGAAGGCGGTCCTGCTCTGCAACAACATCTCCCTGCACGAGTTCACCGAGGAACAGCTCACCGCGATCCGCGACCGGATCGCAAAGGAGGGCATGACGGTCGAGACCGGCTCGCGCGGCACGGATTTCAACTATTTCAAGCGGATGCTCGAGGTCTCCAGGTTCCTCGGCTCCAAGGTGCTGCGCATCGGCTGGGACATGGACCGGGATACCGACGCGGCCGGGCTGGAGCGGCAGGTGCAAAAGGGCATCGAGACGATCGGTGCGCTGATGCCCACGGCGCATGAGTACGGCGTGCATGTCGCGATCGAAAACGGCAAGCTCAATGACATCCAGGAGGTCAAGAAGATCATCGAGGGCGTGAACGATCCCTTCTTCGGCTGCGCGCTCGACACCTGCAACTCCACCTGCTTCACGACCCCGACCGAGACGGCGGTGCGCACCCTCGCCCCCTACGCGAAGACCGTCCACTTCAAGGACTACGTGGTCTCCCTCGACCCGCGCGGCGACGTGATCACCGGCGTCCCCCTCGGACAGGGCTACGTGGATTTCCCGCTCATGCTGGACATCCTCAAGCAGAACGGCTACGACGGGAACATCTTCCTGGAGCTCTACATCAACCGCTGCGACACCCATGCCGAGACCGTCGCCTACGAAGAGGAATGCGTGAAGCAGAGCATGGCCTACGCGCATGACACGCTGGGCTTCTGACCCGGATGCCGGAGCGGAGGTGCGCATATGAAAGAGGCGTATATCGGCGTCGACATCGGCTCCTCCGGCTGCAAGGCCATCGCGGTCGACGGGGAGGGGAAGACCCTCGGCGTCCAGTCGGTGCGGTATGACAACACCCTGGTCTGCACGGGGCTGGGCTGCTACGAGCAGCCCGCCCGCGTGCTGCGCGACGCCGGGCTTGACTGCATCCGCGCGCTCGTGCGGGAGCTCGGCCCGGACCGCCGCACGGCGGCCATCGGCCTCACCGGGCAGATGCACGGGCTTGTGGCGCTGGACGAACATCTGGAACCGCTCCGCCCCATCCTCAGCTGCGTCGATTTCCGCAATGAGAAGCAGAACGACGAAATCTACGCCAAGGTGGGCGGCAAGGAGGGCCTTCTGCCCTACACCAACAACAAGATGGTCCCCTCCTGCACGGCGGGGAAGATCCTCTGGATGCGGGAGAATGAGCCCGCGCTCTTTGCCCGGACGCGTGCCGTCGTGAACCCCAAGGACTATGTGCGCACCGTGCTGACCGGCGTCCCGGCGACCGACGAGTCGGACGCCAGCGGCTTCGGCGTCTACGACGTGCGAAACCACCGCTGGAACCGGGAACTGCTCGACCTGATCGGCCTGCCCGAAGAGGTGCTGCCGCCGGTCTTCCACGCCGACCAGGCGGTCGGGACCGTGCTGCCGGAGGTGGCCGCCGAGCTGGGCCTCGGCCCGGACACGGTGGTCGTGGCGGGCGCGGGGGACGCCATCATGCAGACGGTGGGCTCCGGCGCCGTGGAGGAGGGCGTCTACAGCGTCGTCCTCGGCTCGGGCGGGCTCATCTCCACCTCGCTGGGCGTCTGCGCCCACAACGAGGGCGCGCGGCTGCAGGTCTATTCCAGCGCCGTCCGCGACCAGTGGGTGGCCTACACCGGCCTCATGAGCGTGGGCACCTCGGTCAACTGGATGCGCGAGAGCCTTTACGCGGCCGAGTCCGCGCGCGGCGCGGAAGAGGGCTTCCGGCGGATGGACGAGGAGGCCGCGCGGGTGCGCCCCGGCTGCGACGGGCTGCTCTTCTTCCCCTCGCTCCTCGGCCAGCGCAACCCGGTGGACGACCCCTACGCGAAGGGCGTGACGGTGGGGCTGACCCCGTCGCACACCCGCGGGCACCTCTACCGGGCCCTGCTGGAGGGGCTGGCGTTCGGGATGCGGGAGGTCTACCTCCAGCTCCGCGAGGTGGGCGCGCCGATGAGGTGCATCCGGATTTCCGGCGGCGGCGCGGTCAACACCCTCTGGTGTCAGATCTTCGCGGACCTCTTCCAGGCCCCGGTCCGCCGGGTGCCGGAATATTCCGCCTGCGGCGCGCTGGGCGCGGCCGTGCTGGCCTCCCATCACGGCAAGGACCCCGCGTCGCTGCCCGGGCGGTTCGCCTCCTTTGGAAGCGACCGCACCTTCGAGCCCGACGTGTCGAAAAAAGCGGTCTACGACGACCTGTTCGCCGTCTACACGCAGATCTATCCCGCGTCGAAGGGGATTTTCCAAGCGCTCAAGCGTTTTGACGAGACCCATTGACCACTCGTTTCGGAGGGAATACATATGAAAAAAGTCATCAACCAACCCGCTGATTTTGTCGATGAGACGATGGAGGGCATCGTCGCCGCCTACGGCGACCGGGTGCATTTCCTGGATGGCGACCGCCGGGTGCTGGTCTCCGGCTACCCCTCCCAAAAGGGGAAGGTCGGGATTGTGACGGCGGGCGGCTCCGGGCACCTGCCGCTCTTTTTGGGCTACGTGGGCGCCGGCATGGTGGACGCCTGCGCCGTCGGCAACGTCTTCGCCTCGCCCGCCTACACCAAGATGGCAAGCGCCATCCGCGCCGTCGATTCCGGCGCGGGCGTCCTCTGCCTCTACGGCAACTACGGCGGCGACAAGATGAACTTCCAGCAGGCGATCGAGGACTGCGAGTTCGACGACATCCGCTGCCGCAGCGTGCTGGCGTGCGACGACGTGGCCTCCAGCCCGAGGGAGACCGCCGAAAAGCGGCGCGGCGTGGCGGGCATCCTCTACGCCTACAAATGCGCCGGGGCCGCGGCCGGCCAGATGCGGAGCCTCGACGAAGTCGCGGCGGTCGCCGAAAAGGCGGTCGCCAACACCCGCACGATGGGCGTGGCGCTCACCCCCTGCATCGTGCCGGAGGCGGGCCGCCCCACCTTTGCGATCGCGGACGACGAGATCGAGATCGGCATGGGAATCCACGGCGAGAAGGGCATCACGGTGGAAAAGATGATGACCGCCGACCGGATCTCCGAGATCCTCATGGAAAAGCTGCTCGCGGACCTGCCGCTGGAGGCGGGGGACGAGGTCTCCGTCCTGGTGAACGGGCTGGGCGGGACGCCCGCGGAGGAGCTGTTCATCGTCTACCGCCGGGTGGCGCAGATTCTGGGGGAGCGGGGCGTGAAGATTTTTATGCCCCATGTGGGCGAGTTCGCGACCTCCATGGAGATGGCGGGCCTTTCCGTCACCCTCTTCAAGCTCGACGGGGAGCTCAAGGAGCTGCTCCGCGCGCCCGCTTCCACCCCCTTTTACACCAATGCCAACAAATGATGGAGGGCGTTATGACGACGAAAGACCTTTGCAGGGCGATCGACGCGATCTCCGCGCGGATCGATGAAAACAGGGACGCCCTGGTGAGCCTGGACCAGCAGAACGGTGACGGAGACCTTGGCATCTCCATGAGCGGCGGGTTCCGCGCCGTGTCCGATTTCCTGCACGATTCGCAGGAGACCGATCTGGGGAAATGCCTCAACCGGTGCGGCGACCACTTCAACGAGGCGGCGCCCAGCTCGCTGGGGACCATCCTCGCCTTCTTTTTCAAGGGCATGGCGAGGAGCCTGAAGGGCACGGAGACGTGCGACGCGGCGCGGCTCGCGGAAGCGATGCGCGCGGGGCTGGAAAACGTGATGGCCAAGGCCGGCTCCAAGCCGGGAGAAAAGACCATCCTCGACTCCCTGACTCCCGGCGTCGAGGCGCTGTCGGCCCATGCCGGGGAGGGCGCGCGGGCCGCTTTCGCCAAGGCCGCGAAGGCCGCGCGGGAGGGCAGCGAGGGGACCCGGGCGATGAAGGCCGTATGGGGCCGCGCCGCCTATTACGGGGAAAAGAGCCTGGGCGTTCTGGACGGGGGGTCCGTCGTCGGGGCGCTGATTTTTGAAGCGATCAATGATATGGAATAGGGTGTGATATCGATGTTTGAAGAATTCATGTACCAGCAGGCCGTGCGCCAGACCAAACAGGATATGCTCAAGGTGGGCTCCCGCCTTGCCGAAAAGGGTCTCCTTGTCGGCAAGGGCGGCAACTACAGCGTCCGCATCGGGGAGAATCAGATCCTGCTCACGGCCTCCGGCTTCTGCAAATCCGAGATCAGCGAGGAGCAGATCAGCCTGGTGGATATGGAGGGCAACCTCCTGGAGGGCTTAAAGCCCGCCGCCGACATCCGGATGCATCTGGAGGTCTACCGCTCGATGCCGGAGATCCGCGCGATTGTGCACAGCCATCCGCCCATCATGACGGGCTTCGCCATGTCCAACTACACCTTTGAGGACTTCTGCATGCCCGAGGCGATGCTGGACATCGGCGGAATCGAGGTCACGGAATTTTCCGTGCCCACCACGATCGAGGTCCCCCAGGTGGTGCACAAGTGCATCCGGAAGAACCCGGACGTGCGCGCGCTGATCCTCAAGGGCCACGGCGTGCTCTGCCTCTCCTCGGTGGACGTGATGGACGCCTGCTACAAGCTCGAGTGCCTCGAGGCCGTCGGGCAGGCGATCCTCGTGACCAACGCGCTGGGCGGCGCCTACCAGATGACCCCGCGTGAGATCGAGGGTGTGCGGGCGATCCTGGCGAAGAAATAACGACCGCCGTTTTGGGGGGAACACCATGTATTTTATCGGCTTGGATATCGGCACAACCGGCTGCAAGGCCGCTGTTTTCGACGAGGCGGGCGCCTGCTTCGGCAGGTGCTACGAGGAATTCGACATCATCTGCCGCGCCCCCGGCTGGGCGGAGCAGAGTCCCGCGGTCATGTGGGAGGCCGTCACGCACGTCCTGAAGGAGTCGGTCGCGCAGGCGAAGGCGGCGGGCATGCGGGCGGAGGAGGTCCGCGCGCTCAGCACCTCGGTGCTGGGGGAGGAGGTCATGCCGGTGGACGGGGACTACCGCCCCCTCCGGGACGCCATCCTCGGCATGGACTACCGCGCCGACGAGGAGACGAAGCTGCTGACCGGGGCGGTCCCGGCGCAGCGGATCTACGACATCACCGGCTTCCCGCCGCATCCGATGGGCTCGCTCTCCACGATCCTGTGGATGCGCCGCCACGAGCCGGAGCTGATCCCCCGGACGTATAAATACGTCACCTTCACCGAGTACGTCATGAAACGCCTCGGCGCGGGGGAAGGGGTGGTCGACCACCCGCAGGCCGGCCGCACCATGGCGTTCGACATCGAGAGGAAATGCTGGTCGGACGAGCTGCTGCGGGCGGCGGGGCTGGATCGGAGCCTCTTCTGCGAAACGGCGGAACCCGGCCGGGTCGTCGGGAACCTGTCGCGGGAGGCCGCGGCCGAGCTGGGCCTCACCGAGGCGGTGGCGCTGGTGGCGGGCGGACAGGACCAGACCTGCGCCGCGCTGGGCGCCGGGCTCATCGATGAGAGCGTCGGCATGGATTCCCACGGCACCATCGAGGGCATCGGCGTGATGTCCTCGAAGAAGATCACCGACGAGCGGGCGCTCGCGGCGGGCGTCTCCTGCTACGCCTACACCATCCCCGGGCGGTATTTCCTCATGTCCTCCTCCCAGGTGGGCGGGCTGCTGCTCAAGTGGTTCAAGAACAACTTTTCCCTCGCCGAGGAGCAGGAGGCGCGGCGGACCGGCCGGAACGTCTACGACGTGATGACGGAGCGCGCGCCCGAGGGGCCCAGCGGCGTGATGGTGCTGCCGCACTTCATCGGCAGCGGGCCGCCCTGGAACGACCTCGACTCGCGGGGCGCGATCGTGGGGCTCACGATCGACAGCACCCGGCACGACGTGGTGAAGGCCATCATGGATTCGCTCACCTACGAGTTCAAGATCAACATGCTCTACTACGAGGATATGGGCTTTCGCTTCAAGGACATCCGGGTGGTGGGCGGCGCGTCCAAATCGCCGCGGTGGATGCAGCTCAAGGCGGACATCCTGAACCGCCCGGTCTCCACGCTGCGGGAAAAGGACGCCGCCTGCCTCGGCGCGGCGATGATCGCCATGTGCAGCATGGGGGTGTACCCCTCCTGCGAGCAGGCCGTGCGCGCCTGCGTGAAGGTGGACCGCGTCTACCGGCCGGATCCCGCGTGGACCGGCGCCTACGAAGCCGCCTACCGGAAGTACACGCACCTCTATGATTCATTGAAGGAATTTAACCACATCAAAATTCCAGGAGGCACCGTATGAGTAAATTTAACCGCAACGCAAAGCCCAAGATGGGGATCCTGCCCATCGCAAAGACGAACCAGTACCAGGGGAACATCCGGAACTACATCGAGGTTGCCCGGCGCACCTTCGGCGCGGACCCGGAGATTGAGATCATGGTTCCCGACGAGCCGCTCTTCGACATGGACGAGATCATGGAGACCTGCACCGCGATGGAGAAGGCCAACTGCGACATGTTCCTCTTCGTCATCGGCTCCTGGATGTACACCTCCCTGGTGACCACCGCGGTCAACTCGCTGGGCGGCAAGCCCTGCGTCATGTACGGGCTCTGCGACGAGATCGCCAACGGCTCCCTCGGCGTGTCGGTGCAGCTGCGCTACGTGATGGAGGAGATGAAGCTCCCCTTCGTCTACATGTACGGCAGGATCGACGACGCGGAGCGCGCCGCGGACATCAAGAAGGCGCTGCGCGCCGCATGGACCAAAAACGACATGGCGGGCAGGAACATCGCGCTCATCGGCGGCAAGTGCATGATGATGTACCAGACGCAGGTGAACGAGTTCAATTGGAAAAAGGTGTTCGGCATCGATTTCCCCCAGTACGACCACGTCGAAATCTTCAAGGAGCTGGAGAACATCGACGAGGCGGAGGCCGAGCGGCTCGCGCGGCAGTTCATCGACAACTGCGCCAAGGTCAACTGGAAGCTGGAGAACGGCGAAAAGATCAACGAGGACGCCATCCTCTCCCAGATGCGCCTGTATCTTGCCTATAAGCGTTTCCAGGAACTCTACGACGTGGACATGTTCGCCACCAAGTGCATGCCCGAGCTGGTGAACAAGTGCTACGGCTACAGCTACGGCGCCTGCCTCGCCACCGCGCTGCTCAACGAGGAGGAGTCCACCATCGCGGCCTGCGAGGGGGACGTGCCCGCCGGCGTTTCGATGTACATCCTCAAGAAGCTGGCCCACGCCCCGGTGATGTTCGCGGACATCTCCCGCCTCAACGAGCAGAACGGCGTGATGAACTTCTTCAACTGCGGCTCCGGCCCCGTGTCCATGGCGAACAGCCTGGGCTACCGGCTGTGGCCCATCCCGCCGCTCGTCCCCGACGAGGCGGTGGCCAAGCCCTACCTGAACGGCGATTCGGGCGGCGCGTGCATCGAGTTCGAGTTCGAGGGCGACCGCACCGTCACGCTGTTGCGCCTCGGCGGAAACGACGACACCCTGCGCTTCCACGCGGCCGTCGCCAAGACCAGCCTGCGCGTGAACAACGACGAGGAGGACCCCAACAACAGCTTCGCGGGCGGCACCCGCTGGCCGGGCTGCGGCATCAGGCTCGAGGACCCGGACTCCTTCCTGCGCAACGCCACCGGGCACCACTACGCGATCGTCTACGGCGATTTCTCCAAGGAACTGGAATACATCTGCGGCTTCTACGGCGTCAAGCTGGTCATGGACCGCTGACGCCATCCGCCCCGGCGGGACCCATCTCCCACCGGGGCGGCGGACGTATCGGCCGCGTTTTGAAAGGAGTCGTCCCCATGCAGGACAGATTCTACTTCGGCACCAACACCAAAATGTTCAAGACCGCCGCGGAGACCGTGGATTACCTGCGCCGCCTCGAGGAGCTCACGCACGGCATCCCGCCGGAGCGCGCGCAGCGCTTCGTGATCCCCTCCTACACCTCGCTTGGGCCCGCGCGGGCAGAGCTTGACCGCGCGGGCTCGGAAATCCTCCTCGGCGCCCAGAACATGGGCTGGGAGGAGCGCGGGCAGTATACCGGCGAGATCTCCCCGCTCATGCTGCGGGAGGTGGGCGCGCGGCTGGTGATGGTCGGGCACTCCGAACGGCGGCACACCTTCCGCGAGACGGACGCGGAGGAGGAAAAGAAGGTCCGCTGCGCGCTGGACCACGGCTTCCGCGTTCTTCTGTGTGTGGGGGAACAGCTGGAGGACCGGCGGTACGGCACCGGCGACGAGGTGCTGCGCGTCCAGCTGAAGATCGGGCTCCACCAGGTGCGCCCGGAGGAGGCGGACCGCGTGTGGGTCGCCTACGAGCCCGTCTGGGCCATCGGCGTGAACGGGATCCCGGCGGACGAGGGGTACGCGGGGGAAAAGCACCGCATGCTGCGCGGGACGATGGTGGAGCTCTTCGGGGAGGCGGGAAACCGCGTCCCGCTGCTCTACGGCGGGAGCGTCAACCCGGAAAACGCCGTGGCGCTCAGCCGCTGCGAAGAGATCGACGGCCTGTTCATCGGCCGCAGCGCGTGGGACGCGGAGCGTTTCGCGGACATCATGCGCGCGGTCCTGGCGTCCGCCGCCTGAAAGGAAGAGGGAAGGATACGATGAAAATCGCGATTGGCTGCGACCCAAACGCGGCTGAACTGAAACAGGAGCTGAAGGCCTTTATCTCGGGCCTGGGGCACGAGTGCGTGGATTTTGGCGGGGACGACCCCATCTACGCCAACACCGCCGTCCGCCTTGCGAAGGCGGTGGCGGCCGGCGAATGCGACCGGGGGGTGCTGATCTGCGGGACCGGCATCGGCGTGAGCATCGCCGCCAACAAGGTGAAGGGCGCCTATGCGGCGCTGGTGAACAACGTCTACCAGGCGCAGCGCGCGGAGCTGAGCAACCACGCGAACATCATCACCTTGGGCGCGCAGGTCACCGGCGCCGAGCTGGCGAAATGCCTCGTGGCGGCTTATCTCAAGGAGGAGTTCGACCCGCAGTCCCGGTCCGCGCCGAAGGTGCGGCGCATCTGCGAGTACGAAAACGGGATCGATTGACCCGCCCGGAGCGCGGCGGGAAGGAAAAGGGAGGCCCGAAAATGAACTATTTGATCGGAACGGACATCGGCACGTCGGGCACGAAATCCATCGTCATGGATACGAACGGCGCCCTGCTGGCCTCCTCGCTCGCCGAATACGGCGTGACGACGCCCCGGGCGCTCTGGGCCGAGCAGTGGCCGGAGGTGTGGGTGGAGGCGGTGAAGTCCACCATCCGCGACGCGGTGAAAAAGGCGGGGATTCCGCCGGAATCGGTCGGCGGCATCTGCGTCAGCGGACTCTACGGGGGCTCGGGCGTGCCGCTCGACGACGAGATGCGGCCGGTGCGGCCCTGCATGATCTGGATGGACCGCCGCGCGGACGACGTCAGCCGCATGGTGGAAGACCGCGTCGGCTTCGACCGGCTCTACCGCATCACCCGCAACGGCCTCGACCCCTACTACGGCTACACGAAGATCCTCTGGATCAAGGAGCACGAGCCGGAGAACTGGGCCAGAATCCGGTGCTTTTTGCCGCCGAACGCCTACGCCATCTACCGGATGACGGGGGAGGCCGCGATCGACTATTCCTCGGCGGGCAACCTGGGCGGCATCTTCGACATGGAGCGCCGCTGCTGGAGCGGCGAGCTGATGGAGGCGCTGGGCATCCCGCGCGCGATGATGCCGGACCGCGTCGTCGACTCCTCCGCCATGGTGGGCGGGCTCACGCCCGAATGCGCGGCGGAGCTGGGCCTGCCGGCGGGCACGCCCGTCTGCGCGGGCGGCGTGGACTGCACGGTGGCCACGCTCGGCCTCGGTGTGACGAGGCCCGGGCAGCATGTGGCGGTCATCGGGACCTCGATGACCTGGGGCTTCGTGCACGGCGGCGGCGAAACCGGGCGGGAGCTCATCACCATGCCCTACGTGAAGGACGCGGCCGACCTGCTCTTCACCTTCGGCGGCGCGGCCACCGCCGGGGCGCTGACCCGCTGGTTCCGCGGCGCCTTCGCGGAGCTGGAGTACCGGGAGGAGCTTCAGGGCGGGAAAAACGCCTACGCGCGCCTCGATGAGGCCGCGGCGGAAATCCCGCCCGGCAGCGAGGGGCTGCTGGTGCTGCCCTACTTCATGGGGGAGCGCGCCCCCATCTGGGACGTCAACGCCCGCGGCGTGGTGTTCGGGCTCGACCTGCACCACACCAGAGCTCACCTGTTCCGGGCCTTTTTGGAGGCGGTGGCCTTTTCCCTCCGCCATTCGATGGAGGCCGCGCCGCAGGGCGGCGTGCTCGACGAGCGGCTGGTGCTGGCGGGCGGCGTGGCGAAATCGCCGCTCTGGCGGCAGATCATCGCGGACGTCACCGGCTTTCAGGTGGTGTGCCCCAAAAACGACGTGGAGGCCAACCTGGGGGACGTCGTCCTGGCGGGTGTCGGGACGGGCCTGCTGGACTATGCGGGCGTGGAAAGGTGGAACGTGTTCGACGAGCCGGTCCTGCCGGACGCCGCGCGCCGGAAGATGTACGAGCGGTACTACCGGGAATACCTGGAGCTGTACCGCAGCCTGAAGCCGAACATGGAGCGGATGGCAACGGTCGTGAAGGAACTGAATGGTGGAGGTGACGAGCGTGGTAGGTAATTTCAGGGACGAATTGGGCAAGACCTTCGCCGCCGTGGGGGAGGCCTTCCCGGAACTGTATGTGGTGACCGCCGACGTGTCAAAATCGACGCGCAGCAGGATGTTTGGGGAGCGCTGGCCCGACCGGTTTTATTCGGTGGGCATCGCGGAGGCGGACGCCGTGGGCATCGCGGCGGGCATCGCGTCCTTCGGCGGCCCGGTGATCTTCACTGCCTACGGCGTCTTCGCGACGGAAAAGCCGTTTGAACAGATCCGCAACTGCCTCTGCTACCCCAACCTCAATGTCAAGATCGTGGCCACGCACGGCGGAATCAGCGTGGGCGAGGACGGCGCGACCCACCAGGCGGTCGAGGACATCGCCATCATGCGCGCGCTGCCCAACATGAAGGTGCTCGTGGCGGCGGACCCGGGCGAGGTGCGGGGCGCGGTGTTCGCCGCGCTGCAAACGCCCGGGCCGGTATACGTCCGGCTCGGCCGGGGGGTGGGGGCCCCCCTCCACCTGGAGCCGGAAGCAGTCGATTTCCGGGTGGGGAAGGGCGAGGTCCTGCGGGACGGCTCGGACGTCACGCTCGCTGCGGTGGGCGTCATGGTGGAGCGGGCCCTGCGCGCCGCGGAGCTGCTGGAGGCGGAGGGCGTCTCGGCGGCGGTGATCAACCTGCGGAGCGTCAAGCCGATCGACCGGGAGCTGCTGTGGGAGTACGCGGACAGGACGGGGGCGATCGTCACCGCGGAGGACCACAACTGTTTCGGCGGCGTTTTCGGCGCCGTGGCCGAGACGGTGGCCAAACGCCGCCCCGTCCCCATGGAACAGGTGGCGCTTGAAGACACCTTCGGGGAATCGGGGAACGGCGCGCTGCTGCTCGAGAAATACGGGCTCACGGCGGAACGGATCGTTTCAAGGGCAAGGGCGGCCATTGCCCGGAAAGGATGAGGCGGATGAACGAGCAAGACAGGCAGGCGCTGGAGCGGCGGGCAAGGCAGCTGCGGCGCGACGTGCTGCAAATGACCTACGAGGCGCAGAGCGGGCATCCCGGCGGCTCCTGCTCGCTGGCCGACCTGATGGCGTACCTGTATTTTTACCGGCTCCGTTACGACACGGCCTCGCCGAAATCCCCCTCCCGCGACCGGCTGGTCCTCTCCAAGGGGCACGCCGCGCCCGTCCTGTACGCCGCGCTGGGGGAGAGCGGCTTCTTCCCGAAGGAGGAGTTCCACCGCCTGCGCAAAATCGGCAGCCTGCTGCAGGGCCACCCCTGCATCGCGATTCCCGGCGTGGACGCCACCACCGGCTCGCTTGGCCTGGGGCTTTCGCTGGGGACCGGCATGGCGATCGCCGCGAAGCGCCGGCAGCCCGGCGTCAGGGTCCATGTGATCCTGGGCGACGGGGAGCTTGACGAGGGACAGGTCTGGGAGGCCGCCATGGCGGCCCCGCGGTTCGCGCTCGACAACCTCGTCGCGATCATCGACCGCAACCGCTACCAGAACGACGGCGCCACCGAGGAGATCCTCCCGCTGGAGCCGCTGGCGGACAAATGGCGGGCGTTTCGCTGGAACGTGATCGAGATCGACGGGCACAACTTCGACGAGATCGACGAGGCGTTCTGCCGCGCCGACCGCACAAAGGGCGCGCCCACCCTTATCCTCGCGCACACGGTCAAGGGGAAGGGCGCCTCCTACCTGCTCGACCAGCCCCAGCTGCACTACACGCCTCCCACGGCGGAGCAGCTCGCCGGCGCGCTGAGGGAACTGGCGGATTAGGACGGATAGGAACGCCCGGACAACCGGCGCGGCCCGTTTCCGTGATGGAAAAATGAGTTTTTTGTTGACCGCGTATCAAAAAGAAGTATAATAATGGGTAGAATTGCCTGTCGGTTTACGTTGCGCAGGCAAAACCGTGCGCCGCGTTTCGTTTCGCGGGAAAGGGGGATCGGTTGGGAATGCCGCAAGAGATGGATAGTTTCAGCATCCTGAAAACAAAGCTGCAGTTAATCCTTCCCTCGCTTCCCCGAAGTGAAAAGGCCGCAGCCACCTATCTGATCGAAAACCTGCACCGCATCGGGTCGTTGAACCTGAACACGATTTCCGCTGAAATCGACGCGAGCAGCGCCACGATCATCCGCCTGTGCAAGCACATGGGCTACAAGGGCTTTTTGGATTTCCGCAACAGCGTCCGGATGGCCGAGCGGCAGCCGGACGACCCCGGCTTCGCCACCCCGGTGGAGCAGGTCTCCGCGCGGGAGCTGATGCGTTCGGTGATCGACAAGAACAACGAGACGATGCTCAACACCCTCGCGCTGATCTCCGACCAGTATGAGCCCGCGGCGTACGCCCTGCGGAAGGCGAACATCATCATCATGTTCGGCAACGGCGACGCGATCATCCCCTGCCAGCTGATCAGCCTGAAGCTCATGAAGATCGGTAAGGCCTGCGTGGTGCTCAACGACCAGGACATGCAGGTGTTCTGCGCCTCCTCGATGCGGTTCGGGGACGTCGCGCTCGCGGTCTCCCACACCGGCCGGTCGAAGTCGGTCGTGGAGGCCATGCGCATCGCCCGCGAACGCGGCGCCATCACGATCGGCGTCACGGCGGCGGCCAAATCCCCCCTGCTGAAGCACTGCTCCTACGCGCTGCTGACCGGCACGGTCGACGACACCACCGCCGGGGACATCATCTCCCGGCGCATCGCCGAGCAGACGGTTTTGGAGACGCTCTACCTCTGTACCGTCGACAACAACGAGAAGGATATCGAGGAAGTGAAAAAGCAGGGCGCGAAGGTCATCGAGCAGATGACGAAGCTGTCGAACGAGGACAGCGAGGTGAAAGTCTGACAAGGCCGCGGGGCGGGTTTCCAACGGAAACCCGCCCCGCTTTTTTCGGCGCGGACCGACCCGCCCCGGGGGAGGGCGGGAATAATCCGGCAGGAAAACGGGAATAATCCGGGAGTGGCGGAGTTGTAAACTTTTTTGGACGCGCCCCCGCGCCCTTGACAATCCTCTACCAAAGAGGTATAATTTTAATGAAAAAGTTAGCTATAGCTAACTAGATGGGGCGAATGGCGCCGTGTACCCCGCCGATCCGCTTTTCATTTTTACGACACGCACCTGAAATGTGAGAGGAGTCTTCTTTATGAAAACCATCGGTTCGATCATTTGCGATATCCACGGGCGGGAGATCATCGACTCGCGCGGGAACCCCACCGTGGAGGCGGTCGTAACGCTGGAGGACGGCAGCGCGGGCACCGCCGCGGTCCCCAGCGGCGCCTCCACCGGGCAGTTCGAGGCGCTGGAGCTGCGCGACGGGGACGCGTCCCGCTTCGGCGGCAAGGGCGTGCGGAAGGCCGTCGGCAGCGTCAACAACGAGATCCGCGCGGCGCTCACCGGCATGGACGCCGCCCGCACCGCCGAGATCGACGCGGCGATGCTGGCGCTCGACGGCACCAGGGAAAAATCCCGCCTCGGCGCGAACGCCATACTGGCCGTTTCGCTGGCCTGCGCGCACGCGGCCGCGAACAGCCTCGGGCTGCCGCTCTACCGGTTTTTGGGCGGCGTCGCCGCCGATACGCTGCCGGTCCCGATGATGAACATCCTGAACGGCGGGGCCCACGCGGCCAACAGCATCGACGTGCAGGAGTTCATGATCATGCCGGTCGGCGCGCCGGATTTCCGGGAGGGGCTGCGCTGGTGCACCGAGGTGTTCCACAAGCTGGCCGCCATCCTCAAGGCGGAGGGCCACTCCACCGCGGTGGGCGACGAGGGCGGCTACGCGCCCAACCTCGAGAGCGACGAGGAGGCGATCCGCTACCTGCTCCGCGCGATCGAAGAGGCCGGGTACCGTCCGGGCGGCGATTTCGTCCTCGCCATGGACGCCGCGTCCAGCGAATGGAAGAGCGAAAACGGCTACTTCCTCCCCAAGAGCCGGAAGCGGTTCACCACCGACGAGCTGATCGCCCACTGGAAATCCCTCGTTGACCAATACCCCATCCGCTCGATCGAGGACGCGCTCGACGAGGAGGACTGGGAGGGCTGGCGGAAGCTCACCGCCGAGCTGGGCGGCAGGGTGCAGCTCGTGGGCGACGACTTCTTCGTCACCAACACCGAGCGCCTCCAAAAGGGGATCGACCGCCGCTGCGCCAACTCGATCCTCATCAAGCTCAACCAGATCGGCTCCCTCACCGAGACGATCGACGCCATCAAGCTGGCCAAGCGGGCGGGCTACACCGCGATCGTCTCCCACCGCTCGGGCGAGACGGAGGACACCACGATCGCCGACCTCGCGGTCGCGCTGAACGCGGGCCAGATCAAGACCGGCGCGCCCAGCCGTACCGAACGCGTGGCGAAATACAACCGCCTGCTGCGCATCGAGGAGGAGCTGGGCGGCGCGGCCCGCTACCCCGGCCCCGGCTGCTTCTGAGCGGCAGGGAGCGGGCGGGCCCGAAGCCGGCCTCCTGACGTTTCAAAAGCCGCCGCCCTTTAGGTGTGTCCAGTTAAGAAAACATTCTAAGGCGAGAGAGAAACGGTATAGCTT
>ENA-UOIV01001431-UOIV01001431.1-human-gut-metagenome-genome-assembly--contig:-C59-NODE-1431-length-20069-cov-12.694214_pt1 | contig 20069 bp, 20 predicted proteins | sample MGYA00242333_ERZ723880 | MGnify/ENA metagenome assembly ERZ723880 | reverse complement strand
GACCCGCTCTCAGGAGGCTGCTCCCCATCCGGTTTGCTCTCCTCCGCGGGCGCGGACGGTTTTTCCGGTTCGGAAACGGTGCCGGCGGTCTCCATTCCGTCCAGACTGCCGTCCATCATTTCCGCGTAGGAAAGAACCGAAGTCGCACTGATCAACATCAAAGCTGTCAGTAACAGCGCGACCGACTTTCTCCATGTTTTTCCCCCATTGCACGCGAAAGATTTCATGTTCCGCCCCTCCTCCGACGCCTGCCGGTACTTTCTGAAGGAAGCCTTTTCAAAAGAAAAGTTTCCAATTGTTCCTATATTTTGTTACCAAATATTAATCCAATAATTGTTCCTGTTTTCCCAAATATCCTCCTAAAATCGGTTAATATAAGCACTCAATTCAATAATTTTATAAAAATTCATTAGAAATTGTTACCAATATAGTTGGATTATATCATTATTTTCCAGTTACATCAATATGATTTTTCCAGCCCATTCTTGAATATTCTTTTCTGTTCACAATTTTTTTATAATTCAGGTTTTTTAGTCACAAATCTTTTCAAATTTATATAAATTTATGCTTTTTGAGTCTTATGCGGATTTTCCCCCACTCCTTCCGGGAACGCTTTCCAGCACGGGGGCATAGGATATCCGGGGAAGTTTCCCCATCTGAATCCACGAGAGAAGGTCTTTCAATGACTGCTATAAATGGAATCGACGTCTCCGTCTGGCAGGGAGAAATCGACTGGGCGCGCGTAAAAGCCGGCGGCGTCGGCTTTGCAATGGTCCGTGCGGGCTACGGCCTCGCGGCCGATCCGAATTTCGCAAGAAACATGGAGGGCGCCGCCGCGCAGGGGATCCCCGTCGGAACCTACCTCTACAGCAGGGCCGTCACGACGGGCGAGGCCGAAGAGGAAGCCGCCTTTCTGTTGGAGCTGGCAAAGCCCTACCAGATCGTATACCCCGCCTCGCTTGATATGGAGAGCGCCGGACAGCATGCGCTGACCAACGACCAGCGCACCGGGCTCGCGCTTGCGTTCTGCGGCAGGGTGGCGCAGGGCGGCCTCACCCCCGGCGTCTACTCGAGCCTCTACTGGTTTGAGACGATGCTCGACCTCCCGGAGCTGAAGCCGATCCAGCGGTGGGTGGCGGACTGGAGCAGCCAAAAGCCCTCGCTGGAGGGCGGCGTGGACCTCTGGCAGCACAGCTCGCGCGGGCTGGTGGACGGCATCTCCGGGTATGTCGACCTCGACGTTTCCTTCCGCGACTACGCGGCGGAGGACGGCGGCGGGGAGGGCGAGCCCGCCCTTCCCGAGGCTCCGGCCGCCGGGACGGCTCTGCTGCTCTACGGCGTTCCGCTCTATGCGAGCGCCACAGCGCAGACACGCTCGGCCACCATCAGCGGGCGCTACTGGGTCTACGACGGGATCGCCGTGGACGGCAGGCTGCGGATCACCAACAGCGCGTCGCGCGTTGGACGCACGCCCATCGCACAGAACGTCACGGGGTATATCGACCTCGCGGATGCGAAACCCGAAGAGGCGTAGATGTAAAAAAGGTCCCGGCCGTCTTCGCGGCCGGGACCTTTTTGATTTATTTTGATCGTTTCTAATTTTGTTGTCTTTTTGTGATCTTTTTAGATTGATTTTGTTTTTCAGAGGTGCTATACTAAGCACAATCAATCATGTATAAAGCAGGGATAAAGATGTATGCATCCGAACGGGAAGAACGCATCCTGGACTACCTCGGGACGCACGGGGTCACGCCGACCGCCGTGCTGCAGGAGGTGACCGGCTCCTCGATCGCGACCGTCCGCAGGGACCTGAACGCGCTGAGCAGCCGCGGGCTGATCGTCAAGACCCACGGCGCGGCCCGGCTCAACCGGGACCGGCCCGCCGCCGAACGCCCCATAGACGACGGGCGGGAGGAGGACCCCTTCTACGGCGAAAAGGACCGGATCGCGCAAACCGCCGCGCGCCTGGTCGAAGACGGCGACGTGATCTTCATCGGCGCGGGTAAGACCTGCACCCTCCTGGCCCGCTATATCCGCGACAAAAAGGGGCTCACCGTGGTGACCTCCAACATCGACGCGGTCGTCGAGCTGTCCAGATCGCAGGGACTTTCGATGATCCTGCTGGGCGGCGACGTGCATGTGGGAAGCAACTACATCGAAACGCTCGACGAATACACGATCGAATCCCTCCGGCGGCTCTATTTTGACAAGGTCTTCCTGACGGTGAACGGCGTCGACCTTGAATACGGCTACTCGATCAACAGCCGCCTTCAGCCGCCCCTCTACCGCCACCTGCTGGACAACTCCAGGGACTTTTACCTGCTGGCAGACCGCCACAAGTTCGGCAAGCGCGCCTTCGCCTACTTCTGCGCGATCGACCGGATCGCCAACGTCGTCACCAACCCGGAGACCGACGGCAGGTACCTCGCCTTCTACCGCAGTTCCGGCGTCAACGTCTATACCGGCTGAGCTCGCTCGCCGATTCAAAAAAACGGAGGTTTATCATGGAGAAACAGGAAATCTACAGCCACGTCGACCACACCCAGCTCAAAGCCGTCTCCACCTGGCAGGATATCCGCAAGCTCTGCGAGGAGGCGCTCGCGCACCACACCGCCTCGGTCTGCATCCCGCCCTCCTATGTCGCGCGGGCGCACAAGCATTTCCCCGCGCTCAACATCTGCACCGTCATCGGGTTCCCGCTCGGATACAACACCACCGCCGTCAAGGTCTTCGAGGCCGAGCAGGCCATCGCCGAGGGCGCCGGCGAGGTGGACATGGTGGTCAACCTGGGCGACGTGAAAAACGGCGATTACGACAAGGTCCTCGCGGAGATCGCCGCGCTGCGGCGGGCGGCCGGGGATAAGGTCCTCAAGGTGATCGTCGAGACCTGCTACCTCACCGAGGAGGAAAAAATCCGCCTCTGCGAGCTCGTCACAGAGGCGGGCGCGGACTACATCAAAACGTCCACCGGCTTCGGCACCGGCGGCGCGACCCTTCCCGACGTCCTCCTCTTCCGCGAGCACATCGGGCCCCGGGTAAAGATCAAGGCGTCGGGCGGCATCCGCACCGAGGCCGACCTGCGCCTCTTCCTGGAGAACGGCTGCGACCGGCTGGGCGCCAGCGCGGCGGTCACCGCCCTCGGCGACTGAATTCATTTTATACAGCATCAAAAAAGCGGCTCCGCAGGATTCTGCGGAGCCGCTTTTTATGGGGAGACGACGGAAATGTCAGAGCAGGAAGAGCGGCTCTTCGCCGCGGCCGATCCGCTGCGCGTTTTCCAGGCTGAACTTGTAGACGCGGTAGTAGTTGTCGTAGGTCGCCGCGCCGATGTGCGGCGTTGTGATGAGGTTGAGCCCCTCGTCCAGCCCGAAGATCGGGTCGTCCGGCTCGAACACGTCGAACGCCGCGCCCCAGATCTTCTTTTCCCGGAGCGCCTCGAGCAGGGCCGTCTCGTCCACGATCTGGCTTCTCGCCGTGTTGATCAGGATGGCGGAATCCTTCATGCGCGCAAACTGCTCCCGGCCGATCATGCCGCGGGTGCTGTCCAGAAGCGGCGCGTGGATCGTGATGACGTCCGCCGAGGCGATCAGCTCGTCGAAGGGCACGTATTCGCATCCCAGCTTCTCCTCTTCCTCCGGGGGCATCCGGAAGACGTCGCTGTAGATGACGCGGGTGCCGAACGCCTTCACCCGCTTGATGACCTCGCGGCCGATCGTGCCGCCGCCGATCACGCCGACCGTCTTGCCGAGCAGCTCATAGCTGTCGTGCCGGTAGGTCCAGGTGTGCCACTCGCCCTTTTTGCCCAGCGGGTCGAGGGTGATGATGCGGCGGTAGAGCGCCAGCATATCCAGCACCGCGAGCTCCGCCACCGAGGAGGCGTTGAAGCCCTTGCAGATCGAGATGGGGATGCCCTTCTCCTTCGCGTAGGCGACGTCGACCATGTCGACGCCCACGCCGGTGCGCTGGATGAGGCGGAGGTTGGGGGCCTGGTCGATGATCTCCTTCGTCGTGCGGAAGGTGGTGACGAAAAAGCAGTCGGCGTCCTCGGGCGTTCCCTTTTCCCCGATGGTGGGGTTTAAAAACCGCAGCGTCACGTCAGGCGGGCACATGTCCAGGATCATCCGCTCCATGTGCTCGTTGAGCTTATCGAGATAGAGTACTCTTGTGTTCACGGAAAAACCTCCACAATTTTATTTACGCCTCTTTGGTCTGGAGATGGTGGTACCCCATGCGCGCCCGGGCCTCCCGCAGGGGGATACCCTCCTTCAGCGCCTGGCGGATGCGCTCCTCCTTCTCCTCGATCTCCCGCGCGATGGCGAGCACCTGCTCCGCGCGGTCGAAGGGGACGGCGAGGGCACCCGTCTCGTCCCCGAAGATCAGATCCCCCGGGCAGACCTTGATTCCCGCCACGGTGACCGGCTCGTTGACCGCGGCGACCTCCACCCGGTCCTTGCCGGTGACCATGTAGTAGCCCATCGTGAAGATGGGGTACCGGATCGCGCGCACGTCCTTGACATCCCGGCAGACGCCGTAGATCAGCGTGCCGGCGATCTCCTTCATCGAGGCGGCCATCGCCATGATGTCCCCCCAGACGGTGCAGTAGTCGCGGCCGCCGTTGTCGAGCACGCAGACCTGCCCCGGCTCCACGTCGTCCAGGAAGTCGCCCACCGTTCCCTTGACCTCCCCGCAGGGGACATAACGGACGGTGAACGCCTGGCCGCACATGACCACGCCCGGCGTGACCGGTTTGATCCCATAGAGCCCGCCCGGGATGCCCAGGCGGTCCAGCGCGTCCGAAATGCTGGTGGAATCCAGCTTCTTGTAGGCTTCAATGACGGCCGGGTCGAGTTTCGGTATTTGCATATGCGAACGCCCCTCTCAAATTCTCTTCATCCAGCTGATCATTTCAGCATGTTCTCATAGTTGTATTTTTTGTCGACTTCCATCATCGACATGCCCGACTTGATGTCGCGGCACATGGCCTCCTCCTTCTCGAGCAGCGTCTCCGCCTTGGCGACCACGTCCTCCAGCCGCTCCTGCGGGATGAAGACCACGCCGGTGATGTCGCCCATGACGATATCGCCGGGGCGGACCTGCACGCCGTGGAAGGAGACCATCACGTTGGTCGCCTCCTCCATCACGCGGCCGCGGGCGGTCGCGCAGATGGTGGCGCGCGCGTAGACCGGGAAGCCCATCTCGATGCACTCGTCGAGGTCGCGGCAGGCGCCGTCGATGACCACGCCGGACACGCCCTTATATTTGGCGCCCGTGCTCAGCACGCCGCCCCAGCAGTTGACGTCGATGCGCCCGCCATTGTCGATGACGATGACGTCGCCCTCCTTGGCGGCCTCGATCGCGTTGACCCCCATGTGGGTGGTCGACTTGGTGAGCCCCGCGGCGACCACCTTCATCGTGACGGCCTCGCCGATGATCTTTTCGCAGCCCTCGTACATCTTGTTGACGCCGTAGGTCGAGCCCTTGAGCCCGAGCGCGTCGAGCGCGTCGGAGACGTTGGTCGTCGAAAGCCTGTCAAGCCGCTCCCGCAGCTCCTTGGTCAATTTTCCCATCATACATCGCTCCTTTATCATTTTGCGGGGGCGCGGATCACCGGATCCGGCACTCGTCCCCCGGCTCCAGAGTATCCATCGCCGCGATCAGCTCCTCCGACGTGCACACCGTCGCGAAGTGGGTCTCGAAGTCCCACAGCTGGGACTCCTGCTCCCGCTCGCTCGTGGCGCGCACGCAATCCTTCGGCACGAACACCTCGTAGTCGAGCTGGAAGGCGTCGGCCACCGTGCCGCGCACGCAGATGTTGGTCACCGCGCCGCCGACGATCACCTTTTCACAGCCCATGTCCCGCAGCGTGAGGTCGAGGTCGGTCTGGAAGAAGCCGCTGTAGCGGCGCTTGTTGACCACATAGTCCTCCGGCAGGATGGGCAGCTCGTCGATCTGCTCGGCGCCCCAGGTGCCCTCATAGCAGGTACCGACCCGCTTTTCCGTCACCTTGTCATATTTGTCCATCCGGTATTTCTGGCAGATCCACACGATGGGGATCTTGTGCGCGCGGGCGGCGGCGACCAGCCGCTGGATCGGCTCCACGATCAGGTAGCCGTCCTCCAGCACCATGCGGCCGCCCGGCTTGCAGAAGTCGTTCATCATATCCACGATCAGCACCGCGCTCTTTTTGAGGTCGAGGGCCTTTTCGCGGTTGGTATAGTAGTCGCTGAAGCCTTTTCCCATCTGTCCGTCCTCCTCAGGCGTCGTTTTGGCCAGCCGGCCGGGGCGTCCGGTTTCCCGGCGGGGTGTTGCGGCTCTTGACCACCGCGACCCTTCCGTTGATGATCACATAGGTCACGCCGGGGATGTCCCCCGCCTCGATCGCGCCGAGGGCGGTGTCCGCGACCGAGCCGATCGGCGCGTCGAGACAGACGAGGTCCGCCTCCCGGCCGGGCGCGATCACGCCGGTGTTGAGCCCGAAGACGCGGGCGGTGTTGCCCGTCGCCATCGCGACTGCGACCGCCGGGGGCACGCCGCAGACGCTGCTGGCGTAGCAGACGTTGCGGAGGATGCCCAGCGGGATCATGCCGGTGCCGGAGGGCGCGTCATTCCCGAAGATGACGCGGCCCCACTGGCCGAGCTTCCCCGCCGTCTCGAGAATGAAGTTGGTCATGCGGTAGTTGCCGCACTGGACGATCTCGACCGCCGCGTCGCTCTCCCGGATGATCCGCTCCGCCTCCGCCGTGGAGATCGAGGTGGGGCCGCCGTTGCAGTGGGAGGCGACCGTCGGCCCGGTGCGGATGACGTCGTCGGCGCTCACCGGCGAGCTGCCGGGGATCGAGGTGCCGCCCGTGTGCATCGCGACCCTGAAGCCGTACCGCTTCGCGATCTCGACGAGGGGGGCCGCGTCGGCCGGGGATTTGACCGAGCCGAGCCCGATCTCCCCGACGAGCCACACCCCCTCGCGCGCCATCTCGGCGAAGTCCGCTTCCACGAGTCCCTGCTCCAGAATCAGCGCGCCGCCGTGGATCTTCGCGCCCAGCGGCGACTGGTTCCGGAAGCACTTGGAGAGGAAGATTGCCTGCGCCTTCGCGCCGGCGGCGTCCTTCGGCCGTCCGGGGAAGTGGGGCTCCCCCGCCGAAATCATCGTCGTGACCCCGCCGTGCACCTCGCTTTCGAGGAAGTCCGCCGTCTTCTGGCGGAAGGTGTAGTCCCCCACGCAGGGGTGGCAGTGGGAATCGATCAGCCCGGGGGCCACCGTGACCCCCATCGCGTCGAGCACCTGCGCGTCCGGGTAGCGGGAGAGCAGCTCCGCGCCGCCCACCGCGTCGATCAGCCCGCCGCGGATGGCGACGGTGTCGCAGTCGAGGACCGGGTGCTCCCAGTCGCCGCTTACGAGGGTACCGATGTTGGTGATAATCAGATCAGGCATCTCACATTCCTCCTCAGCTCACGCCGTCCACGCCCTTGACCTGGTCGAGCAGCAGGCCGCCCACGCGCGGGAAGGGGCGGGAGCCGGTGGTCAGGCAGAGCACCACCATGATTTCATCGGGTCTTGGGCCGTCCGCGACGGAGACCTCCATCGCGTCGTAGTGGGTCCGCACCTTGACGGCCCGCTTGCTGTGCAGCGGCACGTCGACCGAGCAGCCCGCGGGACCCGCCTTTTCGGTCGAGGGGATGATCGAGAGGGTGTCCCGGAGCGCCTCCCGCACCGGCCCGTCGAAGGCGATGTGGAGGAGCGCCGAGCCGTGCTCCTGCTCCCCCGCGAGCCCCGTCACCACGGCCTTGCCGTAGCTCTGGATCTCCTCCGGACCCACGCCGAGCGCCTCGAGGGCGTTTTCGACCAGCAGCCTTCCGAGCCATTCGCCGTATTCGCCGTAGAGGGAGAGGTCCTCCACCCGCTTCCCCGCGAAGAGGTTCTCCACGATCGCCACCGAGGCGCATTTGCGCAGCGGCACGGGCAGGGGTTTCCCGATCTCCGCGCGGATCTCGTCGATGATTACAACTTCCTTGCGCACATATGGTTTCATCCGATCACGCCCTTTCCGCTCTAATCGAGCCCATTCTGTCCCTTGATCCCTTCCGCCGAAACGCCGCCGATGCGCGCGTGGGGCCTGCCGCCCGTCGTGAACGCGACGGCGACGACGACCTCGTCGGCGTGGGGCGCGTCGGGGATGCGGATGGTGATCGCGTCGTAATGGGAGCGCACGAGCATCGCGTCCTTGTGGAGCAGCGGCACGTCGAGCGTCGCGCCCGGGGCCGCGATCTTCTTGGCCGACGGGATGACCGCCTTGCCCGCCCCGAGGTAGGCGCGCATCGGCGCGCCCAGGCGCGGGTGCATCAGCGCGGCGGCGTGCTCGTGCTCGCCGTCCAGCCCGACGATGCACGCCTTGCCGAAGCTGTGGACCTCCGACGGGTCAATCCCCATCGCCTCCACCGCCTTTTGGGTCAGGTAGCCGCCCAGGTATTCCCCGTACTCCATGAGCAGGGTCAAATCCTCCTGGTAGGCCCCCGCGTAGGGATTTTTGATGACCGCGGCGGCCGCGCACTTCCTGAGCGGCTTTTCCAGCTCACAGCCTCCCTCGCTGCGGATCGTCTCCCGGAAGACGACAAGTTTCCTGATGTTGGGTTCCGTTGCCATACCGAACCTCCTTTTCCGTTTCGGGTCCCGTTCTCATCCCCTGCGGGGCGTGATGGCGACCTTGATCACATGGTCCTCCTGCGCTTCAAACAGCCGGTATCCCTCGAGCGCGTCGTCGAGCGGGATCCGGTGGGTGATGAGTGGGCGGGTGTCGAGCATGCCCGCCTCGATGAGCGAGAGGGTCTTGGCGCAGGCGTTCGCGTGGACCCCGCCCGTCTTAAAGACGAGGTTCTTGCCGTACATCTCCCGCAGGGGCAGCTTCTGGGGGTCCTCCTCGTAGTGGGCCACGAGGCAGACCGTCCCGCTGCACCGCGCGAGACGCCACGCCATCTCGAAGGTGTTGCGCCCGCCCGCGACCTCGAAGACCCGGTCGGCCCCCCGCCCGTCGGTGAGGCCGCGCACGATTTCGAGCGGGTCCTCCCGGAGGGGGTTGATCGTGAGGTCGGCGAGCCCGTGCGCCTTCGCGAACTCGAGCCGCTCGTCGGACACGTCGATGACGGCGAGCCGCGCCGGGGAATAGAGCCGCGCGCACATCGCCGTGCAGAGCCCGGTGGGTCCCGCGCCGATCACCGCGACCGTCTCCGCCGGGCTGATCTCCGCGATCTCCGCGGCCCAGAACCCGGTGGCGAGCACGTCGCCGACGAGCAGCGCCGCCTCGTCCGACACCGCGTCGGGGATGTGGTTGAGGCCGTTGTCCGCGTAGGGCACGCGCACATATTCCGCCTGCCCGCCGTCGATGCGGCAGCCGAGCGCCCAACCGCCCCCCTCCATCGAGCAGTTGTTGACGTATCCGCGGCGGCAGAAGAAGCACTCGCCGCAGAAGGTCTCGTTGTTGACGGTCACGCGGTCGCCCTTGTGGAATTTTTCGACCCCGCTTCCCGTCTCGACGACTTCCCCGACCATCTCATGGCCGAGGATGACCCCCTCCTTCGCCTTCGCGATCATGCCGCGCTTGATGTGGATGTCGCTCGAGCAGATCGCCGCGAGCGTCACCCGGACGATCGCGTCCTTCGGGTGCAGGATTGCGGGGACCGGGCGGTCCTCCAGGACCACCGAGCCCAGCTCCTTGAAGACGATCGCCTTCATGGTGTCTTTCATAAAAATCTCCCCCTTCCGCGTTGTCTGCGGTTACTTGACGATGTCCTTGCTCTTCCAGTCGGAGGAGGCGGCCACGGCGAGGATCACGACGATGCCCTTGACGAGGATCTGGACGTGGGGCGAGACGCCCATCAGGTTCAGGCCGTTGTTGAGCATCAGGATGACGAACACGCCGGTGATGGTGCGGGTGACGCTGCCCTTGCCGCCGCTGAGGGAGGTGCCGCCCATGACCACGGCGGCGATCGCGTCGAGCGACATGCCCTGGCCCTGGGAATGGGTGCCCGCGCCCAGACGCGCGCTCATCAGCACGCCCGCGAGCCCGGTGCAGGCGCCCGCTACGGTAAAGGCGATCATCTTATATTTGCGGGTCGGCAGGCCGCACAGCCCGGCCACCCGCTCGTTGCTGCCCATGGCATACAGCGACCGGCCGTACTTGGTCTTGGTCGTGAGGACGACCATGAAGATGAGGATCACGGCCGCGAAAATCGCCAGCGTCGGCAGGAAGCCGACGCTTCCGGACCCCAGCTTCTTAAACTGGACGAACATGGTGTTCTGGGCGATGCCGCCCGATACGATCAGCGCGATGCCGCGGCAGATGGTCGAGGTGCCGTAGGTGACCAGGAAGGAGGGCAGGCGCACATAGGAGACCAGAAAGCCCATGAACACGCCGAACACCAGCCCGATCCCCGTGCCCAGCAGCACGCTCAGCCAGCCGCCGCCGTCCTGGACGATGTTGGCCAGCATGACCGCCGAGACGCCGGCCAGGCTGAGCAGGCCGTCGGACGAGATGTCGATGCTTCCGATCAGGATGACCCCGACCAGGCCGAACGATACGATAAACAGCGGGCCGCCCTGGCGCAGGATATTCATCAGGTTATCCAGCGAAATAAAGCGGGGGTTCATGATGGTAAAAAAGATTACGCAGACAACCAGCGCCGCCGGCGCGATGATCAGGGAATAGTCGATCTCCCGGCGGGCGGCCGGCGCGGTCTTATGCGATGTAGCGGATGATGTCCCTTTCATTCGGTTTAACCTCCTTCTGGCAGTCAATTTCGCCGGTGACGGCGCCGCGCCTCATGGTGACGATGCGGTTGCACAGCCCGATCAGCTCCGGCATTTCGTCGGATACCACTAGAATGGAAATTCCTTCGTTGGCAAGTTCGCGCATCAGCCGGTAAATTTCCTGCTTCGCGCCGACGTCGATGCCTCTCGTGGGCTGTTCCATCAGCAGAATCCGGGGTTTCAAGCTCAGCCAGCGCGCCAAAATGACCTTCTGCTGGTTGCCTCCCGATAGATTCATGATTTTTGTCCTGCCGGATGGGGTTTTGATTTTCAGCCGGCTAATATAATCATCCACGCCTTGCTGTTCCCGGCGCTGGTCGATAAAGCCAAGCGCCCTGGTAAAACTGTCTAGGTTGGCGATGGTCGTATTCGTGATTACGGATAAGACGCCCAAAATCCCTTCATTGCGCCGGTCGCTGGGCAGATAGCCGATCCCCGCCTTTACCGCCAGGGCAATGCTGTTGCCCAGCTGGCTGCCGTCGGCGGCGGTGATCGTCCCCTTCTCCACCGGAGAGTCCCCAAAGATGATTTTGGAGAGGTCCTCCTTGCCGCATCCCATCAGCCCCGCGATCCCCAGTATCTCCCCCTTGCGCAGGCTGAAGCTGACGTCCTTTACTTCCTTGTTGGTAACGCCCTCCAGCCGCAGGACCACCTCGTCCTCCGGCACGCGCAGCTCCTGCGCGAAGAAGAAGTCGGTGGAGAATTCGCGTCCCACCATCATTTCCTGCAGAATCCGGATATCCACATCCCTGGTCATGACATCGCCCACGTTGGAGCCGTCCTTCATGACGGCCACGCGGTCGGTGTATTCCACGATCTCCTCCAGATGGTGCGAAATAAAGATAAACGCGGCCTGTTCCCGGAGGGAGTTGATGATGGCGAACAGGTTTTCCACCTCGCTGGGCGAGAGCACGGCCGTGGGCTCGTCGAGGATCACGATGACCTGCCGGTCGGTGTGCAGCGCCGTATAGAGCACCCGGGCGATCTCCACCATCTGCCGCTGGGAAAAGCTCAGCCTGCTCAAGCGGGTCCTCGGGTCGAGGTTCGCCAGCCCGACCTTCTCCAAAACCATCTTCGATTCGCGGTACATCTCGCTCCAGTGCAAAAAGCCCGCCGTCTGCAAATGTTCCTCATGCCCGAGGAAGATGTTCTCCGCCACCGAAAGGTTGGGAAAGAGCGCCTGCTCCTGGAACACCATCCCGATCCCCTTTTCATAGGCCTCGATCGGCTTGGTCAGGTTCAGTTCCTCCCCGTGGCACAGGATCGTCCCGGCGTCTCGTTTTTCAATCCCCATCAGTACGCGCATCAGGGTGCTCTTGCCGGCGCCGTTTTCCCCGATCAGCCCCAGGACTTCGCCGGGATAGAGCTCCAGCGAAACCCCCTTGAGCGCCTGGACGCCGGCAAAACTTTTCCGGATGCCGCGCATGGACAGGATGCTCTGCCTGTCGTCGGTCTGTTGCATACTTGCTACGCTCCTCCCGCTATAGATGGGAAGCCGGGCAGTCCGCCCGGCACAGCCCGCCGTGGGGCTGCGCACAGCAGCGTTGGCTTCCGATGTCGTGATCTGCGGGCAGGCATACCCTGCGGACGCGGGGTATGCCTGCCGCAACAGAGAATCTTTTGATGCCGGCGTTTCCGTTTATGCCGGATGTTTGACCTTGCTGTCGGCGGTCCAGTCGCGGCCGGCGGCTTTCGAGCCATACCACAGGTCGTAGTACTCGTCGACATTTTCCGGAGTCACGACCGGCGGATCCCAGATCGCGTGTTTGTTTTCGTCGGTGACCGGGCGGATGCCCTCGGTCAGGTAGTCATAGCCGAAGCAGACGGCGCGGGCCTGCATGCCGGGGGCGTCGCCGCTGAGGCTGACGCAGGTATTGCCCTTCTTCATGTGGTCGAGGAAATCCTGCAGGCAGTCCAGGCCGCTGATCTTGACCTGTCCCAGCTTGCCGACGCCGTCGAGGATCTCGATGACGCCCATGGCCATATCGTCGTTGGCGCACCATACGCCGTCAATCTGATCGCCGTACTTGATGTACATGTCCTCAAACACCGGGGCGGCCGCGAAACGGTCGAAATCGCCGGGCTGGGACTCCAGCAGGGTGATGCCCGGATACTCCTTCATGGCGTCCAGCAGGCCCTCATGGCGGCGGACCGCGGTGGTGTTGCCGGCAGGTCCGTCGATGGCGATGATGCCGCCCTCGCCGCCCATCGCCTCAAAGAGGTACTCGGCCTCGGTCTTGCCCTCCTGGTAGAGGTCGGTCAGCAGGTGGGCCAGATGGTACTCGTAGGCGGTGAAATCCATCCCCTCGGGGTAGTCGAAGAGGGTGATGAAGGGGACCTTGGCGTTTTCACACAGATCGCAGAGCGCCGGCACGATCGACGGGCTCATCGGCATGATGATGACGAGGTCGGGCTGGTAGGTGACCAGTCCGGACTCCAGGTCGGCGACCTGCTTCTGCTCGTTGTTCTCGGCGGAGAGGGTCACATACTCCATGCCGAGCTGGGCGGCGGCTTCTTTTCCGCCCCGGTCGAGCTCAACGTAGTACTGGTTATCCATTCCCTTGGTGCTGTTGAGCACGACGAACTTCTCGGCGGCGGGCTCTTCAGCCGGGGCAGCGGGCTCCGCGGCCGGGGCTTCCGACGCGGGGGCGGCGGGTTCCGGCGTGGCGGCCGGGGCGGGCTCGGAACCGCAGCCGGCAAGCAGCGTCAGGACCAGCACCGTCGCGAGTAGCATGCTGAGCAGTCTGTTTCTTTTCATTTTTTGCGCCTCCTCTTCATAGCTCCATGCGCCGCATGGAGGGCTGTTGTGTGCGGGACGTCCGCGCCGCGGGCGCCCCGGCGGATATTCAGTCGATCCATTTCATGTGGAAGCCGCCGTCGACGTCGATGGCGGAGCCGGTCGTGTAGGGCAGGTAGCCCTTGCAGATCGCGGACACGGCCTTCGCGCAGTCCTCGCCGGTCCCCCAGCGGCGCAGCGGATGCAGGCCGTCGGCGATCAGCTTGTCGAAATGCTCCTTGACCGGCAGGGTCATGTCGCTGAGGATGTTGCCCGGGCGGATCTCATAGACGTTGATGCCGTAGTCGGCCAGCGCGAAGGCGAGCAGCTTGGTCAGCATCGCGATGGCGGCCTTGGACATGCAGTATTCGCCCCGCATTACCGAGAGGGTGTACGCCGAAATGGACGACATGTTGATGATCACCGGCTTGGGCGCGGGGTCCCCCGCCTCCACCTGTTTGATCATCTGCTTGGCGGCCAGCTGCCCCAGGAAGAGGTAGCCCTTGAGGTTGATGCCGAACACCCGGTCGAGGCTCTCCTCGGTCACATCGAGGATGTTCGTGCGCACCAGGGAGCCGACCCCGGCGTTGTTGACGAGCACGTCGATCCGTCCGAACCGTTCGAGCGTCCTGTCGATCAGGTTCCTGCGGTCCTCCTCCCTGGAAACGTCGGCCTGCACATAGAGGAATTCCGGACTCGCGTCCGCGATCTCCTTCATATGCCCTTCCGCCCGGGCGGGGTCCATGGTCCCGCATCCGACGATCGCATAGCCGTCCTTTGCCAGCTGGAGAGCGACCGCGTTCCCGATGCCCCGGGTAGCGCCTGTGATGACTGCAACTTTTTCCGTTCGCAAATACATCTCCCCTTTCGTCAATTCCTGCATGGGATTCTTTATTGTCGGGCCCGTCTGGGCCGGAACGACCGGTTCAAAAGAGGTTGCCCTCCCCGTCGAAGGGGAGCTCCTCCGGTTCCCCCAGCACCTCGACGCGCGGGTTGGCCGCCGCGTCGGGGAGCATCGCCTCGGAGATGAAGATTTCGCTCAGATGCAGGGTGTCCCGCAACCGCACCATGCGGATGCGCGCCTTGTCAAACCCCGGCGCCGTCTTGATCGCCGCCTGGATCGCCAGTTTGTGACTGTCCATGACCAGCGGCATCCGGACCGCCTGGGTGAGGGTCGCCGTGATCGCGTTGGGGTAGGTGACCTCCGGATCGAACCGCTCGAGCAGCCGCCGGGTGGTCACGTCCGCCACGCCGATGCCGTTGGCGTTGCCGTGGGTCTCGTCGGTGAGGTCGAGGACGGCCAGCTTGCCCGGCCGCGGCGGCCCGCTTGCGTAGCCCGTGGCGAAGCAGCCGGTGATATGCGGGTCCATCCCGAGGCCGCTGATGTTCTTGCCCATCCGGTCGACCACCAACACGTCGACGTTGGGAAGAAGGATTCCCGGCATGAGCGCCTTGGCCCGCAAAAGCAGCGCCGGTTCCCGCTTTGCGATCTCCTCCGGGGGCAGCGCCGCGACCTCGCAGGTCTGGTCGTAGGCGTTTTCCAGGATGGCGACGCCGAAGAGCACCTTCGCGTCGTGAAGGATCGCCCGCCCGTATTTTTCGATGTTCGCCGCCATGTTGGCGTAGCCCTCCTGGTGGCAGACCTCCGCGCCCGCCTGTTTTGCAAGGCCGATGGCGAGCATCTTCATGAGTCCGCTCTCGTAGGGGCCGGTAAAGGAGGTGTGGGGCTTGACGCGGTTGACGGCCACGATCCCGTCCGCCGCCGCGGCGCGCGCGTCGATCTGCACCGGGCGGCCGTCGGGCGTGCGCCCGATTTCCCGGACCTCCATCGAGGACTCGACCGGGCAGCCCAGATAATCCTCGGTGATTCCGAGGCTGCGCAGCACGTCGAGTTGCCCCTCGGCCGTCGCGCCGCCGTGGCTGCCCATCGCCGGCACGACGAAGGGGGCCGCGCCCGCCTCCCGCAGGGCTTCCGTGATCGTGCGGAGAATGAGGGCGATGTTCGCGATCCCCCGGCTCCCGGCGGTGACGGCGACGCGCATGCCCGGCTTCACGCCGCGCAGGACGCCGCTCCCGCGGAGGGTCTCCCGCACCGCGCCGCCGACGTCCGCGAGGCGCGCGCCGTCGAATTCCTGGCGGACCCGGACCATCCGGGGGATCGGCATGCCGCCGACCAGCCTGTTCACGACGCCCATCCCGTCACCTTCCCTTCCGCGCGGGCCAATTCCAGATATTTGATCTCTTTGCAAATATTGTATAATTTAGATCGACAAAATGTCGACATATTTAGACAGGCTTCGCCCGCAAAAATCTTCCGCCGGGTCACTGGTCGATCAGCACGATGTTCAGCTCCTCCGCGATCTCCCGCGCGCGCTCTACGCTGGGGCTGGCGTCCCGCAGCACCAGCCGGGCGCCGCCGCGGTTGAGGGAATCCACCATGGAATTCTGCTTTTCCGCCTCGATCGTCACCCGCTGGACCGACGGCTCGTCGACCTCGAGGATTTCCACCTCGATCCCGCGCCGCCGCACCTCCGCCAGGATCTCCCTGTAGGCGTCGGCGTCGCTCGTGCCCGCCCCGTCGACCGCGGCCATCAGGATGCCCGGCACGTTGATCGCCCGCCGGGCGAAGAGCTCGGAATAGAGCTCGATCTTTACCTTTTTGATCCGCCCCTCCGACAGGAAGTGCGCAATCCTCCCGCAGTTGGTCGGGGAACCGACCCCCTGGCTGCTGCCGCCGACGACCGCTTCCGCGAACGGCTTGGTGATCGGGTTGGCGCGGCGCGCGAGCTCGCGGCTCTCGGCGGCCGCGCGGACGATCAGCTCCTCCTGCCGCAGCTTCTCCGCCTCCCGCACGGCCGGGTCGATGTACGCCTCCACCCGCTCGTCGTGCTTGAAGAAGGGCTCCATGTATTCGATCGTCACCGGGACGACGTGCTTCGCGGAGGCCAGATGGCACTGCGCCGCCATGGCGATCATCACGTCCACCGGGACGGTCGAGGGGATCGAGGTGTGCATCGCGAGCTGGCTTGCCAGGCGTGCGATGAGGATGCCGCCGCCGATGTGGGTGGCGCACAGCCCGGGCACGAGCACCCGCGGGGTGCAGGGCACGCTGATCGTCGGGGAGATCGCGAGCACGACCGCCCGCTCCATCTGAGCGGGGGTTCCCCCGGCCAGCTCGACGAAGGCGGCCGCCGAGGCCGCCGCGCCCGCGCCGATCCCCTCCATGTTGCAGCCGGTCGTCCGCTTGCCCACCCGGAAGATGCCGCCGATCTTGAGGATGACCGCCATGACCCGCGTGATCAGGTCCTTGTCGGTATAGAACTCCTTCACCGCCTTGACGAACCCGGTGTAGGGGCAGGCGTCGCCCGTGCCGGCGCAGGGGCACAGCCCGATCGTGTGGTTCCCCACCTGCGCCGCAAGGGTGTATGTAACGATCCGGTCGACGAACGGATCCCCGGCGATCTTCGCACCGTCCTCCGCCGCGAGGTCCTGCCCCACCGCGCCGAGCAGGAAGCTCCTGCCCGTCGTGGCACCGATCCCGGCGGCGCAGAGGTTGTGCGCGAACGCCTCCTCCATGCTCGCCGCGACCTGCTCGCCGGTGAGGCCGGTGCTGTCCACCGCCTCCCGCAAAATCACTTCTCCGACGCTCATCCGGGTCTCCTCCGCCACGCGGATGCACTCCCCCAGCGTCATATGCCCATAGTCGTAGTCCAATTCCCGTGCGGTCTCCGCAACCGGTTTCATGCCGTCTCCCCCTATCTGACCTCGGTGTCCATCAGCTCTTCCCAGATTTTTAAGAGCGAGGTGATGTCCTGCCTGCCGAATCCTTTGGCCCGCGCCGCCTCAAACATCTGCACCGCCGTGCTCCCCATCGGGATCGGCATCGAGAGCTGTTTTGCCGTTTCGACGGCGAGCCCCAGGTCCTTGTATTCCAAATCCACCGCGAAGCCGCCCTCGAAGGACCTCTTTTTGATGAAGTTGGGGATCTTGTTTTCAATGATGAAGCTGCGCCCCGAGCTCTCCCGGATGATCTCGTACATCGTGTCGAGCCCGAGCCCGATCTTCGCGCCGAGCACCAGCGCCTCAGCGGCGGCCGCCATGTTGCAGCCGAGCAGGTAGTTGTTGACCATCTTGACGCCCGAGCCGGCGCCGACCGGCCCGATGTGGCAGATCTTCCTGCCGATCGTCTCGAAGAGCGGGCGCATCCGCAGGAACGCCTGGTCCGGGCCGCCCGCCATGACGGTCAGCGTTCCGGCGGCCGCGCCGCCGACCCCGCCGCTCACCGGGCAGTCCATGTAGGTGATCCCACGCGCCGCGGCCATCTCGGAAAATTTCCGCGCCGATTCGGGCGCGATGCTGCTCAGGTCGGCGATGACCGACGCGCCGATCGACTCCCGCCCGAGGATTTCCTCGAGCACCGACCGGACGATCGCCGCATTTGGCAGCGAGCAGAAAAGCACCTCGGTATCCGCGGCGGCCTCCCCCGCCGTCGGGCAGATGCGCGCGCCCGCCGCTTCCGCCTCGCCCGCGGCGCGCGGGGAGAGGTCAAAGGCGCACAGCTCGTGCCCCGCGCCCAGCAGCCGCTTCGCAATGGGCAGCCCCATGGCGCCCAGTCCGATCATTCCGATCCTCATCGAAAAGCCCCCTTGTAAAAAAATATCCCCACCAGGTTCATTCCGGTCCAGTCCCACTCCGCTCCCCGGATACCGGGGAGGGCGCGGGACGCCTTTTGAAACTGATGAGGAAGCAGATCGGCGGCGGCGCGTTTGATTCGGAACGCGCCGCGCGCCGCTATTCGCTTTCCAGCCGCCTGGCCGGGAGGGAGCGGGCCTTTTTGATCGGGAACGGCTCCGAGTACTCCTTGATGGTCCGGTCGCGGACCTCGTTGAGATGCTGGAAAAGATACCGTTCGGCGCTTGCTTCATCCCGCTGCTTCAACGCCCGGATAATGTTCAGGTGCTTCTTTTTGGAAGCGTTGAAGTGCTCGGGGTCCCGCGCGGAAATGCGGTTCACAATCGCGAACTGCGCCGTAAGCATGTCGTAGAACTTTTCCAGCCTGCTGTTGCCCCCATACGCAATAATCGACGTGTGCAGCAGATGATTTGCGTCATAATACTGCTGGGGGTCGGAGTTTTCGTTCAGATCCAAAAAGGCCTGTTCCAGTCGGTCCAGCATCTCCTCATCAAAGTACCGGCAGGCGGTGTGCAGGGCGTGCAGCTCGAACATGATCCGCAGCTCGAAGATCTCCTCGAGGTCCCGCTGCGTGATATCGGTGACAAAGGTTCCCCTTCCCGGGAAATGGGACACCAGTCCCTCCGCCTCCATCCGTTTGAGCGCCTCGCGCACCGGAGAACGGCTCAGGCCCAGCGCCTCGCCGATCTCCACCTCCGCAATCGGGGACCCGAGTGGGAATTCCCCCGATAAAATCCCGCTGTAAAGGTAATCGTACGCCCGTCCGGCCGCTCCTGTCGATCTGTCTGCCATGTTTATTCCCTCCAATGTAACTTGCGCTCATAGATGATCCATGCGAAGACAAGCACCTTAAAGTATTATTATACTATAAATCTTCACACTGTACAATCTGATCATACACTGGAACGAAACATTTTCGACAAATCGTATGCAGAAAAGCCCTTATTCTTCCACACAGTGCAGCGAGTCGAACACCCTCTGGTACCCGTAGATGTCAAAGAGCGATTCCCCCGCGCGGAGCCGGTCCATAACGGCCGCCTCCTTGGCCGTCCGTTCCTCGGCGAGCCGCAGGATGTCCGGCGCCTCCTCCAGCGGGACCACCACGACGCCGTCCGCATCCCCGACGATGAGGTCGCCCGGCCGGACGATCTCGCCGCCGATGCAGATGGGGTGGTTGATCGTGCCGAGCGTCGCCTTGGCGGTCCCGCGCACGCAGAGCCCGGCGGAAAAGACGGGGAAGCCCATCCGGATGATCTCGCGGCTGTCGCGTACGGTACAGGACACCACCAGGCCGGCAGCGCCGCGCGCCATGCACTCCACCGCCAGCACCTCGCCGAACGGCCCCGAAGCGACCGCCGAGCCCATGTCCGCGACGATGACGTCGCCGGGGCCAGCCATGCTGACCGCCTTGACAAGCATCAGGTTGTCGCCCGTGTGGCAGCGCACGGTGAGCGCGCGGCCGCAGACGGTCATATCCGCCGCGAGCGGTTTGATTGCGGGATCGAGCGCGCCCCTGCGGCCCATTGCCTCATGGACGGTCGCGGCCGCCTGTCCCTCGTATGCGCGCAGCAGCGCGGGATCGCAGCGCGGGACGTCCCTTCTGATGTGCGTCAATTGATACCCCACCCTTCTCGGTATTCTCTTCGTCGTCATAGCGTATAAATTATGTCGACAATCTACTATGAATATAGCACACAAAATATCCCGTGTCAAGGGAATTCATTTTGGCAATATGCACATAAATTCGGTCGGATTCTCTCTGTTGACACGGTTCTATTTTTTCGCGGCAAGACGTAAAAAGGC
>ENA-UOIV01001430-UOIV01001430.1-human-gut-metagenome-genome-assembly--contig:-C59-NODE-1430-length-20117-cov-13.527116_pt1 | contig 20117 bp, 23 predicted proteins | sample MGYA00242333_ERZ723880 | MGnify/ENA metagenome assembly ERZ723880 | reverse complement strand
CGAAGCCGCGCAGTTTTCCGCCTCCCTGTGGGAGATGCGAGCGAAATAAAAGCGGTCGTGCCTCCCATATGGGAACTCCCGGTACGGTTCCGGAGTCTCTCAGGCAGAGGCATTGCGCCCGCGGCGCGGCGGCAGGCGGGATGCTGTAAGCTCGTTCGCTGATCCGTGAAGAGGGCGCCGCCGACTTTGGCCGCAGGCCAACCGGAGGCGGCGTGGGGGTCAAGGGGGCGCAGCCCCCTGCGGCTTCTTTCCCCCATTTCTTGTCCGGACAAGAAATGGGGCCGCCCGCCGGGGCGAGACCCGGCAACTCTGCCGCTCACTGAGCGGCAAGCCTAAAGCGGCCGTGGGCCGACTACCGACAAACTGCGCCGCTTCATGAGCGGCAAACCTAAAACCGCCGTCGGCCGTCCACCGACAAGCTCCGCCGCTCACTGAGCGGCACACCTAAGCGCGCCTCTGCCGCCGGGCGGAAACAAGCCTCCCGACGGCGACGATCAGAAACACGGCGCCGAGCATGAGGGTGCACAGGGCGTTGATCTCGGGGGTGACGCCCATCTTGAGCATCGAATAGATTTGCAGCGGAAGGGTGCTCGTCTGCGCGCCGGTGGCAAAAAAGCTGATGACCACGTCGTCCATGCTCATGGCAAAGGCGAGCAGCGCGCCCGACAGGATGGAGGGCGCGATGAGCGGCAGGGTGATGTCAAAGAAGGCGCGCGGCGCGGACGCGCCGAGGTCGCGGGCGGCCTCTCCGATGGCGGGGTCGAGCCCGGCGAGCCGCGCCTTGACGTTGATGAAGATATACGGCACGCAGAAGGTGGTGTGCGCGAGCACGAGCGTCAGCATGCCGAAGGGCAGGCGCAGGAAGGAGAAAAACGCGAGGTACGCCATGCCGAGGATGATCTCGGGGACCATGATGGGGATGAGGGAAAGATTTTCGAGCGCGCCGCGGCCGCGGAAATGCCTGCCCGCGATGCCCACCGCGCCGACGGTGCCGAGCACCGAGGCGGACAGGCTGCTGAGCGCCGCGAGCTCGAGGCTGTTGAAGAAGGCTGTAATGATGTTTCGGTTGTGGAGCAGCTTTTGGTACCAGGAGAAGGTGAACCCCTCCCAGCTGAAGAGCTTGGTGTCGTTGAAGGAGTAGACCACGACGACCAGGATCGGCAGGTACATGAGAATGAGCAGGAGCGTCACATAGATTTCGGGGATTTTGGACCGCCGCCTCATACGATCCCCTCCAGACTCTTTTCACCCGACAGCTTCTGGTAGAGGCCGATCACCAGCAGGGTGGCGGCCATCATGACGACCGAAAGCGCCGCGCCCATCGGCCAGTTGCGGGCGGTGAGCAGTTCGTTTTTGATGAGGTTGCCAAGCAGCATCGTCTTTGCGCCGCCAAGCAGGTCGGAGATGAAGAAGAGCCCGACCGACGGGATGAAGACGAGCACGCACCCGGCCATGATGCCCGCGCGGGTCATCGGGACGGTGACGCTCCAGAAGGCGCGCCACTTGCCCGCGCCCAAATCGCGCGCCGCTTCGGTGAGCGACGGGTCGAGCTTGGAGATCGAGTTGTAGACGGACAGGATCATGAAGGGCAGCAGGGCGTACACCATGCCGACCAGCACGGCCCCAAAATTATACAGGAGTTTAAGCGGCGTGTCAATGACGCCGAGCGCGATGAGCAGGGCGTTGACGACCCCCTGGCTGCGCAGGAGGATCATCCACCCGTAGATGCGCACGAGCGAGTTGGTCCAGAAGGGCACGATGACGAGCAGCAGCGCGAGGGAGCGCCGCTTGGGGGAGAGCTGCGCCGTGAAATAGGCGAACGGATAGCCGAGCAACAGCGTAAAGCCGGTGGTGAGCACCGACAGCCAGAGGCTTTCCCCGAAGACGCGCAGGTAGGCGGGGGAGAGCATCTTGGCGTAGCTGCCGAGCGAAAACTCGGCGACGACCCCCCAGGTGGCCGCGCGCTTCATGAAGCTCATGCAGAGGATATAGATGAGCGGGATGGCGACGAAAAACGCCGTCCACAAGAGGAACGGGATGCCCGCGGCGGGAAAGCCGCGCCCCTTACGCGCGCGCTTCATGCTGGTCGCCCCTTTCCACGATGGCGGCGCAGGCGGGCTTCCAGTAGATGTGCACCGTCTCGCCGACCTCGGCGCGGTCGCCCCCGCCGCCCATGCCGCTCACGATCAGCTCCTGCCCGTCGGAAAGCCCGAGGGTCGTGCGCAGCATGCCTCCGGTATAGCTGTGCGCCCGGACAATGCCGGTGAGCGCGAACCCGTAGCGGCATTCTTCGCCGAACCGGATGCGCTCGGTGCGCACCGAAAGGGTCACCCTTTCGCCCGGCGTCCCCTCGCCGCACGCCTTGACGACGCCGCCCGCGTAGAGCAGCGTCAGCGTGCCGTCCGGCTCCCGCCCCGCGACCTCGGCGGTGAAGATGTTGCTCTGCCCGATGAACTCGGCGGCGAACCGCGTCTGGGGCCGCTCGTAGATCTCGTCCGGCTTGCCGAGCTGGAGGATGCGCCCCTCGTTCATGATGCCGATCCGGTCGCTCATGTTGAGGGCCTCCTCCTGGTCGTGGGTGATGTAGATGAAGGTGATGCCCAGATCCTTTTGCAGCGATTTGAGCTCGGTCTGCATCTGACGGCGCAGCTGCAAATCGAGCGCGCCGAGCGGCTCGTCGAGCAGCAGCACCGCCGGGTCGTTCACGATCGCGCGCGCGATCGCCACCCGCTGCCGCTGCCCGCCCGAAAGCTGGTTGGGCATCCGCCCGCCAAAGCCGGGAAGCTGCACGAGGCCGAGCATCTCGTCCACCCGGCGGCGGATCTCCTCCTTGGGCGTCTTTTTGAGCCGCAGGCCGTAGCCGATGTTTTTCGCCACGTTCATGTGCGGGAAGAGCGCGTAGCTCTGGAACACCGTGTTGACCGGGCGGCGGTTGGGCTCCCAGCCGGTCATGTCCTCCCCCCGCAGCAGCACACGGCCGCTGTCGGGGCTTTCCAGCCCCGCGATGATCCGCAGGGTGGTGGTCTTGCCGCAGCCGGAGGGCCCGAGCAGCGTCAGGAATTCCCCCTCGCGCACATCGAGGCTGACCCCCGCGAGCGCCTCGGTCTCCCCAAACGCCTTGCAGATCTCCTGTAATGATAATAGTACGTCCTCCATGCTGTTCCTCCTGTATGGTATCCGCAGATATCGCTATTTGATGATGATGCCGAGCAGCCTTGCCAGCCCCACCGCCTGCGCGGCGGTAAAGACGCCGCCCCGCAGGTCCTCCGCCGCGACGACGAGCCCGTCCGTCTCGCAGGTGGTGAAGTCCACCCCCGCGAGCTTCGTGTGGAAGAGCTCGGCCCCGGCGAGCTTACATTCCGAAAGGGTGAGGTCCCGCAGCTTCAGCTCCTGCATCGCCGCGCCCGAGAGGTCGCACCCCTCGAACCGCACCGCGCGCAGCCCCGCCTGGAAAAACTGCGCGTACCGCAGGCTGCACCGGGAAAAGCGCACGTCCCGCAGCACCCCCTCGGAGAAGTCCGCGCCCACGAGCTTGCAGTCGTCGAACCGCACCCGCGTGAGCGCCGCCTTTGAGAAGCTGGCGTTCGAGAGGTCGCACCGCCGGAAAACCAGGTCGGTGAGTCCCGTTTTGGAGAGGTCCGCCCCGGTCAGCCGCATCCCCTCGAAGACGCAGCCCTCGAAGCTCGCCTCCTCGAAGTCGAGTCCCGGAAAAACGCCGCGGAAGAGAAGCCCGCTCACCGCGTCTGCCTCCCCCGAGGCGTACCTTCCCGGTTCCTCCTCGAGCAGGCCCTCCGAAAGCTCCCGTTCCAGCTTCGGCTCCGCCGGCAGGGCCGGCGGCCGCTGTTCCCGCGCCGCCCTCATGCCCGCCTCAGCAGCCTGCCCGCGGGCGCGCGGGTCAGCTCGTCGTGGTCGACGGCGGCCCGGCCGTTCACGAACACATAGTCGAAGCCGGACGCGTACTGCGCGGGGTGCTCATAGCTGGCGGGGTTTTTCAGGTTTTCAAGGGAGAAAACGTTGATGTCCGCGTCAAAGCCCGCCCGCAGCAGGCCCTTGCTCCCGAGGCGGTAGACCCCGGCGGGCTTGGCGGTCATCTTGTGGACCGCCTCCTCGAGCGTCAGCAGCGGGCTCTCCCGCACATAGTCGATCAGCACCTTGGGAAAGGCGCCGTAGAGCCGTGGATGGGGCACCCCCCGCGAGGGGTAGACCGAATCGGAGATCACCGAGCTCATGGGAGAGCGCAGGATCGTGCGGACGTCCTCCTCCGAGGTGATGAAGTCGATCATCGCGACGTCGCACTCTTCGGCGGCCAGCAGGTCGCAGGCGCAGTCGCAGGGGTCCTGCCCCCTCCTCCGGGCGATCTCCGCCACCGATTTGCCGATAAACGGCTGGTTTTCGGGACGGCGCATTGAGGTGCAGCGGATGTTCTCCCACCCGACCAGGTAGACGAGGTTTTCAAATCGGTCGGACGGGCCCGCGAAAATCCCCCGCAGCTCCTCCCGGCGCGCGGGCTCCCGCAGGCGGCGGATGATGCCGGGCGCGCCCCCCTCAAGAAAGTGGGGCGGGAGGATCTGGAGGAGCTGGGTCGACCCGGCGGTGTAGGGGTAGACGTCGCAGTCCGCCCGCAGCCCGCGGGCGCGCGCCTCCTCGAGGATCTCCAGCGCGCGCTTCGCCCCGCGCCCCCAGTTGCGCCTGCCGATGCACTTGAGGTGGCTGACGTGCAGCGGCGTCCCCAGCCGCCGCGCGATCCCGATGACCTCGTACAGCGACTCGTGGAGGAGGTCCCCCTCCCCGCGGACGTGGGCGGCGAGCGGCACGGGAAATTCCCGCATCGGGGAGAGCACCTCGGTAAAGCCGTCCGCGTCGTAGTTGTATTCCGGCGCGTAGACGACGCCCAGCGTCACGCCGAGCGCGCCGTCCGAAAGCGCGCCGCGCAGGAGGTCCCGCGCGGCCGCGAGCTCGCCGGGGGAGAGCGGCCCCTCCCCGTAGCCGCGCACGGCGGCGCGCACCGTTCCGTTGCCAACGCACATGCCGACGTTCAGCGGGAGCGGCGCCCGCTCCGCCAGCGCCATGTATTCCGCGAAGCCCCCGAAGCGGGGCGCGCCGTCCGCGTCCCCCACGACCGGCGACAGGAAATGCAGAATCTCCTCCCGCCGCGCGGCGGGGCAGGGCACGGCCGACAGCCCGCAGTTGCCGTTGACGATCGTCGTGAGCCCCTGCCGCAGCTCGGGCGCGCCGAAGCCTTCGGTAAAGAGGTTCAGGTCGGCGTGCCGGTGGATGTCGATGAAGCCGGGGGTGACGAGCCGTCCCGACGCGTCGACCGTGCGCGCGGCCGGTGCGGAAATTCCCGGCGCCACCGCCGATATCACGCCGCCCGACACCGCCACGTCCGCCGGGAAGGCGGGCGCGCCGCTGCCGTCGACGACGGTTCCGTTTTTGATGAGCAGGTCGAACATGGCTTTCACGCTTTCACAGAGGATGCGGGGCCGGGCGCGCCGTTCACGATGCAGATGCCCGCGCAGACGAGCAGCAGCGCCGCGAGGTTCCGGACATTCCAGATCTCCTCGCCCAGGAAGAGCCCCGAACAGAGGGTGCCGAAGACGGGGATGAGGGAGTTGAAGATGCTCACCCGCGCCACCGGATGGTATTTGAGCAGCAGCGTCCAGATGGTGAAGGCCACCGCCGAGAGCGCCGCCAGATAGAAAAGCAGGAGCCAGGCCGCGCCGCCGGTGGGGCGGATGCGCCCGCCGCCGAGTGCGCCGATGAGGAAGAGCACGCCGCCGCCGGCCAGCAGCTGCCAGCCGGTGACCGCCATCGGGTCGTTGCCGGGCGCGACGCGCGCGCTCACCACCGCGCCGAGCGCGGAGGAGGTGGCGGCCAGCAGCATGAACCCCTCGCCGGTAAAGGCGAACGCCCCGTCCAGCCCGCCGCCGAGGTTGAGCACGACCACCCCGGCGAACCCGGCCGCGCAGCCGAGGGCCTTGCGGCGGGTCATGCGGTCCCCCCGGCAGAGAAAGTGGGCGAGGATGACGCCGATGAAGGCGGCGGACGCGTCGATGATCGAGCCGCGGCTGCCCGTCGTGTTGGCGAGGCCGACATAGAAGAAGACGTACTGCGCCGTCGTCTGCACGAGCCCGAGCAGCAGGACGCCGCCGTAATTCCTCCGCGCGGGCAGCGGCGCGCGCCGGCCCGCCGCGGCGCCGAACACGAGGGTCAGCGCCCCCGCCAGCAAAAACCGCGTCCCCGCGAAGAGCATCTGGGAGGCGGTCCCGCCGCTTTCGATCGCAAAGAGCCGGTACCCCAGCTTGACGCAGGGGAACGCCGTGCCCCACAGGAAGGTGGCGAGCACCGCGAGCGGCACGACCGCCCCAGCGCTTTGCAGGCGGCCCTTCGGCTGTGCGGTCATTCCGCCCCGCTCGCCAGCCGCCGCAGGTCGGCGGCGAACCGCTCGACCGCCGTCTCGTCGGTCGCCCACGAGGTCACGAACCGCACGACGGTGTGCCCGGCGTCCGGCTTGCCGTTTCGTTCAAACTTGTAGTGCCCGCCGAGCGCCTCCACCAGCGCGTCGGGCAGAACGGCGAACTGCTGGTTGGTGTACGAGTCGCTCGCGAAGGAAAAGCCCGCCTCGGAGATCGCCCGCTTCATCCGCATCCCCAGCCGGTTGGCGCGCGCGCCGAGCTCGAGGTAGAGGCCGTCCTCGAAGAGGCTTTCAAACTGGATGCCGAGCAGCCGCCCCTTGGCGAGCATGCCGCCCCGCTGCTTGATGAGGTAGCGGAAATCGGGCTTCAGCGCGTCGTTCACGATGACGACCGCCTCGCCGAAGAGCGCCCCGCACTTGGTCCCGCCGAGGTAGAAGACGTCGCACAGCCGCGCGAGGTCGGGCAGGGAGAGGTCGTTCGTCTCTGCGGTGAGCGCCGCCGAAAGCCGCGCCCCGTCGAGGAAGAGGTAGAGCCCCAGCGCCCGGCAGGTATCGTGCAGCGCCTCGAGCTCCGCCTTCCGGTAGAGGGTGCCCACCTCTGTCGAATCGGAGATGTAGACCATCTTCGGCTGGACCATGTGCTCGTCGGTGTGAAGGCCGCACGCCTCCTCCACCATGGCGGGGGTGAGCCTGCCGTCGGGCGAGGGCATCGACACCACCTTGTGGCCGGTCGCTTCGATCGCGCCCGTCTCATGCACGCACACATGTCCCGTGTGCGCCGCAACCACCGCCTGGTAGGGGCGCAGCGCCGCCGCCACGACCGTCAGGTTGGCCTGGGTGCCCCCCACGAGGAAATGCACGTCCGCCTCCGGGCAGGCGATCTTCTCCCGGATGAGCGCCCGCGCGCGTTCGCAGTGCGGGTCGGTGCCGTAGCCGTCCGTCTGGTCGAGGTTGGTGTCGAGCAGCGCCTGCATGATGCGGGGGTGCGCGCCCTCGCTGTAATCGTTCTTAAAGCTGTACATGTCCCGTCTCTTCCTCTCCTGAATTGAATCTCTACCATTATAGTACGGTTTCCCGCGAAAAACAACCTCTGCCGGACAAATCTTCCCGGGAAACGAGCCAGAGCCCATGCGGCGCCCCCCGGAATTCCATCTCCCGGACATACCGCATCCCGAGCCGACGGGCCACCCGCTCCGACGCGGCGTTCCCCACGCGGATCACCGCACAGGCACGGGGCAGCCCAAGCGTCCCGAACCCGTATTCCAGACAGGCGCGGCCCGCCTCGGACGCGTAGCCGCGTCCCCGCCGGTCGGCGCGCAGGATGTAGCCAAGCTCGGGCAGCTCCCCGAGCGGGGTGGGCATCCGGGCGAAGCCCGCCAGCCCCGCCGGCGTCCCCGTCTCCCGCTCCTCGACGGTCCAGCAGGCGGGCTCCCCCGTCCGGTACCGGCCGATCTGGCGGCGCAGCCAGGTCAGCGCCTGCTCCCGGTCCATCGCCCCGCCGAGCGCCGCCATCGCCTCGGCGTCCATCAGCGTCCCGCCGAGCGAGCCGAGGTCCTCCTCCGAAAGCTCCCGCAGGAGCAGGCGAGGCGTCCGCGCGATCACCTTCATTCGGCCGCCCGGTAGGTGAAATTTTCCCACACGAGCCGCACGCCCTCGTCCGTCTCGGGCGGGAGCAGCGCCATCGCCACCGTGTTTTCGATCCCTTCGTCGGTCACCATGACCGCGTAATCCCCGTCGATGCGGGTCACCGTGTAACAGGTCGGTCCCATCGTTCGCCCTCCTGTAAAATTTTTATAAAATCCGCGCCGCCGCAATTGTATTTGCCCCGCATTCGGGATAGAATGATTCCATGAAACAAAAAACGAAAGGACGTAACCATGGTAACATTCGACCAGATCGCCCATAACGAATCCATCAAGACCTACATACGCAAGGCGGACGACGCGCTGCGGGTGCTGGGCTATACCGAACACAGCTTCGCGCATGTGACCAAGGTGGCCAGGAAGGCGCGGGAGATCCTGCTGACACTCGGCTATCCCGAGCGCACGGCGGAGCTCGCGCAGATCGCGGGCTACCTGCACGACATCGGCAACGTCATCAACCGCGCCGACCACGCCCAGAGCGGCGCGGTCATGGCCTTCCGCATCCTCGACAAGCTGGGCGCGGACGCGGAGGACACCGCCACGATCATCAGCGCCATCGGCAACCACGACGAGGGCACCGCCGTCGCGGTCGACGCGGTGGCCGCCGCGCTCATCCTGGCCGACAAGACCGACGTGCGCCGTTCCCGCGTGCGCAACCGCGACATGGCCACCTTTGACATCCACGACCGGGTCAACTACGCCGTCGAGGAGGCCTCCACCGAGATCTCCCCCGACAAGTCCATGATCACGCTGCGCATCCGCATCGACACCGCGAGCGCTGCGGTGATGGACTACTTTGAGATCTTCCTCCAGCGCATGCTCCTCTGCCGCAAGGCGGCCGAGCGGCTCGGCCTGCGGTTCGGGCTCGTCATCAACGACCAGGTGGTTCTGTAGGCCCGTACCACGCGTACCGTTCCATATCCACAAAGCCCTCGTCGTCCACCGCGACGCCCTCCGCCTCGAGCAGACTCCGCTGGGCGTCCGGCCCGCCGAACGCGAAGGCGGGCGCGAGCCGCCCTTCGCGGTTCACGACCCGGTGGCAGGGGATCTCCTCCCCCGGGGCGGGGTTGCGGCGCAGCGCCCAGCCCACCGCGCGGGAGGCGCGCGGGTTGCCGCAGAGCAGCGCGACCTGCCCGTAGGAGGCCACCCGGCCGCGCGGGATCTGCCGTACGACGGCGTAGACCAGCTCGTCGAAGCGCATATTTGTTCCCTCCCCTCGGTTCTTTTTTATTGTAATGCCTTTTCCCGAATCCTGCAACTACATAGAAAGGGAGTTTCCCATGTCAAGACCGTTCGGCGCCCTTCAGGTGGCGCACCAGTTCATCGAATCCCATGTGAGGCCGGGCGCCTTCTGCATCGACGCGACCGCAGGGCGCGGCAACGACACCGTCTTTCTCGCCTCCCTCGTCGGGGAGACGGGGAAGGTGCTCGCCTTCGACATCCAGCCCGAGGCGGTGGAAAGCACCCGCGCCCTCATCGGGGAACGCGGGTGCTCCGGTTTTGCGCGCGTCGTCCTGGACAGCCACGCCAATATGGCCCGTTACGCCGCGCCGGGGTCGGTCGACTGCATCGTCTTCAACTTCGGCTGGCTGCCCGGCGGCGACCACAGCGTCAACACCCGCGCCGAAAGCAGCATCGCCGCCATCGAAGCGGGGCTTACGCTCTTAAAGCCGCGCGGGGTCATGAGCCTCATCATCTATTACGGCCGGGATACTGGCTACGCCGAGCGGGACGCCCTGCTCGCCTACCTGCGCACGATTGATCACCGCGCCTTTACGGTGGTCGTCGCCGACTTCTGCAACCGCCCCAACGACCCGCCCCTGCCCGTCTTTCTCATAAAGGACGCGTGAGGAGGGGAACTTTTGAAAAAGTTCCCCTCCACCCTTCAAAACGTTTGATCCCGGCCGGCCGCCGCCCTTCTCTGGGAGCCGCGGAAGCGGGGCCGCGGGGCGGGAAGGGAGCGAAACGAGGGATGAAGAGGAAGCAGGGACGCGGGGCGGCTTGAAAAAATTTTGCAGTTTCCTATTGACTCTCCCACTGTGGGATGGTGTAAGCTGACGGTGAGCTCAAAAACAGACGGGAGGACGTAACATGTTCAAGATCGGCGAATTTTCCAAGCTGACGATGATCAGCATCAAGATGCTGCGCCACTACGATGAGATCGGTCTGCTGGCCCCCGAGACGGTGGATTCCTTCACCGGCTACCGCTACTACAGCGCAAGGCAGCTGGAGGCGGCGGGTAAGATCCAGGCCCTCAAGTCGATGGGGTTCGGGCTGGCGACGATCCGGGAGATCCTCGCGCAGTACGACAATGCGGAAAGCCTTCGCCGCTACCTGGCGGTACGCCTCTCCCAGATGCGGGAGGAATCGCGGGACCTCGGCGCCCGGCTCGCGATCCTCGAAAACACCATCGAACGATTGGGAAAGGACGATAACAGTATGAAGTACGATGTAACCCTCAAGGAAATCCCCGCCATGCAGGTTATGAGCCTGCGCGACACGATGCCCTCCTACGACCGCGAGGGCGACCTCTGGCAGCGGCTCTACGGCGAAACGGCCGGCCAGCATGTCCAGATGGCCTCCCCGGCCTACGCCATCGCCGTCTTCTTCGACGAGGGGTTCAAGGAGTCGGACGTCGACGTGGAAATCCGCACGGCGGTCACCGGCAGCTATCACGACACCGAGCACGTCCGCTTTAAGGAGGTCCCGGCCGTGAAGGTCGCCTCCTGCGTCATCCGCGGCAGCTACGCCAGCGTCTCCGACGCCTGCGCCGCGATCGGCGAATGGATTGACGCGGGCGGCTGGCGGATCAGCGGCCCGATGTTCAATATCTACCATGTGAGCCCCGCCATGGACCCCAACCCCGAAAACTGGGTGACGGAGATCTGCTTCCCGGTGGAAAAGTAATCCGCGAGGAAAAATAGTCCGCGAGGACATGCGAAAGCGCCCCGGCTTTACCGGGGCGCTTTTTTATCCGAGGAAGGCCAGAATTTCCCGGTTGACCCGTACCGGCTGGCGGTCGAAGATCCAGTGGTCGGAGCGGGGGATCGTCACGAGCTTCGCGTGCGGGAGCGACGCGGCGATGAGCGCCGTATGCGCCGGCCTGATGAGGTCGCGGTCGCCCGCGAGCACCAGCGTGGGCGCGGTAATCGCGCCGAGCATCCCGGGGGTATAGCGGGGCTCCTCGACCATGAGGCCGACGATCTCCGCGCGGCGGCGCAGCCGCTCGCTGAACCTCCCGCAGAGGCGCAGCGCGCGGTATTCCAGCTCGGCGGGGAGCTGGAACCGGGGCTTCACCCCCGCCGGGAAGAGGTTCGCGCCCGCGAGCGCCAGCTTTTCCACCATGCCGGGGTGGGAGAGCGCGAGGCCGAGGGCGGCGTTCGCGCCGTCGCTGAACCCCACGACCGACGCGCGTTCAATACCCAGCGCGCCGAGCACCGCCGCCGCGTCCTCCGCGATCTTCGCGATCGTCACGCCGCTGCCGGCGGACGACTCCCCATGTCCGCGGCTGTCCATCGCGATCACCCGGAAGCGTCCGGAAAAGGCCGCGACCTGCTTTTGAAAGCAGGTGTGGTCCTCACCGTTGCCGTGCAGGAGCAGCAGCGCGCGCTCCCCGCCGCCGAAAATCCGGCAGACGATCCGCGCGCCGTCCGCCATGACCGCCTCGAACCGCTCGGATGCTTCCATTCCGTTTCCCTCCTTTTCCCGCCGGCCGCCCAACGGGGCGGCCGCAAGGCTCCTCTGGCGTTCGCCGCGGGGCCGGGGCGGAAAACCGCGCGGCTGCGCCGCGCACGCGCCCGCGGGCGCGTTGTTTTCCGCCCGGAGCGCCCTCAGGTCCACTCCTTCCACACGTCGGGGCAGTAGCCGACGGTGGCCTGCTTTCCGTTTCGGACGATGGGGGTCTTGAGCACCGAGGGGTATTCCATCAGCTTGTCCGCGATGTTCTCCTCCCCGGCGAGGTAGGCGATGAAGGACTTGTCGTAGTCCTTCGACTTCTCGTCGACGAGCGCCTTCACGCCGCCGACGGCGCGCCGGACGCTCTCGAATTCCCCCCTGCTCATGCCGTAGCGGATGAGGTCGACGCTCTGGAATTTGACGCCGCGCTCCTTAAAATAGCGCTCGGCCTTTTTGGTGTCGAAGCACTTGGCCTTGCCGAAAATCTGAATGTTCATACCCTGCTCCTGAAAAAGTTTTCGATCTCCTCCCGGCTGCCCGAGAGGGTCCCCTGCACGAGCTCGGGGCTTCCGCCGCCGCGCCCCGAGAAGGCGGCGTTCAGCTCCCTGCCGAGCGGGCGCACGTCGCTGTGCGCGCTGCCCGCCGCGTATTTCCAGCCCTCCCGTTCGCTCCCCGAGAGGACCGCCGCCACCCCGCACCGCTCACAGAGCGCGAGGCAGAACCGCCGCAGCGCGGGCGGCTCCATCGCGTCCTCGAAGAGGAGGGCGTAGGTCGCGCCCTCCTCGACCTCGCGGGCGCGGTAACGGAAGAGCTCCTCCTGAAGACGCGCGGCGCGCAGCTTCAGCGCGTCGTTTTCCGCCTGCATCCGCTCCACCGCCCCGGCGAGCTCCCCGACCCTGGCGGAGAGCATCCCCGAGACCGCGTAGGCCTGCGCGTTCTTCTCGTTGTAATCGGTGAGCGCGCGGTCCCCGCAGAGCAGCCACACCCGCACGCCGCCCTTGTACCTCTGGCTCGTCAGCAGCTTGATGACGCCGATTTCGCCCGTGCGCCGCAGATGGGTGCCGCAGCAGGCGCACACATCGCTGCCCGGCACCGTCACGATGCGCACCCGGCCGGTGAGCTCCTTCTTGCTGCGGTAGTCGAGCGCGGCAAGCGCCTCGGGGGCGGGGTACTCCACCCCGACGGGCAGGTTTTCCCACACCGCCTCGTTGGCCAGCCGCTCGACCCGCGTAAGGTCGTCCGCCGTCAGCTCGCCGTTTAAATCGATCGTCACGGCGTCGCGCCCCATGTGGAAGCCGACATTGTCCAGCCCGAAAAGCCGGTGGATGACGCCCGAGACGATGTGCTCGCCGGTGTGCTGCTGCATCCGCGAAAAACGCGCCTCCCAGTCAATCGCGCCCGCCGTCCGATCGCCCACCGGAAGGGGCGCGTCGGTCGTGTGGAGGATTTCGCCCTCCTTTTCATGTACGTCGAGCACCCGCGCGCCGCCGAGGGTTCCCGTGTCGGCGGGCTGGCCGCCCCCCTCGGGGTAAAAGGCCGTCCGGTCGAGGGTCACGAGCCAGCCCCCCTCTGCCGGGACGCAGCCGGTCACCTCCGCCTCGAATTCGCGCAGGTAGGCGTCCTCCTCGTAGAGCTTGTCCGTCATGTTAACAGCCTCTCCCATTCCGCCGGACGGAAACCCGCCAGCAAAAAATCCGCTCCCACGACGAGCGGGCGTTTGACGAGCATCCCGTCGGTCCCGAGCAGGGCGAAAAGCGCCTCCTCGTCCATCTCCGGCAGGCGGTCCTTGAGCCCCAGCTCGCGGTATTTCATCCCGCTCGTGTTGAAGAGCCTTTTGACCGGCACGCCCGCGCGCGCCGACCACTCCCGCAGCTCCTCCGCCGTGGGATTCTCCCCGACGATGTGCCGGTCGGCGTAGTCCACGCCGTTTTCGTCGAGCCACCGCTTCGCCTTTTGGCAGGTGCCGCATTTGGGATATTCCAAAAACAGAACGCTCATTCGCTCTCCTCCCCGATGATCTCCTGCACCCGGCCCACCTGGCCGTCCTCCAGCATCACCTTGATGCCGTGCGGATGGGTGCCGCTTTTGGTGAGCAGCCGCCCGACCCGGCCGCGCGTGCGCCTGCCGGTCGGCTGGTCCTTTTTGAGCACGATATCCACCAGCATCCCCGGCCGGATATCCGCCCGCCTGTGTCCGTCCATCCTTCCACCCCCGTTTCACTGCCCTCTAGTTTACCACGGAAACGCCCCGCGCACAATGATTCCGCGCGCAAAAAGCGCCCCCTTCCCGGAAGGGGGCGCTTTCTCTCAGATCTCCCCGCGGACCGCCCGGTGGCAGGCCACCTGGCACCCGGGCGCCACCTCGGTGAGCGCCGGTTCGGAGGCGCGGCATTCGTCGGCGGCGAAGGGGCAGCGGGTGTGGAACCGGCAGCCCGCCGGCGGGTTCTTGGGGTTGGGCAGGTCGCCCTGCAATAAAATCCGCTCCCGGCTGACGGTCGGGTCGGGGATGGGGATGGCGGAGAGCAGCGCCCGCGTATAGGGGTGGCGGGGGGTGGTGTACAGCTCCTTCACCGGCGCCAGCTCCACCAGCTTGCCCAGGTACATCACGCCCACCCGGTCGGAGACGTAGCGGACCACGTTGAGGGCGTGGGAGATGAAGATGTAGGTGAGCCCGAACTCCGACTGGAGACTGCGCAGCAGGTTGAGGATCTGCGACTGGATGGAGACGTCGAGCGCGGACACCGGCTCGTCGCAGAGGATGAGCTTGGGCCGCAGGGCCAGCGCCCGGGCGATGCTCACCCGCTGGCGCTGCCCGCCGGAAAACTCATGGGGATAGCGGTGGTAATACCCGCGCTGGAGCCCCACCATCTCGAGGAGTTCCTTCACCTGCCGCTCCCGCTGGGCGGCGTCGGCCTCCCCGTGCACCCGCAGCGGCTCGCCGATGATCTGTCCGATCGTCATGCGCGGGTCGAGCGCGGCATAGGGGTCCTGGAAGACGATCTGCAAATTGCGGCGCAGGTGCCGCAGCTGGGCGGCCTTCATGGCCTGCATATCCTGCCCCTCAAAGAGAATCTGCCCTTTGGTGGGCTTTTCCAGCAGCAGGATGCTGCGGATGAGGGTGCTCTTGCCGCAGCCCGATTCCCCCACCAGCCCGAGCGTCTCGTGCTGGTTCACCGTAAAGGAGACGCCGTCCACCGCGTGGACGTAGCCCTTGACGGTGGAAAGCGCGCCGCCGTAGACCGGGAAGTAGGTGCTCAGGTCCCGGACCTCCAGCAGGGGCGCCTGCGCCCCCTGCCCGGCGGCGGAGTTTTGTGCCGTCATAATGCCCCCTCCTCTCTCCTGACGCGTTCCCCGGGGAGGAAGTGGCAGGCCACCAGCCGGCCGTCCGCCTCCCGGAGCTCGGGGGAAATTTCCTTACAGATCTGCTGGCGGTAGGGGCAGCGGGGATGGAACCGGCAGCCCTTGGGGAAGTCCGCCGGGTTGGACACCTGCCCCGGGATCGTGTAGAGCTCCTCCTCGTCCTGGTCCACGCGCGGCAGGCAGGCGAGAAGCCCCTCGGTGTAGGGGTGCAGCGGGGCGCGGAAGAGCGCGCCGACCTCCCCCTGCTCCACCACCTTGCCCGAGTACATCACCAGCACCCGCTGGGCCATCTCCGCCACGACCCCCAGGTCGTGGGTGATGAGCAGCACCGTCATGCCGGTCTTCTCCTTGAGCTGGCGGATGAGGTCGAGGATCTGCGCCTGGATGGTCACGTCAAGCGCGGTGGTCGGCTCGTCGGCAATGAGGATTTTGGGCTCGCAGGCCAGCGCCATGGCGATCATGGCGCGCTGGCGCATGCCGCCCGAAAGCTGGTGCGGATAGGACGCGGCGCACCGGGCGGGATCGGGGATCCCCACGAGGGAAAGCTTCTCCTCCACCTGCGCGCGGATCTCCCGGGCGGAGAGGTCCCTCCGGTGGATCTCCAGCACCTCCCCCACCTGGCTTCCGATCGTCTTCACCGGGTTCAGGGAGGTCATCGGCTCCTGAAAGATCATCGACATCTCATGCCCGCGGATGGGGATCATTTCCTTCGTGGAGAGGGGGAGCAGGTCCCGCCCCTCCAGCAGAATTTTCCCGCCCGCGTATTCCCCCGGAGGGGTGGGCACCAGCTTCATGACGGCCTGGACCGTGGCGCTTTTGCCGCAGCCCGACTCCCCCACGATGCAGAGGGTCTCCCCCTCCTCCACCTGAAAGCTCACGTCGTCCACCGCGGGCACGTCCCCTTGCTGGGTGTGGAACAGCACCTTCAAATGCGAGACTTCCAACAGGCTGCTCATGGTCCGGACCTCCTACCTCCCGCGCCGGGCGTGTCCGCGAGGGAACGCGCCGGCCGGTATATATGCACGCCGGGAGCGTACATTTATGCATTTTATATTGTCCATCATTATAGCAAGGCGGCGGGATTTCGTCAACTAAAGCCCTAAAACTTTTGCAAAGCATTTCGGGGATTTCCTTCAATTACAATGCGCAATATGCTTCATATTGGTATTTTTGTAAATTTATGTCATATAATGTTTTCCCAATTGCAGGAACCAATTTTTTCACATGCATTGTTAAAACCCCATAACAGCACCCGAAACGTCCTCCCGCCGCGCCTCCCATTTGCAGAAATCCCGTATATTTATTGACAGTTTTCCGGCGGGAGGGTATAATCACATCAAAGTGGAAAAGTGTAAGGACCCGGCCAACGCGCCTTCGTTTTTCAACTCAAAACAAAATTGTGGAGGAGAGAAAGCCCAATGAAGAGACTTCTCAGTTTAGCTCTGGTCGTCATGCTCGTTCTTTCCCTGTTCACCGCCTGCGGCGGGGACAGCGCCGGAACCAATCCCGGCGGGGAGGCCGCTCCCGCGGCGCCCAGCGGCGAAAAGGATTCGGTCATCGTGGCCATGAACGCCGACCCCACCGGGTTCGACCCGCAGGTCACCCTGGACGCCACGGCCATGATGGTCATGTACAACATCTATGACACGCTCGTCGAGAGCGACGGCGCCTGCTCCAGCGACATCCGGCCCGGACTGGCCGAAAGCTGGGACATCAGCGACGACAACATGGTCTATACCTTCCACCTGAAGAGCGGCGTCAAGTTCCACAACGGCGAGCCCTTCACCGCCGCCGACGCCAAGTTCACCATCGAGCGCGCCATGGTGGAGCCCGCCACCGCCTCCTACTGCGCCTCGATCGACAAGGTCGACGCCCCCGACGACTCCACGCTGGTCGTGACCCTCAAGGTCCCCTTCGCCAATTTCCTCATGAACCTCGGCGGCAGCTTCTTCGGCGTCGTCAATGAGAAGGCCGTCACCGAATCGGGCGAGGACTACGGCCGCAACCCCGTCGGCACCGGCCCCTACAAGTTCGTCAGCTGGTCCTCCGGCGACAACGTGGTGCTCGCCTACAACGAGGATTACCACGGCGAGGCTCCCGCGATCAAGAACGTCACCTACCGGGTGCTCCCCGACACCAGCACCGCCTTGGTCGCGCTCCAGAACGGCGAGATCGACGCGCTGCCCAACAGCGCCCCCATCGACGCCCCGACCATTGAGGCGGACCCCAACCTGAACCTCTATTCGGCCCCCGGCGCCACCATCGCCTACATCGGCTTCAACACCCAGGCGGCCCCCTTTGACAACGAGAAGGTCCGCCAGGCGGTCAAATACGCGATCAACAAGGAGGAGGTCTTCATGGGCGCGCAGGACGGCGACGGCGTCCTCGCGAACAGCCCCCTCAACGAGGTCATGGACGGCTACAACCCCGACGACCCCGTGATGAACCCCTACGACCTCGAGAAGGCCAAGGCCCTGATGACCGAGGCGGGCTACGCCGACGGCTTCTCCTGCTCCATCAAGCTGGCCGCCGGCCAGAACCGCGAGAAGGTCGCGCAGGTGGTCCAGGCCCAGCTCAAGGAGATCGGCATCACCGCCAGCATCGAGACGCTCGAGAAGGGCACCTACTTCGAGCAGATGGCGGTGGGCAACTATGAAGTCTACGTGGGCGGCCTCAACTGGCCGGACGCGGACGACATGCTCACCTACCTCTTCGCGTCCGACGGCCCCTTCAACTGGGGAAGCGTCTATTCCAACCCCACCATCGACGAGCTGCTCGTCAAGGCCCGCCAGGAGAATGACGCGGCCAAGCGTTCCGAGATGTACCAGCAGATCGTGAAGATTACCGACGAGGACGCCAACAAGATCCCGCTCTATTTCCCCAACCAGTACTTCGCGGCCAAGAACAGCCTCAAGGGCGTCCGGGTCATCGACAACTGCTACTATCCCGTGGCCAGCTGGAGCTGGGAATAACCCCCTCGCCTGAACCCCTTCCCTGAGAAGGACCCATGAATTTATCGGGGATGCCGGCCGGGGCCCTGCTGTGAAGCGGGCTCCCGGACGGCGTCCCCCCGTTGTATAGGTGTGATGACATGCTGAAATTTGTCCTGAAACGGATACTGATGCTGATCCCCGTCATCCTGGGGATCGTCCTCATTGTCTTTACCATCATGTATCTGACCCCGGGGGACCCCGCCCGCCTCATTCTGGGCGAAAAGGCCCCCCAGGAGCAGGTGGACGTCCTGCGGGACCAGATGGGCCTCAACGACCCCTTTGTGGTGCAGTTCGCGCGGTATGTGGGGAACATGCTCCGCGGGGACTTCGGGCGGAGCTACGCCACCAACATCCCGGTCGCGGAGACCATCGCCGAGCGGTTTCCCAAGACGGCGGAACTGGCTCTGGCGGGGATGTTCCTGTCGGTGCTGATCGGCATGCCCATCGGCATCCTGTCGGCGGTGAAGCGGTACTCCATCCTCGACAACATCAGCATGATCTTCGCCATGCTGGCCACCGCCATCCCCGCCTTCTGGCTGGGCATGATGCTCATCATCGCGTTTTCCCTCAACCTCAAATGGTTCCCGTCCAGCGGCTTTGACACCTTCCGGCAGATGGTGCTCCCCACCATCACGCTCGCCGCCGTCAACGCCGCGGTCATCATCCGCATGACCCGGTCCTCCATGCTCGAGGTGGTCCGTCAGGACTACATCCGCACCGCGTGGGCCAAGGGCGCGGACCAGAAGCGGGTGGTGCTCGGCCACGCGCTGAAAAACTCGATCATCCCGGTCATCACCGTCATCGGCATCAACTTCGGCTCCCTGCTGGGAGGCGCGGTGGTCACCGAAACGGTGTTCGGCATCCCCGGGCTGGGGACCGCCATGGTCAACGCCATCCGGATGAAGGACAACCCCCTGGTGCTGGGCAGCGTGGTGTATATCGCGATCGTGTTCAGCCTGGTGAATCTTGCCGTGGATATCATCTATGCCCTGATCGATCCGCGGCTGAGGGAGTGAGGTGTATGACCGTGAAAACAGAGAAGCCGCTTTCCGCCCGCCCCGAGGGGGAGGAGAAGAAGGAGAGCCCGTTTAAGGAATTCTGCCGCCGGTTTTTCCGCAACAAGCAGGCGGTGATCGGGCTGGTGATCTTCGTGATGCTCGTGTTCGTCGCCGTCTTCGCGGACGTGCTGGTGGACTACGACAACCAGGTCATCAAGCAGGACATCGTCAACAAGCGCCAGCCCCCCAGCTCGGAGCACCTGATGGGCACCGACGACTACGGGCGGGACATTCTGGCGCGGGTGATCTACGGCACCCGCATCTCGCTCACCATCGGGCTGACGACGGTGGCCTGCGCCATGGCGGCCGGCATCGTGATCGGCGCCGTGTCGGGTTATTTCGGCGGGAGGCTGGACAACGTCATCATGCGGGTGATGGACGTCTTCATGAGCATCCCCTCGATGCTGCTGGCGATCGCCGTGGTCGCCAGCCTCGGGCCGGGCATCGTCAACATCATGATCGCGGTGGGGCTCGCCCTCGTGCCCGGCTATTCCCGCGTGGTGCGCTCGGCGGTGCTGTCGGTGCGCAATAAGGAGTTCGTGCAGGCGGCCAAGGCGGTGGGGGACAGCCATTTCAGCATCATCCTCCACCACATCATCCCCAACGCCCTCGCGCCCGTCATCGTGCAGGCGACGCTGGGCGTGGGCGAGGTGATCATCACCGCCGCGGGCCTGAGCTTTTTGGGGCTGGGCATCGCCCCGCCCATGCCCGAGTGGGGGGCCATGCTCTCGGAGGGCCGCGAGTTCATCCGCTACATGCCCCATCTCGTCCTCTTCCCGGGGCTGAGCATCATGATCACCGTGCTCGCCCTGAACCTGCTCGGGGACGGCCTGCGCGACGCGCTCGACCCCCAGATGAAATAACGACCGCCGACCTTCCGGGCGCCCCCCCCCCGGCGGGCGGGGCGGGTTTGGTTAGAGGCAGCAGGTTTTGTTTTGAACGCCGGGGTTTTACCCCCGGGGCCCCCCCCCCCC
>ENA-UOIV01001426-UOIV01001426.1-human-gut-metagenome-genome-assembly--contig:-C59-NODE-1426-length-20167-cov-7.451124_pt1 | contig 20167 bp, 22 predicted proteins | sample MGYA00242333_ERZ723880 | MGnify/ENA metagenome assembly ERZ723880 | reverse complement strand
CGGGAGGCAGTTCTTTTCTTCCCCTTTCGCCCACTACTGTTATGGCAATGCCGCTGTTTGGCCGGTTTCCCGCATTTATATTAAATTTTTCTTTGCCGCTCATAATTGGCTCCTTTCGTTTCGTTCAGGTTGACAGGCCGGAACGAAACGAGGCGGGGAGCGGCAGCCGGGCAGATTACCGACTCTTTTTAATCTGTAATGGAGTACAGGTGCATTGGCATACGGGCTTAGGATTAAACATTGAAATCCATGTGAGAAGTGACCGCATTAGTCCAAGCATCCTGCTTCAAGTGCAACTCCTTTCATTATTGACATGAATCAGAATACACTTTACGAATGGACTGCGGTGAATTAAAAAGAAATGAGGTGTATTGTAGAATATCTTTGAGGTGAATCGGGATGCTAAAATACTCGCAGCGTTTAGCTGACGCCGTAAAGAAAGCCCGGTCAGAGCTCGGCCTCACACAGGAAGAAGTAGCCGACAAGTGCGATACCGATGTGCGCACCATCATCAATATGGAAATGGGCCGTGGAAATCCAAAGCTCAAGACCTTATTCAGAGTTGTTCGTGCGCTGAAAATAGACGCAAGAGAACTCTTTGACGATAGCCCGCAGAGCGACAGCCCTTCCATTCGCCGTGTATGCCTGCTTATCAATGAGTGTAGTGAGGATGAAGCAGCCGCCCTGCTTCCCGTGATTGAGACCGTCCTGACGGCATTGCGCACCAACAAGGGAATTAAAATTGAATAATCCCTTTAAACACAAACAGAGCCTGCTCCCGGTAAAATATCGGGTAGCAGGCTCTGCGCTTTAAGCGTCCGGCTCTTTGCTGGGTACCATTTTTAGTTTTACCACATCGATCAGAATCTCCCGTTTGCACTTTGGACAGTAGAGCGGGAACTTGACCAAGACGGTATTCTCATACACCTTTGTTCTTGTTTTACCGCCGCAGATCGGGCAGTGTATCCACCGTGATTTTTGCTTTGAATCCATATCTCTTGCCTCACTTCAATATCAAACTCTGTGTCAAGCACCTGATTTTAACGATAAATCCATTTGGCAAGTGCAGTTTGCTATCACGCAAGACGATTTGATTAAACGCACTCCATCAAAATTTCATACACCTCGTCGTGGGTAAGTTGCCTATAGCCATTGGGAAGCAGATTGGTACTATCGGCCACCTGGCGCAGAAGCTCAGGGGTAATCTCCTCTTTGGAGTGGAGCTGCGACATCTTGGTAGGCAGGCCGCATTCCTGAATAAAGGCGACTAACGCCTCCACCGCGGCCTCGGCCCCCTCCACACCAAAGACAGCCTGACCCATTCGGGCGAACTTCTCCGGTGCATACTTTACAATATGGCGGTAATAGACCGGATGGATCACCGCCAAGCCCTGTCCGTGGTTGCAGTCAGTGTAGGCCCCCAGCTGGTGCTCAATCTGGTGGCATTCAAAATCGGTCAGGCGGCCCACTTTCAAAATCCCGTTTTCCGCCATGGCGGAGGTCCACATCAGATTGCTCCGAGCGGTATAATCATTGATGTCCCGGAGCAAAGTCCGCATATTGACCACCGTGCTACGCATGATGGCCAGGGCTACCTCGTCCGATACATTGTCCTGGTCGGAGCGACCGAAGTAGGTTTCCATGGCGTGGCTCAGCGTGTCAAAGGCCCCTGAAAGCACCTGCATCCGGGGCAGGGTCATGGTATAGTCTGGGTCGAGAATGGCGAACCGGGGCGCGGCGGCGAACATTCCCCCCTTAATCTTGGCGCTCTCGTTGGTGATGACGGCCCCGCCGTTCATCTCCGCTCCGGTGCCGGAGGCGGTGACCACTGCACCCAGGGGGATGGGTTTGCCTGTGGGAATACCGTGGCGCACCATCTCCACCTCCCACAGATCTTCATCGGTGACGGCCTGGGCGCAGACAACCTTGCAGCAGTCCACCACAGAGCCGCCGCCCACCGCCAGTACCAGATCAATTTTATTTTGCTGTGCCAGCTTGGCACCCTCCCGAACCTTCTCCCAGGTGGGATTAGGCATAATGCCGGTAAACTCAGTGACCGTTTTGCCGTTCTCCTTCAAAATACCAGCAATCTCGTCGTAGACACCATTCTTCTTGATGGAACCGCCGCCGTAGGCCAGTAAAACATTAGGACCATAGGCGGACAAAATGTTGGAGAGGTGCTGTCTGGCCGCCCCCTTTCCAAAATAGACCTTGGTAGGATATTCGTAAACGAAGTTTTCCATGGAGAACGCTCCTTTCAGCGGATGAAGTTGGTAAATTGAAATGGCTCCTGAATGGGAAGCTCCAGACCGTGGGCCAGAGCGACCTCCTTGCATCTCAGATAGAACGCCATGTTGCGGCCCAGAACACGCATGGTCTGCATGCCTTCCAGGTCCTGCCGGACTTCCTCCGGTGCGGTACCGTGAACCATATTCCAGTAGCGGGAGGTAATAATGGGCATCTGCATCAGTCCAAAATATTTGTTCAGTTGATCCCAGGAAGCAGTGGTTCCTGCCCGCCGTGCTGACAGACCCGCAGCGGCGGGTTTCAGGTAAAAGCGATTTCCGTTTCCGTTGAGATCTGCATAAAAAGCACGATCCAGGAAAGAGGTAATGGCTCCGGTTGCTCCACCCCAGTGGACGGGGGAACCAAATACAAAACCGTCATAGTCCCCGGCGATGTCCAGAAACTCATTTACCGTATCTTGAATGACACAGCAATTTTGCTCCGAACACCTATGACAGGCGATGCAGCCGGACAAAGGACGATTCCCAATCCAGAACAGATCCGCATCCACGCCGCAGCCATTCAGTGCATCGCCCACTTCGCACAGGGCGGTATAGGTGCAGCCCTCTTTATGAGGGCTGCCGTTGACCAGTAATACTTTCATCATAAAACGCTTTCTCTTACAGCTCCAGGCTGTCGAGCCAGGTCTGGATTTCTGCCTCAGAGGTGCTGCCACGGAATCGCTGGCCCTCCAGCCAATTCCCGGTGCCGGCCAGCTCCTCCAGCAGGTCTCCACTCTGGCCCAGGCCGGAGCTGGAGGAGGTGCAGAAAGGAATCACAGTCTTGCCGGTGAAGTCGTTGGCTTCCACAAAGCTGTCCGTGGGCCAGGCGGCGATGCCCCACCAGATGGGATAGCCGATAAAGACTACATCATACTCGTCCCAGTTGTCCACCGTGTCCTCTGCCAGCTCTACATCGCGTGCCTCCGGGTTTTCATATTCATAGACTACCCGGCTGTTCTCATCCGTCCAGTTCAGGTCGGCGGAGGTGTAGGGATCTGCCGGTGTAATCTCAAAGAGATCGCCGCCAGTCAAGTCTGCAATCGTGTTGGCAACAGATTCGGTATTACCAGTGGCGGAGAAATAGGCCACCAGGACACGGGAAGAATCAGAGGGCTGCTCCGGCTCCTCCGTCCCATCCATAGTCAGGAAGTTACGCAGCATGGTGGCCACCTCTGCCCGGGAAGCGCTGTTTCGAGGCAGGAAACGGTTTCCGTCCGCACCATTTACCACACCGTTGGCTCTTGCCCAGTCCACCGCCGCCACAGCATAGGAAGCGATCTCGCTTTCATCTGCGAAGTCCTGCCCGGCATCGGCGCTGGGGCTTCCGGCATACCGCCAAAGGATGGTGGCAATCTGCTCCCGGCTTACCGGGTCATTGGTTCCAAACAGGCCGTTGCCGTAGCCGCTGATGACTCCCTCCTGGGAAGCCCAGAGGACCGCATCGGCGTACCAGGCATCCTCCTGGGTATCTGTAAAGGCATCGCTGCCGGAGACCGCGGGACTTCCGGCCTCACGATAGAGCGTGGTGGCCAGCATGGATCGGGTCATGGTGTCATTGGGGGCAAATGTGGTGGCGCTGGTTCCGCTCATAAGCCCGTTGTCCCGAACATACTCCACCGCCTCAGCATACCAGGCGTCCGCTGCCACATCGGCAAAGCCGGTATCCTCCACAGCAGCAAACGCTGTCACACTCAGACTGAATGCCAGCACCAGTGCCATCATCATGGCACCCATACGCTTCAAATTTCGCATATTGCATTGTCCTCCTTTGTTTCATTCTCATCAATTATATATTACAGGGTCCAAAAGAAAGCGCCTATACCTTCCGAACCAGACCTGCCAGCATCTCCACCACGGCGGGGTCCCGGTGGTCAAAGAACGAGCTGACGCCGCTATCCAGGGCGGCGATCGCATCCATGTCCTCCTCGGACAGGATGAAGTCGAACACATTGAAGTTCTGCTCCATGCGCTCCCGTCGGGTGCTCTTGGGGATGCAGACGATACCCCGCTGGAGCTGCCAACGAAGCACCACCTGGGCTACGCTTTTGCCGTACTTTTCACCGATGGCTGTGAGGGTGGGGTTATGGAACAGATCATTATGTCCCTCGGCAAAGGGCGCCCAGCTCTGCATCTGCACGCCCTTGGACTTCATGTATGTCTGGGCTTTTTCCTGCTGGAAGAAGATGTTGCACTCCACCTGGTTCACGGCGGGGGCAACCTCGTTGAAGGCGATCAGGTCGGCCAGCCGATCGGGATAGAAGCTGCACACGCCGATGGACCGGATCTTGCCCTCCCGGTACAGTTCCGTCATCGCCCGCCAGGCCCCGTAGTAATCGCCCAGAGGCTGGTGGATCAGGTACAGATCCAGATAGTCCAGGCCCAGCCTCTCCATGGAAGCGGTAAAGCCACGTTTGGCCCCCTCATAGCTGGCGTCCGAGATCCACAGCTTGGTGGTCACAAACAGCTCTTCCCGAGGAACGCCGCTCTCCCGTACAGCTTTTCCCACTGCCTCCTCGTTGCCGTAGGAAGCGGCAGTGTCGATGAGACGATAGCCCACATCGATGGCATCCCGCACCGCCCGCTCACACTCCGCTGGGTCTTTGATCTGAAAGGTGCCGAAACCCAGCAGAGGCATCTTGATCCCGTTGTTTAAGGTCACATAGTCCATATACTTTGCCCCCTGTTTTACTTCAATTTTCGGTATTCTGCATCTGCCACCGGCTCCAACCACTCGGCCTTAGAACCAGGAACAGAGATGGCCACATGGGCAAACCAACTGTCCTGGGCGGCCCCATGCCAGTGCTTGACTTCCGGCGGGATGCTGATTACATCGCCGGGGTGCAGCTCCTGGGCAGGCTTGCCCCACTCCTGGTAGTAGCCCCGACCAGCGGTACACAGGAGGATCTGTCCGCCGTTGTGGTGGATGTGCCAGTTGTTCCGGCAGGCGGGTTCAAAGGTCACATTGGAGACGGTGACGCCGCCTTCACTGCTCAGTGGATGCAGGTAACTGGCCCCGCTAAAATACTGACCTGCCGCAGTGTTGGGACCGCCCTGGGGAAACAGGTTCTGAAACGCTTCGTTCATACCAATTACCGCCTCACTTCTGCTCATCCACGGGAGGCACCATTTCCGCGTACTTCTTCAGCATCTCCGGGGTGCTGTGATAATACCGCTGTTTCTTATCCATGGCAGCGATTTTCGCCATTTCCTCGTCCGTGAGGGAGAAGTCGAACAGATCCAGGTTGGCCTTGATGTGCTCTGGGTTCTTGGAGCCGGGAATCACGATGTTGCCGGCCTGAATATGCCAGCGGAGGATAATCTGGGCGTTGCTCTTACCGTACTTCTTGCCCAACTCGGTGAACTGAGATTCCTGCTGGAGTGCCTTGTCCCCGTGTCCCAAGGGATACCATGCCTGGATGACGATACCTTCGTCGGACAGGAAGGACTTCAGCTCCTTTTCCTGGGAGTAGGGGTGGACCTCCGTTTGGAGAACGGCAGGTTTTACCTCGCAGATGTCCAAAATCTCCTGGATCTGCCGGGTGTTGAAGTTGGACAGGCCGATGGCCTTCACCTTGCCCTCCTTATATGCCTTTTCCATCTGCTTATACCCGGCCACATAGTTGCCGGCGGGCTGGTGGATCAGCAGCAGGTCAATATAGTCGGTATCCAGCCGCTCCAAAGTCTTGTCCACCGCGTCGGCCTGCTCATAGAAACTGGGCCACAGCTTGGTCTCCAGGAAGATGTCCTTGCGCTCCACACCGGACTTCTTCATGGCCCGACCCACCGCTTTTTCGTTCACATAGGCGTTGGCTGTGTCAATAAGCCGGTAGCCGCACTGGAGAGCGCTGATGACGGAAGTCTCCGCTTCATCCGGCGTCAGCAGGAAGGTCCCGATACCCGCCATCGGCATTTTCACGCCGTTATTCAAAGTCGCAAATTCCATACGAGTCATCCTTTCATCTTGGAATTTTGTTGGATCGTTTTCCTTTATCTCGTATCTCTATTGTAGCCGTAGTCTCCCCGTGGGAGAAGTCTCGAAAAGTTTCGCTCTGTATACCTTTTGGTTTACAGTTTCTTGCCGAGCTGGTAGGCCTCCTGGAACGCCTTAGTGTCCATGACCTCACCTTTCTGATAGACGCCGGAGCCGTAAACAGTACCCTTCACCTTGGCACCGGGCAGACAGTCGGTAAAGCCCCGCATGGCGTCTACGGTGCGCTCCATGGCACCCCGGCCCGCAGCGGCGGTGGCGATGAAGTAGACCTCCTTATCCCGGATCTCCGTGTACCGTGGCAGAGTGCGGTCGATGAGGGTCTTGAGCTGACCGTCCATGGAATAGAAATATACCGGCGTGGCCAGCACCAGCACATCAGCCTGCACCATCTTGTCGAGAATCTCGGCCATATCGTCCTTCTGGACGCAGACACCTGTGTTCCGGCAGCCGTAGCAGGCCAGGCAGGAGGCAATCTTTTTCTCCTGCACCCGGATCTTCTCCACCTTGTGACCTGCCTCCTCTGCGCCCCGGGAAAACTGGTCGCACAGCAGGTCGGAGTTGCCGCCCTTCCGGGGGCTGGCGGACAAAATCAGAACATTCTTAACCATATTTCTCGCTTTCCTTTCTTAAAAACAAGTTGTAAGCAGAGTGGGCCGGAGCCTTCCGCCCCGGCCCGTTGCCGTTTTTCTTATTGTGCGGACAGGCCCAGGCCGTCCACCCATTCACTGACATCCTCCTGGCTGACACCGGACCGGAACCGCTGGCCCTCCAGCCAGTCGCCGGTACCTGCCAGTTCTGCCAGTAGCTCGCCGCTCTGACCCAGGCCGGAGCTGGAGGAGGTGCAGAAGGGAATCACGGTCTTACCGGTAAAGTCGTTGGCTTCCACAAAGCTGTCCGTGGGCCAGGCCGCAATGCCCCACCAGATCGGGTACCCGATGAACACTGTGTCATAGGAATCCCAGTTCTCCACCTCCGTGGTGGTCAGCTCCACATCCCGCAGGGATTCATCCGCATACTCCTGACTGACCCGGCTGTTCTCATCAGTCCAGTTCAAATCGTCGCTGGTGTAAGGCTCGGCAGGCGTGATTGCAAAGAGATCTCCTCCAGTGGCCTCCGCAATGTATCCGGCAACGGCTTCCGTATTACCGGAGGCGGAGTAATAGACCACCAGAACATTGCTGTCGCCGGTCGGCTCAGCAGCATCCGGAGTCGAGGTGGTTGGCGTCGAAGTGCTATTGCTGGGCTCTTGCGTGGTAGAGGAGGGCGGAGTTTCCTGGCTCTGGCTGGTGGATTGACTGTCATCAGTGCCATTACTTTGCCCACAGGCTGCCAGGGACAGGGCCATCACCGCTGCCAAGGACAAACTGAAAATCTTTTTCCAGGTGAATTTCATAGCGAAGCATTCCTTTCCAAATTAAAGTTACTGATCTACATTTTCCTGAATCCAGTTCTCGATGTGGTCTGCGATCACATCGTTGTTCAGCTCCTGGAACATAAAGTGGGAGTTGCCGGTGATCCCCTCGTCGGGCAGGTGGACCACCGTGCTGCTGCCGTTGGCGGCGTTGTAGGCCTCAGTGAAGGTGTCGGCGGTAGCCGCCATCATAGACCACATTGCAGCAGCAGGTACGTCGGTGAACTCCTCGCCGATGTAGTCGCCGTAGTAGAAGGTGACGGGGATCTTCTGCTCCAGAAGCGCGTTGTAGGCCTCACTGTCCACTGTAGGTGCTGCGCCGGGCTCGATGGCCACGATGGCGGCCACGTGGTCGGTGTATCGGGGAACTTCCCAGCCGGGCAGGCCGCCCTGGGAGTGGGTCACCAGGATGGAGTTCTGGCCGGTGCGCTCGTAGATCTCGTCAATGGTTGCCGCTACCGCCTGAGCCACCACCTCATTGTCGATGTTCTGATCGCCGCCCGCGTTATCCATGCCGGTATCCGGCGTCATCTGGCGGAAGAACTGATCCAGAACATCCTCCCCTTGGGGAAACTGGGAGCCTTCATTGTAGGTAAACGCGTCATTGAGGTATGTGCCGATGCGGAACTGGGTGTACCAGGTCTGGTCGGAGGGCTCGGTGGAGATGGTGCCCGCCACGGAAGTCTGTCCAGCCTCGCCCCGGCGGGGCTGGTCGATGAGCCATACGCTGTGGCCCATCCGTAGGAACATATCGCTCCAGCCCTCCCGGCCGTCGGGGGTGGTCATCCAGCCCATGCGGGACTGACCATAACCGTGGAGGAACACCATGGGCAGCCCGGTGGCATCCTCCGGGATCTGGTAGAGCACATTGGCATGGTCCACATGGGAGGTGGAGCCTTCCCGGGAGGTGTAATAATTGGACACATCAAAGGTGCCGTCCGAAGAAATCACCGTGCCGCCGGCGGAAAACATTCCCTGCTCCGCGATCGTCAGCGCATCAGAATTGGCAGGCTCCTGCGTGCTCTGATCCTCCCCGGTGCCAGAACTGTTGGCGGACGCGCCGGGATTCTGAGTTCCGGCGCATCCGGCCAGCAGAGAGAGGGTCAGGACTCCGGACAGGGCCAGAGTCAGCCATTTATGGTTGAGTTTCATTGGGATTCATCCTTTCTTATTTCGTTTCTCTGGAGACCACTCCTGTTCCGCCGAATACGGCGGACATGGGAATAGAGCTCAATGTCTGGTCTATGGCAGCTACCTCTTCATTGGTCAGAACAACATCTGCCGCTCCGGCGTTCTCCCGCATCCGTTCAGTCTTTCGGCTGCCGGGAATCGGAACGATCCAGGGCTTTTTACACAGCATCCAGGCCAGAGAGATCTGTGCGGGAGTGGCATTTCTTTGCACGGCTAACCCCTGCAGCAGATACAAAAGCTCCTGATTTTTCTTTGCGGCCTCCTGCGTAAACTGCGGCATGGCGCTACGGTAATCCAGTTTGGGATCGAACTGTTCCCCTTTCCCATAGGCTCCGGTAAGCAGGCCGTTGGCCATGGGAGAGAAAGCCACGAAGCCCACATTCAGCTCCTCCAGCACCGGGAACAGGGATTCATGCCACCGGGCCATCATGGAATAGCGGTTCTGCACCGCCGTCACCGGGCAAACCCTGTGGGCTCGGCGCAGGTAGTCCTCACTGACCTCGGAGATACCCCAGTGGGTGATCTTGCCCTCTCGAATCAGGTCGGCCATCACCTGAGCCACTGCCTCCGGCTCCACCTTGGGGTCCACGCGGTGCTGGAAATATAGGTCGATGTGGTCGGTCTGGAGCCGCCGGAGGGAGCCCTCCACCGAGGCACGGATAGTTTCAGGCCTGGCATCTGGGATCAGGGGCTTGTTCACCGCCTTGCTGGTCTTATCAAAACGGATTCCGAACTTGGTGACGATCTGCACCTGGCTGCGGACATCCTTCAGCGCTTCGCCCACCAGTTTCTCGTTGTGGTGGGGGGCCTCCGCCGTGCCGTAGGTCTCGGCAGTATCGAACATGGTGTAACCCATGTCAAAAGCAGTGCGGATCGCCTGGATGGCTTCATCATCCTCCGTGGGTGGGCCATAGGCGTGGCTGAAACCCATACACCCCAACCCGATGGCGGATACATTCAGGTCAGCGCCCAGTGTGCGCGAATTCATGGTCAAATGCCTCCTTGCGGGTATCGTTCTTACAGGAATCATGATAATGCAGGTTGGCGTCCCGCGGAAGTTCCGATTCGTTACGCAGTATATACCAAAAGGTTTTGAGCAGAGGCGGACTCCTTCAGATGGCACCACAGAGCATCGTCCAATTCCGAATACTCCGTGGGCAGCTCCAGTTCCCGCAGAAATTCCACAAAAGCGCGGACACCAGCCTGGGCCGTTTCCTGATCGAAGCATCCCATGTCATCAGTCTCCCACACACGGCGGGCCAACTGAGCCAGAACGGCGGGATGCTGTTCCGCCTCATGGCGGCAATCGGCCAGCAGCAAAACGGACAGCGCCCCTGCGTATTCTTCCCAGGTCGATGCTGCGAGGATGGCCGCCTCCCGCACCGGCAAGGCCGGAAAGGAGAACCGTCGTCCCAGCTGGAAGAACCGGCTCCCCCACAGGGCACATCGCCACATCAGGTTACTCCGGGTATCCTCTTTGCAGGAAGCATTCCGGCAAGCGCGCAGATCCTGAATCATGCCTCGCATCAAAGTCTCCAGCAGTTCCCGGGAAACGCCCATTCCATCCGCCAGCGTCAGGTATGCCTCCAACGCTCCAGCCAGAGCGGAGAACCCTTGAGCAGTGAACGACCGGCGGGATAATTCACGGGTGCAGGACGGGTCCAGCAGGGCAAATTGGGGATCACAAGGAGGGTAGTCCCTCCAGACACATTGGCTCTCATGGATCAACCCCGCCGCGCCGTTGACGGCTCCAACCTCCAGATGGGAGGCCACAAAGCCTATGGGCAGGGGCGGCACATCCACCACGCCCTGCAATTCTCCGAAGTTCTCCCACAGATCGCCTCGGCACACTGCTGCCAGAGAAGTGGACTTGCATCCGTCCATCACGGCGGAGCCGCCCACACCTAAAATCAAATCCACCTGGCGTTCCCGGCACAGCCTGGCCGCCCGCTGCACCTGCTCATACCGGGGGCAAAATGGACCCATTGCGTATTCCGTCGTCTGTTTCCCGCTCCGGCGCAGAATATCCCGCACCTCGTCCACCGCATGGGAACGGTGATCCGATTCCTCCGTAACAAGCAGTACGCTGGGGCCATATCCAGCCAGAAAGCTGGCCAGGTATTCCTTCACACAGCCCCCACCAAAGAGAAACTTGGTTCCGTTTTCAAAGATAAAATTATTCATGGCACACCTCTGCGTTCGCCCCGCGAGGGCGATTCCTTTTGTGCCTTTATTATAAAAAAATCGAGACCTCCGCAGAAGTCTCGAAAAGTTATGCAGTATATACCTTTGTGTTACAGCTCGTACACCGTTTTGACCGCCTTGAGAAATCGCTTCACCGTAGCGGAGGGCTTGGGGGAATGGAACAGGCCGAAAGGAACGGTATAGTCCCAATCCACTGGGATGGTTTTGAGCAGCGGGTGGATATTCTTCCAGTTGTCGATGGTCATGAGAATATCATTGGAGTTCTCACACTGATTGAAGATGTCGATACTTAGGAAGTCAAAGTCCACAATGTGGACTTGAGGGTGATCCCGCCACAGCTCGTCCCGCATCTGGTCCAGATAGTGGTTCCAACCCCGGCGGATCATCAGGAAATTCTCCCCGTGGAGGTCATCCGCCGTCAGGCACTCTTTGGCGGCCAGCGGGTGGTAGATGGATACAGCGCAGCGGACTGGCTCGCGGCTTAGTTCCAGAGCGGCACACTGGCGGGTATCCAGCAGATTTTGGTCATAGGGACCGGCCACGATGTCGATGTTCTGTCCCAGATTGCGTAAGATTTCTCTGGCGTTCTCCGGGGTATTCTCATAGGGCACCAGTTGGAACTTGATGTCCGGGCAATGCTGGTGGAGGCTGGGCCACAAATCCAGCAGAAACTGTCCTGGCGTCATGGGGGAGGTACCGATACGGATGACCTTGTCCCCCTCCTCAGCGGCGTTCTTGGCCCGCACCACCGAGTCCTTGCAGTATTGGATGATATACTGGGCATCCCGGTAGATCGATTTGCCCGCCTCGGTGAGCTTCAGGCCCCGTGGACTGCGGACAAAAAGCTGGAGATCCAGCCCTGCCTCCAAGGAGGTGATCTGCTTGATGACTGCCGGCGGCGTAATGAACAGCTCCTCCGCCGCTTTATTGAAGCTCCCCGCATCCGCCACCCGGAGGAAGGTCTCCAGCTGAGGATTATACATCATATACGCCACCGCCTTTCCGCCCATGCCTCGGGCCCTGTTTCAAAATTATTTTACTGTCTTTTGCCTAAAATGGCAAGAAAAATACGCGGGCAGGCATATCGTCTGTCCGCGCATTGCACTTCACGTTCCAAATATCTCTGCCGCCCGGCGCATATTCTCTATGACCGGCACCCCAAAGGGGCACCGCTTCTCACAGGCTCCGCAGGATAAGCACTCCCCGCCGTGGTGGGGAAGGACGGCATAGTGTTCCCGCACGGTCTCCGGTATCTCTCCCTGCGCCTGAACCAGATTCAGGAACTTGGTGACGCTGGCCACATCGATGCCTACCGGGCAGGGAGCGCAGTGTCCGCAGTACATACAATGCCCCACCCAGCTGATCTTGGGCAGAGCAGCAAAAGCGGCAGCATAGTCCCGTTCCTCCGCCGAGGCACTTTCATAGCCGATGCTGGTATTCAGCTCCTCCAGTGTCCGGGCGCCGGACATGACGGAGGCCACACCGGGCCGCGACAGAGCATAGTGGAGACACTGATAGAGGGTCAGAGCCTTTCCTGCCGGGGACAGCTCCGGGCTGAGCAGATCGCCGCCGCCGAAGGCTTTCATCACCGTGATACCCACCCCCAGCCGCTGGCAGGTTTCATACAGCTCCTGCCGCTGAGGGTCCATGTTCACCAAAGGCTGGGCGTAGTTCTTCTCATTCCATAGCTGCTCTACATCCTCTCCGGCGGGCTGGAGGTCATAGCAGGGATTGACGCTGAACATGAGTACCTCAATGGCTCCGCTGTGTACCGCTTCCAGAGCTACCTCCGGGTTGTGACTGCTCAAACCGATGCAGCGGATAACGCCTTGTGCTTTCAGTTCCCGGGCGTAGTCCAGCACACCCTTATCCCGCACGGCTTCCCAGTCTGCCATAGAGTCTACATAGTGGATCATGCCAATCTCCACATGGTCTGTCTCCAGCCGATGGAGCTGGTCGTCAAATCCTTCCCGCACCTCTGCCAAATCCCGGGTACGCTTGTACTGGCCATCCTTCCAAATGGTGCACAGGTGAGCCTGAAGGATAAATTTTTCCCGCCGCCCCCGCAGGGCATGGCCCAGATTGGAGCGAAACTCCGGATTAGGCGTATAGAGGTCGATACAGTTGACCCCCGCCTGCCTCCATGGCATCCACCATCTTTTCCACTTCCGAATAGGGCTTGCCCACAAAGCCCTCACAGCCCATGCCAATCTCGCTGACCAGCAGGCCCGTCCGGCCAAGTTTCCGATATTCCATTACACACGCCTCCTGCCGCAAAGTGTACCTCAAATGTATCGCATGATTTGTATTTTGGCAACGCGATCCATACACGGCCCAATGTTCTTTTTACTTCTGAGTCAGGTAATTGCACAGCATCACAGCCACCTCTGCCCGGGAAGCGCTGTTTCGGGGCAGGAAGCGGTTACCGTTGGCACCATTCACGACGCCGTTGGCTCTTGCCCAGTCCACCGCCGCTGCGGCGTAGGAAGCGATCTCGCTTTCATCCGCAAAGTCCTGCCCGGCATCGACGCTGGGGCTTCCGGCATACCGCCAAAGGATGGTGGCAATCTGTTCACGGCTGACCGGGTCATTGGTTCCGAACAGGCCGTTGCCGTAGCCGCTGATGACTCCCTCCTGGGAAGCCCAGAGGACCGCATCGGCGTACCAGGCATCCTCCTGGGTATCTGTAAAGGCATCGCTGCCGGAGACCGCGGGACTTCCGGCCTCACGATAGAGCGTGGTGGCCAGCATGGATCGGGTCATGGTGTCATTGGGGGCAAATGTGGTGGCGCTGGTTCCGCTCATAAGCCCGTTGTCCCGAACATACTCCACCGCCTCAGCATACCAGGCGTCCGCTGCCACATCGGCAAAGCCGGTACCAGTTTGACTGCTTCCTGTGGATTTCTGAGCCGAAAGAATCCAGTTCAGAATGTTTTCATCATCAAAAAGCACATTTCCTCCACTGTGATAATTGTAAATGCCCAGACCATTAAAATAGTCATCCCCTGGGATTTCCAGTCGTAAAAGCCGTTCTATGATCTCCGGTTCCACGCCTGCTTCTCTGTAAGCGTCAGTTAAATTGCGGTAAGCATCCCGGGCTTTTTGAGAACCATAATATTCATCATGTTCCGCCATAAAAATGTAAACTGCCACCTGCTGCTCCGCCAGAGGTGCGTAGGTCCCGTCCCACTGGGAGGCTCCATGCAGATATGCGGCATACAGGTCGGGGCGCATGGAAACTGCCTGAGACATGGTTTCACCGCCCGCCGAATACCCTGCGGCATAGATCCGGTCTTTATCCACGGCAAAGTTTTGAACAAAGTACTCTGTCAGCTCAATGGCCTGCCGTGCGGACTTCTCACCCCAGTCGGTAAGCTGGGCTGAAACTACGATCATATCTTCATCCAGTTCCGTCCAGGCCAGGAATCCGTTCCAGTTCAAATTGCTGCCGGAGGATTGCTCGCCAAACCACATCATATCATACCCAGGCATGGCTACCACCAAGGGATAGGCACCGTCAGCACGATAGTTCTCCGGGAGGTAGTAGCTGTAATGAATGTCTCCGTCCGTACCGCTCAAAACCTGCTCTGTCACAAAACCGCCATGATATTCCGGCTCATTTACAGATTGGGGAACAGATACCTCGCCCGCAGCAAAACAAGTGAGAATCAAACATTGGACAGCAATCAAACCGCATATCATTTTTTCGCAAAGCGGATGGCGCCGGACCGGGGTGCAGCACTTCTTTTTCTTGTGCATTGTTATGTTCACACCTTCGTTCTATCAAAAACAGTGGATTCAGTTATTCTGGAATATATCGGTCAGAAAGAGGTCATAGGAATCAATCCAGCCCCCCTGATCCCCAAACCCGTGCGGCATTCCGTCCAGCTGCAGGCGCTCCACTGTTACTCCCGCAGCCTCAGCTGCATCTGCGTTGGCAAGGAACTGATCATAAAAAGGGTCTCTCGTTCCATAGCAGTAAAAGGTCGGAGGCAGCTCTGCTTCCCGCAGAGACTCCACATCGGTTGTCCCAACGCTCAGCCGGCCATAAAAAGCGTAGATCATACCATCTGCCGCTGCATCGGCAGACACTGCGTCCAACTCGTCAGGTATGTAGTCTGGGGCGAGCATGGTAGGGCTGACGGTACCATCAAAATTACGGAGCATTTCACCCGCCAGGATACCGCCGGCGGAGAACCCCATAACCGCGATGTCTTTTTCGTCAACGCCGTATTCTTCCGCGTGGGCACGCACGAAGCGTACCGCACGGGCCAGATCAAGCGCTCCTTCCTCCTGCGTATAGGGTCGGAGACGATAATCCACCACAAAGCTCTGATACCCCAACTGGCTCAGGGCTTCCGCAACCGGCGTTCCTTCAAACTGGTCGCTCCGGTACTGGAATGCTCCTCCCGCGCAGATCAACACTGCGCCTTTGATTTCGGTCCCATCCGGCACGGGAAAGGAGGTCACATAAGGGCGAAAATCAGGATTGTCAGAGTAATTTCCGTTGTTTACGGTATATTTCGTAACGGCAGGTACATTTCCTTCTTCCCACAGATAAAATACCTGTTGGCTATGGGGGTCCACCGCAGCTGTCAGGACGGTATTTCCGTCTCCTGTGCCTGGTAGGTCAGAATCAGAAACGAGGTCAAGACCCAACGCCCAGTCGGATACTGTCTCTGCGCTGCCGGCAACATCGCCGCGAGAGAGCACCAGGGCGTTATCCCGAATCAGCGCTCCCGGCTGGAGTTGAGAAATGGTATCTATGGTGCCGGCCGCACCACTGCCTCCATGTGTGATAAAAGGAATAATGACCTTTGCTCCAAAATCATATTCTTCCAAAAATGAATAGACAGGCATTGGCATATCCCCCCACCAAATGGGGTAGCCCAATAAAATGACTTCATACTGCTCGAAATGATCCACATGGGAAGTAAGCTCCGGGCGTACCTGGTTGTCCCGTTCCTCCGCGGCCTGATCCACAAGTGGCTCGTGATCCAATGGATACTGCTCCGCCGCTTCGATTCGGAACAGATCGCCGCCGATGGTTTGCTGAATCACCTGCGCCACATACTCTGTACTCCCCAGCACTTCATCATTGTCCACAACGATGCTTGCTCCGGAGACTGCGTCCACATCATCGGTGCTTACATTTTCAGGGACAGAAAAGTATGCAATCAAAATGTTGCTGCCATCCGCTTCCTGCTGATTAGAAACTACACCTTGCGAAGGCTGAGAGGTCGATACGGATGGTTCCGCCTCGCTGCAGGCTGACAACCCGAGTGTCATTGCCAGGGTCAAAAGAAGTGGTAAAAATCTCATAGATCCTCCTTCTAAACGCTTTCTCAATCCATTTGCCGACTCCAAAATGCAATGGCGTCATCAATCCACCCCTCCGCAGAAGTGCCGGTTCCCAGGCCGAAGCCGTGGCCCAGTCCCTCATACACATGGAATTCCGTGTCGATACCAAGGGCTGACAGCGCATCCAGCCGCGCTTTCATGACGCGCCAGCTGGCGATCCCATCCTGATCTCCCACACAGGCATAGGTGGGCGGGTCGCTGGGGGAATACTCGCCCAGCCCTGTGTACTGCATGATGACCGCTCCAGGCTGGGGCAGGTCATCGCCGCCAAACGCCGCAGGGCCATAGGTGCCAAGCCAGGCCGCCATCCGTGCACCCGCCGAGCCGCCCCAGAGTGAGTAGCAGCTGGTGTCCACCTCCAGCTCCTCGGCATGATCAAAAATAAAGGTGATGGCCCGGGCCAGATCCTCGCAGGCCGTCTGTGCGCCTGGGCGGTAGATCAGAGCAAAAGCGTTGTAGCCTTGCTTGGATAGCTCCAGGGCGTGGGGAAAACTGTCGTGCATGGCGCCCACATAGGCAAAGGCGCCGCCTGCATTACACACAGCAAAACGCGCTCCAGGGTCTCCCTTGAAAAAGAACAGCCCGGTATCTTCCTTGTCGGGATCGGCTGCCTTTTCCTCCTCGGTGTAAATATCGTAGAAAATCGTCTCGCCAGCCAGAGCCCGCTCCTTCAGAGTGTTGACGATCTCAACGGTCTCGTCAGGGTCAATGTGGCTGTAATAGGTCAACCGCAGGTCCCCCAGGGTTTCGCCGCTCCAGTAGCCTGTATCCACAGGAAAAAGCAGGCGGCCATAGTCGTCAAACACCGGGTCATCCATGACTGTTTGGATGGGGGTATCTACGGTAAACTCCGTTTCCATGGCCGCTCCTCCTTGTTCCTCCTGGCCGGACGGCACGGTATGGCCTTCTCCGCAGCCGGAAAGCGCCAGCGCCAATACAAGTGCGCCAGCAGTCAGTACTTTGCTGATCATCATTTTTCCTTCTTTCTGCCTGAAAAGCGGCGCAGGCCCATCCCGCCGTAGTGAGCTGCACATGCGAATAAGCCCATCACAGCAAGGTGATCCACCACAAACCGCGTCGCTGTCTGATCCGGGGCAAAAAATATAAAATGGGTCCGTAAAAGCAGGTAATCAGAAAACCTGTAATGTGCAAACGCATAGAGGCCATAGCCCACAAGCACCGCAGCCAGCAACCGAAGGAGCAGCACCCGGTTTCTGGACGCGGACTGTATATGCAGGCGTCGGCGGACTGTATTCATAATGCCGCTCCAATGCAGGCCCAGGTGCAGACTCATAAGCAGAAACCCCCAATAGGAAAGGGGCAGATGGAACGTCCGGGCAATGGTTTCGCCACGCTGCAAGTGTAAAAAGTCCAAAATGTGCTGGGATAGGATCAGGCCACTGAGGAGCATCCCCAGCACTACCGCAAAAAGCAAAAGATTCAGTGCGGTCTGGACTGCTCGATACGGAGATGGCCTGCCTCGTCCAATGCTTTTATACCAGGCTCGATTCCAGATATGGTGGAGAACAAACAATACCAGCATAGCGATCCCCATCCACTCATGCAGGACTTCCCCAACCAGAGAGTAGGCCATCAGCAGTAGCAGAAGGACTGTCATCGCCAGATCCGTGATCCATTTTTTCCCCACAGGGTCACCTCCTTTGCATTACATTGTTACATTACTGTTCAAACAGCCAGCCCATGATCTCAGAGTCTTGTGCAAACAGATTTCCGCCTCCGTGCTGATTCGGCGCACCTCCATCGCGGAAATAATCCGCATCTTTGATGTCCAGAACCAGAAGTTGATCGATCTCCGCCTGGGACAGACCTGCCTGTTCGTACAGCTCACGCAAGGAATCGTATGCCTCCTGGCTCGGCCCGGAACCGTAATACTCGTCGCTCTCCCCGATGACAAAATACACCGGCACCCTGGCCTCCACCACCGGCTCGTAGGCCCCGTCCCACTGAGAAGAACACTGGAGATAGGCAGTAAATAAATCGGGCCTCATCCCCATGACCTGCGACATAGTCTCTCCACCGCCGGAGTAGCCCTCTGCATACACCCGTTCCTGGTCGATGTTGTAACGCCCCAGCAGATACTCCGTCAGGGCGATTGTCTGCTCAGCTGAAGTCTCCCCCCAGTCGCTGAGCTGCGGGGCAACCACAATCATGTGGTCATTATAATTCAGTGCCTCGAAAGCAAAGTTCTCGCTATATAGGTTTTGCCCCATGCCCTGGAAGTACAGGCCCTCGTAGCCTGGCAGGGTAAGGAAAAGCGCATAGGGTTCGCTGCCATCATAGCCGTCCGGGACATAGATGTGATAATGAATGGCCCCCTCCGGAGCGTGTAGTACATTGTCCATCTGGAAACCCCGGTAGGTCTCTGTCCCCTCCGTTACCTCCAACTCTGGTTCCGGGGATGGCACAGGTGCAGGCTCCGGTGTTTCCTGCACCTGTGCCGGAGGTTCGGGCATTTCCGGGGTGGGCTGTGTTGTACTCTCCGCCCCGCAGGAAGCAAGGCTTAGTCCCATGGTCAGAATCAGAAAAAGTGTGAGAATCTGTTGACCGGAAAACATAGCGGCACCTTCTTTCGGAACTATTGTAGCCCCGGTACGCCATCAGCGGAAGTTCCGATTAGTTGTTCGGTGTTAACCAACAGGTTAATACCGTTGTGATTGTCAAATCAAGATTTTTGCTTTGGCACTTAAATATCAATCCTTTTATATTTCCGGCCATTTTCAATGCTCCGAATTGTAGTATTAGTAAAGGGAGAAAACGAGGGAAAGGTTACGATAGCAAGCACAGCAAGCGAGTACCCGCTTGCGATTTTTGGCTTTAGGGAACCCTCCCCCTAAACCCGAAAAATGCTTGTTGGGAGCATCCCAAACCCTGATACGAAAAGAGGCGAGATACCACGATGGCAAACAGAAAACGGAATATACAGATGAAGTTCTGGGTGACAGAGGAGGAAAAACGGCTCATTGACAAGAAGATGGCTCAGCTCCCCACAAAGCGGTATGGGGCATATCTGCGCAAGATGGCGATTGACGGATATATCATCCAGGTGGACACCACCGACATTAAGGAAATGACGAAAGCCCTGGGCTCCATTGGCCGGAACATCAATCAGATTGCCAAGCGAGTCAACGCCGGAGGCCCTGCCTATCAGGCTGACATGGAGGAAATCCGGGAAAGATTGGAGCAGATATGGCAGTTACAAAGACGCATCCTATTAAGTCAACGCTGAAAGCGGCGATTGACTATATCTGCAATCCCGACAAGACGGACGGAAAGCTGCTGGTATCTTCCTTCGGCTGCACCACCGAGACCGCCGACATTGAGTTTGCCTGGACCCGCCGCCACGCCATCGACAAGGGAACGAACCTGGGCCGGCACCTCATCCAGGCGTTTGAGCCTGGGGAGGTCACACCGGAGGAAGCCCACCGGATCGGCATGGAACTGGCGCAGGAGGTCCTGGGCGGCAAATATGAATTTGTCCTCACCACTCACATTGACAAGGATCACGTCCATAATCACCTGATTTTCAATGCGGTCAGCTTCACCGACCACAAGCACTACCATTCCAACAAGCGCAGCTATCACGAGATACGCCGGGCCAGCGACCGGCTGTGCAAAGAACACGGCTTGTCCGTCATCGTCCCTGGTCGGGATAAGGGCAAGAGCTACATTGAGCATCAGGCCGCACAGAACGGCACCAGC
>ENA-UOIV01001415-UOIV01001415.1-human-gut-metagenome-genome-assembly--contig:-C59-NODE-1415-length-20221-cov-7.378211_pt1 | contig 20221 bp, 19 predicted proteins | sample MGYA00242333_ERZ723880 | MGnify/ENA metagenome assembly ERZ723880 | reverse complement strand
GCAGAGTAAATCTTTTTATGATTAAATTTACTGTAGTCAATATTTTTGTTCTCAAACAAGGCTGGGCAATCAACATAAGAGAATTGCTTTAAATCAGATTCATCGCACTGTTCAATTTGAGTGAATTTAAACCAGGCATAGTACTCCTGATCTCGATAATATTCTGGAGTTTTATCTGTCTCTGGTGAAGGTATTTTTTGAGCGGCTCTTAAATCAACATCTTCGCATTTGGCCCGATATACCAATCCTTGCCCCGAGTCTACTAAAAAAAGATTTACTGGTGCAGTTTTCGCGTTTGTTGCCAAAGAAGAAAATTCCGGTACAGGAGTAGTCTCATTCCCCTTTTTCCACCACGCCCACCATACATAGCCGTTTTGTGCAATAACATCTTGGTGCCTTTTAATGGTTCCATTTTCTTCTGTTACTAAATCTCTGAATCGCAGAATAATAGTTTGAAAGTCCATGTGCATGTTTCACCCCTATTTCTTTTTCTGCACTCGCTGCTTATGCTACCTACTGCACAATTAATTTCATTCATAATCGGCGAGAGTGGCATTTCTTTATCCTAGAATTTGCGCAAGCAGGGAAAACGTTTTTGCACCCACTCTCATTATGGAAACTCTCAAATGAGAGGATAGGAGCTTCAAGCCTAATTTATATTCTATTTTACCACAATCTTCTTGCCGCCGTCTATCACAATCGCATTAATACAGTCTACAATCTTGCTCAGCGGATATAATCCATAGCGACTCTACTTGGTTTGGCACTCCAGCTTACATTGGAGAGCTTTCACTCTTTCATGCCACAACCGTCTCTCCAAGGTAAAAAGGGCCATGGCGCAGACTGATAGCCTTTGAGAGGATAATGTCACATTTCATTTTCCACTTCGCGATCTAAGGGACCCTTTCGCCGTATCCTCCCCTCGGGCTTGGGATGACGTTAAGACTGTCCAGGATAATCTTGGGCGTTCTACAGCGGCATTTACCCTGGCTATATATGGACACGTTACCGAGCAGATGAAGAAAGACAGCGCCCAGCGCATGGAGGGCTACATCAAGGAGGGTTTGAACCTGTAAAGGGTCAATTAAAGGGTAAACCCATCAAAAATAGGCATGAAAAATCCCTAGAACCGATAAGGCTCTAGGGATTGTCGTTGGTGGAGCAATATGCGCCAAATCCGAACCAAACACGGCCTTAATCTCGTCAAGAGAAATCGGCTCGGTGCCATCTTTGAAGTTGTAAGTGAACAGCAGCTTATCGTCAAACACATAGATGGAATTGATGAAGGTCTCTATAATCTGCTTCTGGTAGTCCGGGTCATCCACATTCCCATACTTGAAGCGGCTAATCCAGCTTACCACCTGTTCCGTGGTGTACTTCGGCTTCTGCATCTGTGTCTGTAAAATGCTGAGTTTCAAATCCTCCCGCTGGGCTTCCAGCTGCTCCAAACGCTCCTTTGTGGAGGCTGTTAGCACCCCCATCTGGATGGCGTTCAGCATGTTTTCAATGGCCTTTTCACACTCGGCAAGCTGGGCCTGCATAATGGGGAGCGTGGTGTCCTCTTTCTCCTGCAAGTCCACAATGGCCTCCGCGATGCGGCGGATTTCCTCGTCCCGCAAAACCCGGCTTACCGTTATCAGGACAGCCGCACGCTCTATCCAATCTTTCTTTATGGCCTTCCGTTTGCAGCCCAGCTTCCGTTTTGCACCACCGCATTTGTAATAGTAGTAAACATCCCCGGTGCGGCTGGTGCCGCTCTCTCCCGCCATCATGCGCCCGCAAGTGCCGCAGAACAGTTTCGTTGTCAGCAGGTACTCCCGGTTGGCCTTCGCTTTTGCCGGGGCTTTCCTGTTCTTCGCTATGCGGGCCTGTACCCGGTCAAACATATCATCCTCAATGATGGCGGGGATGCCCTTGGGGATGACCACATCCCCATACTTGTATTCCCCGATGTACTTGCGGTTTTTCAGGATGATGCTGACGCCGCCTATCTTGAAGGGCTTCCCCTTCTTCGTTTTCAACCCCCGGCTGTTGAGGGACCGGGTGATTTCGCTGATGCTCTCGCCGCTGTCATAGCGGGTGAAAATCTCCGTCACAAGCGGGGCGGTCAGCGGGTCAATCGCCAGCACGCCATCCTGTCCCACCACATAGCCCAATGGCGTGTTGCCCCCGTTGTTCCTGCACTTCAATGCGTTCTCCATCTGGCCCCGCTGTATCTTCTCGGAGAGTTCGGCGGAGTAGTATTCGGCATAGCCCTCCAGCATGGATTCCAGTATGATGCCCTCCGGCCCCTCGGAGATGTTCTCCTTTGCAGACAGGACCTTGACACCGTTCTTTTTCAGGATGTGCTTGTAGTGCGCGCTGTCGTAGCGGTCACGGGAGAACCTGTCCAGCTTCCAGACCAGCACCACATCGAACAGGCACTTTTCGCTGTCCTTTATCATGCGCTGGAACTCCGGGCGGTCTGCTGTCCTCGCAGACAGGGCGCGGTCTATGTAACTGCACAGGACGGTGATGCCGTTCTTCCCGGCAAAGGCGGTGCACTCCCGGATTTGCCCCTCAATACTTTCTTCCCGCTGGCTGTCTGAGGAATAGCGGGCATAGATAACTGCTTTCATTCTCCATCCTCCATCATACGCAGCAGGGTCTCTTTCAGCTTCTCATTCATAGGGGACTGGGGGTCAAAGCACATCTCGATAAAGCGGCGCATCTCCTCCCGCGCCGGGCTGGCCTTGGGCCTGAACTCGTATATCTTGCCCTGCGGCTTGTCCGTCCGGGCGAAGATATAATCCAGTGACACATCGAAGTAATCCGCATAGCGGCGGAGCAGTTCGACGGAGGGGCTGGACTGCCCGTTTTCGTAGCGGTTGACACTGGACTGCGTGGAGCCGATGGCCTCGGCCATTTTCACCTGAGAGATGCCGATGCTCTCCCGCAGGGCCTTCAACCGCTTACCCACTTCCTTCATGTCGCGACCTCCTATTTGGGTTAGATTTATTATAACCCAAATAAAGAAAAAACGCAACCCGGAGATGCAATTTTTCTGATGCGGTTTTTCCCCCGCTCCGGCCCGGTGGCCGGACAAAGAAGCGGCGCACATCAGCCCGCAGGGATGGGCTGGCGTGGCCGCTTCTTTGGGTTTTGGAGGGATGGGACAGGGGCGCAGGATTGCGGTCTGTGGCCACACCCCGACAAAACCGGGGTTTCCAAAGGGGTACCCCCTTTGGCACACGACCTTGCCTGCAAGGTGTAGTGTGTTATACCTGCCGGTGCGGCTGACGGGCAAAAGGAGGGTTTCGCCGGATGGAAACGCTCGGTTTGCCCGGCAGGGGAACGGGCAGGGTTTTGTGCCCGGGAGGGGACAAAACCCCTGCCTGTTCCCGGAGAGCGGCGGCAGGTATACAAGCCCCCCGTCCCTCATCCTTCGTCCCCCGCAGGGCTGAGATAAGTGCCCCGGATGACGCACCACTCAGAAAAAATCAAAGAGGGCGGGCAAGCACTTTTGGGCTTGCCCGCCTTGATTACCCGAAAGCAAGACCGGGCGGAGGCGGTCAATGGCGGCGCACTTGAGCGCCGTTCATCTCGACCATTGACGGCCCCGCCTGGGTTGCTATTGCGTGCACCCCGAAACAGTGATTTTTACTATCCGTTAGGAAGAGAACCTGATGTTGAGAGGAAACTCAATCTTCCCAAGAGATATTGCCCAGTTCGATTTGTTTCAGTATCTCGGCCCATTCCTCGGGAGTGAATTTGGACTCGTCATCATGGCTGACAGAAACTAAGGTCATATCCATATGGACTGTATTTTGCAAATCAGGACTATCCATGTTCGCCATATGGTCCATGTTTGTTACTGAATTGAGCGCATATGTGATTGACAATTTTGCATTTGTAGCGGATAGATTTTCAACGCTGATTTCAAACTCTCCGTCATAAGGAGCAGTAAAGGTAATGCTTCCTGTCCCGGTTTCCAGAATATAGGGCCAAGTCTCCCCTGTGCTTGTGCTGCAAATAGTGAGTTTTATTTCGTTTGCCTTTTCACTTTGGCTATTAAGTTCAAATGTATTGCCTTGCTTCCAATTTCCGACACCAATTGTCATGGGCATCCCATTTTCGAGCGACATAAAGCAGTCTCCGGCACTTTCAAGGATGCGGCCTGTGGAATTATCGTCCAGTAGTTCCACCATGGCTAGTTCCCCATTCTCAAAAATAGAGCCTGCATCGGTCAAATCAATTAGTTTGGGTTCATCAGCCTCATCCGCAAATTGTATTGCGTCTGTACCAGTGTTACTAAATTTTGCGTTAATACTCTCCAAATCGATCAAGGTTGCATCATCCCTGCTGATCCAACTATGTGCCCCGTTGCCATCAGACGAGGAAACAGCAAAGGCCGTTGTGGCACCGACCGTCACAACTAGGGCCAAAGCACAAGCGGCGATAGAGGTTTTCTTGAATTTCATAATCGCTTCAATCCTTTCTGTAATTACATTTTTGCTGAAATGACTGTATAGGGCAGACATCCCGCTTTTTCTTTCCTCCATGCGGATCAGAGCCCGGGCGTAAGCGGATCTTTCCTTTTCACCAAGCATACGGAGGACGCACCCATCACATGACAATTCCACATCCCTGTTTGCAAGAACATACATCACCCAGACCAGCGGGTTGAACCAGTGGATGCAGAGGGTGGAGGCAAAGAGGATTTTCGTAATAGCGTCAAACCGCCGGATATGGATATACTCATGGGCCAACACATACTGGAGCACCGTTTCATCGCTCCGGTCAAACTTCTTCGGCAATAGTATCACCGGACGCAGGATGCCATAGGTCAGGGGGGACGAGATCAGATCGGAACTGCGTACTTCAAGAGGTCTGGTAATTCGGTGCTCGGACAGCCACCTTTGAACATACGGCGTGTTGTCTGGAAGGGACATCCTGAACTTCTGCAAACTTCTCAGGTAAGAGATCGCAAAATACGCTGCCAAAAGCAGGAAACCTGCCAACCAGACCACCACAAAAACGGGAGCGCGTTCTATTTCCTGCGCTGTTGCTTGGAATTGTACGCCAGGCTCCACACCAGGGGCAAAAGATGGCGGTGCCTGAGTGGACGAAGAACCCTCCTCGTTCCCTTGGACGAAATTTTGAGCGGCAAAATCCTGAACCGCATCAGAAATCGAGGCGACATTTACCGGCAATCCGCCCGGCAGGGGGATGGACAGCGGCAGGAGCAGACGCAAAGCTGCGATAAGCCACAACACGAAAAAGGTCGTTTTCGGCAGGCGATGGATCGCCACGGCCCGGATGACGACGATAAATAAAATCAATACGCCCCCGGCTACGCTCATTTGAAAAAGGCTCATATGCTCACCCCTATTCCAGTGCATCCACCATCCGGCGCAGCCTTTCGATCTGGTCTCTGGACAGTTTCTGGTGGCCCAGCAGGGAGGCAAAGAGCAGGTCGGGGGAACCATCAAACAACTTCCCGATCAGTTCTGCCGTTTCCGCCTCCTGTACCACTTCCTTTGGGATCAGTGCATGGCACTGGAAGTTCGGCTCCGTCCGCTCGATTGCCCCCTTGGCGATGCACTTCTTGATAACGGTGTAGGTGGTGTTCATGTTCCATCCGATTTCCTCTTTGAGGATATCAGAGATCTGCTTTGCGGTCTTATCACCTTCTTTCCACAACACATCCATGACTTTTAACTCAGAGTCAAAGAGTTTGATTGCCATATGACACACCTTCCTTCGGACTATTGCAATAGTTCCTGCTATGATACTACCATAATAGTTCTACACTGTCAACACTATTTTAGTAGTGCAGTTGCAATATTTTGTGCCCATGGGACAGCCAGACATGGCGTGCTTCAAACGAAAAAATCTTGCCATCACGGAACATTTAGTATACACTTGTGTCGTAAATGATTGTGGGCAGATTGATTTCAGAAAGGAGGCCACTTCCATGTCCACTGTCTATCAGTTCCCCTACGACAGCCCCGTCCGCTACCTGCCCCTCGTATATATGCTCCCACCGGACTTGCTCTCCCGCTTCCCAACCCTCCGCAGGCTGCCCCGGAGCATGGGCGCCCTGAATGCTTCCCCCGAATGGGCGGAAGTCATCCTGAGCGACGCCTTCCTGAACGAGGCCATGGATGCCGTGGCCTCGCTGGCCTTCCCCCACTTCGGCTTCGGCGGCTGGAAGGAGCACTACACGGGCTTCTCCCCCGTGTGGCGGCTGTCCTATGCCCTGCCCCTGTGGGCCAAAGGGGTGGAACAGGTGCGGGGCTGGGGCGTACAGGCCCTCTTTGCCTTGCCCCCGGACTTCGAGATACCCTTCTTTGACCCGGAGGATGTGCGCGGGGTGATGAAGCAGGTGGTGGAGCAGGCCATCGAGGAGAAGGGCTGGGGGCCGGTGCTGGAAGTCGTGCGGGAGATGCCCTGCGACGAGGACTTTGAGAAGTGGGACACCAATGTCCGCAGGGACTTCCTCCGCAAGTGGTATCACACCCGGTCAAAACGGGTGCAGACCGTTTCGCTGGAGGGATGTATGGAGGACGAGGGCAGCAGCATCCATTCCCTGCCCGCCCCGGAGGGGGACTTCACGGAGCGGGTGGAGGCGGAGGACTTCTGCCAGCGGTTCAAGGCCACCCTGTCCGAAAAGGATATGGCGATTTTGGAGTTGCGGGTGGAGGGGTACACCTATGAGGAGATCGCGGACAGGCTGGGGTACAAGACCCATAGCGGGGTCATCAAGCGGATGGAGGCGGTGAAGAAGCGGTTCATCCAGTACGAAGAAGAAGCAGGGCGGTGAAGCCACGCAGGCCGGAAACGGCAGGCGTGGCTTTTTCACGCCCAAAACCGGAAAGAAGGTGAAAATGTTCCATATCAAAAAGTTGCCGCCCGTGGAGCGGCGGGCGGACGGTTCCCTGTACCGCATGGACGCAAAGCAGCGCCGGGAGGCAGTGCGGCTCATCCGGGAGCGGTGCAGCTATTACGACAGCGGCAGCTGCCTGTATCTGGACAGGGGCGAGGAAGTGGCCTGCCCCCAGAGCATTTCTTATTCCGTCTGCTGTAAGTTCTTCCGCCATGTGCTGCTGAAGGACGAGGCGGGCAGAGGGCTGGAGGCGGAAGTGTTCCGGCAGGCGGCAGGGAGGCGCTGCGCGGTCTGCGGGCGGGCCTTTTCCTCCGCCTCCAACAACGCCAAATACTGCCCCGCCTGCCGGGCGGCGGTGCAGCGGCGGCAGAAGGCCGATTACGCCCGGAAACGGAGGGCGGGAGTAGAAAAGTAGGGGGTGAAAAGGCAAGGGAAATCAGGGGCTTCGGGCTTTGGTTTTCCATACCCCCGTATGTTTCTATCCTCCCCCTCGAAAAACGGCTCAACTTTTCTACATCACATCATCCCTCTGCGATGGAGGGATGGGAAAGGAGTTCCATGGCACAAAAAGCCCAGCACGCAATCTTACGCTTCGCCAAACACAAGGCGGGGCCGGCCGGGGCGCTGGAGGCCCACCACGAGCGCACCAAGGAGCAGTACGCCAGCAACCCGGACATCGACACCGGCAAAAGCAAAGACAACTTCCACATCATCCGGCCCGCGCAGAGATACCGGCGGGAGATAGACAGCCGCATCAAAGCGGCGGGGTGCCGCACCCGGAAGGACAGCACCATGTTCGTGGACACTCTCATCACCGCCAGCCCGGAGTTCTTCGCGGGCCGGAGCAAACAGGAGGTACAGGCCTACTTCACGGAGGCGGTGGCCTTCATGGAGAAGAAGGTGGGCCGGGGCAACATCTTCTCCGCCGTGGTACACATGGACGAGAAAACGCCCCACCTCCACCTGTGCTTCACCCCCATCACGGAGGACGGGCGGCTGTCCGCCAAGGAGATTTTGGGCAACCGGGCACAACTCTCACAATGGCAGGATGAGTTCCACGCCCACATGAAAAAGGCGTTCCCCGTCCTCAAGCGGGGCGAGAGCGCCCTTGTCACCAGGCGGAAACACATCCCCACATGGCTGTTCAAGCAATCCGTCAGCCTGGTCAGGCAGCAGAGGACGATTGAAAAGGCGGTGTCGGAGATAGGGGTGATGAACGCGGGGAAGAAACGGGACGAGATACTGGAGATGGTGGGGCCGTACTTCGCCCGGCTGGAAAGGCATCTGGGGCAGATGCAGAAGTATCAGGCCACCATAGACTATCTGACGCAGGAGAACAGGGGCTTGAAAGAGAAGGTCAACAGTGAAAAGAGCATACACAAGCAGATGGAGGTGCTTGCGCTGCAAAAGGAGAATGAACAGCTCCGGCGGTTTGTCCAGAGCATACCCCCGGAGGTGCGGCAGGCGTTGAAGGAGCAGCAGAGGGGGGATAGATATAAGCGACAGCTTGAGCGGTAAGCATAAAGAGAAGAACAGCGGCATGGACATTCCGGACTATGCCATCGAGCGCATGGCCCGGTGCCTGCTGCCCATGCTCCAGAAGTATTACGAGAGCGAGGAAGGGAAGCGGGACTTGGAGGCGTGGGAACAGCGGCAGGACAAACAGGGATAACGGTAAATACACGGCAAGGGGGAGGGCCACCAGACGAGTGGCCCTCCCCCTTTTTTGTCTACCTGCCTATGCCCTTGGCAGCTTCCATAGATACGAAAAATCCGAACCCTTCCCCGATTGGGATTAGGTTCGGATTTCTCAAGTGTGGTGGACGATACAGGACTCGAACCTGTGACCCCCTGCACGTCAAGCAGGTGCTCATACCAGCTGAGCTAATCGTCCATATTTACAGCGCAGATGTTATTATAGCGGGGAAAGGGTCGCTTGTCAAGCGTTTTTTTCCATGATATACTGCTGAAAAAGAAAAACGCCGGGACTGCATCCCCCCAAACCTAAAATGATGGGTGAACCGGCAGAAGGAGGCAATTATGATTTATAAAACGATCTCCCGGATGGAGCTGAATATTCCGATACCCGGCGGGGAACAGGTGCGCTTGCGGGCCTATCTGCGGCCGAAGCAAGGCTTTGTGGCCGACGATGGCGCGCGCTGGGCGGTCATCGTATGCCCCGGAGGCGGGTATGGGCTGGTGGCGCCCGGCGAGGGGGAGCCAGTCGCCCTGGCCTTTCTGGCCGCAGGGATCCAGGCCTTCGTGCTGGACTATTCTGTGGCGCCGGTGCGCTATCCCGCCGCCCTTATGGAGCTGGCCGCTTCGGTAGCCTGGGTTCGGGATCATGCACTGGAATACGGCGTCGTCCCGGACCGGGTGGCGGTGTGCGGTTTTTCCGCCGGGGGACACCTGGCGGGCTGCGCTGCAAATTTGTGGGGACATCCGGTACTTGCTCCCCTGAGACTGGCCCCGGAGTGGATGCGGCCAGACGCTTGTGTGCTGTGCTACCCTGTCATCACTGCCCAGCCGCCTTACGGCAGCACCATGAGCTTTCAAAATCTCTTGGGGGAAGGAGTGCTGGTACCGTCCCAGCTGTCTTTGGAAAGCGCAGTAACTGGCGATACGCCTCCCACTTTCCTGTGGGCCACGGTGGGCGACAACACTGTGCCGGTGGAGAATACTATGTTGTATGCCACCGCCTTGCGCCGGGCCGGGGTGCCTTTTGAGCTTCACCTCTATGGAGACGGTCCCCATGCCATGGGCCTGGCCACGGCGGAGTCCGTCTGGAGGCCGGATTATGTGAATCCCCACGCCGCCACCTGGCACGGCCTGTGCGTGGAGTGGATGAAAGGACTGAAGTGAGATGAAATATGCGCTGATTACAGGAGCGTCTCGCGGCATTGGAGCGGCTACGGCCCGGGAGTTTGCACGCCGGGGCTGGGGGGTGGCGGTGAACTACGTTCAGAGCCAGGCGCAGGCGCTTCATCTGGTGACGGAGCTGACCGAGATGGGAGCGCCAGCCATAGCGGTACAGGCCGACGTGGCGGACCGGGAACAGGTCCGGAAGATGGTTGACAATGTGTTGGATAAATTTTGTCAACTTGACATTTTGGTTTGCAATGCCGGGGTGTCAGAGACGGGGTTGATAAGTGAAATCGACGAGGCGCATTGGCGCAGGATTTTTGCCGTAAATGTAGACGGGATGCACTATTGCTGTCAGGCGGTACTGCCCCATATGATCCACCGGAAGTCGGGAAGCATCATCACCGTTGCGTCCATGTGGGGACAGGTGGGAGGTTCCTGCGAAGTGGCTTATTCCGCCACAAAAGGTGCTGTGATCGCCTATACTAAGGCCGCTTCCAAGGAGCTTGGACCCTCAAATATCCGGTTGAACTGCGTATCTCCCGGGGTGATCGACACGGAAATGAACGCTCATTTGAACCGGGAGGACCTGGCTGTTCTGGCTGACGAGACCCCGCTGGGCCGGCTGGGAACGCCGGATGAGGTGGCGAAAGCCATTGCCTTTCTGGCCTCTGACGAGGCGTCCTTCCTCACCGGGCAGGTGCTGTCTCCCAACGGCGGCCTGGTGGTCTAGACCGTGAATGTCGTCAATATAGAACACAATGACCGTCTGTGAAAGACGGTCATTGTCTATTTTTGCGGTTGACAATTTTCGAAAATCAACATATAATTGTCAACAATCTTACAGCTGATATGAGAGAGATTCTCCCTTTCCTTGCTTGCCGGGGGAACATGGCTGTGAAATAAGGAGGTTATCTGAATGAAAATGAGAAAAGTGTGGGCGATGCTCACAGCCGGAGCTATGTGCTTTGGGCTGATGGCTGGCTGCTCCAATGATGCCGGCACCGATTCCCAGGCCCCCGACGACGGCGATACCCAGCAGTCCCAGCCCGCGGGCGACGAGCAGTCCCAGGCCCCCGCTGGAGAGGCTGGCGGCACCTTCACACTGGGTGTCATTGGCCCGCTGACCGGCAGCAACGCCATCTACGGCACCAACGTGGCCAACGCGGCCCAGATCGCCGTGGACGAGATCAACGCTTTGGGCGGCGATATCCAGTTCAAGCTGATCAGCGAGGACGACACCGGTGATGCCGAGACTGCCGCTAACGCCTACAATACCTTGATGGACCAGGGTATGCAGATCCTGCTGGGCACTGTCACCACCGGCCCGGCCTTGAACGTGGTTCCTCTGACCTACGAGGATCGGGTATTCACTCTGACCCCCTCCGGCTCCGGTGACGACGTCATTGAGGGAAACGACAACGTATTCCAGGTGTGCTTCACCGACTCCAACCAGGGCACCCGCTCCGCCCAGTACATCAACGAAAATTTTGAGGATCCCAAGATTGCCATCATTTACCGCAACGACGATGCTTACTCTCAGGGTATCCGGGATAACTTCGTGGCTGAGGCCGAGAGCCGCGGCATGTCCGTGGTCTATGAGGGCACCTTCACCGAGGCTAACCAGACCGACTTCAACAACCAGCTCACTGGCGCTCAGTCCGCCGGGGCGGACTTGATCTTCCTGCCCATCTATTACGAGCCCGCCTCTGTCATCCTGACCCAGGCCAACGCCATGGGCTATGAACCCACCTTCTTCGGCGTGGACGGCATGGACGGCATCCTGGGCGTGAAGGGCTTCGACACATCCCTGGCTGAGGGCGTGTACCTGCTGACCCCCTTCTCCGCTGACGCGGAGGACGAGGCCACCCAGAACTTCGTGGCGGAGTATGAGTCCCGCTTTGGCGAGACCCCCAATCAGTTCGCCGCGGACGCCTATGACGGGGTATACATCATTTATGAAGCCATCAAGGCCGCCGGCGTCACCGCCGATATGTCCAATGAGGAGATCTGCGACGCGCTCATCGCTGCCATGGGCAACCTGTCTTTGGTAGGTCTGACCAGTGCCGGCTCTGAGATGACCTGGGACGAAAACGGCGCCGTCAGCAAGGACCCGGCCGCCGTGGTCATCGAGAACGGGACTTACGTCACGCCCTAATCGGGGAAAATCGAATACAGAGCAGGGCAGGCTGCCGGGGAGACACCTGGCAGCCCCCCTGCGTTTCTGCGGCAGGACCAGTGAGCACGGCACAGCGCCGTTCCCTGGTTCCTGCCATAACAGGGAAAAGAGAGAGGTGTGAGCGCGTATGGAATTTTTGTCCTACCTGATCAACGGCATCAGCATGGGGAGCATCTACGCCATCATTGCCCTGGGGTATACTATGGTGTACGGAATTGCCAAAATGCTCAACTTCGCCCATGGCGACGTCATCATGGTGGGTGCCTATGTATCCTTTTATGTTACGTCCTTTGCCACTGGCAGCCTGCTGGGGGATACCCCCTCGTCCTTTGCCACTGGAGCTGCGGCGCTGGTGTCTGTGCTGATTGCCATGGCGGTATGCACAGTGCTGGGCGTGGTCATCGAGGGACTGGCCTACCGGCCATTGCGCCAGGCTGGAAGCTTGGCGGTGCTGATCACCGCCATCGGCGTGAGCTACTTTTTGCAGAACGCGGCTCAGATCCTGTTCGGCGCTAACCCCGTAAACTTCACTCCTGTCGTCAGCGGCCAGCTGACCCTCTTCGGCGGCCAACTGCGGATCTCCTATGTGGCGCTGCTGACGGTGGTGGCCTGTATCGTCATCATGCTTGCCTTGACCACCTTCACCAGTAAGAGCAAGATGGGCAAGGCCATGCGGGCCTGCTCGGAGGACCGAGGGGCGGCCCAGCTCATGGGCATCAACGTCAACCGGACCATCTCCATGACCTTCGCCATCGGCTCAGCCCTGGCGGCTGTAGCCGGGGTGTTGCTGTGCTCTTACTCCCCGGTGCTCAAGCCCACCACTGGCTCCATGCCTGGCATCAAGGCGTTTACCGCCGCAGTGTTCGGCGGCATCGGCTCCATTCCCGGGGCTTTCCTGGGAGGGTTGTTGCTGGGGATTATCGAGGCCATGGCCCAGGCGTATATCTCTACCCAGCTGTCCAACGCCATTTTGTTTGCTGTGCTGATTGTGGTGCTTCTGGTGAAGCCCTCCGGCCTGCTGGGCAAGTATGTGCCCGAGAAAGTGTGAGGTGGCGGGGATGAAAAAACAGAATAAGCCGGCCAACGTCAAAAAGCCGGACGGGAAACTGAAGCGCTATTTCAAGGAGATGAAAACGGTCACCAAGGTGGACTACGCCACCTACCTGGGGGTCATCCTGGCCTTTGTCATCGTGATGGTCTGCCAGTCCCAGGGGTTGCTCAACCGGTCCATGAGCGGCATGCTGGTGCCTATCTGTGCTTATGTGTGCATGGCGGTGAGCCTGAACCTCACCGTGGGTATTCTGGGCGAGCTGAGCCTTGGTCATGCGGGGTTCATGAGCGTAGGCGTGTTTTCCGGCATTATTACCGCCATGAGCCTCCAGTCCGCGATTCCCAATGACCTGATCCGCATGATCATAGCCATCGTGGCGGGTGCTATTTTCGCCGCCATTGTGGGCTTTATTGTGGGGATTCCCGTGCTGCGTCTGCGGGGAGACTACCTGGCCATTGTCACCTTAGCCTTTGGCGAGATCATTAAGGACATCATCAACTGCCTGCTGGTGGGCTGGGATGAGAACGGTCTGCACATTGCCCTAAATATTGACGGAACGAAGAGCATTGACAGCCTGGGGCTGAGCGAAAACGGCATTGAGATCATCAAAGGCGCCCAGGGCGCCTCGGGCAACACCCGTATCGCCACCTTTACCATGGGCTTTGTGCTGGTAATGATCACCCTCATCGTGGTGCTCAATATGGTGCGCAGCCGCACGGGCCGGGCGGTCATGGCCATCCGGGACAACCGGATCGCTGCCGAGAGCGTAGGCATCAATGTGACCAAGTACAAGCTTACCGCCTTCGTTACCTCTGCAGCCCTGGCGGGTGCGGCCGGCGCTCTGTTCGGTCTGAACTACTCCAGCGTCAGCGCAGCTCAATTCGACTTTAACCAGTCCATTCTGGTGCTGGTGTACGTGGTGCTAGGCGGCCTGGGCAATATTTGGGGTTCCATCATCGCAGCGGTGGTGCTCTATGTTCTGCCAGAAGCCCTGCGGCAGTTTGCTGACCTGCGTATGTTGGTGTATGCCATCGTGCTGATCCTGGTTATGCTGGCCACAAATAACCCCCAGATGCGTGGGCTTGTGGGCAAAATCATTCCCAGACGAAAGGGGGCGGCTGTGGATGGCTAAGAAATTTGAAAAGGGTAAGATGGTGCCGGTGCCCAGCCATTCTATCATCCCCGAGCGGGACATCGATAAGTCCCCCATTCTAGAGTGCAGCCATCTGGGCATCGACTTCGGCGGCTTGAAGGCGGTAGACGACTTCAATCTGACCATTGGCCGCACGGAGATCGCCGGACTCATCGGGCCAAACGGCGCGGGCAAAACCACGGTATTCAACCTGCTCACCAAGGTCTATCAGCCCACCCGGGGCACCATCCTGCTGGACGGGCTGGACACCTCGGGTAAGACCACCGCCCAGATCAACCGAATGGGCATCGCCCGCACCTTCCAGAATATCCGGCTGTTCAACAACCTGTCGGTGGAGGACAACGTGAAGATCGGCCTGCACAATCAGGAGAAATACTCCGCGCTCACCGGAGTGCTGCGCCTGCCCAAGTACTGGCGGCAGGAGAAGGCGGCGCGGGACCGGGCGCTGGAGCTTTTATCCATCTTTGATATGCAGGACCTGGCGGGCCACAAGGCCGGATCCCTACCCTACGGCGCCCAGCGCCGGCTGGAGATTGTCCGGGCGCTGGCCACCAACCCCTCCCTGCTGCTGCTGGACGAGCCCGCCGCGGGCATGAACCCCTCGGAGACGGCGGAGCTGATGGAGAACATCGTCAAGATCCGGGACACCTTCCACATTGCCGTCATGCTTATTGAGCATGACATGAATTTGGTCATGGGCATCTGCGAAGGGATCTGCGTGCTCAACTTCGGCCGGGTCATCGCCAAGGGCACCTCGGAGGAGATCCAGGCCAACCCCGCGGTGATCGAGGCCTATCTGGGCAAGAAGAGAGGGGGCTAATGCCGTGCTGAAGGTCAACGATATCAATGTATACTATGGGGCCATCCATGCCATCAAGGGCGTGTCCTTCGAGGTACAGGATGGGGAGATTGTTACCCTCATCGGGGCTAACGGAGCGGGTAAGTCCACGATTCTGAATACTGTATCCGGCCTGCTCCACTCCAAGACCGGCTCCATCGAGTTTTTGGGCAAGAGCCTGGCAGGGGTGCCCGCCCATAAGATCGTGTCCCAGGGGCTGGCTCATGTGCCTGAGGGGCGGCGCATCTTCTTGCAGATGACGGTGGAGGAAAACCTGGAGATGGGCGCCTATACCCAGCCCGGCTCCACTGTGGACCCAGGGATTGCCCGGGTCTATGAGCAGTTTCCCAGGCTGAAGGAGCGACGGAAGCAGATTGCCGGCACTCTGTCCGGCGGCGAGCAGCAGATGCTGGCCATGGGCCGGGCGCTGATGGCCAACCCTAAGCTGTTGATGCTGGATGAGCCATCCATGGGGCTGGCACCCATTTTGGTGGATCAGATTTTTGAGATCATCCAGAGTCTGCACAAGGCCGGCACCACCATTCTGCTGGTGGAGCAAAACGCCCAGATGGCACTGTCCGTGGCGGACCGAGGCTATGTTCTGGAGACGGGGAAGATCGTCGCCAGCGGCAGCGGTGTCGAGTTGCTCAATGATGAGGCTGTGAAAAGAGCCTACCTGGGCGGCTGATTGCCAGGCCGCCCGGCCGAAATGGGAAATAAGGGAAACAGCCCCCGGAAGCAGTCGCTTCCAGGGGCTGTTTTTGTCGTTCGGAAAGATGTCACCGGGCCAGCAGGAACAGATTATCGTCCGTGGAAAAGTTGGCCGCAGAGTAGAGCACCAGCACCGCGTCAATCTCATTGTCCTCAATATAGGCGGAGATGGGGGTGCGGTTATACCGGGGGTCAAACAGGTGGACCTCCTGGTAGTCCATGGACAGGAAGGGGGCCAGGGAGTCGGAATAGGAGTCCCGGATGACCAGCAGCTTGCCATTCTGAGCGTCCGGATTTTCAATGATGCACAGCCCCTGGTTGCCGCCCAGGAACATGGAGTACTTGTCCTTTTGTTCCAGCTTGGACAGGTCATAGAGGGAACCCTCCTCGGGGAGTCCCTCGGGATAGCGGGTGACGGTGGTGTTTCCCGTCAGACCGCCCTCAGGCACCCAAGTGTACATCTCGTCCGGGGAGATCCAGCCCGCTCCCGCGGAGGACCAGGTGGTGCCGTAAAAGCGGTCGGACACCAGGGTGGGCTGGGTGTCCAGCTGGGTGTAGGAGCCGGTCATGGAGGTCATGAGGGCCTGGTAGCCCTGATAGGCCCCCATGGTGGACCAGTGGTGGTCGGTGCGGTAGAACACATCGCCCCCCTGAAGAACATTTTTCAGGTCAATCCAGGTTACCCACTCCGAGCACAGCGCCTGGGCCCGGTCCAAAGTGGAGCCGTCGTCCACCCGGGGAGCACCGTCCGGCAGGCGGTCCGCCCACACATAGGTCTTGTCTGGGATGAGGGAGAAGTAGACCGGGACAATGACGTTGTCCGCCAGCTGGTTGACGTAGTCCACCCGCTCAGCCAGCGCCTCGTCGGACAGGGCGTTGAACTGGGCAAACAAGGTCTGGCCGTCGGTGCCGAAGTAAACCTTGTTGTTCTCCTGCTTGCCCAGCAGCCGCTCGGACCAGGCCTTCAGCTGGATCCACTGGTCCCGGAGAGGGAACTGGTCGTTGACGTATTTTTCAAAGTCGGCCATGAACTGGCCGTTCTCCCCAAAGACGCTGTCCAGGGTGGGGGCCTTAAACTGGGTGAGATAGCGGTTCTCCTGCTCGGAGAATTCCCGGTCCGGCAGCACCAGCAGGGCGATACCGAAGCCGAAGAGGAACAGGCAGAACAGGACGGTAATAAAAATGGAGTATTTTTTGCTCATGTCAGCACCTCCCGATCAAAAGCGGAAATAGAGGAAGGGGTTGTAGGTGCCGTCCACCAGATAGGCGGTGGCCAGCGCCAGCCCGGCCAGCATCAGCACGGGGACAGCTACCTGGCGGCCCCGGGTGCTGAGCTTTGCCCATAGGTTTTTTGCCAGAGGGGTGGCGGCCAGGATGGCGATGATGAGGATGGGCAGATAGCTGCGCAGATAGTAGAGGAAGGTGCCGTCCAGCAGGCCCGTCCCGCCCAGGCCAAACATTGCCTTGAGATAGAGTCCCATGGCGGTGAAGTCCTCCACAGCGAACAGCGCCCAGCCCACCATGACAATGAACAGGCCGTACACGTGACCCACCCAGCCTGGCAGCTTGTCCAGCACGCTGGAGAAGAAAAACCGCTCAAACACGATGATGACAAAGTAGTACAGACCCCAGATGAGGAAGTTCCAGCTGGCCCCGTGCCAGATGCCGGTGCAGGCCCATACCACGAATAGGTTAAACACCATCCGGGGCGCCTTTACCCGGTTGCCCCCCAGGGGGATATACAGGTACTCCCGGAACCAGCTGCCCAGGGAGATGTGCCACCGCCGCCAAAACTCAGTGGCAGACTTGGCCAAATAGGGATAATTGAAGTTCTCCAGGAATTGAAAGCCCAGCATCCGCCCCATGCCGACCGCCATATCGGAGTAGCCGGAGAAGTCGAAGTAGAGCTGAAGGGAGAAAGCCAGAATGCCCAGCCAGGCCCCAAGGGTGGTCAGCTCCGTGCCGGGGGTGGCAAGGTATACGTCCCACAGCTGGCCGATGTTGTTGGCCAGCAGCACCTTCTTGCCCAGCCCCACAATGAAGATCTGCACGCCGGAGGCGAACTTCTCCGGGGAGTGGGTGCGAAAGGCCATCTGGTCGGCCAGATCCTTGTACTTAATGATGGGACCGGCAATGAGCTGGGGAAACAGAGTGACGAAGGTGCCGAAGTTCACCAGGTTTTTGGGCAGCTCTGCGTCTCCCCGGTAGATGTCCACTGGATAGGTCATGGTCTGGAAGGTGTAGAAGGAGATGCCGATGGGCAGGGTCAGCTCCAGCACCGGCATGGGGATGCCGATGTGCTGCAAGGTAGTGGCTACCAGATCCCAATACTTGAAGAAGAACAGGATGGCCAGGTTCAGAGCCAGGGAGAGGCCCACCGCCCACCTTGCCCCTTTGTCGTTGCCTTTCTGCTTGCAGCGGTGGACGATGATGCCGGCGAAATAGTCCAGCACAATGGTGAAGACCATCAGCAGGATATACACCGGCTCGCCCCAGCCGTAAAACAGCAGGTTGAACACCAACAGCACAAAATTGCGCAGCTTCAGGGGGGAGATATAGTAGAGAAGCAATACGGCAGGTAGATATAAGAATAGAAAATACGGAGTGGAAAAGACCATGGACATCACCTCAACAGCATTTTTCCATAAAAAGGGGAGCGGTGCTGCTTACACCGCTCCCCTGGGAATGGATGAGAAAGGCCGGCGAAACCTCATCTTTCATCATAACACAATTTCCGGCGGATACAAGATGAAATTGTAGGGCAGGAAGGGAAAGGCTCAGAATAGGGCGTTGAATTCGCTGACGATGGTATCGCAGTCCTCGTGGACCACCATCATCACATAGTCGCCGTTGGACACCACCCGGGAGTTCTCCTTCCAGTCCTGGGTGGGGCCAGGATACCAGGCGCCGCCCGGGCCGTTACCGTCGCCTACCATGTAGTCGATGCGGGCTTGTAAAATGGCTTTCACTGCCTCTACATCGGCGTTGTCAGCCACCTGGACCAGAGTAAACTCATTGCTGTTCATGCTCATAGAAGTGGCGTAGGCGATACACTCCACGGTGTCAATATCGGACAGGCCGGCATACAGGCCATCCATCAAGGCGGCATCGGCCTTCTGGAAGAACATCACTTCAGAGAAGTAAGTGGATACGATGCTCTCAGCAAAAGCAGCCAGGTCCACGCCGGAGGGCTCCTGCGTAGGAGGAGTAGAGGGCTTTTCAGAGGGGGCAGGGGATTCTTCCTCCGTCCAGCGGCAGCGGACAATACAGCTGGCCTCCAGGCCGCCGGCGGCGCGGGCAATGATGACTGCTTTGCCGGGAGCTACGGAGGTGACGTTGCCGTTCTGGTCCACGGTGGCCACGGACTCGTCGCTGGAGGTCCAGGTGATGTCGCTGGCCTGGGTGCCGGTGAAAGTGGGCTTGAGCTTGAGCACATAGCCAGCGTAGGTAATGGTGGCATCGTGCATGCTCAGTTCCAGGGAAGGCTCCACGGTATCGCCGTTGGTGGGCAGGCTGTCAGACGGCTCCTGAGAGGGGGCCTGGGAAGGATTTTCAGAGGGGACCTCAGACGGCTCCTGGGAGGGGGACTCAGCCGGATCTTCAGACGGCTCCTGGGAAGGATCGCCGGCGTCCTGGGACTGGCTGGCATCGGGATCAGGGGAAGGGCTGGCGGTGTCAGCTGGGCTGCCGCAGGCGGTCAGTAGGGACAAGCTCATGGCCAGAGCCATCAGCAGGGCAAGCGTTTTTTTCATTCTGATCTGCTCCTTTTATCTCTAATTATATAAGGGGGGGCTTATTGGGCCTCAGACTGTCCAGCGGCGTTAAAAGCCTCTACCATCTGGTCTTTCTCCGCGCCCACGAACAGGGCCACATAGTTACCCCGGGTGACGATCTCGGACTGATTCTGCCAGGCTTCCACCGTAGCTGGATAGAAAGCACCGCCCTCAATCTGAGTATCGATGCGGTCCTGGAAGATCTCCTGGACCTTGGCCACATCATCGGCGTTGGCTACTTCCACCAGGGCGATCTCATAGGCCACGGCGGTGATCATGGGGGCATAGGCCAAGCATTGCTTGGTTTCCACTTCACTCAGGCCAGGATAAGTCTGCTCCAGATAATCGCCGGTGATCTCGGACAGAGCGGGAGCGTTGTCGGGGTCGGGGAAAATGGAATCGTACATCTCAGTGTAGAAAGCGCTCAGGTCAATGGTGATAGCATCGCCGGAGCCGCCGCTTCCAGAATTGCCGCAGGCGGCCAGAGACAGGGCCATCGTGGCTGCTAACAGAAAAGAAATCACTTTTTTCATGGTTTTGCTCCTTACATTGCTTGATTTAGTGATGGGTGCGGTGTGGGCCGCGCTGTTATTCTTTGACGCAGGTCAAGAAAAAAGGTTCCCGCTTTTTGAAAAAAATCTGCTGGCGTGGTCTATTACCTCTTAGCGTGGGCAAAATTGCAAAAAGGCCTTGCATTCAGGGGAAAAGTGTGCTATCATATTCTTTACTTGCAAGGGGCGGGTGCGCCCATCTGATCTATTTTTCCGAAAGGACGGAGCTGTTATG
>ENA-UOIV01001414-UOIV01001414.1-human-gut-metagenome-genome-assembly--contig:-C59-NODE-1414-length-20226-cov-6.103565_pt1 | contig 20226 bp, 19 predicted proteins | sample MGYA00242333_ERZ723880 | MGnify/ENA metagenome assembly ERZ723880 | reverse complement strand
GGCCTCCTGGACGCGCCGCGTACATCTGCGGGCCGGCCAGTGTCCGGCCCCTACGAAAGAAGAGACAGTTTCTATATCTGCCGTAGGGGCGGCTATCAGCCGCCCGAGCCTTCTCCCTTCTAGGGAGAAGGTGCCCTCGAAGGGGGCGGATGAGGGTGACCTTTTGGCCCGAATCATCCACGGCGGGAGCCCCAAGGGGCTCCCCTACCCAAACTCGGAAAGAGTGTCCTTGAGACCCGTAGGGGGGGGGTGTGCCCCTCCCGCGGGCCGGTCTGGGACCGGCCCCTACGAAAGAAGGGACGGCTTCTCTACAAGCCGTAGGGGCGGGTGTCCTCACCCGCCCGTCAGGGTTCAGACAAGTGGATGTAGGGGCGACCCTTGCGGTCGCCCGTGCCGGATACGAAATCAGGCATTGCTCCCCTTTGTATGGGCGGCACACTGGGCTGCCCGCCGTGCCCCGCCGCTGCTGCGGAACATCCCCCTCGCAATTTCAAAACAACCAACTTCAAATCCAAAAGAAATGAGTGTAGAATACTATGGTAAACATTGAGATCAAGGAAAACGTGGCCATTGTCCGGCCTGCCCGCCCCATCGCCGACAGCAAGGACGCCCTGGACGTGATTCACACCGTCCGCTTCCAGACGGGGCGGAACAACATGCTCCTGGAGCGCAGTGCCTTTGTGCCCGAGATGTTCGACCTGTCCACCGGCGTGGTGACCCAGGTGCTCAAGGCCTTTGTAGACGAGAAGATGCGCCTGGCCATCGTGGGCGACCTGTACGACTGCTACCAGTCCTCCATGCGGGACATCATCTTCACCTGCAATCGGAGCAACCAGGTGAGCTTCTGGGAGACTGAGGCCGAGGGCCTGGCTTGGCTGAACAAAAAGTAAGATTCCCGCAAACGCCTGAGCTCCAAGGGGCGCAACCTCACGTTGCGCGGGAAGTGCTTTACAAGATACGTGGCTTTCCTTACCATGGAGATGAGGTGAGCAAGATGACCTTGGGTGAAAATTTGCGGCTCCTGCGCAGAGAAAAGGGCCTTTCCCAGGAGCAGGTGGCCCAGACCCTGTTCGTAGCCCGCCAGACGATTTCCAAATGGGAGAACGGCCAGGCGGAGCCAGGGGTGGAGAGCTTGAAGGCTCTGGCTAAACTGTACGGGGTAAGTCTAGACCGACTGGTGGGAGCGGAGTCTTCGTCCGTACCGGAATCCCATCAACCAGATATGAAGCGCGCCGAACTCGCCGACTGGTATTGGATGCTGGTACTGGGGTTCGGAATCAACGCCGCAGCCTGGCTTCTCTTTCTGGCGGCGGCCTTTAGCCGTACAGGGATTCCCCTGGCTTTGCTGGCTCTGGTGGCTGGAATTTGGCGAAAAACTCCGGGGATGTGGCTGGTGACCCAGCTGCTTCTGGTGCTGGAGATTCTATGGATTTTTGGCGGACTGTTTCAGATAGCTACTCTAGCGGCGCTGTTGGGCCTGGTCCGGTGCTTGGTAAATGTAGCATGCCTACTTGCCCTGCGCCAAAAGCGTATGCGGATGCGGTTTCATGTTGCGTAGTGAGGTGAGCATTACGAAAATCATCGGCATCACCGGCCCCACCGGGGCGGGGAAGACCACCGCCCTCAACGAGGTGGAGAAGCTGGGCGGCGCGGTCATTGACTGCGACGCGGTGTACCATGAATTACTGGAAAGCGACATTGCTTTACAGAGTAAACTGGAGGAGCTGTTCGGCCCCCTGCGGGGGGAGGACGGAACCATCGACCGGAAGAAGCTGGGGGCCATCGTCTTCGGCGATCCCGAGAAGCTGGAGCTCCTCAACACGGTGGCCCAGAGGGCCACGGTGGCGAAAACCCGGGAGCTGGTAGACGGATGCGAGCGCGAGGGGAGACCCCTGGCGGCCATCGACGCCATCGCCCTGCTGGAGAGCGGTCTGAAAGAGCTCTGTCACGCCACCGTCGCGGTGATCGCGCCCCCGGAGGTGCGGGTGCGGCGCATCATGGCCCGGGAGGGCATTTCAGAGAACTACGCCTGGGCCCGGGTGCGGGCCCAGAAGCCGGACGATTACTTTATAAAGGGGTGCGACTACACCCTTTGGAACGACTGTGCCGGCCCGGAGGAATTTGGAGCCCGGGTGCGGGCACTGTTGGAGAAACTATTTGCGGACAAGGAGGTCTGAACCATGAAGGACAAGGAAAAAAGCCGGGGCGACCAGCTCCGGGAGGCCCTGTGCTATGACAAGAAAAACGGATATGACCGGGTGAACCGGGAGGAACTGGAGGCCATGGAGGCCTACTGCACCGGCTACAAGCAGTTTTTGGACGCGGGCAAGACCGAGCGGGAGTGCGTGGACCGGGCCGTGGCCCTGGCGGAGGCCGCCGGCTTCCGGGAGTACAAGCGGGGCATGGACCTGAAGGCCGGGGACAAGGTGTACCGGGTGAACCGGGGCAAGTCCGTCATGCTGGCGGTGATGGGCCGGAAGGGCCTGGAGGAGGGCGTGAACATTGGGGCCGCCCACATCGACTCCCCCCGCCTGGATTTGAAGCAGAACCCCCTCTATGAGGCGGACGATCTGGCCTTTTTGAAGACCCACTACTACGGCGGCCTGCGCAAGTACCAGTGGGTGACCATCCCCCTGGAGCTCCACGGGGTGGTGGCCCTGAAAAACGGCCAGGTGGTCCGGGTGTCCATCGGCAACGGGGAGGGGGACCCCCTGTTTACCATCGACGACCTGCTGCCCCACCTGGGGGTGGAGCAGTCGAGAAAACCCCTGGGGGAGGCCATTCCCGCCGAGAGCCTGAATATCCTGGTGGGCAGCCGCCCCCTGCTGGACGACGAGGGCAAGGACCGGGTGAAGCTGTCCGTTCTGGAGCTGCTGAACCGGAAGTACGGCATTGTGGAGGAGGACTTTATCTCCGCCGAGCTGTCCGCGGTGCCCGCCTTCAACGCCAGCGACATCGGCTTTGACCGCTCTCTCATCGGGGCCTACGGCCACGACGATCGGGTGTGCGCCTACGCCTGCTTTGCCGCCCTGCTGCAGCTGGGGACTCCGGAGCGCACCGCCGTGTGCATGCTGGCCGACAAGGAGGAGATCGGCTCCGAGGGGGTCACCGGCATGAAGTCCGCCGCCTTCGACACCTTTATGGAGGACCTGTGCGAGAGCCGGAACATCCCCCTGCGGGTGTGCTACGAAAGATCCTTCTGTCTGTCCGCCGACGTGACGGCGGCCTACGACCCCAACTTTGCCGACGTGTACGAGAAGCGCAACAGCGCCCTGGTAAACGGCGGTGTGGGCCTGTGCAAGTACACCGGCTCCCGGGGCAAGTCCGGGGCCTCCGACGCCTCCGCCGAGCTGGTGGCCTATGTGCGGAAGGTGCTGGATGAGAACGGCGTGATCTGGCAGATGGCCGAGCTGGGCAAGGTGGACGCCGGCGGCGGCGGCACCGTGGCCATGTTCATGGCCGAGCGGAACATCGACACCCTGGACGCGGGGGTGCCCGTGCTCTCCATGCACTCCCCCTTCGAGACGGTGGGCAAGCTGGACTGCTATATGACCTTTAAGGGCATGAAGGCCATTTACGAGGCCCGGTAAGGGCCGTCAGAGGCGCCCCTCTGTTCTTTCGGGCCGCCTCCCCTGCGAAATATGGGGACTCTCTCCGGATTTTTTTGTAGGGACCCCACAGGCGCACCCTGTGTGCTCCTACGGCAGTGACCACCCGGGCAGCATGGATCGGAAACCCAGGCGCAGAAATTAGATTGCATCAGCCCCAATTTTGGGAAGATCAGGCCCCCAGTGGGGCCGGGGTGAATTCAGATTGTCACACAGATTTCCACGCGCCGGAAGGGTTATCGCGAGCTTAAAAGAGAATACCCTCGTAATAGGGGGATCGGGGGAAAGCGGCCTATGGACCTAGGCGGAGCCGTAGTCCATCGGACGCGTCCCCCGGCGATTCTTTGGTTCCTTTCTCATCGATGAGAAAGGAACTCGCCGCCCGGGACACGTCCCGAAGGAATGAGAGGGAATTTTTGGCGGCGAAATCCAGCCCTCTCATTCCAAAAAGATTCCGTATAGGGAGGAAACACAGTGGGGAAACAAATTCTGGACATGTTCCGCCGGGATGTGGTGCTGACGGTCTCGCTGGTGCTGGCGGTGCTGTCCTGTCTCATTGCGCCGCCCAGTCCGGCATATGTGGGGTATATTGACTTCAATACCCTCATTGTGCTCTTCTGCCTGATGCTGTTGGTGGAGGGGCTGCGGGAGGAGAATTTCCTCCAGTACATCGCCGCCAAAGTGCTCTCCCGGGTGGGGACCATGCGGGGGATGGCGGCCACCCTGATCTTTCTCTGCTTTTTCAGCAGCATGTTCATCACCAACGACGTGTCCCTCATTACCTTCGTCCCCCTGGGGGTGATGATGCTGCGGATGGCCTCCCTGCGCCGGAAGCTGTGCTATACCGTCACGCTGATGACCATTGCCGCCAATCTGGGCAGCATGTTTACCCCCATCGGCAACCCCCAGAACCTGTACTTATTCGCTCTGTCCGGACTGAGCCTGCCGGAGTTTCTGCTCCTCACCGGCCCCTACGCCGCGGGGGCGGCTCTGCTGCTGGGGGTGTGCGTGCTCTTTGGATACCGCCACCGCCAGCTGTCCATCCGTATGGGGGAGACTGCCCCTCTGCGCCGGGGAAACATCGCCTTTTATCTGGTCCTCTTTCTGCTGTGCGTGCTCACGGTGGCGGGCTTCCTGCCCCACCCGGCACTGCTGGCGGTGGTGGGGATTCTGCTGCTGTGGCGGAACCGGGGACTGTTTGTCCGCATCGACTACTCCCTGATCCTCACCTTTGTGTTCTTTTTTATCTTTGTGGGCAATTTGAAGCAGCTGGATGCGCTCCAGACCTGGATCGGCGGGGCTATGGCCGGCCGGGACCGGCTCATCGGGGTGCTGGTCAGCCAGGTCATCAGCAACGTGCCCGCCGCCATGCTCCTGTCCGGGTACAGCAGCGACCTGCGGGAGCTGATCGTGGGGGTAAACGTGGGAGGACTGGGGACCCTCATCGCCTCCATGGCCAGCCTCATCTCCTACAAGCAGGTGGCGGGACAGTACCCCAGTCTGAGAAAGCGGTATTTGATCCTGTTCACCCTCCTGAACCTGGGCTTTTTGGCTCTGCTGTATTGGATCTGAGGACATGCAACTCATAGTTGCCCCCGGGTTGATTGTGTTGCCCCGTCAGTTTGTGGTATACTGCACCCAGAACGGGAGGTGGGCAGCATGTCACTGGGGGAACGCATCAAAGCCCTCCGCAGGCGGGCCGGCCTGTCACAGGAACAGGTGGCCGAGCAGGTGGGGGTGAGCCGTCAGGCGGTGGCCAAGTGGGAGGCGGGACAGAGCGCTCCCAGCACAGAAAATTTGAGAAAGCTGGCACAAGTCCTGCAAGCGGGTCTGGAGGAGCTGGCCGGGGAGCCCGCCGCAGCCTGCGGACCCGATCAAACTGGGCTGGGCCGGTCCATCAGAACCTGCTTGCAGAGCGCCCTGTCAGTGGCAGGGGCCTACCTGCTCCTCTTTATACTGGGGATAACGGCGTGGGAGTTCCGCACGCTTCCGGATTGGATGCTGGAATGGCGCTTTGTATTTGGGGTGCTGGTGAATGTTCCCTTCCAGGTTCCGGTGCCGGTGTATGGATGGTGCGCGGGGCTTGCCGTGCTGCTGGCTCTGCTGGGACTGCGGTGGACGGTCTGGACCTCCTTCCTGGCCTTTGGACTTGGAATCCTGCTGGGAGGATGGTTTGGAGACGATCCATCAGCGGCGGGTCCCGGCGGGGATATCCAGGGGTGGATGATCTGGGCCGGAATGTTTCTGGTTGGGCTGGTGTGCGGCGCGGTGGGAGATGTCCTGGTCCGGCGCGGGATGGCGCTGCGCTCCCGGGCAGGGTGGCGCTGGGCGCTGATCTCTCTGACAGCCGTCCTGGCTGTGGGGCCCCTGATCTGGATTTTCTACTGGACGTTCTGAGATAACGCAAAAAGAGATGAAAAGTGAATTCACTTTTCATCTCTTTTCGTTTCTTATGTTTCGCTCAGAGGGGCGGTGAGACACAGGGTCTGTGCGTTGATGGTCAGATACAGGGTGGCGTCCCGGCTTCCGTCGGAGTACTCTGTCACTCCGTACACCCCATAGCCCTCCGGCTGGTCCGGAAATACCAGGGTGTAGATCTGGGCGTTGGGGGCCGCATCCTCGGCGGGGGCGAGGGTGCCGGTGTACGTCTCCCCGGCGGTGTGGTCGGTGAGGGTGATGGTCCCGCTCTCTACCTGGGCTGTGAGGTCCAGCCGGGGAACTTCCTGGATGGCGGTCTCCTCCGCCGCGGCCAAGATCTCCCCGTCCTCCTGGGACTGGAGAGTTTGGGCGGTCCAGGTCAGACCCTCCGGGATGCCGGAGGCGGAAGCTACGCCGCACCCGGTCAGGAGCACCAGGGCAAAGGCACATAAAAGAGTGCACAGTTTCATTTCAGTCTCCTCTCCAAACGCCGTACTCGGACGGCCATGACGGCACATGTCAGCAGCGCCAGAACGATCAGGACAGTTTGCGCCTCGTAAGGGATCAGAGGCCCGCCGGCGGTTAGAATCACTGTAGGGCCGTCGGCACTTCCAATGACCCCAAGGCCTTGGGATCGAAACAGATCGAGCCAGAGCAGGTTTCCCCAGAAGGTCAGGGGCGGGATGAGAGAGATCAGGCACAGGGTCGCTCCAATCCAAAGGACAACTTGAAACAGCCGTAAGTACCGCCGGGCGGTGTTCTTTTGGGACTGCTCCATGGCCTGGACCGCCGCCTGGCCCGCCTCCTCCTTGGTGAGGGTGGGGGAGGGGGTGCGCTCCCCCTGGAGGAGTTCCACCAGGGAGACGTTCAAAACCTGGGCCAGGGGGTCCAGCAGCTTCAGGTCTGGAAACCCCTTTCCAGTCTCCCATTTGCTCACCGCCTTGTCGGTGACGTGGAGCCGCTCCGCCAGCTCCTTTTGGGTGAGATTCTGTTCCTTGCGGAGCTGGGCCACAAAGCGGCCGAACTGGATGTTGTCCAAGGAAATCGCTCCTTTCATTCCCTGCTATCATAGCGCATCCCCTGAAAAATGGCAACCTACCAAAAGTAGAGCGGCGCAGCTGGGCCTGAGAGGGGGATAGGAGCCGCCGGTTCGGGTCATGCTAAAGCGTATCGGAACAGAAGGAGGCGCATAGCATGGAAGAACAGAACACCCTGGAACCAAGAGGGGAAAATACTGAGAGCCAGTCCATCTTGGAGTTCGGCTCGTCCCTCATCCAGTCCAAGCGGGGGACCATCCATGTGCTCACCATCGTGGGACAGATCGAGGGGCACCAGGTGCTGCCCCCCACCAGCAAGAGCACCAAGTATGAGCACGTCATGCCCCTGCTGGCCCTGGTGGAGGAGAGCGACGAGATCGACGGCCTGCTGGTGCTGCTGAACACGGTGGGGGGCGACATTGAGGCGGGGCTGGGCATTGCGGAGCTCATCGCCAGCATGTCCAAGCCCACCGTCTCCCTGGTGCTGGGGGGCGGGCACTCCATCGGGGTGCCTCTGGCGGTGTCCGCCAAGCGGTCCTTCATCGCCCCCTCGGCGGCCATGACCATCCACCCGGTGCGGCTCAACGGCCTGGTCATCGGGGTGCCCCAGACCTTCTATTACTTCGAGCGCATCCAGGAGCGGATCACCCAATTTGTAACAGCCAACAGTGGGATAAAGCGGGAGGACTTTACAAAGCTGATGCTCCAGACCGGGGAGCTGGCCGCCGACGTGGGCAGCGTCATCTACGGCGAGGAGGCGGTGGAGCTGGGCCTGATTGATGAGATCGGCGGTTTGTCCGACGCCCTGACATGTCTCCACAAGATGATCGAGCAACGGAAGAGCGCCGCCGCCGCCTCGCCGTAGGGGCCCCATCGCAGATGGGGCGGCGCGGAAGCGCCGTACAAGCGTTTTGTCGGAGACAAAACCTTGCAGACGGCGGAATTTACTTCCGCCGTCTGAATAAAAAGAAAAGGGCCCCCATGGGACCTGTCCCATGGGGAGCAGGAGGCGGTGGAACTGGGCTTGATTGATGAGATCGGCGGTCTGTCCGACGCCTTGGCGTGCCTCCACAAGATGATCGAGCAGCGGAACCAGGAGAAAACGGAGGGATTGCGGGATAGTCCGGCGCCCTAACCAGCCTCCGCAGGAGGGGGTCGATGGGAAGCCGGGGAGGGAGACGCGGAGCGAACGCCTGGGAAGGAGGTGATGAGCGGGGAAAAATTCGGGCAATAGGCCGCTGCAAACGGGTATTTTTTCCAAATGCGAGCGGGAGATTCTGAAAAAAACAGAGAGAAAAGAGAACAGAATCCATGCTTGACAAGCAAAAACGCTTTATAGGATTCAAAAAGAAATGAAATTGACAATTTCTTAAATGAGTGTATAATTTATACAAGCTTTGCCCCTTTTCGGCCCAATTCGACGGGGCAGGTGTGTGTTGTGTGAGATCTTGAAAAAATGCCTACTTTTGCAGATTTGAGGAGAGTGTGTGTTTATGAAGAGACAAGCACGAATGGGGACCTCATTGGCCCTGTCCCTGCTGCTGTGCGGGTGCAGCACTCTGCCCGCTCAGGCGGCGGAAGCGGCTCTGGATGTCCAGAGCAGCGCCTATGTCCAGGAGGACGGCCGGGTCTGGGTCCGGTTTGACGCTAACGGCGGCTCCGGAACTCTTCCAGACAGCATGGCCGCTCAAAAGGGGGAGGGCCTGACCCTGCCTTCGGCTCAGTTGACGGTACGGATCGATGGTGAGACGCTTCGATTTGTGGGCTGGTCCACCAGTTTGACGGATTCCCTCCCGGAATATGAGCCGGGGAGCATCATCACCCTGGGAGAGGATACCACCCTGTACGCGGTATACGCCTCCGGGGAGTGCCAGGTCACCTATCGGGTGAACGGTGTGACCACCACCGAAGAGGTGACGCTGGGAGAGACTCCCAAGGAGGTCCCCGCCCTGCCCGAGGGCTATATGGGCTGGGTGAGCGGAAGCGGAGCGGTGGTGGACCCGGCCTCCACCCAGATCTGGGGGGACCAGACCTTCACCGCCTATGAGGCTATCACCCTGAATACCTGGGACCACAGCAAGTATATGGACGGCTCCAGCGACGGCCTGTTCCACCCCGGCCAGTACATGACCCGGGCTGAGGTGGCGCAGGTGCTCTACGGCCTGCTGGCGGAGGAGCCGGAGGCCCGGGTGTCCTTCACGGACGTGTCCGACAACATGTGGTACGCCGAGGCGGTCGAGTCTCTTGGGGCCATGGGCATTCTGGACTGCGAGGCGGGTTCCGCATTCCGGCCCAACGCCGCCATCTCCCGGGGGGAGTTTGCCCTGATGCTCAGCCACTTTATCTCCGGGACCGGGGATCTGGAGTCCTTTGTGGATGTGCCCACTGGAAACCGGTTCTATGAGGCTATCGGCGCCACCGCGGCGGAGGGGCTGTTTAGCGGCTATGCCGACGGCACCTTCCATCCGGACGCCGCCCTCACCCGGGCCCAGGCTACGGTGGTGTTTAACAACCTGCTCCACCGGGAGCCGGACACCTCGGCCATTGCCAGCAACCCCAACGTCCGCCTGTTCCCCGATGTGCCCACCAACTACTGGGCCTACGGGGAGATCATGGAGGCCACCATCTCCCACGCCTATGACGACAGCACGGGGCGGGAGACCTGGACCCAGGTGACTGCCGAGCGCAGCGCCCTGTCCGACGGCTACTACCGCATCAACGGCCGGCTCTATCGGGTGCAGAACGGCATGTTCCTGCGCAATACCACGGTGGACGGCTTTACATACGACGCCCAGGGGCGGTACACTACCGGCTCCGCCTCCCTGGATACCAAGCTGAACAACATCGTGGAGACCTATACCAACAGCTCCATGACCCGGGACCAGAAGCTCCGGGCGCTCTACAATTACGTGCGGGATAACTTCTCCTATCTGAAGCGGGATCTGGTGTCCAAGGGGGAGACCGGCTGGGAGCCCGCCTACGCCGAGGAGTTCCTGAACCTACGCCGGGGGAACTGTTACAGCTTCTCCGCCACCTACTGCCTGCTGGCCCGGGAGCTGGGCCTGCCGGCCTACACGGTGGTGGGCGGCCTGGGCGCCAGCAACAGCCCCCACGGCTGGGTGGAGATCAACCTGGACGGCACCACCTATATGTTTGACCCCCAGCTGGAGTGGCGGTATCTCCACGACTATGGGCGCACAGGCTATAACCTGTTCAAGATGCTGCCCAGTCAGGCCCGATTCACCTACATCCGTTGACCGGCCGCCTGAGGACACGATAGAAACATGGTATTCAGTTCGCCTATTTTCCTGTTTGTCCTTCTGCCGATGACCTATCTGGGGTACCGGATTCTGCCGGGGCTGCCCCTGCGCAACGCCTGGCTCACCCTGGCCAGCCTGGTGTTTTTCTCCTTTGGACAGCTGCCCTACCTGGTGCTGCTACTCATCAGCGTGCTGATCAACTATCTCTTTGGACTGTGGCTTCAGTCCGGGGAGCGCCACCGCCGCCTGGCTGCGGGCCTGGCGGCGGCGGCCAATCTCTCCCTTCTGGGCGTGTTCAAGTATGTGGACTTCATCATCTCCACCATCAACAGCCTGTCCGGAGCGGAATTGGCCCTCACCGGCATTGTGCTGCCCATCGGCATCTCCTTTTACACCTTCCAGGGGATGAGTTACGTCATCGATGTGTACCGCCACCCGGAATGGGGTACCCGGAATCCGGGCAAGCTGCTGCTGTACATCTCCTTCTTTCCCCAGCTCATCGCCGGCCCCATTGTTATTTACCACGATGTGGCCGACCAGATCGACCGTCGGGAGCTAACTCCGGAGCTGACCCTCTCCGGCCTGCGCCGGTTTATTCTGGGGTTTGGAAAGAAGATCCTCCTGGCCAACTCCACGGGGGAGATCGCCGACGCGGTGTTTGCCATGACGGCGGACCAGCTGGATTTTCGGCTGGCCTGGCTGGGGGCGGTGTGCTACACCCTGCAGATCTATTTCGACTTCAGCGGTTACAGCGACATGGCCATCGGCCTGGGCCGGATGTTCGGCTTTCGGTTTTTGGAGAACTTCAACCTTCCCTATGCCTCCAAGTCCATCAAGGAGTTCTGGCGGCGGTGGCACATCTCTCTCAGCTCCTGGTTCCGGGACTATCTGTACATCCCTCTGGGGGGCAACCGGAAGGGAGCGGCCCGCACCAATCTCAATAAATTCATTGTCTTTTTTGCCACAGGCCTTTGGCATGGGGCCAACTGGACCTTTGTGCTGTGGGGCCTGTGGCATGGTCTGTTCTCCACTCTGGAGGGGATCGGGGTTATTCCCAGACGCCTGCGGGAGTCCAGGCTGGGCCATGTGTACACCATGCTGGTGGTTATTCTGGGCTTTACCCTGTTCCGGGCGGACACCCTCGCCGACGCCGGAGTGATGTTCACAGCCATGTTCACCGGATTTTCTATTGAGCCGGCCAACACTCTGGCCCTCATCGCCCTGCTGGACGCCAAGGCGGTATTCCTGCTGATTGCCGCCCTGATCTTTGCCTTCGGCGTTCCCCAGTGGATATGGCGGCAGCTTCAGCAGCGGGGCCTGCCCCAGCGAGCGGGGGCGGCGGCCGCGGCCCTGGGGTACAGCGCCCTGTTCGGCGTGAGCGTGCTCACCCTGGCGGGGGCCACCTTCAACCCCTTCATCTATTTTCAGTTTTAAGGAGGGGGACAGGACATGACACAAAAGACCAAAGCGCGCATCGCCCTCACCGCCTTCCTGGCGGCCTGCCTGATCCCCTCGGCGGGGATGCTCCTGCTGCCCCAGGGGGAGGCGGCGGCCAACCAGACCCTGGCCCCCGCGCCCCGGCTCTTTTTGGAGGACGGCAGCTTCAACACCCAGGTGCTGGACGAGGTCACCGACTATGTGGCCGACCACTTCGCCTTCCGGCAGGAGATGATCACCGCCGGAGCCGCCCTGGACGCGGCAGTGTTCCACGTGTCCTCGGAGGAGGACGTGGTGCTGGGACGGGAGGACTGGCTTTTCTACCGGGAGACCCTGGACGACTGCCTGCACACCAACCCTTTAAGCGAGCAGCAGCTCTCCGGGGCGGCCCGCACCCTGGCCCTGCTCCAGGAGTACGCCCAGAGCCGGGGGGCCCAGATGTATGTCACCGTGGCCCCCAACAAGGCATCCCTGTATCCGGAGTACCTGCCCCATGTGGGAACGCCCCTGGAGGGGGAGGACGACATCGACCGGCTGGTCCCCTATCTGGAGGAACAGGGGGTGTCCTACATCGACCTGTTTGCCCCCTTCCGGGAGAACGATGAGGTCCTATACTACCACACCGACTCCCACTGGAACATGCGGGGGGCGGCTTTGGCCCACGACACCCTCATCGCCGGGCTGGGCAAGGCCGACCAGGAGCCTTTCTTTGACGGCTCTTACCACATGGGGGAGCCCCACCTGGGAGACCTCTATGAGATGGTTTTCCCCACCGGAACGAAAACGGAGGAGGACGCGGCCTACGACCGGGAATTTGCCTTCTCCTATGCCCGGCCCATCCGCAGCGCCGAAGACCAGTTCATTCAGACCGAGAACCCGGACCGGAGCGGAAACCTGCTCATGTTCCGGGACTCCTTCGGCAACCTGCTGCACCCCTATTTGGCGGACGCCTACGGCCAGGCCGCCTTCTCCCGGGCCATGCCCTATACCATGTCCCTGCTGGACCAGACCGGGGCGGACACGGTGCTCATTGAGATCGTGGAGCGCAACCTGGACTGGTGGGCCACCCAGGCCCCCATCTTCCCGGCCCCGGAGCGGGTCCTGAACGGCGTGCCCTCCCAGGGGACGGCCCAGGTCCGGCTCACCGCCGTGGAGGACGGACTGCTGGAGGGGTACACCCGGCTGGAGGGACGCCTCACCGGGGATGTGGACGGCGATTCCCCCATCTATGTCCAGCTGGGAGACCAGCTCTATGAGGCCAGCCCGGTGGGCGAGGCGGGGGAGGGGACGCCCTTCACCCTGTACGTCCCGGTGGAGCAGGCCCAGGCGGAGACGGAGATTCTGTATCAGTTTGAGGGACAGCTCTATACCACCGGAGCGGTTTCCCGGCAATAAACGACAAATTCAGAAAGGATCTGGATGTAAGATGAAGAAGAGAACCATTGCCCTGCTGTTGGCTGCAACCCTGGTGGGCGGCCTCACCGCCTGCGGCGGGAACCCCTCTGATGCCTCCAGCGCCCAGGATGGAAGCGGCAGCCAGTCTGTCTCCTCCTCCCAGGAGGCGGATCAGTCCCAGGAGGCGGACGCCTCTTCCACCTCTGACGGAGATACATCTGTGACCGCGCCCGAGGACAGCTCTGCCGGGGATAGCAGTTCCAACGCCGAGGGGGGAGATACCTCCACCCAGAACCAGGGGGACGCCTCGGTCAGCGCCCCCGCACAGAGCCAGCAGCCCTCTGTCCAGCAGCCCCAGCCCCCCACGGTGACTGCGCCGGAGACTGAGGAGCAGCCGGAGCCCGTTTCCGACCCCGAGCCCGAGACCGAATCGGAGCCTGAACCCGAGCCCGTGGCCGCCACGGCGGACGCCGCCCGGGCCTACATCGGACAGAGCGTGTCCAGCATGATCGCGGCCCTGGGCTCCCCCATCAGCAGTGCCTATGCTCCCAGCTGCCTGGGCCCGGGGGAGGACGGGGAGCTGGTCTATGACGGCTTCACCGTGTACACCTACCGGGAGAACGGCGTGGAGACGGTGGAGGACGTGCTGTAAACGAGACACTCTTTTTCTATGACTGCCGCCCGCGCCTGGGAAACCATAAGGTGGGCGGCGGTTCCCGGAACATAAGGAGAATGCTATGCAGAAACGATGGACTGCATTGGTGCTGGCGGCGCTGATGCTGGTCACCACCTCCTGCGGCCGGACAACCCAGCCCCAGGAGGACGAGTCCAGCTCCGCGTCCAATCCCTGGACCCCGCCGGCCAGCTCCTCCCAGGCGGAGGAACCGGAGCCGGTGAAAGAGCCCCCGGCCTGGGAGACGGGCCGCACGGTGGAGCACCTGCCCGACGACTACAACGGTCTGGAACTGCCCATTCAGGGGGCCACCGGCTACACCTCAGTGGAGCTGCCCCTTTGGGCCGACCCGGCCGACCAGGAGGCCGCCGCCACGGCGGTGGAGGAGTGGGAGAAGGCCGAGGAGGAGCGAAAGCGGCTGGAGGAGGAGCAGAAGCGCTTAGAGGAGGAGCGGGCCCGCGCAGAGGCGGAGGCCGCCGCCCAGGCTCAGGCGCAGGGGGGGACCAGTTCCCCTTCGGCCCCTTCCAGTGAGAGCGCCGCTCCGGCAGAACAGACCACTCCGGCCCCCGACGTGTCCGGCAGCGGGGAGACTGCGCCGGCGGCGGGGGAGACGGAGACAGCGGGGCCCCAGGAGGGGACAAGCTCCGCCCAGCCGGGAACAGACCCGGCACAGCCCGAAGAAATTCCGGAGGCGGAGACTCCCGCTGTCCAGGAGCCCGCCCCGGAGACTCCGGCCGCGGAGCCGGACCCCTCCGGCTCCACGGGAACTCCGGCCACAGAGCCTGAAACCCCGGCGGAGACGGAGCCGGAGGAAGAGGAGGAGCCCCCCACCCTCACCGACGGGGCCCTGGCCCTGGTGGCCTCCGGGACCCCCTTCACAGTGCTCCAGGAGGAGGGGGGCTGGTGGCAGGTGGCGGTGACTACCGACTACTTCACCGACGAGGAGCAGACCCAGACCCAGCGCGGTGAGATCACCGGCTGGCTGGAGCACAAGTACTGTCTGGTGAACCTGCCCGACGTGATCCCCTCCATCATCTACGACGCCACCAACAGCTACTCCTCCCACTTCCGGTCCTGCGGCAAGGTCATCCCCGAGGTCACCGGCGAGGCCTTCTACCCCAGCAAGACCTACAACGAGCGGCTGGGCAAGATGGAGTTTATGATGCCGGTGCTCTACTCCATGGCCTTCAAGCTGTGTGAGGCCCAGCAGAGCGCCCTGGCCGAGGGCAACAGCCTGATCCTGTACGAGGGCTACCGCCCCCACGAGGTACAGACCAAGGTGCTCAACTCCCTGTCCGCCATGACCCGCACCGACCCGGAGGTGAAGGAGGCGGTGACCGGTGCCCCCTGGCGGATCTCCTGGTTCATCTCCGGGGGCTACTCCAACCACCAGCGGGGCTACGCGGTGGATATGGGGCTGGCCAAGGTGAGCGAGACCAAAGAGTACACCACCGGCGGGTACCGCTATGTGCGGGTGTGGAACTATGAGCGCTATGAGATGCCCACCCCCATCCACGAGCTCAGCCGGGCGGCGGCCACCTACACCGCCCCGGTGACCATCAACTCCACCACCGCCTGGAAGAATGCGGAGATGACCCAGGCCATGGCCTCCAATGAGCCAGCCCTGGGGCTCCAGCGGTACTGCACCGACGCGGAGCTCACCCCCCTGGCCTCGGAGTGGTGGCACTTCAACGACCTGTCCACCCGCAGCCAGGTGCTGGACAACCAGGGCATCGGGGATTTTCTCATCTCCAGCGTCCGAAGCGCCGCCCCCGCGTAATACATCAATCAGCAGAACAAACCGGCCCGCCGATTCGGCGGGCCGGTTTCTGTGTTAAGCCTAATACAAATTCAGAAGATATGCCTGATAGGGGGCGCGCATCCGGTACCCCAGCTTCTCCGCCAGGGCGACCGAGGGCAGATTGTGGGCGTCCCAGCTGGGAATGAGCCCCCGGTCCAGACAGTCCAGAATCAGCCGCGCCCCGCAGGAGAGGGCCAGCCCCTTCCGCCGCTGGTCGGGCCGGGTGTCGATCTCAATTTCGACGCCCCCGTCGTGGATGGTGTAGGAGGAGGCCCCGGCCACCGGAATCCCATCTTGCAGGGCGATTATCCCCAGTCCCCGGCGGACAAAGTCGTCCCCGTCCCGGAAGTTGCCGCACAGGTCCTTGGACCAGACCTGTCCCATGAGAACGGGGTAGTGCTGAGGCAGGATAGGGGAGAGGGCGTACCCCTCCGGCAGGGCGGCGGCGTATGCGGCCAGCCGCTCCCGGTCAAACGCCTCCGGCCCTTCCATGGCATAGCGGGTAAAGGGGGATAGCTTTTCACTAAAAACAGACCGGAGCACAGGCTCCCAATCCGGGGTGCGGGGGACCAGGATGGGGCGGTCCGCCTGGCGGGCCAGCTCCGGGTCGGGCTTCCCAGCCAGAAAACAGAAGTCCCCTACCGTGCACAGGGCGCTCTCCGGGGGCGTGCGCCCGTCGGTGGCCACCGTGCCCATGTGGCCCTGGAGGCAGGTCCACACCATGGTCTCCTTCCACCCGGCGAACAGGGGGGCGGCGCTATCCATGGAAATCCCCCTCCCGTTCCGCCTTGGGCAGGGTGACCTGGAACTCCACCTGGTTGTCCCAGCTCCGGGCGGAGATGGTCCCCCCGTGGAGCTCCACGATCTCCTTGGCGATGGCCAAGCCAAGACCCGCGCCCCCCGTGCGGGTGGCGCGGGAGCTGTCCAGGCGGAAGAACTGGTCAAAGATGCGCTCCAGCTTCTCCGGGGGGATGGTCCTCCCCTCGTTATGGAAGGTGAGGACGATAGATGTGTCGGTTTCCGCCCCGGAGATCTGAACGTTTGTCCCCGGCGTGCTGTAGTGGCAGGCGTTGCGCAGCAGGTTGTCAAATACCCTTGCCAGCTTGTCCGGGTCGCAGGGGTAGTCCATCCGGGCCGGCAGGTCCAGGGCGCAGGTGAGCTGTTCCTCCGCGAGCATGGGTTCAAACTCGCTGACCACCTGCTGGAGCATGCGGCTTAAATCCACCGTCTGCTTCTCCAGCTCCAGGTGGCTCAGGTTGAAGCGGGTGATGTCGAAAAATTCGTTGATCAGGTCCTCCAGCCGCTCCGCCTTTTCTAAGGCGATGCCGGTGTACCGCGCCCGCAGCTCCGGGGAGATCTGGGGCTCGTCCCGCAGGAGGGTCAGATAGCCGATGACGCTGGTGAGGGGCGTTTTCAGGTCGTGGGCCAGATAGACCACCAGATCGTTTTTCCGCTGCTCCGCCTCCCGGGCGGTCCGCTGGGCATGGAGGGCCTCCTCCCGGGCCAGATTCAGCTGGTCCTCCACGCTCTTCATGGTGGGAGGGAGGCGGATGGGTTCCTCCGTCGGCTGGGAGAGCTGACCGGAGGCCTCAATGAGGGCCTGGAGCTGCTGGTTGGGCCGGGCGATGAAGTAGTAGCTGATGACCACCCACCCCACCAGAATGACAAAGGCAAACACAAAGAAGTAATAGTCCCGCACCCAGTTGAGCAGATGGTAGAGGGGGTTGGTCTCGTACCAGATCAGGCTGCGGCAGATAATAAAGCCCAGCACGCTGACCACCAGCACAATGGTCACCCAGGCTGTCAGGGCCAGCAGGTAGTAGCCCCAGGCCTGGAGGGTGGAGCGGCGGGAGCGGCCGCCCATTTGCTTCTGCTTACTCAATGGTATACCCCACCCCCCACACAGTCTTGATGAATTTCGGCTTCCGGCTGGGCTCGTGCATCTTCTCCCGCAGCCGGGCGATGTGGCTCATCACGGTATTGTTGCTCTCAAAGTACCGCTCCCCCCACACCGCCTCAAAGAGGGATTCGCTGGACACCACCTGCCCCCGGTGCTGACACAGGTACCAGAGGATGGAGAACTCCAGCGGGGTGAGGGAGAGCTCCTCCCCAAAGAGGACGCACTTGTGGGTTGGTTTGGAAATTTGAAGCCCCCGGAAGTCGTACTCCTGGGGATCACCCCTCTCAGCGGGGGCGGAGGGGTTGTAGCGGGTGTACCGCCGCAGCTGAGTTTTCACCCGGGCCACCAGCTCCAGGGGGTTGAATGGCTTTGTGAGGTAGTCGTCCGCCCCCAGGGTCAGCCCCATGATCTTGTCCATGTCCTCCACCCGGGCGGTGAGCATGAGGATGGGGAACAGGTGGTCCTCCCGGATCTTCTGGCACAGGGTGAACCCGTCCACGTCCGGGAGCATCACGTCCAGAATGGCCAGGTCCAGGTGGGTGCTCTCCACACAGGAGAGGGCCTCCTTTCCGGTATAGAACTTGTGGACGGTGTAGCCCTCGTTTTTCAGGCAGATCTCCACCAGGTCGGCGATGGCCGCCTCGTCGTCTACCACTAAAATGTCGGTGCTCATGGAAGAAACCTCCCTTTTGGTTCCGTCCCATTGTACCATAAATTTTCAGGGGAGGGAAGCGGCGGGGGCGGGGGAGAATTCTTAAATTTACTGGCCGTTTGAAACCTTCGGTCCCAGTTCTGCAATATGATAAGTGACAGCTGTCCAAGATATCAGAGAGAGAAGGTGAGGAATATGGACGAGGCGGAGGCTTTGGAGCGGCTCAGGAAAAAGGACGAGGCCGCTCTGGTGTGGCTGATAGAGCGTTACGCCCCATATGTAAACACGGTGATTTACAACATCATCGGAACGGTGGCATCTTCTTGTGATGTGGAGGAGGTGTCCTCAGACGTCTTCCTGGTGCTGTGGCAGAATGCCGGGGCCGTCCGGGAGGGAAAAGTGAAGGCCTATCTGGGGGCGGTGGCCCGAAATAAGGCCCGGGAGAAACTGCGGAGCCTGGGCGGGGAGCTCCCACTGGAGGAAGATGTGCTCTCCATCTCCAATCTGGAACATGACCTGGAGGAGCGGGAACAGGCGGAGCTGGTGCGCGCGGCGGTGGAGGCTATGCCTTCGGAGGACCGGGAGATTTTCCTGCGGCACTACTACTATTTTCAGCCGCTGGCCCGCATCGCCGAGGAACTGAATATGAACCTGTCCACGGTAAAGACGCGGATGCGGCGTGGACGGGAGAAACTAAAAGATGAGCTGAAAAGGAGGGGTTATGATGTGGAATAAGAAAATATCAGATATGCTGGATGCAATTCAAGACGACACTGTGTCGCTGTCAGAGGCCGGGGCATGTTCAGCTGCTCAGGTTCAGGCGATCACCCTGGCCAAGGTGCGGGGTGAGGCAGCTGCGCGCCGTCCAAGGCGCAGACCGGTTTGGGGCAAACTCCTGGCGGTTGCAGCCGCGGCGGCGGTGCTCACCACTACTGGACTGGCGGTGGGGGTATCCCAGGGGTGGGTCCGTTTCTTTTTCAGCGAGGAGGAGGTCGTTCAGGCAGCTATGGAAGGGGCGGAGGGCGATACCGCCGGTCACAGTGTTCCCAGCAGGAATGACTACGAGGAGCTTCAGAGCGTGGGGGAGCTGGCTGATCTTCGCCTTGAGCTGCTGTCTGATGGGGAGACGTTGGTGGAACAGGTCCAGGGCACGCCGTCCGACGGCTGGACGCGGATGCGGACGACAGAATATGAGGAGGACGGACGGCTGCTGTGGGACTCCCACTACCAGGCAGATGGCCTCGCGGCTCTGACTTCCCTCTGGGACACTGGGCTGGAACTGACCTGGCTGGAGGAGCACTACACCCCCAACCCCGGCGCCGGCCTGGCCACCTTCCACCGGGAGGCGGGGGAGGAGCTGGCCGCCGCCTTCTACGCGGAGCTCATCGGGGAGTACAGGGGGGAGGACGGACAGATCTTCAACCTCCAGTACGTCTATGAGAAGGGAAGCGAGCCCCTGGACCAGTACCGCCTGGCGGAGGAGTATTATGAATACTACACCACCAAAGACGGGGTCCAGGCCGCCATTCAGATGGAGACCTCCCACACCGGAAAGTTCCTGTTCTGGGTGGACGTGTCTATGGGGGAGATCAACTTCTCTATGTTCGGTACCCAGGTGGAACTGAATGAGATTCATGCCATCTTGGATTCTCTGGAGCTGTCTCAGATGACCGGCAGTTTTGCGGGAAATTGAGGTTTGGGCGTTTTACGGACCCTCATCCGCCCCAGTGTGCGCACTGGGGCACCTTCCCCTAAAGGGGAAGGCTTTTGAAAATGCGTGTCTCCGGCATCCCCCTTTAAGTAAGGGAGAGTGGCACGGCCAAAGGCCGTGACGGATGAGGTGCGGGCGGCCCAGGTGTGCCGCCCCTACGGGTGGAACGGTTTTCCCACAGTGGGCGACCGCAAGGGTCGCCCCTACGGCGTTTCTCCGCGGCGATTCAGAACGGCGCGTCCAGGAGGCCGCGCCCTACAAAGGGAGAATCCCTCCAGAGCGGGCGGGTGAGGACACCCGCCCCTACGGCGGATGCGGAAGCATCCTGTCCTTT
>ENA-UOIV01001404-UOIV01001404.1-human-gut-metagenome-genome-assembly--contig:-C59-NODE-1404-length-20371-cov-5.321126_pt1 | contig 20371 bp, 15 predicted proteins | sample MGYA00242333_ERZ723880 | MGnify/ENA metagenome assembly ERZ723880 | reverse complement strand
TATTGCCGATAATCACCGCCGTCTGGTGATGTTCCCCGACGTGTCCTCCCGCCACTGGGCCTACTATCAGATGCTGGAGGCCGCCAACGCCCACACCGCGGTTCTCACCGATCCTGAAACCTGGGAGAAGTAAATCCCCGCATGGTCTGCCGAAAGGCAGGCCATTACATAGCGTTCGCACATTTGAAACCTTTCCTCTTCTCCGATACCATAGGGATGAAAGGAGATGTTTCAAATGTTCAAACGGCAAAAGAAAGTCTATCTGACGCTGAATGGCCAGGAATATGCCCTATTGCGCGGTTGCCTGCTGCGGTGGCGGAATAAGTTGCTGCTGGAGGGCAAACACCCCGATCCAGTGGATGAGCTGCTGGAGCGGTTGATGGCCTGCTGAAAAAGAATACGGCTGTTACATACCCCGGCCTCTTCAGGAAAGGCCGGGGCTATTTTATGGAAAGGAGGCCATCTGCATGGAGCCGAAAACCATCATCGGGATCGCCATGGTCCTGTTCATTGTCGCAGGGCTGGTATTCCTGCATTTTCGGAAAAAGAAATAGCGGCATCAGGGTGCGCCCCGTCTGACAGGAGATCAGGCGGGGCGTTCTCTTTCCGCTGAACCGGATTTCTCCCTACATACCCAGTGAAAGGAGGAACCGACTGTGCAGCAAGCACTTGAATCTGGCGAAAAGGCCACATACCATGCCGTGTCCCTCTCCGGCGGCAAGGACTCTACCTGCCTGCTCCTATTGATGATCGAGCGCGGGATGCCCATTGACGCGGTGCTGACCGCCGACACCGGCATGGAGTTCCCGGAAATGTATGACCACCTGCGCCGCCTGGACGCGCTGCTCCATCGGGAACGCGGCATCCATCTGACGGTCCTGCGCCATCCCAAAGGCTTTGAGTGGCTGATGTTTGAAGAACCCAAACAGAAATCATCCATCATTGAAAATCGGAACCGCATGGGCGTTGTTACCCGCGGGAACGGCTGGCCCGGCATCAAAGTCCGGTGGTGTACCGGACAACTCAAGACCCACCTGATTTCCAAGGAGGTCAACCGCCTCAAGCAAGAGAAAAACGCCATTCATTATGTCGGGATTGCGGCGGACGAGCCGGATCGCATTAAAAATGAGCAATATCCCCTAGTGGATTGGGGCATTACCGAGGCAGAGGCGCTGCAGATCTGCTATCAGCATGGCTTTGACTGGAACGGCCTCTACCGCATTTACCGCCGCTGCTCCTGCTGGTGCTGCCCATTCCAGCGGATTAGCGAACTGCGGAACCTGCGCCGGCACCACCCCGAGTTGTGGGCGCGGCTGCGAGAACTGGACCGGCGTGCCATGGAACAATTTGGGGATAACCCGCTGGGCCGGTTCAAGGAGAACTGGACCGTGGAGCAGTTGGAAGAACTGTTTTGGGCGGAGGACCAGCAGCTCCGGCTGCCGCTCATGGGGGAGGATCTGGTATGAAACTCCTGCTGGGCGGAAGCCCCTGTACCCATTGGAGCATCGCACAGTGTAAAGGTCGGGAAACTGTGCCGGCGGGCAAGGGCTGGGAACTGTTCCGCAATTACCTGATCGCCCGGGAGAAGTTTTGCCCGGACTACTTCCTCTATGAGAATAACAAAAGCATCTCTCCTGCAATCCAGGAACAGATTACAAAGGAGTTGGGGGTTGCCCCCATCTTAATCAATTCGGCGCTTGTGAGCGCCCAAAACCGCCAGCGCCTCTACTGGACCAATATCCCCGGCGTGGAGCAGCCAGAAGATCGCGGGCTTGTCCTGCGGGATATTCTGGACAGCGGTGTGGCGCTGCAAGAGAAAGGGTACACGCTGAAAGCAAACTACCACAAGGCCAGCGCCGCCAATGCGCTGGATGATGGACATTTCCCCGCGCCCATGGCGGCAGTGCCGGTTTGCGTCAACAGCAAGAGCGGCAGGGGCGGCGTTCCTGGCTTGCAGCCCAGCCTCTCCCACCGGATCTACGCCATTGGCGGGAAGGCGACAGCGGTAACGGCAGGGTTCCATCCCAATATAGCCGAGCCGGTCACGATCCACCGCTTAGGCGGCCTCTATGGGCAGGACAGCCGGTGGGGGATTTTCGACCCGGACGGCAAGGCCCCCTGCCTGACCGCATCCGCAGGCATGGGCGGTGGGCATATTCCCATGTACCCCACCCGTATCGAGCCGGGACAGGAGTACGAGGTCCCCACCGGCATGGCCTGGCGCGGCCACGCACGCCATGGCAATCCCTCATCCTTTGAAATCCGGGGCGATCAGAAAGCCAACGCTGTCATTGTGGGGCATCAGAACCGCCTTGTGGTGGAACTGGCGGACGGCAAAACGTATCCCGTCCATGAGGTGAAAGACCACAAAATCTCCATCCGAGGGCGGGAATACCCCATCCGTCTGGCAGATGGCTTTTATATCATCCGCAAGTTGTCGGTGCGGGAGTGTATGCGCCTTCAGACCGTACCGGAGGACTTTGTTTTTCCCGTCAGCGACACCCAGGCGTATAAGATGCTGGGCAACGGCTGGACCGTGGACGTGATCGCCCATATCCTCTCTTATTGTTCCGGCATCATAGAAAGGCCGTTGGAGGTGCTGTCCATGTACGACGGCATGAGCTGCGGCCAAATCGCGCTGAATAAGTTGGGCGCAAAACTCTCCCGGTATTACGCCACGGAGATCGACAAGTACGCCATCCAGACCACCATGGCCAACTTTCCGGACACGGTGCAACTCGGTGACGCCTTTGCTGTTCGTGACAGGGACTGGATGGCGCAGTTAGATGGAAAATGAGTAAAAAGGAGCGTGAGTGACAATGAAACTGGATATTTACGGGCTGGCCACCACAGAGCGGATGTATGCCTATTCCCAAAGTATGCAGATCATGGGACAATGCGGCTGTATCGGTTATCTGCGCGGAGATTTTGGTCATGGCGAGGAATTTTATACCACCTGGTTTGACCACTGTGCGGAACACAAGACGGACGAATTTAAGGCCGAGTTCGATAAGGTGGTCAACGCGCTGCGGGCCAAGGATGGCTGCGGCCTGTTTGCCAGCCGGGACAGCATGGGCCGCTTTTGCCGGGATCATGCGGATGTGGCCTTTGCGGGAAATTCCTGCACCGAGTATGGGTTCAAGTTGAAAACGATGGAGCATACCTATCTGCTGCGATGCAATCCCAACCGCGGCGACTATAATTTTTACCTCTATGCTTATGTGTCCCGCCACCTGGAACACCACATGGAACAGGCAAAGCGGGGCATCCGGTTTATCACACCGGGATATAAGGAACTGTTCCGCATCCCGGATGGGGATAAGGTGCGCATCTGCCGCAGCGACGGCACGCACATCGACCGCGTGTGCCGCTATATTGACGACTGCCACATGGAGATTGGCAACGGCTGGGACAGCCTGTTTCACATCTGCCAGTTTGCCGAACAGATGGAGCGGTGCGGCAATACCGTCATCCCCCTGCGGTCCTCTTTGCCGGAGAAATGTTACAGTGTCCTACCCAGCGGGGACGAGATCATTACGATCTGCCGGGGAGAGGATGGCTATTTCCACACAGACAAGTTCGGCCATGACCGGCAGGCGGCACAGGCCATTGTAGATGAGTACAACGAGCGAAACGGCGTCACTAAGGCGCAGGAGGCCGCGATGCTGGCAGGTTCCATGTTCGGCTGGGCCACCCCTGCGGCGGACCCCAGGAACTACAACGACAAGGGGGAACCCATCAAGCCGAAGGCCAGGGAGCGAGGTGAGGCAAGATGACAGAGCAAAAGCACCTGATATGGAGCAATTACGACCTGGACTATGAGGACTGGCGGGCCGACTTAGAGGCGGAATATCCCGATTTATCCGAGGATGAGCGCATCGCCCTGATGTATGAAATCAACAACGACTACCTGGATGATGAGCGCCTGAATCTCAATATCCAACTCCCCACCAAAATCCTGGTAATTGCCGATATAGGCCGCTGGGATGGCCGCTATTCCGGTTATGCGGAGATCAAGAGCGGCAATATCCGGGACTGCCTCTATTCAGAGATGGATTACTGCACCTGGTATGTAGACCGGCTGGGCGACTTGCGGTGCGAGGCGATCCACCACGACGGGACCAACTTTTATCTGTATCGCGCCTATAAAGAGGATGCACGGGACTCGCAAATTGACCTGCTGAAAGAAAAACTTTACTGCGGGAAAGCGACCCGCGCGGATATTACCAGAGTGACCCGCAGACTGGGCGACGAGATCGCCCAGGTCTACGGGTTTTCTATTCCCCACCAGCGGCAGGCCGCAACGCTGGAACGGTGAGCGTCAGAATACCACTATGAAAGGAGGGCTGCATCTTGCCGGGAAAATATGAATCCATCGTGGCCCTGGCCGCCGCTGCCGCACAGAAGATCACCAGAGGCGGCGAGGCGTATATGGCGTTCCTCACCACCGCGGCCCACAACTTCAAATACAACTTCCGGGACCAACTGCTGATTTACGCACAGAAACCAGAGGCTACCGCCTGTGCGGAAATCGACTTCTGGAACCGGCATGGGCGCTATGTCAACAAGGGGACCCACGGGATCGCCCTGCTGGTGGACACGGACGCTCCCTATAAACTGCGGCATGTCTTTGCCATGTCGGACACCAACAGCCGGGCCGGGCGGGTTGTCCCCGTCTGGCAGATGCAGCCGCAGTATGAGGCCGCAGTCATTGAGGCGCTGGAAAACCATTTTGGCGAGGTCACAGACCGGGCAGACTTCCACGCCTGCCTGCTGGATACAGCCAAAAATATTGTGGAGGACAACTTCTCCGACTACTATGCGGACCTGCTCACTGTAAAAGAGGGCAGCCTGCTGGAAGAACTGGACGAGGATAGCACCGAGGTATGGTTCAGAGGTCTGCTGCAAAACAGCGTGGCCTTTATGCTGCTGACCCGTTGCGGCGAGGACCCTACGGCCTATTTTGAGGCGTTGGATTTCAGTCGTATCTATGATTTCAACACCCCGGAAACCATCTCGATCCTGGGTGCTGCCGCCAGCGATATATCCGAAATGGCGCTGCGCGAGGTGGCCGTCACCGTCCGCTCCCTGATGCGGGAGGAATATTTGCAAAATCGCACATTTGCAGAAAATAGCAAAAGACCGTATGATAGGGCCAGAGAAACCAACAGCGAAAGGAGTGCCGCGCATGGAAGTGACTTACAGAGCCGAGGGCGATTATCTGCTGCCCAACCTGACCGTACCGGAGGCCCCGAGGGTCGGGAAATATGGGATGCTGCGTCGCAGTTACCTCAAGAACCACCGCAACGGCATCTACACCGGGATGATGCTCTCCGGGAGTCTGGACGGGCATCTGGTGGAGATCGACCGGCAGGCCCACGAGATGGTGGAGCGCCTGATCGAACAGATGGCGGTGCAGCAGGGCGTGAACGAGCAGTTGAAAGCAACAGATCAGATGAAGTGGGTGGGTCTGATGAACAACATCAAAGCCTCGGCGGAGGAAATCGTCCTGCGGGAGCTGATCTACAACTAACGCCCACAGCACCCGACATCGATTGGCAAGCCGTCGGGCCGGCCGGCCTGACCCTCAGCCACCGGGCGGAACTCCCGTCCAGCGACATCGCCTACTACCACGAAGATGGCGAGAAAAACGAACTGATCCGCACCAGCGACGCACTGAAAAACCACCGCACAGAAATCGCCGCATTCTTTGCCGCCCATGAGAACGGCCAGGAGCGCGGCGATTTTCTCAAAGCCTTTTTTGACAACATTTTGGTGGAGAAGATCCTGTCCAACGGACAGCGGGCAGGCTATCGCGCCTATGACGACGGGCTGCTGCTCTGGCGCGGCGCCTTTCTTACCCGTGAGCAGGAAGTTTTTCTGCCCTGGCCGCAGGCAGCGGATACCATCCACGGCATGATGCTGCTGGATCACTGGCTGGCGCCGGATGAGCGCCCGCTGCCCACGGTAAATGAACAACTCTCCCTCATAGAACAGGCCGAATCCGAAAAGGGTTCGGCCTTTGTGCTGCCCCAGGCCGCGATAGATCATGTCCTCTGCGGCGGCCCGGCCTACTCCGCAAGAAGGCTGCGCATCTATGCACAGTACCAAAAACAGCAGGGCGCACAGGCAAATGCCCGGTTCCTCAAGGACGAATACGGGATTGGCAGCCACTCCAATGCCATTCCCGGCAGCAGTATGTGGGTGAAATACGATGGCAAGGGCATGACATTTACCCTGGGCGACCTGACAGCGCCCGAGGCCACCGTCACCCTGACTTGGAAACAGGTGGAAAAGCGCGTTGGGGAATTGATTGCCGCGGACCGCTATCTGACGCCGGCTGATAAGGAACAATATCAGGTCAAACTCGCCCAAGACGCGCTCCAGGCCGCCCGTGGGGAGATTGCCGAGGAGTTCCGCTCCATCGTCATCGCCTATAAGGACTATGCCGAACAGCATGGGCAGCCGGACAAGACGGTAGACCGCTGGTATCTCGTCAACTGCGCCGACGCTTTCCACTATGGCAGGCCCAAGATGTACGCCCGCACCGCGGCAGGCGACGATATTCTCCCCATGATGCGGGAGGCCATGCGGACCATCATCGGGGAGAATACCCCGCTGACCGGGCGCTGCGAGGCGGTCCTGGCGGCGCTGGATGGCGAACTGGCTAAACCGCTGGAACCGGAAATCGCGCCGCCGATGGAATACCGCCTCTCGCTGGGCGACACGGTGTATCTCGGTGCGCAGGCGTTTGAGATCATATCCCTGGACGGAAAGACGGTGCGGCTCTATGACCCCACGTTCCCGCTGCTGAACCAGGAACTGCCCCGCGTGGTCTTTGACCAGCGCCTTGCGGAGAATCCACGCAACGACCATCTGCTGCAAAGTGTTGAGCATACGGACGAGGCGCCGGCTGCGCCGGTTCCCGCGCAGCAGCCTGTTGGCCGCATCGACTTCCTGGGTACGGATGGAAATGTAGGGGACAGCGTGGAATATGACGACGCGGAGCAATTCGTGGCGGCAATCAAGGAGGAAAATCACGATGGCGTTCCCGTGCGCATTGTCCTCTACCGGGACAGCGGGGGCAGAACCATCTCCCAGGATTTCCTCTCGGAATTGGACCCACCGCCCCAGGGGTTCCAGGTCATGGACGCGGCAGAGGCGCAGTTGGATGAGGCCAGACGGAGAATCAACGCCTACTGCAACGAGGTGTTTGGACAGGAGGCGGACTTCTCCGACCTCAGCCATGTGGATCTGGCGTACAGTTCCACCGGCGACGGCGCCCATTCGGTTGGGATTTTTGCGGACCTTATCCACTTCCGCATGGTGTATCAGGTGGACGGGGCGACCGTTGTAGATATACCGTGTGATACCTTGCGGGAACTGAACGAGTACCTTGCCAACCTGGACTTTGACGAGATGGTGGCCTATGCGGAAGAACAGTACTGGCAGGGCGAACACGCTGAACCCGAGCGGACGGAGCAGGGCCAGCCGGAGGACAGCCCCTTTGTTCGTCAGGTCATGCAGGACGTGGAGCGTGTTGCCGCCGAGGACACGACCGAACCGTATGAGCGGTTCCATGTGATCGAACTGGACCGTGGCTCCAAGATCGCCTACGGGATATGGGACGACCTGCACGACGGCATCTATGTAGACGAAGATGGCGTCCAGGAGGAATTTGACGGGGAATGGGCGGCCAACGCCTACCTGGAACGGCTGAAAAAGGCTGAGGCGGAAAAGACCGCCGAGGACTGGTTGGCGGTGGAGCGCGCCAAACTCCCGCCACTGGAATACGCTGCCGGCGACCACTTCTCCATTTTTGCCGCAGACGGAAACAGCAAGCGCGAGGTCGTCCTGACCTCTATCACCGATGAGGATGTATTCTATCTGTCCACCACCCAACCGGAACAAGAGCCGGTATGGATGGATAAAGGTGAATTTGAGCGCAGCCTGCGTTCCGGCCATATCCGGGAAGTGCAGCCGTCACCGGCTGAGAGAGAAACGCTCCAGCCGGTGGCGCGATACCGCTCGGACGGGGAGACCATCCTGGTCTATCAATACCCCAATGCGCGTTACTATATCCACTACTGCTATAATGACCAGCAGAACACAGCCTACGCCACAGCCGGGGGCTTTGACACCTTTGCGCAGGCCGAGGCTGCCCTGTTCTCCCACCGCCCGGCGGCGGAGCGGGCCACGGAGTCGGCCAAAGAACCGCAGGCAGACGCCCAGGGAGTGGAGCAGCCTGAGCAGAAAGCGCCGCTCCCCCCACCGCCATCCCGCCCAAGGGTGCGGACGTCCCCCTTTGTGATGCACCCGGAGATCCCGGAGGGGCAGCGCCACGAGTATCATATTACGGACGATGCCATCGGTGTGGGGACGCCTGGGGAGCGGTTCAACCACAACGTGCGGGCCATCCGCCTGTTGAAACGGCTGGAAACCGAGGATCGGCTGGCTACACCGGAAGAACAGGAGATATTGGCGCAGTATGTTGGCTGGGGCGGCCTTGCGGACTGCTTTGACGAGCGCCACAGCAAATATGCGGAACTGAAAGCCCTGCTGGATGAGGACGAATACGCCGCAGCGCGGGAATCCACCCTGACGGCCTTTTATACCCCGCCTGTTGTCATACGCGCTATCTATCAGGCGCTTGAGAACATGGGGTTCCAGCGGGGCAACGTGCTGGAGCCGTCCTGCGGCATCGGCAGCTTTATCGGAATGCGGCCTGATAGTATGTCCGGCGTCAAAATCTACGGCGTCGAACTGGACAGCATCAGCGGGCGGATCGCCCGGCAACTCTACCAGAAATCTTCCATTGCTGTCCAGGGGTTTGAAAAAACAGACCTCCCGGACAGCTTTTTTGACACCGCCATCGGCAACGTGCCCTTTGGTGCGTTCACGGTGCCGGACAAGCGGTATGACAAACACAACTTCCTGATCCACGACTATTTCTTTGCTCGGACGCTGGATAAAGTCAGGCCAGGCGGCGTCATCGCTTTTATCACCAGCAAAGGGACCATGGATAAGGAAAATCCTGCGGTACGGAAATATATCGCTCAGCGCGCCGACCTGCTGGGCGCTATCCGCCTGCCCAACAACACGTTCAAAGATGCCGCCGGCACAGACGCCACCAGCGACATCCTGTTCCTGCAAAAGCGGGATACCCTCTCTTATGAGGAACCGGCGTGGGTTCATCTGAATACAGATGAAAACGGGCTGAAGATGAACCAATACTTCATCGACCACCCGGAGATGGTCATAGGCGAGGTGCGGGAAATCAGCGGCCCCTATGGACCGGAAACAGCCTGCCTTCCCCGTGAGGGGCAGGACCTGAGCCAGCAGCTTGCCGCGGCCATCGGGAACATCCAGGGGGCCTTTACGGAATACGTTCTGGACGACCCAGAGGCGGACGAGGACCTCTCTATCCCGGCAGACCCCAACGTGCGCAATTTCAGTTTTGCAGTTGTGGATGGCGAGGTCTACTATCGGGAAAACAGCGTGATGAACCCCGTAGAAGTGTCCGTGACCGCGGCCAATCGCATCAAGGGCCTAATCGAAATCCGGGACTGTGTGCGGACGCTGATCGAATACCAGACCGAGGACTTTCCAGAAGAAGATATTGCAGCAGAGCAGCGGAAGTTAAATGCCCTCTATGACGCCTTTGTAAAAAAGTATGGGCGCATCAACGACCGCGGCAACAAAATAGCCTTTGACACCGACAGCGCCTACTTCCTGCTGGCCTCTCTGGAAGTGCTGGATGACGAGGGCGGGTTTGTCCGCAAGGCGGACATGTTCTCCAAGCGCACCATCAAGCAGCGCACCGTCGTCACCAGCGTAGACACCGCCTCTGAGGCGCTGGCCCTGTCCCTGGCGGAACGGGCCTGCGTGGATCTGAGCTATATGGCGTCCCTCATGGGCGGGAGCGAGAAAATCCCACAAATTGTTGAGGATTTAGCCGGCGTGATTTTCAAGGACCCGCAGAGTGGCCCCTTTGATTTTGCGGAGGGCGGCGCTGCCTGGGTAAATGGCTGGCAGACCGCGGACGAATATCTTTCCGGCAACGTGCGGGAGAAACTGGCCCAGGCCCGGCAGGCGGCTGCTGCGAACCCGCGGGATTTCACCAGCAACGTCGAGGCTCTGGAGGCTGTGCAGCCGAAAGACCTGAGTGCGTCGGAGATCTCCGTCCGGCTGGGCGCCACCTGGCTGCCGCCTGAACTCGTCGAGCAATTCATGTTTGAACTGTTCGACACCCCCAATTACTGCAAGTGGAATATACACGTCCGTTTCTCGCAATACACCGGCGAGTGGAATATCGAAGGCAAGTCCTACGACCGCGGCAACGTCAAGGCCACCAAGACTTATGGTACTGCGGACGTCACCGGCTATAAAATTATAGAGGAAACCCTGAACCTGCGCGATGTTCGTATCTTTGATTACCACGACGATGAAAAGGGGCGGCGTGTCCCGGTCCTGGATAAAAAAGCGACTGCCATCGCCCAAGGCAAGCAGGAGCAGATCAAGCAGGCGTTTCAGGACTGGATCTGGAAAGACCCACAGCGGCGGGAGCGGTTGTGCAGGCTCTATAATGACAAGTTCAACGCCGTCCGGCCAAGGGAATACGACGGCAGCCACCTGAATTTTGTAGGAATCAACCCGGAGATCACCCTGCGGCCCCACCAGGTGAACGCCGTCGCTCACATCCTCTACGGCGGGAATACGCTGCTGGCCCATGTGGTAGGCGCGGGCAAGACCTTTGAAATGGTGGCGGCAGCCCAGGAGTCCAAACGGTTGGGGCTGTGCCAAAAGAGCCTGTTCGTCGTTCCCAACCACCTAACGGAGCAGTGGGCGGCGGAGTATCTGCAGCTCTACCCATCCGCCAATATCCTGGTCGCAACCAAAAAGGACTTTGAAACCAGAAACCGCAAACGGTTTTGTGGGCGCATCGCCACCGGCGACTATGACGCCATCATCATCGGCCACTCGCAATTCGAGAAGATCCCTATGTCCGTAGAGCGCCAGCGGTTCATGCTGGAGCGGCAGATGCGGGAAATATTGGACGGGCTGGCAGAACTCAAGGCGAATCACGGAGAACGATTTTCTGTCAAGCAGTTGGAGCGGGCCAGAAAGGGCGTCCAGGCCAAATTGGACAAACTCAACGACCAGAGCCGGAAAGATGATGTGGTGACATTTGAGGAATTGGGCGTAGACCGCCTGTTCGTGGACGAGGCGCATTACTACAAAAACCTCGCTGCCTTTTCTAAGATGCGCAACGTAGGCGGCATCAGCCAGACGGAGGCGCAGAAGTCCAGCGATCTGTATATGAAATGCCGGTATCTGGACGAACTGACCGATGGGCATGGCGTGGTATTTGCCACCGGCACCCCCATCTCCAATACCATGGTGGAGATGTATACCATGCAAAAGTATTTGCAGTATCACACGCTGAAAAAGAACGGCCTGCTGCACTTTGACGCATGGGCGTCCACCTTTGGCGAAACCGTTACCGCCATGGAACTGGCCCCGGAAGGCACCGGCTACCGATCCAAGACCCGGTTCGCCAAATTCTATAACCTCCCGGAACTCATGGCGATGTTCAAAGAAGTTGCGGACATTCAGACCGCGGATATGCTGAACCTGCCGATCCCCAAGGCGGTGTACCGTCATATCGTCCTCAAACCATCTGAACATCAGAAAGAGATGGTGGCCGACCTGTCCCAGCGGGCCGAGCGCGTCCGCAACCACATGGTGGAAAGCAGTGAGGACAACATGCTGCTCATTACCAACGACGGGCGCAAACTGGCGCTGGATCAGCGGATGCTCAGTCCCATGCTGCCGGACAGCGCAACCAGCAAGGTGCGTGCCTGTGCGGAAAATGTCTTTTCTATCTGGCGGCAGACTGCGGAAAAGCGGTCTACGCAACTGGTGTTCTGTGACCTTTCCACGCCGAAAAGTGATGGCACTTTCAGTGTCTACAACGATCTGCGGGAGAAATTGATCGCCATGGGTATCCCGGAGGATGAGATCGCCTTTATCCACTCGGCCAACACGGAAACCAAGAAGAAAGAGTTGTTCGGCAAAGTATGCAGCGGGCAGATCCGGGTCCTGTTAGGTTCCACGCAGAAGATGGGCGCCGGCACCAATGTCCAGCAAAAATTGATCGCCCTGCACCATCTGGACTGCCCCTGGCGGCCCGCCGATCTGCAGCAGCGGGAGGGGCGCATTGTCCGGCAGGGCAATGAAAACGACGAGGTGGACATTTATACCTATGTCACCGAAAACACCTTTGACAGTTACCTCTATCAACTGGTGGAGAGCAAGCAAAAGTTCATCGGGCAGATCATGACCAGCAAATCCCCGGTCCGCTCTGCCGAGGACATCGACGAAACCGCTCTCTCCTATGCGGAAATCAAGGCCCTGTGTACCGGCAACCCCCATATCAAAGAGAAGATGGACCTGGATGTGGCTGTGCAGCGCCTTAACCTGCTCAAATCCAACCATCTCAGCCAAAAATACGAATTGGAGGACCAGATCAACAAGTATTTCCCGCGTGAGATTGCGGAATATGAGCAAACCATCGCCGGGTATCAAGCAGACATGGCCTACCTTGCCGCCAATACCCACCCTGATGCGGACGGGTTCTCCCCCATGGAGATTGAGGGGACCGTCTACACGGAGAAAAAGGCTGCGGGCAGTGCCATCCTCGCTGCCTGCAAAGCCATGACCAGCCCCGATCCGGTCCCCCTGGGCCAGTACCGGGGCTTTGCCATGTCCTTGTCCTTTAACAGTTTGAGCCGGGAGTTCCATATCTCGCTGAAGAACCGACTGCACTATGATGTGGCCCTAGGTATGGACCTGTTCGGCAATATCCAGCGGATAGACAACGCGCTGGATGGGATGGGCAATCATCTCCGTGACTGCGAGGTCCGGCTGGAAAACGTGAAAGTCCAACTTGCTAACGCCAAAGTAGAGGTGGAAAAGCCTTTCCCCCAGGAGGAAGAACTGCGCGAGAAAACGGCGCGGCTCAATGAACTCAATGTGATGCTGAGTATGGACAAGCCGGAAAACGAGATCGTGGACGATGGCCGTGGCGTCGATACTGCGGAACCTGTCCGCAGCTCGGGAGACCGGGCACGATGACCGGCTGGCGGCGTGGGAAACCGCGCCGCTCTACATAGCCGGGAGGTTTTCATCTGGAAATCTCCCGGCTATTTCTATTTTCTAAAGGAGTGAGCGACAATGACGACCGATCAACTGCAAACCACCCTGTATGAACGAATGGCCGCCGAACAGCAAAAGTTCAAGTCCTGGCTGCTGACCCAGCCACCGGATGAGATTTTGAACCACGCCTGCGAGTACAGCGTCCGGGAGGACATCCTGATGGAACTGGAACCAGACGACGTACTGCCGGAGGCCCAAATCCGGGCGCTGCTGAAATCTAAGACACCATTGGCAGATGTGTTCCAGCAATGGCGCAACCACCAAGTCGGGTATCTGGAGGGGATCAGGGCGGCCTATGAACAATGCGCCGAGGTGATTTCCTGCCGGCAGCAGGAGAAAGCCCAGCGGGAGGCGCGGTAAAGATGGGCTATGTGACGCCGGAGCAGATCGCCAAGGCCAAAGAGATGGACCTTTTGACCTATCTCCAACGCTTTGATCCCCAGGAACTCGTCCACTTCGGCGGGAACACCTACTGCACCCGTACCCATGACAGCCTGAAGATCAGCAACGGCAAGTGGCACTGGTTCTCCCGCAAGATTGGCGGCAAGACGGCGCTGGACTACCTCATTAAGGTGCGGGGCATCCCGTTCACCGAGGCGGTGGAGGCCCTGGCCGGGCAGTCCTCTGTCCCCATCCACGCACCGCCCCCGCCTGCCAAAGTACAGGAGCCGCGGAAACTGCTGCTGCCCCCGGCCAGCCGGTGCGCGACCCATGCGGTCAACTATCTGCATGGACGGGGCATTGACTACGACCTGATCGACTATTGCATCCAGACCGGGCGGCTGTACGAAAGCCAGCCCCACCATAATGTGGTGTTCATTGGCCGGGACGCCCAGGGGCAGCGCCGGTACGCTGCTCTGCGGGGGATCACAGGCAATTACAAGGGCGAGGCGACCGGCAGCGATAAGCGGTATTCCTTTTCCCTTGCGGACAAACCAGGAGCCACCCATGTCCACCTGTTTGAATCAGCCATTGACCTGCTCAGTTATGCTACTCTGCTGAAGATGAACGGGCAGGACTGGCGGCAAACGGCGCTGCTCTCCCTGGCCGGCGTCTACCAGACAAAGCGTGAGGCTGTGGTGCCAGTGGCCCTCAGCCAGTTCCTGCAGGACCATCCCAACATCCTGACCATCCACCTTCATTTGGACAACGATGCGGTGGGGCGCGGCGCCGCGGAAGGAATTATTAACGGGCTGCACAGCCAGTATGAGGTGCTGGACCAACCGCCGCCCCGCGGGAAGGATGTAAATGAGTTCCTGATGCGGCGGCTGGGGCTGCACCGGGCAAAGGAGGAGTATGTGCGATGAGCGATAACCCCAAGGAAGTCAATTTGACTTATCAAAAACTGCGGGAGTATTTTCGGGCAGCGGAGCGGAATGGGCAACACCTGACCGGCTATATCGTGTTCTCTCAGGCAAGTTTTGACAAGGCGTATTCCCTTGAAAGCCGGACCTATGTGGTATCCAGCGACAACAAGGCGTTTTGGTCCAAGGTGGGCAGCCGTTCTATCTTCGCATCGGCGCTGGACGGTTCAGACCCCAATGTGCGTCTGGATTGTTTTATGGCCGCTGAACAGGGCGGGCCGGATGGCTGGCGAATCGAGCGGTGCTATATGATGGCTGACGAGATAGAGAGGGCCAAAAATATGCTCAGAAAGGAGAGGGACATGGCGCGGTGATTTCTTTTCCGCCGGTTCCCCTGCGCTGCGGGCGCAGAGGATGGCGTTGTCTTAACAAGCAACGGATCTGTCCGTACAGATCCCGCTTGACAGGGGCTTGCCGCCCCTATGACCCCGCTAAAATTCATGGATGCAGTTTGCCCGAAATGTGATATAATAAGAAAAAGACTTGCAGCCAAGGAGGGCTATCATGACCGACTATGAAAAGGCGCTGGCCTTATGGCAGCAAAAGCACATCATCACGGATGCTCAGTTGGCCGAGGCCCTGAACGGCCATAGCATTGCCTTTGCCTATCACTCCGGGAAACTGGAAAATGAGAATATCACCTACCACGACACGCGGGAGATCTTCGAGCATGACGGCGTGACCTCCTACACCGGCGACCTGCGTACCCTGTTTGAGATCCGCAACGCGAAAGAGGCCAATGAACTGTTTCTCTGCGCGTTCCGGGACCGCCGGGTGCTGGACGAGGCGTTTGTCAAGGAGTTGCAGCGCCAGTTGACCCACGGCACCTATGACACCCGCCGCTGGCAACTGGGGGAGCGCCCCGGCGAGTACAAGCGCCATGACTATGTGACGGGCCGCGAGGAAGTGGGCGCCGCCCCGGAGGACGTGGCGGACGAGATGGGCGAACTGCTCTCTGAGATCCAGGACGTGCCGGCGCAGAACGCTCTGACGGCTGCGGCCTATTTCCACGCCAAGTTTGAGAACATCCACCCCTTTGCGGATGGGAACGGGCGCACCGGGCGGCTGGCTATGAACTACTTCCTGGTGCTGCACGACCATCCCCCCATCGTCATCCACGAGGAGGACCGCAAGGGCTACTACGAGGCGCTGGAGGCATGGGACCGTGAACAGGAATTGGAACCCCTGCGGCAGTTCCTCCAGGAGCAGACGGTAAAGACCTGGGCTAAGCAGATTGCACGGGCGGAAAAGCAAAAGAACCGTTCCATGGACAGATAACCAAATACCAGACGAAAGCACCGACTGGCCGCAGTTGGTGCTTTTTTCATGCCATAAGAAATGAGGAAAGTTATGAAAAAGCGAAATTGCCGGTTTGAAGTGCGTTTTACCAAGGACGAACTCTCTGACCTGACGAGGAAAGCCCGGAAAGCGCGTCTGACCAACGCCGCCTTTATCCGCCGCGCTGTGTGCGGGGCCGAGGTCAAAGAGGCACCGCCCGCCGACGTTCCCCAGTTGATCGGCGAGGTGCGGCGCGTGGGCTACAACATCGACCAGATTTTGAAACTGGCCAATGCCCGCGGGATGCTGGACGTCCCCAGGCTGCGCAAGGCGCTGGAGGATAACCGGGCCGTGGAGCGCATGATTGCGGACGCCTACACCATGGGGCCGGGCTGAGATGGCCGTAACCTCCCTCTGGCCCATCAAGGGGCGCGTGGACCATGTGATCGACTACGCCCGGAACCCGGACAAAACCACCGAGGCCGGCTATGCAGGACAGGCGGCGCTCCACACCATAGACGGTGTGATGGAGTACGCCGCCGACGAGATGAAAACCGAGCGCCGCAGTTATGTGTCCTGCCTCAACTGCCGGGAGGAAGTCGCCGCTGCGCAGTTCATGGAAACCAAGCGCCTGTGGGGGAAACTGGATGGCCGGGTCTGCTACCACGGCTATCAGTCCTTTCGGGCGGATGAGGTCACGGCGGAAACCGCCCACGAGATCGGCGTCCGGTTGGCGCGGGAATTGTGGGGCGACCGCTTTGAGGTGCTGGTGGCCACCCACTGCAACACGGGGCATTATCACAACCACTTTGTTATCAACTCTGTGTCGTTTCTGGACGGCTACAAGTTCTACAACGCCCCGGCGGACTATGCGAAGATGCGGGAAGTGTCGGACCGGCTGTGCCGGGAATACGAACTATCTGTCATTGAGCAGCCCCGCGGCAAGGGAAAACACTACGCCGAATGGCAGGCGGAGAAACAGGGCAAGCCCACCTACAAGGGCGCCATCCGGGCAGATATTGACCGGGCGATCCTCGCCTCGACCACGGAGCGTGATTTTGTCCATGCCTTGCAGGAGATGGGCTATGAGCTGAAAACCCGCGGCAAGGGCGGGCAGCCCCTCAAGTATCCCGCCCTAAAGCCGCCGGGGGCCAAAGGCTATTTCCGCTTTCACAAGCTGGGGGACGGTTACGCTCTGGAAGAAGTCCGTGCGCGGATTTTACAGAACATCCGCAAACAGGTCCCCTTTCCCGAGGCGGTCCTGGAAAAGCCCCGCCGTTACCGGGTACGGGGCAAGCCGGCCAAAAAGATCACTGGCCTGCGCGCCCTGTATTTCCGCTACTGCTATGAACTGCACATCCTTGTCAGGCGACCGGCATCCGTCAAACGGGTGCCGTTTTCCATGCGGGAGGACGTGGCGCGGCTGGACAGGCTGGACCAGGAAACCCGGCTCCTGGGCAGACAGCGGATCACCACCATGGGGGAACTCACCGCCTACCGGGAGAGTGTGGCGGCGGAGTTGGATACCCTGACCATCCAGCGGCGGGAACTCCGAAACCGGCTCAGGCGGCTTGCACGCCAGGGCGGCAGCCCTGATACCGATGTGGTGAAGGCTGAGATCGCCCGTATCACCAGCCGTCTGAAGGAGTTGCGAAAGGAAGTCGCTTTGTGCGACGGGATTGCGCAGCGATCCGGGCAGGTCAGGGCCGACCTGGGACAACTGCTGAAACAGAAAATGACCGAGCGAAAGGAAGTGACGCAAGATGAGTTATTCCGGCGACGCGGCGGAACAGGTCGTGCGAATGACGTTGGAGGGCGCTGAGTTCGCGGCTAAAATTGCGGGCGCGGGCGCCAAGCAGGTCGCCATCCTGCTCTACGCCATCCTCCGCGACCAGAAGAAAACCAAGGGCAAGACAAGGCTCACCAATATGCTGCGCAGCGGCAAGGAACTCAAGGTATTTGCGGTAAAGGACACCGACTTGCAGCGGTTTTGTATGGAGGCCAAGAAATACGGCGTCCTCTACTGTGTGCTGAAAGACAAGTCCGCCACAGACGGCCTCACTGACATTATGGTGCGGGCGGAGGACGCCAGCAAGATCAACCGCATCTTTGAGCGGTTCGACCTAGCCACTGTGGACCTCGCCAGTGTGAAAGAGGAGATCCAGCGCCAGCAGGCGGAAAAGGCCGGCGAGGACCGGGCTGAAGAACCGGAGGCCCCTGCCGCCGGGCAGCAGGAAAGAGAGGAAGCGTTCCTGGATGAACTGCTGGCCTCGCCCCAGGATGCCCCTGCCAAGGAGGGGGACCAGTCCCCAAACCCTACGGCGGCGCGGGAGGAAAGGTCCAGTCAGTCCGCGCCTATCTCAAAGCCCAAAGAGCAAACCGGGCCGGGTATCTCTGAGGAGGCCCCCCAGCGCGGCAGGCCCTCTGTGCGGCAGGAGTTAAAGGAAATTCGGGAGGAACAGCGGCAAAAGGCAGCGGCCAAGGACCAGCCCGCGCCGCAGCACAAGGCGCCGGGGAAGAAAAAATCCAGACGATCCAAAGGAAAGGGGCGATAAACAATGACCAATTTCGATGATCTGTTTACTTCTGCACCTGCGGAGAACACCCGCAGTTATGAGTCATTCGACAAAGAGGCGTGGGCAGCGCAGAAACAACAGGAGCGCGACGACGTATATCGCCAGATCGACGATTATGTTACCAATATGTGCGCTGACGGCGGCGTGTTCCAAGCCTATCTGGACGTGCAGGCCCGCTTTGACCGCTACTCCGTCAACAACGCCATCCTGGTGGCAAGCCAACTGCCCGAGGCCACCAAACTCCAAAACTATGATGATTGGAAGGCCAGCGGCGTCTATGTACGGCGCGGCCAGGACGCCATCTCCATCCTGGAACCCGGCAGGGAGTATGAGCGTGACGACGGCTCTGTGGGCGTGTCCTATAACGTGAAAAAGGTCTTTGACATCTCACAGACCAATTCCCGCCAGCGGAGGGCCCCCACCGTATCCCGTGACGACCGGCTGCTGCTCAAGGCCCTGATCCACCGCGCCCCCTGCAAACTCCAAATCAGCGCCGAGATGCCGGATCATATCAACGCCCTCTACAAGCCAGAGGAAAACACCATCTATCTCCGGCAGGGCATGGACGCTGGCAGCATCTTCCGGGGGCTATCTCAGGAGTTGGCCCGCGCTCACATCGCCAGAGGCGGCTATGACTGCATCAGCACGGACTTCACCGCGTACAGCGTGGCCTATCTGCTCTGTCAGCGCAGCGGCGTGGCGGTGGATACGTTCCGCTTTGACCGCCTGCCCGAACGGTATGGGGAATTGGAACCCCAGGCCGTGCGGGACGAGTTGGGAATCATGCGGGAAGTGGCTGGCGAGATCACCGCCGACATGAACCGCGTCTTTGCCGCCCAGCAAAAGCAACAGCAAAACCGGGACGACGGCACCCGTTAAGGAGGTGCGGTCACATGTCGGATAAAAAAATCCTGTCGCTGGATGATTTTGAACAGCGGCTCATGGTGCGCGGCTTGACGGATTTCCGCAACGATGCGCTGCGGGATGGTAAGCCCACTGAGGATGTGGACGGCCTGATCCTCAAAGTGATCGAGGCGCCGACCAAGCGTGAAAAGCGGAGGGCTGACCGTGAGGCAAGATAAGACATCCCGCCCCCGGCTGGTCCTGTATCTCTGCGGCGCGGTCCCTGTGATCTGGCTGGCCCTGCTGCTGGCTCCCTATATGGGCGGCGGGCTGGCGGGGCTGGCCCAGGGCGGCGGCGCGGCCCTGGCTGACCCGCTCCATATCGTGCTTTGTGAGGACAGTGTAAAAACTGTCCTCATTTTTCTGCTGCTTTATGGGCTGGGGATCGGCGTGTACCTCTCCACCGACCGCAATTACCGCAGGCGGGAGGAACACGGCAGCGCCAAGTGGGGCGACCCGCGGGCGGTCAATAAGAAATACGCAGATAAGGACCCGACCGCCAACAAGATCCTCACGCAGCATGTCGCTATTGGTCTGGATGGCCGCAAGCACCGCCGCACTTTGAATACCATTGGCTGCGGGGGCAGCGGTGCGGGCAAGACCCGCTTTCTGGCTAAGCCCAACATTATGAACGCCAATACCAGTTATGTGTGCCTGGACCCCAAGGGAGAACTGCTGCGGGATACCGGCAACCTCTTGAAAGCCAAGGGGTACAAGATCAAGGTCATTGACCTCATCAACATGGAGAAAAGCCACTGCTATAATCCGTTTGCCTACCTCCGGGACGACAGCCAGGACCCCTTTTGGGATCAGGCGGCGCAAATGCTCCTGTTGGCCTTGATGTTCTATCTCCACTATGAGGCGCCGGAGGACGAGCAGAACTTCCCCATGGTGATGGAGATGATCCGTGCTGGCGAGGTGCGCGAGGACGACGACACCTACCAATCCCCGCTGGACGAACTCTTTGACCGTTTGGAGATGCGCAACCCCGAGCATATCGCTTTGAAGTATTACCGGTCCTATCGCTCCGGC
>ENA-UOIV01001403-UOIV01001403.1-human-gut-metagenome-genome-assembly--contig:-C59-NODE-1403-length-20381-cov-7.069320_pt1 | contig 20381 bp, 21 predicted proteins | sample MGYA00242333_ERZ723880 | MGnify/ENA metagenome assembly ERZ723880 | reverse complement strand
GCCAGAAGATGATCCCCCCCTCGATGGTGCACTTGCCCTTGCCCTTCCCCTGCCGGCCGGCGAAGGGGGTGTTCCGGGCCTTGGAGGCGAACTGCTCCGGGTCGATGGTCCACTCCTCCTCGGGGTCGAAGATGGTGATGTCCGCGTCGCTGCCCAGGCTCAGCCGCCCCTTGGTGGGCAGGCGGAGGATGGAGGCGGGGTTGTAGGTCATCCGCCGGATCAGATCGGGCAGCTTCATCCGCCCGGTGTGGTAGAGCTCGGTGAGGGTGATGGCCAGGGAGGTTTCCAGGCCGATCATGCCGCTGGGGGCCTTGGCCAGGGGGCGCTCCTTCTCCTCCGCGGAGTGGGGGGCGTGGTCGGTGGCGATGGCGTCGATGGTGCCGTCCTTCAGCCCGGCGATGATGCCCTTGATATCCTTGGCGGTGCGCAGGGGCGGGTTCACCCGGGCCATGGAGCCCTGGGTGAGCACCTCGTCCTCGGTGAGGGTGAAGTATTGGGGGCAGGTCTCACAGGTGAGGGCGATCCCCCGCTTCTTCATCCGGCGCACAATATCCACCGCCTTGGCGGTGGATATATGACAGATGTGCACGTGGGCTCCCGTCTCCTCGGCCAGCATGGCGTCCCGCATGACCATGATCTCCTCGGCGATGGCGGGGCGGCCCTCCATCCACAGCTGGCGGGAGACGCTGCCCTCGTTCACCGCCCGGTTGGCCACCATGGAGGTGTCCTCGCAGTGGCACAGGACGGGGAGCTCCAGCCGCTTGGCGTGGATGAGGGCGTCCCGCATCAGATTGGCGTTGTCCACATTGCACCCGTCGTCGGACAGGGCGATGGCCCCCGCCTTTTTCAGAGCGTCGGCGTCGGTAAGTTCGCCCCCCTGAAGGCCCACAGACACCGCCCCGATGGGGTACACATGGACGCCGCAGGCCTGGGCGGCCTTCTCCCGGATATACTGGATCTGCTCCGGGGTGTCCACTGTGGGCTTAGTGTTTGCCATGCAGGCCACGGCGGTGACGCCCCCCCGGGCGGCGGCGGCGGTTCCGGTAAAAATATCCTCTTTATAGGTCAGCCCCGGGTCCCGGAGATGGACATGCATATCCACCAGGCCGGGACACACCACCATTCCGGTGGCGTCAATGACCTGATCGGCCTCCGCCCGGATGTCCCGCTCCAGCTGGAGCACCCGGCCGTTTTCCACATACAGGTCCAGAATGGAGACGGTACCGCTCACCGGGTCCACCACCCGGCCGTTTTGAATCAAAAGACTCATGGTTTTGTTCCTCCGTCGTCCAGCCCTCGGCTGGAACGTAAAATCAAGGTAGTCAAATGTGTAAAAAATGCGCAAAGAGCACTACGTTAAATTATAGCGGAAGCAACAGGATTTAGCAACGGATTTTTCCCCGCTTCGGGAAAGAATAAGCACAGGCCGGCCGCGCCCGCTTTCGACGTGAGATCTCCCGCATTTCTCTTTCGCCGGAAGCCGGCGAGGCGGCGGAAAAGGAGGAGACGCGGAATGAACGGACACGGTTTTGGCACATTTATGCTGGGCCTGACCGCCGGAGCGGCGGCGGGCGCAGCCCTGGGCATGACCATGGCTCCCTCCCAGCGGCGGGTGAAGCGGGCCGCCCGCAAGGCGGCCAAGCATGTGAGCGAGGCGGTGGAGACCCTCACCGACGCCATGGGCATGTGACCCCATCCGCGCGGGGGAAAAGCCTTCCCTTGCGCGGTACTTATCCGCGATCTATAATGGGGACAGACCATCTCAAGGAGGGATGCCCCATGACCGACCAGGAGCTGGTGGAGCGAGCCTTTGCCATGCACCAATTTTCCTATGCGCCCTACTCCAAATTCCCCGTGGGGGCGGCGCTGCTGTGTGAGGACGGGACGGTGTTCACCGGCTGCAATGTGGAAAACGCCGCCTTCGGCTCCGCCATCTGCGCCGAGCGCACCGCTCTGCTGAAAGCCGTCAGCGAGGGACACCGGGACGACTGGACCACCCTTGCCATCGCGGGCCGGGGACAGGACTACTGCTGGCCCTGCGGAAGCTGCCGCCAGATGCTCTATGAGTTCGCCCCAGACCTGCGGGTGCTGGCCGCCCGGGGGGACGGAACATTTCAGGAGGCTCTCCTCTCGGAGCTGCTGCCCCGTGGCTTCGGTCCCAAATCACTGGAGTGACTCCCTATCTCCGCTGGCAGAGCCAGAGCCTGCCGCACAGGACATGTGCGGCAGGCTCTTTTTGTTTTCCAAGACCTCATGCGCCCGGTCTGATGTTCACAGTTCTCCCGCGCAGACATGCCAGGAGGCGGTATGTAACCGGCCGGAACGCCGCATAGCACCCATACCCCAGCACGCCTCCCACTGTGTTGGTGATGACGTCCGTGAGATCGGAGGACCGGTAATCATGGATCAGCGGCTGCAGCAGTTCAATGCCGAGACTCATCAAAAAACAGAACCACACAGTTCGGAGGAGTCCGCCCCGCCTGTTTCCGGTCAGCGGGAACAGGAAGCCAAAGGGCAGGGTCATGATCACATTCAGAACGACCTGCCTCGCAAAATCCCCCCGTCCCTCCAAAACATCGAGAAAGGGCACCAGATTCATCGGCACATAGGAGTGCTGGAAGATAAAGGGCAGGGATGCAATGACCGGCAACAAGGTGACATAGAGCACCAAGACCAGGTATCCGTACAGCAGCGTGTTGACCAGCAGCACGTCGGCTCCCCTGTCTCTCCACGTCCTAAAAAAGACCAATCCATATACCAGCGCCAAAACGGCAAAATCAATCATATACTCCACAGAAATACCTCACTGAACATAGATACAGAACTATTGGCTCCTTTCCTGTGCCAGGGCGCGGATCTTGGGCCGGATGGTCCTCCGGTAGAGGGCCGCGGCGGCCAGGCAGGAGAGGACCTCGGCACACAGGAAGGACAGCCAGACCTGACCGGGGACAAGATACAGAAACAGGGCGGCAATGGGCAGCAGCAGGACGATCTGCCGCAGCAGGGACACCAGCAGGGAGAGGGTGCTCCGCCCCAGAGACTGGAAGGAGGCGGAGAGGATGATGCTCACTGCCGCGATGGGAAAGGCCAGGGCGGTCATCCTCAGGGCGGGGCCCCCCATGGCCGCCGCCTGCGCTCCCGCCTGGAAGCAGTACCGCAGCAGGGGCGAGGCGGCCAGACACAGCAGAACCGCACCCCCCAGCCCGATACCCACCGCCAGAGCCAGGCTGAACCGGATGGACCGGGTGATCCGGCCCGGGGATTTAGCTCCGTAGTTGTAGCTGAGGATGGGGATGAGGCCGTTGCTCACCCCGAAGATGGGCATAAACACGAAGGTCTGTATCTTGAAGTAGACCCCCAGCACGAACACCCCCGTCTGGGACCACAGGGTGAGCAGCTGATTGAGCCCCAGGGACATAAAGCTGGACAGGGACTGCATGACCACGGCGGGGGCGGCGATGCGCAGCATCTCCCCCGAGAGGGCTCCGCTGGGCCGGAAGCCCCGGAAGGAGACGGAGAACTCCCGGCGGATGCGCCATAGCAGGAAAAAGCCGATGCAGGCCCCGGAGATCTGCCCGATCACCGTGGCCACCGCCGCCCCGGCCACCCCCATGTCCAGGCCGAAGATGAACACCGGGTCCAGGACGATGTTCAACACCGCCCCGGAGCCCTGGACGATCATAAAGCCGGCGGGGTGCCCGGTGGTCTGGAGCAGCCGCTCGGTCAAAAACTGCATGCACATGCCGATGGACGCACCGCAGCAGATGGTGAGGTACTGGACTCCCGCCCGGGCCACCACCGGGTCGCCGGTGGACAGCCGGAAAAACAGGGGGGCTCCAAACAGGGCAAAGGCCAGAAACAGCAGCCAGCACAGGGTATAAAACAAAAATCCGTGGCAGGCCACCCGGTTGGCCTCCTCCCCCTTCCCCTCCCCCAGGCGCTGGGCGAAGGTGGCGTTGAAGCCCACTCCAATGCCGGTGCAGAAGGCCACCATCATCAGCTGCACCGGGTAGGCATAGCTGAGGGCCAGGAAGTCCAGGTCACTCACCTGGGCCACATAGATGCTGTCCACCAGGTTATAGACGGCGCTCACCAGCATGGAGACCATGATGGGAGCGGACATGGTGAGCACCAGCCGGTCCACCGGCATGGTTCCCAGGATGTTTCCCTGGTCCCGTGTGCCGCTCATGGCGCTCCCCTCCCCTCAAATGTCCTGACGTACCGCAGGTCGGTGCACGCTATTACGAAGGCAGGCATCACAATCCCTCCATTCTCACCTTGCATCATAGCAGACCGGGCGGTCTTCCGCAAGAGCAGAACCGCAGGACAGACGGGCGTGGAGCGCCCGCTCCGCAAAAGAGCGGCCCCCGGCCATGGGCTGGGAGCCGCTTCGTCTGCTTTTGAACTGTTTAGTTCCAGTAGTCGGTCTTCTCCTTCAGGTCGATGCTCGCGGCCTTGAACACGGGGTTGCGGCCCATCTTCCGCTGTGCTGCATAGTCCTTCAAAGCGGCGAGCGCCGGGCGGGAGAGAATGAAGATCACCGGGATATTGATCATCACCATGACGCCCATCAGCACATCGGCCAGGTTCCACACCAGATCGATGCTCAGGCCGGCGCCCACAAAGATCAGCAGCACGGCCACGATGCGGAACACCACCATAAACTGCTTGGAGGGGACCTTCTTCATCAGATAGGCCAGGGCGTTATCCACATAGTACAGGTTGCCGATGAGGGTGGTGAAGGCGAAGAGAACCATGGCCACCGTGATAAAGATGGGGCCCACGCTGCCGAACACAGCGGACAGGGCCGACTGCACATAGGGGGCGCCCTGAGCGGCCTCAGTGGGCTCCACGCCGGAGCACAGGAGCATCAGAGCGGTGGCGGAGCAGATGAGCAGGGTGTCCAGGAAGACGGACAGCATCTGCACCAGGCCCTGCTTCACCGGGTGGCTCACATTGGCAGAGGCGGCGGCGTTGGGGGCGGAGCCCACGCCCGCCTCATTGGAGAACAGGCCACGCTTGATGCCCTGCATCAGGGCGGAGCCGGTAAATCCGGCAAAGATCGCCTGGAAATCGAAGGCACCCTGGAAGATGCGGGCAAAGACCGTGGGCACCAGCTCCAGGTTCATCACAATGACAATCAGCGCCACCAGCACATACAGGCCGCCCATGAAGGGCACCAGGGTGGAGGCCACGGCGATGATCCGCTTGCCGCCGCCCATGACGCAGAAGGCGGTGAGCAGGGCGGCGATACCGCCGATGATCCAGGGGGTGACACCCTCGTTGTAGAAGCTGTAGCCGGAGAAAGTGGACTGCAGGTTAAAGGAGCACAGCATGTTGAAGCCGCCGGCGTAGGTGGCGATGAGGCTCAGGGCAAAGAGCATGGCCAGGGGGCGGCTGTGGAGGGCGGCCTCAATGTAGTAGGCGGGGCCGCCGTAGCTCTCGCCGGTCTCCGTGTTGCGGCGCTTGTAGATCTGGGCCAGGGTGGACTCAATGAAGGCGGTGGCACCGCCGATGATGGCGATGAGCCACATCCAGAACACGGCCCCGTAGCCGCCGATGCAGATGGCCACGGACACGCCGATGATGTTGCCGGTTCCCACGCGGGAGGCGGTGGACACCATCAGGGCCTGGAAGGAGGAGACAGAACCGGCCCGGTCAGGGCGCTCTGTCACCACCCGCAGGGACTCCCGGAACATCCGGAACTGGATGAAGCGGGTGCGGAAGGTGAAGTAAAATCCTCCGGCCAGCAGAATGATAATGAGCAGGTAGGTGTACATGAAATTGCTGATTGCTAGAACGATGTCGTTTAGCATGTCTGATTCGCTCCCTTTCTTTTGTTTTCCTCTCTCTACACATGCCGCCCCGAGGGAGACAAGAATGCCCCGGGCGAAAGAAAGCCCTGCGGACCGTTGTGCGGGACGCGGGGCTTTGGGTGCGCTTCATTATACCGAAAGGCGCGGCCTTTTTCCAGTGCTTTTTGTTGGTTTCCGACGATTTGTGAAAGATGACGAAAAGCGGGGCTACCTGGGTGCGGTCCTGTCCTCTTTGGGGAGCTTTTCCCAGGAAAACAGGGGAACCAGCTCCGCCGGGGTGACGGGGGCGGGCTCCGGGATGAGCCCCGCCAGATGGGCCAGCCGGCCCACCAGCTCCGGTGCGGTGTATCTGGACTGGAGCTCCCCCAGCTCCTGGTCCCGGTCCCGCTTGGCCAGCCGCCGCCCGTCGGGGGCCAGAAGGAGGGGCACATGGCCGTACTCCGGGTGGGGGAGCCCAAGCTCCTCCTGGAGCCAGAGCTGCCTCGGGGTGGAGTCCAGCAGGTCGCTCCCCCGCACCACCTGGGTGACCCCCATGGCGGCGTCGTCCACCACCACCGCCAGCTGATAGGCGTACACGCCGTCCGACCGGCGGAGGATAAAGTCCCCGCACTCCCAGGCCAGATTCTGGGAGAAGGGCCCCTGGATGCGGTCCGCGAAAGAGACCGTCTCCTCCGGCACCTCCACCCGCCAGGCGGGCCGGCGGGTGCGGGCGAGCTCAGAGCGCTCCTGGGGGGAGAGGCGGCGGCACCGGCCGTCGTAGACCACTACTCCGTCGGAGCGGTGGGGGGCAGAGGCGGCCAGGCGCTCCGCCCGGGTGCAGTAGCAGGGGTAGATGAGGCCCCGCTCCTCTAACTGAGTGAAGGCGGCGCGGTAGATGTCAGTGCGGCGGCTCTGATACACCGGCTCATTGTCCCAGTCGAGTCCCAGCCACTCCAGGTCCCGCATCACCTGGTCGCACCAGACCTGGGTGCACCGGTCCGGGTCCAGGTCCTCCAGCCGGAGGACCATCCGCCCCCCCTGGCTCCGGGCCGCCAGCCAGGCGAGCAGGGAGGACCACAGGTTGCCCAGGTGCATCCGCCCGCTGGGGCTGGGGGCAAAGCGGCCGCACACCGCCGGTTTGTTCTCCATGGTCTCAGCTCCTTTGCTTGTTCGCCTCTACCATACCACACCCGCCCGCCCGGCGCAAGGACCCCCTTGGCAAATGGGACGCAAGCTCCTATAATAGAGGAGAGAAAAAGGCGCCGCCAAAAATATTTTTTCTGTGGATGCAATAAAAGGCCCTTTTGCTGCATTATACAGATGACAGGAGTAACGAAGCCATGTGGACTGTGCTTGCCGCGCTGCAAATGGAATACGGAGCCATCCGGGGGGAGGAGCTGGAGCCCCTGATGGCGGGGCTGGCCGCCGGGGACCAGGAGGCCCTGGGACAGCTGTACCGCCGCACCAGGACGGCGGTGTACGGCCTGGCCCTGTCCATCCTCCGCCACGGCCACGACGCCGAGGACGTGACCCAGGACACCTTTGTCCGGGCCTGGGAGAAGGCGGAGCAGTACCGCCCCCAGGGGACGCCCATGGCCTGGCTGCTGGCCATCGCCCGGAATCTGGCCCTGATGAAGCTGCGGGAGCGCGCCCGCACCCAGGACCTGCCCCCGGAGGACTGGGAGTCCTTCGCCATCGACTCCCACGACGTGACCACCGAGGACCGCACCGTCCTGGCGGCGGCCCTGTCCACCCTGTCCGACGAGGAGCGGCAGATCGTCCTGCTCCACGTGACGGCGGGGCTCAAGCACCGGGAGATCGCCCAGCTTTTGGAGCTGCCCCTGTCCACGGTGCTGTCCAAGTACCGCCGCGCCCTGTCAAAGCTGAAACAGAAACTGGAAGGAGGCGACGCCCGATGACGGATCAGGAACTGGAACAGAAACTGCGCACCGCACTGGAGCACGCCGCCCCCGACGATTTCCAGGGGGTGCTGTCCCGCATCTCCCCAAAGACGCAGACAGAACAGGCCCCCATCCCCATTGAGGCGGCCGCCCGGAAGAAGAAGCACCGCTGGGCCCCGCTGGCGGCGGCCGCCTGCCTGGCCCTGGTTGTGGCGGCGGGCGGAGGGGGCTGGTACCTGCAAAATAACACGGTGGCCTCGGTGGTCTCCCTGGACGTGAACCCCAGCGTCACCCTGAACGTGAACTCCAAGGAAAAAGTGCTCTCCGCCGTCCCGGTGAACGAGGACGGGGGGGACATTCTGGCGGGGATGGACCTGACGGGGGTCCAGCTGGACGTGGCCATGAACGCCATCGTGGGGGCCCTGCTCACCCAGGGCTATGTGGACGAGCTGGCCAACTCCATCTTGATCACCGTGGAGGACGACGACGCCGGCCGGGGGGCCCGGCTCCAGCAGGAGCTCACCGACCAGGCGGACGCAATCCTGGCCAACACCTCGGTGAACGGGGCCATCCTGTCCCAGACCATCCAAAACAGCCAGCAGCTCCAGGAGCTCTCCGACACCTACGGTATCACCACCGGCAAGGCCGCCCTCATCCAGACTATTGTGGACACCGGGAACAGCCTGCACACCTTCGAGGAGCTGGTGGGGCTGTCCATCAACGACCTGAACCTGCTGTACACCTCCCTGACCACCGCGCCAGCGGGGCCGTCCACCGGGGGCGGCACCTCGGGGAGCGGGGCGGCGGAGACCGCCCCGGCCATCCAGTCCTCCGGCCAGGCCAGCGACAGCGCCTACATTGGCGTGGAGGCCGCCAAGAGCGCCGCCTTCGCCCACGCGGGGCTGGACGCGGCCCAGGTGACCATGGGCGAGGTGGACTTCGACTATGAGGACGGCCGCATGGTCTATGAGCTGGAGTTCTACGCCAACGGGGCGGAGTACGAGTACGACATCGACGCCAGCACCGGGGCGGTGGTGAAGTCCTCCCAGGAGGGGGGACGGACCCAGACCAGCTCCAGCGCGGGGAGCGGCGGGGCCTCAGGGAATGTTTCCTCCGGCGCGGGGAGCGGGACGGCCCAGTCCGGGGCCGGCGGCACTGCCGCAGACATCGGCAGAGAGGCCGCCCTGGCCGCCGCCCTGAACCACGCGGGGGTCTCCCAGGATCAGGTCTACGACCTGGAGGTAAAGCGGGAGTATGACGACGGCCGCCTGGAGTACGAGATCGAATTCAAGACCGGCGGCTGGGAGTACGAGTACACCATCAGCGCCGCCGACGGCACCATTCTGGACTACGAGCGGGACAACTAAAAAACGGCAAAAAGCACCCCTGACGGGGTGCTTTTTTTGCTATTGCAGGCGGTAGCCCTCCTCCACCAGGGCGCGGATTTTTGCCCAGAACCCGTCGGCGTCCCGGGTGCGGAACCGCAGGAACCCCGGCGCCGGGTGGAAAGAGATCACCCGCTCCGAATGGTTGATCCAGGCGGTCAAAATACGGTCTGTATTCGGACCCTGGGGCGATTCACTGGGCATAGCGCTCCCGGAGCTGCTGGATATACTCGTCGATCTCCTGCTGGGAGAAACCGTTTTTGGTCATCATGTCGGTGACCATCTGAACCTCCTCCTCGATCTCCTCCGGGGTGTGGACGTACTCGTAGGAATCCTCGTTGGTCTGATAGAAGTAACCCAAAATTTGCTCATGTTCGGCATCATAAACGGGAAATTTCAATTCGGCAGGCTGATTTTTCCGCCACTCCATATACTTATCTATATCATCCGGTACTCCGTTGATCACATAGGGATAACCAAGATAACCGTTCATAAAGTTGCTCTCTACATAACCGCTTGCTCCCGTGTCTGTTGCAACGGCCGCGATCAGGTCAGGCAAGTGGCCGACGTATTCTCGATAAACACGACTGCCATAAGTTTCCCCCTTGCTGTTTTTGGGGTACTCACCGTTAGGACAGTCCACTAGGAATTGGGCCTCTTTCCTGGTCTGGGCGTAAGAGATCTCCAAGGTCATTTGACCGTCGCTGAAGCGGGTGTTGTACTGTACATCCCCCTCCTTCAGGCCCTTGGTCTGCTGCAAATAGGCGGCCAGGGCTTCCCCTTCCTCCAGATTGGCGATGGGGAACTCATACCACTGGGGCAGTTCTCCCTCAGGGATGTTCCAGCGGGAGGTAAAGTATTCCTCCTGGGCGGAGAACTGGGCCTCCGATTTCTGAACCTCTGGTACTTGGGTTTCCCCGCTCTCCTGTGGCTTCTCGGCTTCGGATACTGTCTCTGTTGCCTCATCAATCTGGATTGGGGCGGGGGCGTTTACCGCCGTCTTCGGGCTGTCCAGCTCCGGCTTCACCCCCGCCGCGGCCACGATGGTGTTGGGCTTGGCGGAAGATTCCGGGGAGGCCGCGTCCGGCGTCTGGGTCTGGGCCCCCTGGGAGACGGGGGTGTTCTCCGCCGTCTCGGGGGCGGGGCTGGTGGCGAAGGCCGCGGTGGTGCCCAGCACCAGGACAGCGGCCAGGGCCAGAGCGGCCGCCGACTGTTTTTTCAGCTTCATAATAAAGATCACTCTCTCTTTCAAAATCGGGGTGCCTAAGTTACTGCACAGGGGAAGGAGGCCGCCGCGCCGCTCCTCCCACTTCAACAGGGTGAGGGCGTATTCGGACCGGGCCTCCAGGCCGCAGGCGCGGACGACGGATTCGTCGCAGCACCGCTCCAGGTCCCGGTTGGCGCACACATACATGCACCAAACCAGGGGGTTGAACCAGTGGACGCACAGAGCGGCGGCCAGAAACAGCTTCCACCAGGCGTCCCGGTGCCGGATGTGGGTGCCCTCATGGAGGAGGATGTAGCCCACCTCCTCCTGGTCACAATCCATCCCCTTGGGAAGCAGGATCACCGGCCGGACCAGGCCGTAGGTCAAAGGCGAGCGGATGCGGTCGCACCGGCGGATGGGCACGCCCCTCAGAACGGGGTAGCACTGCCGCCACCGGTTGATAGCCGGATGGGTCAGAGGCAGGGCGGTGCGGAAAACGGCCACGCTCCGCCGGTAAGAGACCACGAAGGCCACGGCCAGCAGAACCGCTCCCGCCATCCACAGGATGGCCAGCCAGGGAATCTCCATGGGAGCGGTCTGGGCCGCCCCGCTCCAAGCAGGCTCCTGAGATGCGGAGGGCATGTCCCGGCCCGGCAGATCGGACGCGGGAGGGACGGGGAGGGCCTGGACCAGCGCGCCGCTTTCACTGGGAATGGGCTGCGCCGCCTCCGGGGACAGCAGGCGCTCCAGTCCGGCGTACACGTTCCAGGGGAAGGGCAGAGCCAGGGGGACCAGCAGCCGCACCAGGGCCACCCCCCACAGAATGCGGAAGGTCCAGCCCGGCAGACGGTAGCGGCCCAGCAGCCGCAGCAGCAGGATGGCTCCAATGAGCACGCCCCCCTGGAGGGTCAGCTCCAACAGGTTCACCCTTGTTCACCTCACTTCAAATCGTCCACCAGTTTCTTCAGCTGGTCGATCTCCTCCCGGGACAGGGCCTTTCCGTGGACCAGGGAGGCAAACAGCAGGCTGGCCGAGCCGTCAAACAGCTTGTCCACCAGGTCCACCGCCTCCTGCTCCCGCACCTGCTCCCGGCTCACCAGGGGGTGGCACTGGAAGTTGGGCTCCCGGCGCTCAATGGCCTCCTTCTCCACGCACTTCTTGATGACGGTGTAGGTGGTGTTCTTGTTCCAGCCCACCGACTGCTCCAGCCTACGGGCGACCTCCCGGGCGGGCAGGTCCTGGGCCGCGTCCCACAGCACCTCCATCACCTTGCGCTCAGAATCGAATAGCTTCAGCTCCATGTTTTGTTCCTCCTTTAGACGACTGCAGTAGTCTGTATGTAGAGACTATCACAATAGTCTGCACTTGTCAAGACTATTCTGATAGTCTTGACAAAATTTTTTAGAGGGATTTCGCCCTGCGGGGCGAGTGACTTTCCCAGCGATGGGAAAGTCACCAAAGGATCGCCGGGGGACGGCTCAGGATGAGCGCTCCGCGCTCATATTCGCCTTACCCCCGGTCCCCTATTACGAGGGTTATCCCTTAGGCCAGGCAAAAAATTTCCGGCGCGTAAAACCAGGAGTGCTTGGGTGCGGGTTCTTCCGGCCCCACTGGGGGCCTGGGTTTGCAAAATTTGCTTCTGGTGCGGTTCCAGTTTCGCGCCTGAGTTTGCCGAACCAACGCTCTGGTTCCGTTTTCCGCTGTAGGGGCGGCCCTTGCGGCCGCCCGAACGCCTTTCACGGTAGGAGCAGGCTTGAAAAGGCGGGCCGCGAAGCGCCCAAAAAAGAAAGCCGCCGCCCCGCAGGGCGATTCCCTGCAGGGCGGCAAGCCCACATCAATCCTCAAAGAAAAACAGCTCCTCCACGGTGCACCCGAACACCTTGGCGATGTCCATGGCCAGCTTCAGGGAGGGGTTATACTTCCCGTTCTCCAGGTTTCCGATGGTCTCCCGCCGGACCCCCACCTTTTGGGCCAGCTCCTCCTGGCTCAGTTTATCCCGCGCCCGGTACTCCCGGATCTTTGTGGTCAGGCTCATGCGCTCTCCTTCATCTCCTTCCACTCCAGCCAGCTGTGGTGCAGGCAGAAGAACACCAGAGCCACGGCGAAGCTGGAGGCCAGGGCGGGTCCCACCGGGTTGCTCTGAGGGTCCAGGACAAAGAACACCAGCATGAAGGGAGCCAGGGTGACGCACTGAATCAGGTAGGCGGCGGTGGCCGACCGGCGCAGGGTGTGCAGGAACAGCTCGTCGGGATTCACCCAAAAATACCGGAAAAAGGCCAGGAAACCCAGAAAACCGATGAAGTCGATCTTTCCGGTGGGGAAGTACAGCAGGGCCGCCAGGGCGGGGAGGGACAGCAGTCCCAGGTAATTAAAGGGGTGTTTCATGGCAAAAACTCCTTTCCAAGCGTCTGTGCCGTCCCGCCTCCGGAGCGGGGGGGCAAAATTGGATGTGAGAAATTTCTAACATCTTATGAGTGAAATATATCACATCACTAGATCGCTGTCAAGGGATTTGTGCGAAAAATATCACACATTTTTGTTCCTCAAAAACAGCGCGGGCGGTCCGCGCATGGCCGCCGGTCTCGGGGAGTATTCTCTGCCCGCCTCTCTTTTGTCCATGCGCGGGGCGGCGCGTCCAGGAGGCCGCGCCCTACAGGTGTCACGGCCCAAAGACGGGCGGCCACATGGGGCAATACAACAGCTTGTTCGGTGAATGCCGTAGGGGCCGGACACTGGCCGGCCCGTCGCGGAGCTTCTGCCATTCCGGAGCCACCCTCATCCGCCTCGCTTCGCTCGGCACCTTCCCCCTGGAAGGGGGAAGGCTTGCGTGCGACCGCAAGGGTCGCCCCTACAGTTTTACGAAAGTGCATTTAAGCAATAGGCGGGCGGGTGAGGGCACCCGCCCCTACGGCGGAAACCAGACCGGGAGCGTTGGTTTGGCAGAGCCAGGCGCAAAAGTTGAACCACAGCAGCGGCAATTTTCCACCCAAACAGGCCGCCGAAGGCGGCCCCCAACGCAAAGCCCAGCGAAGTGGGTTTGCGTTGGAGAGGAGGAGCGATGGAGTGAGCGAGCTTTGTCCGTCAGGACGAAGCGAGGGATACGAAATCCGCGACGACGAAGTGGCCCGGCAGGAATTCAGACCAGTCACTCAGATTTTGCGCGCCGGAAATTCTGCGCAACCTTACTGGTACGCGTCCCCCGTAACGGGGTCCGGGGAAAGGCGACTATGAGCACGAAGTGCTCATCCGGAGCCGTCCCCGGCGGCGTTTTGGTTAATCTCTCCCGTACTCACGGCGAAGCCCAGCGTAGCGGGTTCGCCGGGAAGAGGAGGAGCAAGGGAGCGGGCGCAGTTTTCGCCGTCAGGCGGAAACGGAGACAAGCGGACTTTGCGACGACGAGCCGCCGCGGGCAAAGTCACTCGCCGCCCGCAGGCGGCGAAATCCCCTGGCAAAGAAGAAACCACCCCCAGTCATATCCCCCGGCCTGTCCACATAGGATAGAGCAAAGGCCGGTGAGGAATATGGAACACAATCAACAGGCATACGAACAGGCAGCCCGGGTGCTCCCCATCCGCCTGCGGCAGGAGGCGCTGAGCCTCCCCCCTGCGGACCGGGGGCGGGCGGAGGAGCTGCGGCTCCGGTGCGGGCAGCCTCTGACGGCGGTCCTTCCGGAGGGGGAGCGGACCCTGGGCCGGGAGCCGGTGACGGGCCGGGACCTGGAGCAGCTGCTGGAGCTGGCCAGCCGGGCCTCGGTCCACACGGTGCTAGACCAGCTGCGCCGGGGGTATCTGACCGTGGAGGGGGGACACCGGGTGGGGCTGTGCGGCACCGCCGTCCTCCGGGGCGGGGAGATCTTCAACCTGCGGAACCTGTCCTCCGCCTCCGTGCGGGTGGCCCGCCAGGGCCTGGGGGCGGCGGAGCCGGTGTGGGACAAGCTGACCGGCCCGGACGGATGTCTGGAGAGCACCCTCATCCTGGCCCCTCCCGGGGCGGGCAAGACCACTCTCCTGCGGGACCTGATCCGCATGGCCTCCGACGGGGTGCACATGGCCCCCCAGCGGGTGGGGGTGGCCGACGAGCGGGGGGAGATCGCCGCCCTGTGGAACGGCCGCCCCCAGCTGGCGGTGGGGAGGCGCACCGACGTGCTGGAGGGCTGCCCCAAGGCCCAGGGGCTGATGATGCTCCTGCGGGCCATGAACCCCCAGATTCTGGCAGCGGACGAGATCACCGCCCCGGAGGACGTCCGGGCCCTGGTGACGGCGGCGGGGTGCGGAACCGCCCTGCTGGCCACCGCCCACGGCCGGGACCGGGAGGACTTGACCCGCCGCCCCCTCTACCGGGAGCTGATGGAGGCCCGGGTGTTCCGGCGTCTGGTGTACATCCGCCCCCAGCAGGGGGCGCGGCGGTATGAAGTGGAGGGATTGGCATGATGCATCTGATGGGGGCGGTGCTGGTGGCCTTCGGGGCCGCCTGGCTGGGTCTGACGGCGGCGGCGGAGCTGGGACGGAAGGTGCGGCGGCTGGAGCAGCTGTCCATTGGTCTGGAGCTGCTGGAGCGGGAGCTGTGGGAGCGGGGCAGCCCCCTGCCCCAGGTGCTGGAGGAGTTATCTCTCCGGACGGGAGGGCCGGCCAGCACCCTGTTTGCCCAGTGCGCCGCCGCCTGTGGGCAGCTGGACCGGGAGCCCTTCCCCGACGCCTGGCGGCGGCTGGTGGCGGAGCTGGAGGGGCTCACCCCGGAGGGCCGGGCCGCCCTGCTCCCCCTGGGGGAGGTGCTGGGCCGGTACGAGGCCCAGGGCCAGCGGGAGGCCATCGCCCAGGCCCGCGCCGCCCTGGAACGGGAGCGGGAGCGGGCAGAGGGGGAGAAGCTGCGCATGGGCCGGGTGTATCAGGCCCTGGGGCTGAGCGGCGGCGCGTTTCTGGTCATTTTGCTCCTTTAAGGGAGTACAATACTGTCTGCGGCGGGAGGCCATCCCGAAGCGGACGCCACGAAAGAGGGATGGACACATGGAGGTAGACCTGATTTTCCGCATTGCGGCCATCGGCATCCTGGTGGCGGTGCTCAACCAGGTGTTGATCCGGGCGGGCCGGGACGAGCAGGCCATGATGACCACGCTGGCTGGGCTGGTGGTGGTGCTGATGATGGTGGTGCAGGAGATCGCCGACCTGTTCGACCTGGTGAAAAACCTGTTCGGCCTATGACGGAGCTGATGACCCAGGCGGCTGCGGTGGCGGTGACGGCCGCCCTGTGCGCCGCCGTGGTGCGGCGGGGAACCCCGGAGATCGCCCTGGTGCTGGTGCTGGCGGCGGGGGTCTGGGTGCTGCTGAGCGCGGCGGAGGGCCTCACTTCGGTGGCCGCCCTCATGGAGGAGCTGGCCCAGCTGGCCGGCCTGGACCGGACGGTGGTGGAGCCGGTGTTCAAGACGGTGGTGCTGTCCATCCTCACCAAGCTCACCGGCGAGGTGTGCCGCTCGGCGGGGGAGGGCGGGCTGGCCTCCGCCGTGGAGATCGCGGGGACGGTGCTGGCCCTGGCGGCCGCCCTGCCTCTGGTGCGGGGGGTCATGGAGCTGATGGCGGAGATGCTGGTATGAGACGGATGATCTGTGTGCTGATGGTGCTGCTCCCCTTCCTGGTCCTGCCCGCCTTGGGGGCGGAGCTGTCCTTCCCCCAGGTGGACGAGCTCCTCCAGGAGGCGGAGGGCTACGGGGTGACGGAGACCGACGGCCTGGGCCAGGGGGTCCAGAGCATTTTGGAGACGGGGCTGGACCAGGTGGGGAGTCTGCTCCAGCACAGCCTCCAGACCGGGCTGAAGCTGCTGGCGGTGGTCCTCCTGTGCGGCCTGGCGGAGAGCGCCGCGCTGGACGGAAAGGCGGGCGGCCTGAAGGCGGTGGAGGTGGCGGGGGCCCTGGCGGTGACCGCCCTGACCGTGAGCGACATGAAAGCCATGATCGGCCTGGGCCGGGAGACGATCCAGCAGATGGACGCCTTTGCCGGCCTCCTCCTGCCCGCCATGGCCACCCTCACCGCCGCCACCGGCGGCGTCACCGGGGCGGCGGTGCGGCAGGGGGTGACGGTGCTCTTCTCCGACCTGCTCATCTCCGCCATCGACCGGCTGCTGGTCCCCCTGCTGTACGCCTATGTGGCCGCCTGCTGCGCCCAGGCCGCCCTGGGCAACGAGGGACTGAAGAAGCTCTCCGCCCTCATCAAGGGGGCCATCACCTTCCTGCTCACCGGGGGGCTTCTGGTGTTCGTGGGGTACTTAACGGCCAGCGGGGCCATCGCCGGATCGGCGGACGCGGCGGCGGTAAAGGCGGCCAAGCTGGCCATCTCCCGGGCGGTGCCGGTGGTGGGGGGCATCCTCTCCGACGCGGCGGAGACCGTCCTGGCCGGGGCCGGGGTGCTCCGGGGGACGGTGGGGGTGGTGGGCACGCTGGTGGTGCTGGCCATCTGCATCGTGCCCTTTCTCCAGCTGGCGTTTCACTATCTGACCTACAAGGGGGCGGCGGTTTTGACAGGCACTGTGGCGGGCAGCGGACTGAGCCGGCTCATGGACGAGATCGGCGGGGCCTTCGGGCTGATCCTGGGGATGACGGGGAGCTGCGCCCTGATCCTTCTGTTCAGCATCGTGTCCGCGGTATCGGCGGTGGCGTCGCCATGATGGAGCTGCTGCGCGCCTGGCTCACCGGGATCACCGCCGCCGCCATCCTGTGCGCCCTGGCCAACAGCCTGATGCCCGTGGGGGCGGTGCGGCGGGTGGGAAAGCTGGCCTGCGGGCTGGTGATGCTCGCGGCCGTTCTCAGGCCCCTGGTAGAGGTAGAGGCCCTCTCCCCTGGGGACCTTCTGGAGGACCATCAGGCTCAGTCCGCCGTCCAGACCCAGGCGCTGGAGGAGGAGCGGAACACGGCGCTGAAATCCATCATAGAGCAGGAATTTGCCGCATATATTGTGGACAAGGCGGCCCAGATGGGGGCGGCATGCACCGCCCAGGTCACCTGCCAGCTGGGGGAGGACGGCGTCTTTCTCCCCCAGTCCGCCGCAGTCCAGGGCAGCTTCACCCCCCAGCAGCAGGAGGAGCTGGCCCGCATCCTGGAGGAGGAGCTGGCCATCCCCCGGGCGCGGCAGAGCTTTCTAACGAAGGAGGAGGAGGAATCCCCATGAAATTTTCCTGCCCCAAGGGACTGGCTCCCGGAATCAAAAAGCTGCTGAGCCGGTACCAGTATGTCTTGCTGGTGCTGGCGGCGGGCGTTCTGCTCCTGCTGCTGCCTCTGGGCGGCGGAGAGGAGGAGGACCACACCCAGACCCCGGCACAGCTCCAGGAGGAGTTCGACCTGGAGGCCTTTGAGGACCGGCTGGCGGGGGCCCTGTCCCAGATTCAGGGGGCCGGAGAGGCCCAGGTGGTGCTGACTTTGAAGAGCGGCAGCCGACAGGTGCTGGCCCAGGACACCCAGCGGGGGGCGGACGGGGACTCCAGCTCCGCCACCGTCACCCTGGGCCGGGGCTCGGGCAGCCAGGAGGTGGTCCCCCTCCAGACCCTGGCCCCCCAGTTTCAGGGGGCCCTGGTGGTCTGTCCCGGCGGAGGGGACCCGGAGGTGTGCCTCCAGATCATCCAGGCGGTCTCCGCCCTCACCGGCCTGGGCAGCGACCGGATCTCTGTGTGTCCAAGTCAGTAGGGGAACGGCCGCGTCAAAAGCGCGCTAAGCCGCCGCACCACACAAAGGTTCGTGGGTGTATGTAGGGGCGGATACCATCCGCCCGAACATTGCAGCCCTCTCCGCCGGGCGGCTGACAGCCGCTCCTACATAACCATTCATTTTCATCAATTATCTTTTCAGGGAGGAATCGGGACATGAAAACAAAAGGCAAGGGACTCTCTCAGCTCTGGAAGCGCAACGCGGTGGTGGCGGCCATCGCCCTGTTCGTGTGCGCGGCGGTGTATCTGAACTGGAGCTATGAGCAGGAGGCGGCGGGCAAGACCCTGGGGGAGTCCACCCTGGTGGGCAAGGAGGACCCCCTGCTGGGCGGGGGTGCGGACAGCTCCTCCTCCGGCGCGGCTGAGGGGGACGGCCAGACCGGGGAGGGCGCGCAGGCGCAGGAGGGGACCAGCCAGACCGGCGCCGCCTCCAGCGACTACTTCTCCACCGCCCGCCTCAACCGGCAGCAGTCCAGGGACAGCGCTCTGGCCCTGCTCCAGGACGCCGCCGGGGAGGACGCGGACCAGACCTTGAAGGATGAGGCCAACGAGACCATTCAGGCCATGGCTGATTACACCGTTACCGAGGCCCAGATTGAAAACCTGGTCATCGCCAAGGGATACGCCGACTGTGTGGCCTTCATCGGGGAGAACGCCCTGAGCCTGGCGGTGGCCGCCCCGGAGGGGGGGCTCACCGATACGGACACCGCCCGGATCGTGGATGTGGTCCATCAGACCACCGGCTTTACCGCCGATCAGGTCAAAATCATCTCAGTAGATCCCCAGGCCTGAGCCTCCGCGCCGCTCCGTCCTGCGCCGCTTCCCCGCAACTTCCCGGTTTTCAGTTGTCAAAACCACTCCGGCGTGGTACAATAAGGCCAAGAATTCCGTGGGACGTGTTTTCCTCTGTCAGGGACCCGTCCGGGAAGTCAATGTGAAGGAGCGTGACCATCTGTGAGTGAGAACAAGGAGTATGTCTCCCGCTCTGACGAGCTGGGCAACATCCATATTTCCGAGGAGGTGCTGGCAGGCATCGCCGCCGCCGCCGCTCTGGAGGTGGAGGGGGTCAGCGGCCTGGCCGCCAACCTGGGCAGCGACATCGCCGAGCTGCTGGGCAAGAAAAATCTGGCCAAGGGCGTCCGCGTCCAGATGGAGGACGAGAAGGTGACCGTGGACCTGTCCATTCTCATGGCCTATGGCCACACCATTCCCGAGGTGGGCCGCGCCGTGCAGGACGGCGTGAAAAACGCGGTGGAGTCTATGACCGGCCTGGAGATCGCAGCGGTGAACGTTAACGTGGGCGGGATCACTTTCCCCCCGGCAGCCAAGGCATAATCCGAATCACATGGAACCTATGGAGGCGGCGCTGTGCGCCGCCTCTTTTCCTTTTTTCGGAAGTCAACGCCGGCGCTCCCCAAAAATTCCAGGAAACCCGCCCGCGTAATTGTGAATAAATCTTGACATGACCCCCAGTTGCCTTTAAAATAATCGGTAGGACAAAAATTGAAAAACTTGGGGGATGTTTTTCAGTTGTCGCAAGGATGGTGGGCCACCGCGGCACAGCACGCCTTGCGGCTCCTTTTATGCTGTCTGACCCGACGGGAAGGTCCCGCCCGCCGGTGTGAAACCATATTCCCGCGGCACAGGCCGCGCCGGGGAGCGGGGCGTCCCCAACCAACTTTTGTATTTTTGGAGGTGTAAGCATCCCACATGGAGTATATCATCGGAGCTGTCATCGGCCTTCTGGTGGGTGCTGTGCTGGTGTACGTGTTCGGCGTTCTGCGGGAGCGGAAGCAGGCGGAGGAGGATCTGAACTCCGCCCGAAACCAGGCCAAGCAGATCGTCAACGAGGCGTATAAGAGCGCAGAGAACAAGAAGCGGGAGGCCATGGTCGAGGCCAAGGAGGAGATCCTGAAGGCCCGCAACGAGTACGAACAGGAAGAAAAAGAGCGCCGCGCCGACCTGCAGAAGCAGGAGCGCCGGCTGCAGCAGAAGGAAGAGAACCTGGACCGCAAGACGGAGAACATGGAGAAGAAGGAAGAACACCTGTCCAACCGTCTCGCCAAGCTGGAGGCCACCCAGGCGGAGGCCGAACAGCTCAAGCAGGAGCAGGTGGCCAAGCTGGAGGAGATCTCCGGCTTTACCGCCGAGGAGGCCAAGGCCTACCTGCTTGACCAGCTGGAGGCCGACGTGACCCACGAGTCCGCCATGAAGATCAAAGAGATCGAGGCCCGGTTCAAGGACGAGGCGGACACCAAGGCCCGGGAGATCATCTCTCTGGCCATCCAGCGCTGCGCCGCCGACCATGTGGCCGAGGCCACGGTGTCTGTGGTCCCCCTGCCCAACGACGAGATGAAGGGCCGCATCATCGGCCGCGAGGGCCGCAACATCCGCACCCTGGAGACCC
>ENA-UOIV01001392-UOIV01001392.1-human-gut-metagenome-genome-assembly--contig:-C59-NODE-1392-length-20518-cov-30.400186_pt1 | contig 20518 bp, 8 predicted proteins | sample MGYA00242333_ERZ723880 | MGnify/ENA metagenome assembly ERZ723880 | reverse complement strand
CATGAGACCCACGCCCGGGACCATTCCCGGCCAGCCCCGACGGCGAGGCCGAACGACGCGGCGCGTCCGCGACCGTGGGAGCCCGACGCCCGGGCCCCCCGGTCCGCCGCGCAGACAGCTCCCCTCCAGAGGGGAGCCAGAAACCTCTTGGGCCCCGACGGGATACTCCCGTCGGGGCCCAGTGCGTTTTGGGCGGCAACCCGCTGAATACCCGGTAAGATGTCTGAGGTATCAACAAACAGGTCAGGAGGTGACGCGCATGGTGGCGCCAAGCCGTGATGACCGTAGCGTAGATGCATTGGTGAAATCCAAGGCAGTACTTGATGTATTGGCGGAACTGGGACCAAGCACCGCAAAAACCATAAGCGAACGTACTGGTGAACCCGTAAGCTCAACGTATCGTTTGCTGGATAATCTCGTCGCAGTCGGTTGGGTGGAACGGGGCATCAATCGTGGCGAGTATCGGCTTGGCATCGATTGCGTACGTATCGGCGGCCAAATCGAAAGCAGACTGGACATTCAGCAGATCGCTCGCCGTATCTTCCGCGCCCATCGCGGCCAGTTCGGTATCTGGGGTCTGTTCGTTCGGAGGCGATTGCGCACGGTGTGCATCGAGACACGCACCCGTGAGACATTGCAAAGCTATGCACAGCTGGTGGGCAATAGCTTGCCTCTGAGCATGAGCGCTCCCTCTCATGTACTGACGGCCTGGCTTCCCCCGGCTCGCTACGAGCAGCTGTTGGAACACTATGCCTATACCAACGAGCTCGGCGGCACATTCTCCACGATGCGTGCCACAGCAATGGGACAGGCTCGTCATATACGCGAATGCGGCTTCACCTATGACGTCGGCCAGACCATGGCCGGCTCCGTGACTATCAGCGTACCGGTATTCAATCACGCCGGAGAGATTCAAGCGGCAATCGCCCTGAGTGGCCTTTCCCGCTCCTTGGAACCTGAGCTGGCCTGTCTGGTAGATGGGCAACCGGCAACGGCATCGGCTCAAGACATGGTGCGATTGGTGCAGACTGCCGGCCGTGAGGCGTCGCGAGGCCTTGGATACAGTGGTGATTATCTTGGCCTGAACAGTTGAATACGATGAGTCAGGGATAAGTCAGGGGGGAAGGAACGTCGGCGATGGCGGAAGACAAACGTGAACCGACCCGCGCTTTAGACAAGGCGAGTCGTGTGATGGACGCATTGGCGGCGGAGAATGGCCTGTCTCCGGCAGATATCGCCGACGCCTGTGATATCCCGCGATCCTCCGTATACCGCGTGCTGGATGGACTGGTCGATGTGGGGTGGGCCGTAACGGATACGGATGGCAACTACTCATTATCACTGGACTGGCTGCGATTGGCTGATGCCGCTCGCACGTCTCGTACCGAATGGCAGCCTGCGATTGCGGTCATGCATGCCATCACCGCGCAAACCGGCATGACCTCATTCCTCAGTGTGGTCTCCGGCACTGAATTGGTATGCGTGGAATGCGCGCAAGGTCATGCCATCGATTCGCTGATCCTGCGCCCGGGCCGCGTGCTGCCTCTACATGCTGGCGCGGCCGGCCGCGTGGCCTTGGCGTATTTCGAGGATGCCGATGTCGAACGCTATCTTGCAGGAGCGCCGTTCCCGGCATATAACGAGAACACGCTGGTCAGTGTGGAACAGTTGCGCGAGGATATTCGCTTGACTCGCGAACGTGGATATGCACTGTCGGATGAGGATGTGACGTTGGGTGTCGGTGCCGTTGGTGTACCGATTGTGGACAACGAGTCCGGTCGCGTGATCGCCAGCCTGTCCGCCGGTGGATTCGTGGACGAAGTGTTAGCCACTCAAGAATTCTTGGCCGCGTTACTGCACGATGGCGTACACGAGATTCAGGCAGCCTGATTCGGCCCGCTAGGCTGTCGGGCTGGACGGTTATGTCCGGTCAGCTATGGCCTTTGCCGGCTACGGTTCTGCTGGTTATGCTTCTGCCCGACTACGTTGCGGTCCGTTACGCTTCGGCCACACGACCCAACGCGATGGCGGTGATCAGCACGTACGCCTCGCGCGGGTCGGTGGCATCCCAGCCGGTGGATTCGGCGGCACGCTTCAAACGGTAGCGGATCGTATTGGGATGTACGTTGAGCTCCTTGGCCGTGGTCTCGAGCGAACCGCCGAACTTCAGGAATGTGGAGACGGTGAGCAGCGTCGGATCATCAGGGCCTGCTGCTGTCAGGCTTCCGTAGACCACGCGGACCAGTTCGTCACGGGCGTCCGCGTCGCCGATCAACGCACGTTCGGGCAGGGCGTCGTCGGTGCGTAACGGGCGCGGCAATGGCTGCACGGTGGCGGCCAGAGCCGGCGCGGCCTGAAGACAGTAAAGCGTGGCCTGAATCGAACGCATCGCGCCATCGGCACCGGTACGCTGCGGACCCAAGGCGATTGGCCGATCGGCGGCGAACGACGGGGCGATGGTATTGCAGATGATTTCCGGCGTGGCCGCACCGACCGGACGAATCAACGCCACTACGGCGGTGCTGTTGCCGATCGGGCGCTTGGCGGTCAGACACACACCGCCGAAATCGGCCACGATTTTCTCGATTTCCTTGGCCGTACGTGCGGCGGACCGGGCAGGGTATCCGGCGATGGCGTAACAATCGAAGTCATGCTCGAAACCGAGGATGGTGAACAGGGACTCCACTCGTTCGTCGGCCAGATGATTGAACAGGCACTCGAACAGCACGGTGCGTACGCGGTTGGTCGCGGCGATGCCGGGTGCGGACGAATCGGCAACGTCGGCAGCAAGAAGTTCGAGAAAATCTGACATAGTCACTAGTGTAGCGTCGCTGATTGGCGTTGCCTTTCAGCCAAAGACTCTCGCCAATACGTCAGCACCACGAATCCGAATACAAACGCAACCGGCAACATGTGCCGCTCGAAATTATTGGCCGGCGCGGTGATCATCACGCCCATCAGCAGTAGCAGCGGAATATGGGTCATGAGGGTGAGCCAACGTCGGCGAATCACCTCGGCCGCGCCGATCAGCAATGTCATCACCACGTAGAAATTGCCGTGCGTAGGCCAGCCGAGTACGGGAATACCGCCCCATACGCGAGTGAAGCCGGCGATGTGCTCACGCCAGTCATGGTTGTAATCCTTGATCCATGTGGAGTTTTTCTGCACGTAATCGCTGGTCACGTAATAATCCATCGATACGTACGGCTGATCGTTCACATTGAAGTATCCGAAGCATTTGGCCAGCAACGCATCCAGCGCGATGATTGGATTGTCCTTGACGATTTCGAACCATGCCTTGTTGAAATTGGTCATATCCTCGGGCGTCACCGTGCGCCACTTGTAGCTGACCTTCTTGGCCTGAATGCCGGAGGATTTCACCGGGTCGGCGTCCTGCTGGGAGTAAGCGTCGGCCATCTGATCGAGATTGAAGACGGGCGCGAGGTTCTTTTTGGCTTCGTCTGAAATGCCGTCCGGATTGCGCTGGGCCACGCGGGCGATCATTTGCAGCTGTACGCCGCGGCTTTCGATTGGGTCGCCGCCGATGATCGCGCCAGAGGAGATGGCGAAGGAGATGCCGCCGTGAATCAGTACGGTGGGGATGAGCAGCGCCACGACGTAAGTCGCCCAGCGCTTGCGGTCGGCGATCAGAGCCAGCACGATTTGTAGGGCGATGATGTACCACGCATATTTCGCGGAAATCAGCATTACCGACGTGGCCAGGATAAAGGCGATGAAACTGTGACGCGGCAAGTGGACGGGCGTGGCGATGGCAGGGGTCTGAGGATGTTTGCGGGTGCCGGCGGGGTGCCAGGTCTGGACGAGTTCATACCAGACGCTGAACCACCAGACGAACGAGAACGCGAACAGCGGCGATTTGGTGATGGAGATAGTGGAAAACACGGCCAGCGGGCAGACCATAAAGAACAGCAGAATCAGGAATCGAGCCAATCCTCCGGCCTGTGGGGGAGCGGCGGAATCCGTTGCCGTTTTTCCTATGCAAGGCCGGTTCAGGAATCGATTGGCGGCGGCAGCGCAGCAGAACACGGCGAACAGCGTCTGCAGGGCAGCCAACGTCACGATACCGGCATCGTTTGAGCCGGTCAGATGCCTCGCAAACGTGACCATCGCGCCATAGAACACAGTGAGTACCACATTGTGCTGGTCGGTCAGATACGTGGGATCGGACGGCCACATGTAGTGCGCAGTGGGGTAGATGTCCATCGGCACGAAGGAGAAGAAGCCGATATAGGGCTGTTTCAGGCCGGTCCACTGGTTCCAGGCCCAGCTGAATTCACGGATCTGTGAGCGGAGGTCCGCACCGAATGCGGCCAGCAGAGTGGTCGGCACCCAGAGCCAGCCGACAAAAAACACCAGCATAAGCTTCCAGAACCGGTTCGTGCCGCGTGTGATCCAGCGGTCCAGAACAGTGACGGTGGACGTGACGATAGCGCGAACGGTACGACGGGTCTTGGCTGGTTGGCTGGCCTGCTGATCGGCGGCGGGCCGTGATGTTTCGCTATTCCGCTGATGTTGACGTAGTCGCTCGCCGATAGCCCTCGGCAGTATGCGCTGGCCTGCTGCGAATCGCACCATCAGCGTGATGATTCCGAGATATATCAGGAATGACACGACGAATATTGCGGTATTGGCCCAGTTCCAATGGGCGAGGGTGCCGTTCTCCTCGTCCCAGTACAGCGGGCCGACCGCCGTGCACAGTGCAAGCCACAGGCCGGCCAGCACGGCCAGTGTCCAGCGCGCGGCAGCGCCCGCGCGCGCAAGATGCGGGTGGGACTGGCGGCTGGATACGGCGGCAAGCTTCGCGGTGGCTGGTGACGTCATGACAATATATGGTAGCCGCACAGGTCAACGGTTGATATTCGATGTCTGCCGGGCATCGCCATTGTTCGCAAGCCAATATGACGGCCGGGTGCATGCGTGGGGTCGGCGAATGCGGAATTTCCGAAGTTGTGAACGTTAACATGGGCTATGTGGGTGAAAATAGTTGATTTTGCGCGCTTTTCCATGGAATAACGCGGGCATATCGCGCCAAAATCGAGGTAACGTAGTGCCCATGATGATTGCGTTGAAAGCTGCAACGCCGCAGCTACCCAGAACTACAGCCGTCGCAGATCATGTGGTCGCCGTGGACGAAACCGATTCGACCAACGCGCTGGCCGTACAGATGATTGGCGACGGGTCGTTGACGTTGCCCGACCACCAGGATGGCGAACTGGCGGTGGCCGTGGTGGCCGCCGACCGGCAGACCGCCGGCCGTGGGCGCAATGGTCACAAGTGGGTCAGTCAGCCCGGCCGTTGCTCGACGATGTCCTATGCCGTGCGCATTCCGCGCGCGATCGCCACCGACGAATCCGTCAATGGCTGGCTGCAGATGATCGCCGGACTGGTCACGCTGGACGCCCTGAACGGCATGATCGAGGAATACGGTGCCGCGCCGAACCAGCCGGACTGCTCGCTGGAACTCAAATGGCCGAACGACGTGTTCTGCCACGGGCTCAAGCTGGGCGGGCTGCTCTCGGAACTGGTGATTCCGCCGTCGTCCGGTACCGGTACTGATGCTGATGTCGATGACGACGTCGTCATCGTGTTCGGCGTCGGCCTGAACCTGGCCTTGGGCGCCTGTCGGCTGCCCACGCCGCAATCGACCTCGCTGCAGCTGCATGTCTCCGGGCTGCCGTCGTTCGGCGAGATGCGCGATGCGGTGGCCGAACGTCAGGTCGAGGGCTTCCGCGAGCGGTTGGTGAAGTTCATCGCCGACCCGAAGGGCCAGGCCGAGTCGTTGCGCGAGGAGGTGAAGGCGGTGTGCTGGGCGCGCGGCCGTCAGGTCGAGGCGCACTTCACGGACGGCACCACGCTGACCGGCGAAGCCATCGGCCTCAACGAAGACGCCTCACTGATCCTGAGAACACAAGACGGCACGGACCATACGGTCCGCACCGCCGATGTGGGAGTGCTGTAATAGCCGGCCAGTAGCTAGCTAGTAGCTCAGGTCAGCGACCGAGCTTGGACAGGCCGGCGGCGGCCAGAGAGGCCACCACGGCCTTGATGGCGTCGCCAACCACGAAGCCCATGGAGGCCAGGGCCACGGCGGCGAGCGGCGCACCGGTCAGCGCGGACTGGATGACGAAGCCGAAGGCGTACACCACCACGACGCCGCCGACCAGCGCGGCCAGCAGGTAGCGGCCCGCGGTGCGCGCGGCGGCCGCGAAGGACGAAGTGTCGGACTTGCCGCGCAGCAGGGCGATGACCACCACACCCGGCAGGAAGCCGAAGAGGAAGCCGGCGCTCGGGCCGACCAGGGCCAGCGTGGAGGTGCCGCCGGCAAACACCGGCAGGCCGACCGCACCGGCCGCCAGATAGGTGGCGACGGCGGCGCCGGCCTGACGCCACGGCAGCATAAGACCGGCGAGCATCACCACGAACGTCTGCAGCGTGATCGGCACCGGCGTGCCCGGAATCGGAATCTCGCCGGCGGCCGCGGACAGCCACATCAGCACGGCGAACAGCACCGGCTTCCAGGATGCGGCGACGATACGACGGGCGAGCGATGTGGTGGCCGCAGCGGATGCGGTGGTGTGTGAAGTCTGCATATCAATGACCCCTATGTTGCGTGATATCGCCGTGAACGGCGGGCGGTATGCGATGGATGAGGGGAGGTTCCGGCGGGTCGTGCGGTATCCCCGACAGTCCGAACCGTCCATATGGTGGACGGTCCCAAATGAATCCGACCCTGTGCGGGCGAATCGTGCGGCGATGGACCGATGCCGGTCCGGTCACCTTCCGTTCGCCCGCAGATGAGCCTTCCCCCGAACTTACGGTTGCCATCGTAGAGGTGTTCGATTTCGTGCGGTTTCGTACCAATTTACAAAATTGTCGATTTCGATTTGTCATAAGTTGACGAACACAACCGTAACGTCAATTTCTTGAGTCGGCGCGCAAGGATGTGCAATCGGCGGATTTGCAACGTTTTTGATAGCCGGCGCCAACGGTTGCGTTGCCGGAACCTACGCGCGCGTTTGTTCGTAGCCTACAAAAGGGCGTGAAAGCTTTTGTGTGAACGCGGCTTGCCCTCTCCTCTATATAGAGAGCACAATTTGACACTATGGCTTCTATCGTCAAAAAACTGCTGATTGCGAACCGAGGCGAGATTGCGCTTCGCGTGGTGCGCACGGCCAAGGAGATGGGTATCTCCACCGTGGCCGTCTACTCCGAACAGGACCGCAATAGCCGCTATGTGGACATGGCCGACGAGGCATACCTGCTCTCCGGCGACACCTACAAGGACACGTACCTCAACGAGGATCTGCTGATTGACATCCTGCACAAGACCGGTGCGAATGCCGTGCACCCCGGCTACGGATTCCTTTCCGAAGTGCCGAGCTTCGCGCAGAAGGTCGAGGATGCCGGTGCCATCTGGGTGGGCCCGCACCACACCGCGCTGGTGGATTTGGGCGACAAGATTACCGCCCGCCGCGTGGCCCTACGCGCCAAAGTGCCGCCAGTGCCCGGCCTGTCCGAACCGGTGACCGACGTGCGCACGCTGCTCGACTTCGCACACACCCACGGCTACCCGATCATGATGAAGCGCACTGATGGCGGTGGCGGCCACGGCATCACCGTGGTGCATGACGACGAGGAGCTGCGCCGCTTCTACATGAACCACGACGCGCTGCAAGGCGGCGATCTGAAGGAATACTTCATCGAGAAGTTCGTGGACAAGGCACGCCACGTCGAGACCCAGTCCGGGCGCGACTCGCACGGCAACTTCACCGTGTACTCCACCCGTGACTGCTCGCTGCAGCGCCGCAACCAGAAACTCGTGGAAGAGGCACCCGCGCCCTTCCTGTCCGAGGAAATCATCAGCACGCTCGAGGAATACTCCCGCCGCCTGTTCACCACGGTCGGCTACGTGGGCCTGGGCACCTGCGAATTCATGGTGACCCCGAACGGCAAGGTGTACTTCCTGGAAGTCAACCCGCGCTTGCAGGTGGAGCACACCGTCTCCGAAGAGGTCAGCGGCCTCGACCTGGTGCGCGAACAGCTCAATATCGCCGCCGGTGGCGAGCTCACCCGCGCCCCCGAACTGCGCGGCCACAGCTTCGAACTGCGCATCACCAGCGAAGACCCGGCCACCAACCTGACCCCCGGCTCCGGCACCTTGGAGAAGATCCAGTGGCCGGCCGGCCCCGGCGTGCGCATCGATACCGGTGTGGAACAGGGCGACACCATCTCCCCGAAGTTCGATTCGATGATGGGCAAGGTCATCGTCACCGCCCAGAACCGTCTCGACGCCGTGGCCCGTGTGCGCCGCGTGCTCGATGAGCTTGTGATCGAAGGCGTGCCCACGCCGATTCCGCTGTTCAAGGAAATCTTCCGCAACGACGACTTCACTGCCGAGCATGGCCACCCGTTCGCCGTGTCCACCAAGTGGCTGGAGCGCACGTACCTGAACCGTACACCGGCTTCCGCCGCCTCCGGCCAGCCGGCCTCCTTGGCCGCCGCCCCGGGTGCCGCTGCCCCGGCCGCGCCCGACAAGTCCAAGTCGGAGACGTTCGTCATCGAGATGAACAACCGCCGCGTCAAGCTCACCGTGCCACTCGACATCGTGGAGAACATCACCGGCTCGGCCCGCGCCCGTGGTGCCAAGCGACCCACCCAGCCGTTGCGCGGTGCGGGACTGCACAACGTGGCCTCCAGTGCCGCCGCGGCCAACGACGGCGCCAAATCCGGCGTCATCGCCTCCCCGATGCAGGCCGTGGTCACGCGCATCAACGTGTCCGAAGGCCAGCAGGTGGCCAAGGGCGACCTTCTGGTGGTGCTCGAATCCATGAAGATGGAGAACTACGTGTACGCGCCGGCCGCCGGCGAAGTGAAGAAGATTTTCGTTGGCCCGGCCGACGGCGTGGAGGCCGGCGACACGCTGGTCACGCTGGACGTGAACGCCGGCAAGGCCAAGGCTGCTGCGGCTGCGCCGGGATCTCTCCCTCAGGCGGCTGCGTCGACAGCTCCCTCGTCAGAAGGAGCCGATAAGGCCACCGACGCCAAGAAGGAGGGTGGCAATGACTGACATCATGGATTCGCAGGCCGTGAAGGCCGCGGCGGCGGCCTCGGCCGCCAACGCCGCCCAGCCTTCGGCCCACCAGCCGCTGCGCACCGCTGTGGTCAAGGCCGCCGAACTGGCCCGCGCCGCCGAAGAGCGCGCCCGCGACAAGCAGCACGCCAAAGGCAAGAAAACCGCGCGCGAACGCCTCGACCTGCTCTTCGACACCGGCACGTTCGAGGAGATCGGCCGCTTCCAGGGCGGCAATATCGCCGGCGGCAACGCCGGTGCGGCCGTCATCACCGGCTTCGGCCAGGTCTACGGCCGCAAAGTGGCCGTCTACGCCCAGGACTTCTCCGTCAAGGGCGGCACCCTCGGCACCGCCGAAGGCGAGAAGATCTGCCGACTGATGGACATGGCCATCGACCTCAAAGTGCCGATCGTGGCCATCGTGGACTCCGGCGGCGCCCGCATCCAGGAGGGCGTGGCCGCCCTGACCCAGTACGGTCGCATCTTCCGCAAGACTTGCGAGGCCAGCGGCTTCGTGCCCCAGCTGAGCCTGATTCTCGGCCCCTGCGCCGGCGGTGCCGTCTACTGCCCGGCCCTGACGGACCTCATCATCATGACCCGTGAGAACTCGAACATGTTCGTCACCGGACCGGACGTGGTCAAGGCCTCGACCGGCGAGACCATCTCCATGGCCGACCTCGGCGGCGGCGAAGTGCACAACCGGGTGTCCGGCGTGGCCCACTACCTCGGCGAGGACGAATCCGACGCCATCGACTATGCGCGCACCGTGCTCGCCTACCTGCCGTCCAACAGCGAAAGCAAGCCGCCGGTCTACGCCTACGCCGTCACCCGCGCCGAACGCGAGACCGCCAAGCGACTTGCCACCATCGTGCCCACCAACGAACGTCAGCCCTACGACATGCTCGAAGTGATTCGTTGCATCGTCGATTACGGCGAATTCGTGCAGGTGCAGGAACTGTTCGGCGCCTCCGCGCTCGTCGGCTTCGCCTGCATCGACGGCAAGCCGGTTGGCATCGTGGCGAACCAGCCGAACGTGCTCGCCGGCATCCTGGACGTCGACTCGTCCGAGAAAGTCGCCCGATTCGTACGCCTGTGCGACGCGTTCAACCTGCCCGTGGTCACCCTCGTGGATGTGCCCGGCTACAAGCCCGGCTCCGACCAGGAACACGCCGGCATCATCCGCCGCGGCGCCAAGGTGATCTACGCCTACGCCAACGCACAGGTACCGATGGTGACCGTGGTGTTGCGCAAGGCGTTCGGCGGCGCGTACATCGTGATGGGATCCAAGGCCATCGGCGCGGACCTGAACTTCGCGTGGCCCTCCTCCCAGATCGCGGTGCTCGGCGCGGCCGGCGCGGTGAACATCATCCACCGCCACGACCTGGCCAAGGCCAAGGCCTCCGGACAGGACGTCGATGCGCTGCGGGCCAAGTACATCAAGGAGTACGAGACCAGCACCGTCAACGCGAACCTGTCACTGGAAATCGGGCAGATCGACGGCATGATCGACCCCGAACAGACCCGTGAGGTGATTGTCGAATCGCTGGCCACGCTCGCCACCAAGCGGCGCGTCAAGCGCACCACCAAACACCACGGCAACCAGCCCCTCTGATTTTTGAAGACGTCAACCAAACACAAGTAAGGAAAGCAATGACCACCTTCTTCCTCAATCGCCTAGCCACCGAGCCCCATGCGCTCGCCTTCGCCGGCCAGTCCACCCCGTGGCCGGTAGCCCTGGCAGACCAGACCACCGATCCCAGCCTTGACGAGGCCCTGCGCGGCCACGTCGCCGCAGCCGGCCGACTGCTCACCCCGGTCGCCGCCGACCTGCTGGCCACCACCGGCCGTCCGGTCGACCTGTTCGGCTTCGCCCCGAACCCGGCACGCCTCGGCGCCGCAGCCGACGCCACCGCGTCCGTGGAAGGCGTGGCGCTGACCCAGTTCGGCGCCCTGCTCGACCTCGAACACCTCGGCTACAGCGTGGCCCAGGCCAAGCCGCTCGCCGTGCTCGGCCACTCCCAGGGCGTGCTCGCCGTGCACATGACCCGCGCCATCGAGGCCGCCGGCTCCATCGAGGCCGCCGGCACCACGCTTGACGAGATTCTGGCCGTGGCCGCCCTGATCGGCGCCGCCGGAACCCGCCGCGTGCGCGAACTGGGCCTGAACCCCAAGTACGGCGAAGCCAGCCCGATGCTCTCCGTCAAGGGCGCCACCCGCGCCCAGGTCGAGGCGCTGGTGGCCCGCGTCAACAACGCTCGCGGCCCGATCTCCATCGCCGTCACCAACTCCGACAACCACCACGTGCTGTCCGGCTACCCGGAAGACCTGGCCGCTTTCGCCCTCGAAGCCGAGCGCGAACACCAGCATCAGGCCAAGCTGCGCGAGCAGAAGCTCCACGGCGGCACCGTGTTCAACCCGACCCTCGAATACCTTGAGGTCACCCTGCCCTTCCACTCGCCGCTCATGGCCGACGCCGTCGAGCAGACCGTGGCCTGGGCCGGCGCCTGCGGCTTTGACCAGGATCGCACCCGCGCACTCGCTGCGGAAGTGCTCCTGAACCACGTGGACTGGAATGCCCGCGTCAAGGCGCTGTTCAACGCCGCCGACCCGGCCAAGCTGTGGATCGTGGACCTCGGCCCCGGCAACACGCTCGGCAAGCTGATCGGCAACGTGGTGCAGGGCACCGGCATCGGCGTGGTCGAAGCCACCACGCTGTCCGAACGCTCCACGCTCTCCACGCTGGAAAGCGAGCCTGAGCGCACCCAGAACTGGAAGGCGTTCGCCCCGCGCGTCATCAACACCCCGGCCGGCGCCAAGCTGGTCACCAAGTTCTCCAAGCTCACCGGCAAGCCGCCGGTACTGCTGCCCGGCATGACCCCCACCACCGTGGAACCGGAAATCGTGGCCGCCGCGGCCAACGCCGGCTACTGGGCCGAGCTCGCCGGCGGCGGCCAGGTGACCGCCGAAGTGTTCGACCGCCACATCGCCGCCCTCGAAGACGAGCTGGAGGAAGGCCGCACGGTCGAATTCAACGCGATGTTCATGGACCGTTACCTGTGGAACCTGCAGTTCGGCTCCTCCCGCATCGTGCCCAAGAAGCGTGCTTCCGGCGCGCCGATCGACGGCGTGGTCGTCTCCGCCGGCATCCCCGAGCTGGACGAAGCCGTGGCCCTGATCGAGTCGCTGCAGGCGGACGGCCTGCCGTACGTGAGTTTCAAGCCCGGCACCGTGGACCAGATTCGCCAGGTCGTGCGCATCGCCAAGGCCGTGTCCCCCACCACCATCATGGTTCAGGTCGAGGGCGGTGAAGCCGGCGGCCACCACAGCTGGGAAGCGCTGGATGACCTGCTTGCCGCCACCTACGCCGAAGTGCGCGCCTGCGACAACCTCGTGCTGGTCGCCGGCGGCGGCATCGGCACCCCCGAACGCGCGGCCGACTACATTTCCGGCCAGTGGGCCCACGCCTACGGCCTGCCCGACATGCCGGTCGACGGCGTGCTTATCGGTACCGCCGCGATGACCGCCAAGGAGGCTCACACCAGCCCCGAAGTCAAGCAGCTGCTCGTCAAGACGCCCGGTATTCCGGCCGACGCCAAGTCCGACGACGTGTTCGCCCCGCAGGCCGCCCACTGGGTGCCGTCCGGCAAGTCCGTCGGTGGCATGTCCTCCGGCCTGAGCCACCTGCACGCCGACATTTACGAGCTCGAGAACGACTCCGCCGAATGCGGCCGTCTGCTCGTGCGCGTCATGAAGTACCCCGAAGAGCTCGACTCCCGCCGCAAGGAAATCATCGAAGCCCTGAACAAGACCGCCAAGCCTTACTTCGGCGACCTGGCCTCCATGACCTACCTTGAGTGGGCGCAGCGCTTCGCCGAACTCGCCTTCCCGTGGGTCGACCCGACTTACGCCGACCGCTTCCAGCACCTGCTGCAGCGCATCGAAGCCCGTGTGAACGACACGGACTCCGGCGAATTCACCTCCAAGTTGTTCGCCGCTGATGGCGTTTCTGCTGAAGAGGCAGCTGCCGCTGGCCTGCTGACCCACGACGACATTCTCGCCGACCCGGCCCCCGCGCTCGAAAAGCTCGCACTGGCCTACCCGCAGACCGCCGAACTCAAGGTGGTCCCGACCGACGTGGCTTGGTTCCCGGTGCTCGTGCGCGAATACCCCAAGCCCATGCCGTTCGTACCCGTCATCGACAACGACCTGCTGCGTTGGTGGGGTCAGGACCAGCTCTGGCAGTCCGAAGACCAGCGCTACTCCGCCGATTCCGTGCGTGCCATCCCCGGCCCGATCTCCGTTGCCGGCATCACCACCATCGACGAGCCGATCGCCGACATCCTCGGCCGCTTCGAAACCGCCGCCATCAAGCGCGTGCAGGACGAACAGCAGGCCGCCGATGCCGCTGAGAACGACGATTTCGCCGCACTTGGCGAGGCCACCAGCGCCGAAGACTTCATCCGCAAGTCCCCGAACATCTCCTGGGTCGGCCACATCACCGACAACCCGGCGTACGGCACCGCCCTGGGCGACCAGTACTACGAGATCCGCGCGTTTGACGCCGCGGCCGGCAAGTACGATCTGGACATCCACCTCGACACCTACTGGGACAACGACCCGGACGGCGGCACCTCCAAGCACGCCGTGCGCGATATCGTCATCCCGCTCATCGTGGAAGGCACCGAGCCCGGCCGTGTGCCGGTCGTGGACCGCGAACGCCTGATTCCGGACGTCTACGCGATGCTCGCCGCAACCGCAGGCATCGGCAACACCGCCATCACCGGCGACAAGCTCACCGAGATGCCGCAGCTTGACGACAAGACCTCTGACGAGCGTCCGTTCGGTACCGCAACCGCAACCTACACCCTATCCGCCAACCTCGGCTTCGACCACGAAGCGGCCACTGGCGCCGCTCTGCCGACCACCCTGCAGCCCAGCCGCATCGCCCCCGATGCGCTGGTCGGCCCTGCCTGGCCGGCAATCTACACGGCGCTCGGCTCCGTGTACGTCAAGGGCTACCCGGTGATTGAAGGCCTGCTCAACGCCGTCCACCTCGACCACCTCATCGAACTTGAGGTGAACGAGGAGGACCTGCTCAAGCACACCGGCGAAACCATCACCCTGAAGTCTTGGGCCGAGGATTACTTCGAGTCCGCCTCCGGCCGCGTGGTCACCATCCACGTGACCCACACCGCCGCCGACGGCACGCCGCTTGCCCGCGAAACCGAGCGTTTCGCGATCCGCGGCCGCGTCTACTCCGATGCTTTGCCTGCAGACGCCCCCGAGTATGGTGGTGCCCTCCTGAATAAGGAAGCGGATGGCTCCGTCGCCGGACAGTCCACTGGACTGTCCGCCTCCTCGCGCGGCCTGCAAGTAGTGCAGGCCACTCCGCGCCGCCTGCTGCGCCGCGTGAAGGTCGTCGCCCCACACGACATGACCGCCTTCGCCCGCACTTCCGGCGACTTCAACCCGATCCACACCTCCACTCATGGCGCTCGCATCTCCGGCCTAGCCGCCCCGCTCGTGCACGGCATGTGGCTATCCGCCACCGCCCAGCACGCCGTGCAGGCGACCGACGAGAAGGGTGCCCACTACGAGATTGCCGGCTGGACCTACAACATGTACGGCATGGTCCAGCTTGACGACACCGTCGAAATCTCCGTCGAGCGCGTCGGCAAAGTGCGCCACGGCGGCATGACCCTCGAAGTCACCTGCCGTATCGACGGCCAGCTCGTCTCCCGCGGCACCGCACTGGTCCGCGCACCGCGCGCCGCCTTCGTCTACCCCGGCCAGGGCATCCAGAAGCAGGGCATGGTTCTGGACGAGCGCGCCAAGTCCGCCGCAGCCCGCGACGTGTGGGAGCGCGCCGACAAGCTCACCCGCTCCAAGCTCGGCTTCTCGATCCTGGGCCTCGTGCGTGACAACCCGAAGGAACTCACCGCCAACGGCGTGACCTACCGTCACCCCGAAGGCCTGCTCAACCTGACGCAGTTCACGCAGGTGGCGCTCGCGACGGTTGCTTTTGCCCAGACCGCCCGTCTGCGCGAAGCCGGCGCCGACATCTGGCCCGCCTACTTCGCCGGCCACTCGCTCGGCGAATACAACGCGTTGTCCGCGTTCGCCGACGTGATTCCGCTGGAAACCGTGCTGGAGCTCGTGTTCCACCGTGGTTCCACCATGCACCACCTCATCGAGCGTGACGCACAGGGTCGCTCCAACTACCGCATGGGTGCCCTTCGTCCGAACCAGTTCGGTGTGGACGACGCGCACGTCAAGGAATATGTGGAATCCGTGGCCAAGGCGTCCGGCGAATTCCTGGAGATCGTGAACTACAACCTCGCCGGCCAGCAGTACGCCATCGCCGGTACGATCGCCGGACTCAAGGCCCTGAAGGCCGATTCCGCCCGCCGCGTGGCCGCATTCGGTGGCAAGCCCGCGTTCATGCTGGTGCCCGGCATCGATGTGCCGTTCCACTCCACGCTACTGCGCAAGGGCGTGCCGGAATTCCGCGACAAGCTCGACGCGCTGCTTCCTGCTTACATCGACTACCGTGGCCGTCTGGTGGACCGCTACATCCCGAACCTGGTGGCCACCCCGTTCGAGATGACCAAGGAATTCGCCGCCAAGATCCTCGAAGTCGTGCCGTCCGAGCGCATCAAGGCCGCGCTCGACGACCCGGCTGTGTGGGATTCCTACGCCGCCGACGACCAGAAGCTCGGCCGTCTGCTCTTGACCGAACTGCTCTCCTGGCAGTTCGCCTCCCCGGTGCGTTGGATTGAAACCCAGGCGCTGCTCTTCGGTCAGCGCGAACAGGGCGGCCTCGGCGTGGAAGAATACGTCGAAGTCGGCCTCGGCAACGCCCCGACCCTGGCCAACCTCGGTACCAAGACCCTGCGTCTGCCCGAGTTCGCCGGCAACGATACGGTCGTCTACAACGTCGGTCGCGATGAAGGCCGCGTCTACATGACCGACACCGATTCGCTGGTTCCCGACGACGAGCCGGAAGAGGCTGCGGCCTCGGCCCCGGTCGAAACCGCTCCTGCCGGTGGTTCCGCCGTCGCCAAGCTCGGATCGGGTGCTGCTCCGGCAAATGCCGCGACTGAGGCTGCTCAGACAACGGATGGCTCCGTCGCCGGACAGTCCACTGGACTGTCCGCCTCCTCGCGCGGCCTGCAATCAGGGCAGGCCGCAGTCGGCGCCCCATCCGGTGCCGCCGTCGCCGACCTCCCCTTCAAGGCTTCCGATGCCATCGGCGTACTCATGGCCTACTCCGCCAAGGTGCGCCTCGACCAGATCGGCAGCAACGACACCACCGACACCCTGACCAACGGTGTCTCTTCTCGCCGCAACCAGCTGCTCATGGACATCAGCTCCGAGCTGGGAGTCGCCAGCGTGGACGGTGCTGCTGAAGCGACGCTCGACAAGCTCGCCCAAATCGTCAACAAGGCCGCCCCGAACTACAAGCCGTTCGGTGCCGTGCTCTCCGAGGCGCTGCGCGACCGCCTGCGCTCGCTGTTCGGTGCCGCCGGCGTCAAGCAGCAGTACATCCGCGACCGTGTGGCCAACGTGTGGCAGCTCGGCGAAGGCTGGGTGGCCAGCGTGCTCGCCGCACTGCTGCTCGACACTCGCGAGGGTGCCAGCTCCCGTGGCGGTGACCTGGCCAAGCTGCCCACCGCCGCCGTGCAGAACAAGCCGGAAGCCGACAAGCTGATCGATGCGGCCGTTGAGGTCGTCGCCCAGCTCAAGGGTGTTGCCGTGGCCCTGCCGTCCGCCGGTGGTGCCGCTGGTGGCGCTGTGGTCGATTCCGCCGCGCTCGACGCCTTCGCCGAGAAGGTCACCGGTTCCAACGGCGTGCTCGCCGCCACCGCCCGCTTCGTGCTGAACGAGCTCGGCGTGGCCGCTCCGGCTCCGGAAGAATCCGAGGACGAGAACGCCGCCGTCGTGGCCGCGGTTGAAGCCGAACTTGGCTCCGACTGGCCCAAGCAGGTCGCTCCGCGCTTCGACGCCAACAAGGCCATCCTCTTCGATGATCGGTGGGCCTCCGCCCGTGAAGACCTCGCCCGCGCCTACTACGACAACGATCCCGCCGCCCTGAACGGCAGCTTCATCGGCCTTGGCAAGACCATCGCCGCCGAAGCCCAGTGGTTCGCCAACGAGTCGGAGAGCGAAGAACTCAAGGCCGCCTTCCAGAAGGCCGGCTCCGAGGCCCTCGAACAGGTTGCGTCCAACAAGAACGCCTCCCGTTACGCGAATGATATCGCCATCGTCACCGGCGTGAGCCCGAACTCGATTGCCGCTCAGGTGGTCGAAGGCCTGCTCGCAGGCGGTGCCACTGTGGTGGCCACCTCGCACAGCTTCAAGCCGTCCATTAAGGCTTGGGCTAAGCAGGCCTACCGCGAGCACGCTACCGGCAACGCCAAGCTGTGGCTGGTTCCGGCCAACCTCTCCAGCTACCGCGACGTCGACGCACTGGTCGACTGGGTGGGCCACGAGCAGAAGAAGACCTCCGGTGCTACCACCACGATTCTGAAGCCCGCGTGGGAGCCGACCCTGTTCTTCCCGTTCGCCGCTCCGCCGGTCCATGGCACGCTCGCCGACTCCGGCGACCTGTTCGAATCGCAGGCCCGACTGATGCTGTGGGGCGTGGAACGCGCCATCGCCGGCTTCAGCCACATCGGTGCCGACACCAACGTGCAGCACAAGCTCCACGTGGTGCTGCCCGGTTCCCCGAACCGCGGCGTATTCGGCGGCGACGGTGCCTACGGCGAAGTCAAGAGCGCCTTTGACGCCATCGTCAACCGTGCCCGCGCTGAAAAGGTGTGGTCGAGCCGCGTCACCTTCGCTCACCCGAAGATCGGCTGGGTGCGTGGCACCGGCCTGATGGTCGGTAACGACCCGCTGGTCGCCGTCGTTGAGCGTCACGGCATCCGCACCTACTCCACCGCACAGATTGCGGCCAAGCTGCTCGACCTGTGCACTGCCGAATCGCGCGAGCAGGCCCTCAAGGCCCCGCTCGATGTGGACCTGACCGGTGGCCTCGGCTCCGAGCCCATCGACATCAAGGCCCTGCGTGCGGAGGCCATGGCCGACGCCGAGAAGGAAGCTGCTGCGGCCTCGTCTCAGGAAACGGATGGCTCCGTCGCCGGACGGTCCACTGGACTGTCCGACTCCTCGCGTGGGCAGCAAATCAAGGCGCTGCCCACACCGATCGTCACCAAGCAGGCTCCGGTCGACTTGAACGATTGGACCAACGTCACTGCCAAGCCGGAAGACGAAATCGTCATCGTTTCCGTCGGTGAGCTGGGCCCGTGGGGCTCCGGTCGTACGCGCGCCCAGGCCGAGCTCGGCATCCACTCGGACGGCACCGTCGACCTCAGCGCCGGCGCAGTGCTCGAACTCGCGTGGAACATGGGCCTGCTGACTTGGGCCGACAGCCCGAAGCCCGGCTGGTACGACACCGACGGCAACCTCGTGCCCGAAGAGGACATCGCCGAGCGCTACCACGACGAGGTCGTGGCCCGCTCCGGCATCCGCCCGTTCGAGGAAGGCATGGGCAACGACTACAAGGACGGTGCTGACGAAGAGGAAGCCGAGGTCTTCCTCGACCACGACGTCACCTTCTCTGTGCCCACCCGCGAAGTCGCCGCCGAATACGTCAAGTTGGACGAGGCTCACACCACCATCGCCCCGGATGAGGAATCCGGCGAATGGAACGTGACCCGCCACGCCGGCTCGATGATCCGCGTGCCGCGCCGCGCCACCATGACCCGCACAGTCGGCGGCCAGGTCCCGAAGGGCTTCGACCCGACCCGATGGGGCATTCCCGCCTCGATGGTCGGCGACGTCGACAAGATCGCCCTGTGGAACATCGTCACCACTGTGGACGCCTACCTGGGCGCCGGCTTCACCCCGGCCGAAATCCTCGAGTCCATCCACCCCTCGCTGGTGGCTTCGACCCAGGGCACCGGCTTCGGTGGCATGATGTCGATGCGCAAGCTGTACCTCGACCGCTTCCTCAACCACGAGATCCCGACCGACATCCTGCAGGAAGCCCTGCCGAACGTGGTCGCGGCTCACGTGATGCAGTCCTACATCGGCGGCTACGGCAACATGATTCAGCCGGTCTCCGCCTGCGCCACCGCAGCCGTCTCCCTTGAAGAGGGCGTCGACAAGATCGCCCTCGGCAAGGCCGACTTCGTGGTCACCGGTGCGATCGACGACATCGGCGTGGAATCCGTGATCGGTTTCGGCAACATGAACGCCACCGCCAACTCGGAGGAAATGTATGGCAAGGGTATCGACGCGCGCTTCTTCAGCCGCGCGAACGATCGTCGCCGTGGCGGCTTCCTGGAATCCCAGGGCGGCGGCACGATCCTCGTGACCCGCGGTGACATCGCCGAAAAGCTCGGCCTGCCGGTTGCGGCCGTGGTCGGCTTCATCCACTCCTACGCGGATGGTGCTCACACCTCGATCCCGGCTCCGGGCCTCGGTGCCCTGGCTGCCGGCCTCGGTGGCAAGGACTCCAAGCTCGTGCACGACCTGGCTAAGCTCGGCGTCTCAGCCGACGACATCGCCGTGGTCTCCAAGCACGACACGTCCACCAACGCCAACGACCCGAACGAATCCGAGCTGCACAACACGCTGGCCCACGCCATCGGCCGCACCGACGGCAACCCGCTGTTCGTGATCTCGCAGAAGACGCTTACCGGCCACGCCAAGGGTGGTGCCTGCATCTTCCAGGTCAACGGTCTGACGCAGCTGTTCAAGTCCGGCGTGATTCCGGCGAACGCGGCGCTCGACTGCGTGGATCCGAAGCTCCAGCGCGACGACCACATGGTCTGGGTTAGGAAGCCCCTGCGCATCGGCGGTGGTGAGGACGAGTTCGGTCGCGAGACCGCTGGTCGCCCGGTCAAGGCCGGTCTGGCCACCTCGCTCGGCTTCGGACATGTTTCCGGCTTCGTGGCTCTGGTCCATCCGGGTGCCTTCGAGGCGGCCGTGGCCAAGGCCGATGGTGAGGCCGCACTGGAAGCTTGGCGTGAGCGTGCCAACGCCCGCCTGGCTGCCGGCCAGCGTCACCTTGAGGAAGGCATGATGGGTCGCGCCGCGCTCTACGAGCCGATCGACAACCGTCGCTTCCGCGAGGATCACCGTGGCTACGACCACCACGAGGTCGAAAAGGCGATGCTCCTCAACCCGGACGCCCGCCTCGGTGCCGACGGCTACTACGAGGCCTGATATTCTCTGGCTCCCCCCGGTCGGTGAATGCCGGCTGAGGGGAGTGTCTCGCGATTAGGGTCGGGAAGAACGTCATTTACGGTGTTCTTCCCGACCCTATTGTTTTTTGGCGCTATTGCTGTTTTCGTGGGTGGCGGTTCGTCTGTTTATCGATGTGGGGGTTATTGAAAAAGGAACAACACACCCCAAAAA
>ENA-UOIV01001383-UOIV01001383.1-human-gut-metagenome-genome-assembly--contig:-C59-NODE-1383-length-20582-cov-6.087787_pt1 | contig 20582 bp, 17 predicted proteins | sample MGYA00242333_ERZ723880 | MGnify/ENA metagenome assembly ERZ723880 | reverse complement strand
CCTCCGAAGCGGCCGGAGAGGCTCTGTTAACGCATCAATTTATATTGGAAGGAAGGACACCGCCGACTGAAACACCGGCCCGAAAACCAGGGCAGGGAGGAGGTTGGCCACTTTAAACTTGGTGCCGAAGCACAGGTTGACACCCACGCAGAAGATGAGCATGTTTCCCAGGAAAGACAGGTTGGCGATGACCCCATCGCTGAATACCGGGGCCACCAGCCCGGCGCAGAGGGTGACCGCCCCCTGGAGCACTCCCACCGGCAGGGCGGAGAAGATAGCCCCTTTACCGTAGATGGAGGCAAAGATCATCACGATCATAAAGTCCAGGATGGATTTGGTGTACAGGGTGGCCGCGTCGCCGGTGAGGCCGTCCTGGATGGAGCCCACAATGGCCATAGCTCCGATACACACAGTGAGGGAGGCGGTGACGAAGCCCTGGATGAACTGGCTGTCGCCGCCCCGGTCGGCCTTGGCCTTCAGCCAAGCTCCCAGCTGCTCCATGCGCCGGTCCAGGTCAATGAACTCGCCCGCCAGCGCCCCCAGGGCCAGTGCCAGGATCATGGCCAGGGTTTTGCCCGTGCCGGCGGAGGAGAGAACGCCGTTTTCCGCGGTCAGCATCCCCGCCAGCGCCCCCGAGGCCCCAATGAACAGGGTGGCCAGCCCCAGAGCCTTCAAAATACCCTCCTGGTAGTGCTCTTTCAGGCCGCCCTTGGCCAGCAGGCCCAGTGAGCCGCCCACTATAATGGCCAGGACATTGGCGATGGTTCCCGTGCCGATCATGGAGAATTCCCCCTGTCAATTCCATTATGTCCTTTGAAATTATAGCAGGTTTTCCCGGGAAGGGAAAGGGAGCACGCAAAAATTGGCCGGACAAGCGGCGGGAGACAGCTGGTTGGGATGGGGCCGGGCTGAAAGCACAGGCCCGTCGCGACAGAGGCGGATCTCAGTATGAGGCCGCTGCGGGCAGTGTGTCAGACCAGCGCAACAGACGGCGCCAACAGACACAGGCCGAACCGCTGGAGCAGTTTTGCCTCCAGAGCGCACCTGTGGTTTTCCGTTGACAGGACCTTTGGGCCCGTGGTAAGATAAGAAAAACAATCCAACCATGCTGAAGAGAAGGGAGGCACAAATCGTCCGCCGCTGGAGGGGAGCCTTGAAAACCAGAAAAGCCGCCGGGGAGGGCGGCTATGAATTTTGGGATGCAGGTCAACAAAATAAAAATTTTGTTGACCCGAGAGGAGGCAAAATGGCCCCTCTCCCGAGTTTTCCAGGATTTCAGGCCTTTGGAGCCTGCGGCGCTCCAGGTCCGGCTCCTTGTCTTTTACTGCACGATTTGATTACTTGTGACTGATTATCGCACTGATGCACCGCCCATCCTGCGGGACTTCCTGGTCTACCACGAGACCATCCAGGGCCACTCCCGCCGGACCGTGGACGAATATTTTCTGGATCTGCGGAACTTTTTCCGCTTCCTCAAGCTGGACAAAGGCCGCGTCGCCCGCAACACGCCGCTGGACCAGATCTCCATTGACGACGTGGATCTGGAGCTTGTCAGCTCCGTCACCCTCAGCGACGTGTACTCCTATATGAACTACCTGTCCCGGGACCGGATCGTCCATCCCAACAGCCCGGACGCCCACAGCGGGCTCTCCGCGCCCGCCCGGGCCCGTAAGGTGGCCGCTATCCGCTCCTTTTATAAGTACCTCACCAACAAGGCCAAGCTGATCTCCGAAAACCCCATGCAGGACCTGGACTCGCCCCATCTGAAGAAGTCGCTGCCCCGATACCTGGATCTGGAAGAAAGTGTAAGCCTTCTGGACCACGTGGACGGGGCCAATCAGGCCCGGGATTACTGTATCCTAACTCTGTTTTTAAACTGCGGCCTGCGGATCTCTGAGCTGGTGGGGCTGAACGTCACCGACGTGCGTGGCAATCAGCTGCGGGTGCTGGGCAAGGGCAACAAGGAGCGGATGCTCTTTCTCAACGAGGCCTGCCAGAGCGCGCTGGAGGACTGGCTCACCGAGCGGAGCATGCTCACCCTGGAACGCCCTCTTTGTGACCTTGCAGAACCGGCGGCGCATCTCTCGGGCGGCGGTTCACAAGCTGGTGAAGAAGCACCTGGCCGCCGCCGGCCTGGACAGCACCCAGTACTCCGCCCACAAGCTGCGCCACACAGCCGCTACCCTGATGCTCCAGAACGGCGTGGATGTGCGCACCCTCCAGGAGGTGCTGGGCCACGACCATCTGAACACCACCCAGATCTACACCCACGTGGACAACGACGATTTACGCACGGCCGCCCGGGCCAATCCCCTGGGGAAGGTAAAAAAACGGGGAAAAATAGAAGAAAACGGGGAGAAAGAGGGAGAAAATACCTAGCCTCTCCGCTTCCCACCTGCCATCAAAAAATGAAAAAGGGCCAGAGGATTGTTCCTCTGGCCCTTGCTTAATTTCGGAATTTATATGCGGATCAGCTCATAGCTGCGGCTGCCCAGTCCGATCTTCTCGGCGTGCTCCAGACAGCTCTTCCAGTCGGTCTCCGGGGTGGTGTTCTTGAAGTGGTCATGGTGGTCGCAGAAGCCCTCGGCGTGCATGTTATCGTCCAGCAGGCTGCCGGGGATGGGCTCCTGTTTCAGGCAGGCGTCGGCGCAGGCCTGATCCAGGGCCACCGGGTCAAAGGAGGCGAACATGCCCACATCGGGCAGGATGGCCATGTCGTTCTCCCCGTGGCAGTCACAGTAGGGAGAGACGTCAATGACCAGGCTGATGTGGAACTGGGGCCGCCCGTCCACCACCGCCTTGGCGTACTCGGCCATCTTCCGGTTCAGATCCGGGATTGCCGAGTCGTTCTTTGCCGAAATGGCGTCGAAGTTGCAGGAGGCAATGCACCGGCCGCAGCCCACGCACTTGCTGTGGTCGATGGAGGCCTTCCGGTCCTCCCCATAGGAGATGGCGTCCTGGGCGCACTGCTTGGCACACTGGCGGCAGCCCACGCAGCGCTTGGCGGAGACGTTGGGCTTTCCTGCCGCGTGCTGTTCCATCTTGCCCCGGCGGCTTCCGCAGCCCATGCCGATGTTCTTGATGGTCCCGCCAAATCCGGTCATCTCGTGGCCCTTGAAGTGGCTCAGGCTGATGAAGATGTCCGCGTCCATGATGGCCCGGCCGATCTTGGCGGTCTTCACGTACTCCCCGCCCTGAACCGGGACCTCGATGTCGTCGCTCCCCTTCAGGCCGTCAGCGATGATCACCTGACAGCCGGTGGAGTAGGGGGTGAAGCCGTTCTCATAGGCGCTCTCAATGTGCTCCAGGGCGTTTTTCCGCCGCCCGGGGTACAGGGTGTTGCAGTCGGTCAGGAAGGGAAGGCCGCCTAGGGACTTGATCACGTCGGCCACCCGCTTGGCGTAGTTGGGCCGCAGGTAGGTCAGGTTGCCCGGCTCCCCGAAGTGGATCTTAATGGCGGTCATCTTGTGGTCAAAGTCGATGTCGCCGATTCCGGCGGCGCGGATCAGCTTCTCCAGCTTGTCCAGCTGGCTGACGCCGATCTGGGTGCGCAGGTCGGTGAAATAAACTTTGGATGTTGGCATCTTGGTTCTCTCCTCACGTTTTTTGAATTGGCAAAAATACTTTTCTATTGGTCAGAAGCGGGAAAAGACAACGCCCCGCTTGGTCTCGATCACCCCAGGCACAATGGCGCAGAAGGAGCCCGCCACGATCAAAATGATCCCCAGCAGCATGTTCAGAGGGATCTCCTCCCCGTGGAGGGCCCAGGCCAGCACCGGGGACAGGGCTGGCTTGAAGAAATAGACCAGAGAGACAATGCTGGCCGGCTGGTACTCCATGGCCATGAAGTAGGCGCAGAAGCCCACGCCCGCCACACCAGCGGACACATACAGCACCACGGGCAGGTTTTCCAGGGTATATCCGGCAAACAGCGGAATGTTGGCAAAGGCGGGCAGTCCCGCCGCGGTGATGGCCTGGGCCGCCGCCGGGATGTGGGTGAGGCCGATGAACACCAGGATGATCAGACTGCCGAACAGAAATCCGAAGCAGGTGACCACCGAGCCGCCGAACTGGGCCACTTTTTTCTTTCCCATGACCCCGTAGATGGCAAACAGGATGGTGGCCGCCAGGGCCAGCACCACGCCGAAGGGGTCCAGACGGGTCTCAAAGGGGTTGATGATGGCCACGGTCCCCAGCACCTCCAGCACCAGAGCGGCGATGTGGCGGCCCCGGATGGCCTCGCCCAGGAACAGAAATGCCAGGAAGGTGACGAACACCGGGTTGCAGCTGAACAGCACGGCCACCACCCCGGAGTCGATGTAGTTCACCGACAGCTGGTAGATGGGCATACAGATGGCAATGCCCACCAGACCCAGCAGGGCAAAGTATCCCACGCTCCTCCGGTCCAGAGACATCCCCCGCTTCTTCAGCGTCCGCCAGGCCAGCGGAGCCAGGAACAGAAATCCGATAAAAAAGCGCGTGAAGGTGAGCTGGACCGAGTTCACTTCTCCCGCAATGTACTTAAGCGCCACCTCCATCGTGCTGAACATGATAGTTGCGACGACGATGTACAGATACCCCTGCTTCATGGCATTTCCCCCTATGGCTCGATCTTTCTCCATGGAAAAGGCGGGCCGCAAAGCAGCCCGCCCCACGGCGTTCCCTATTATAGCATAAAATCCGCTTCGTGAATAGAATCCATCCGGTTTATTCCATGAGTTTTTGGAACTCCTCCTCGGTCAGGACGGGAATTCCCAGCTCCTGGGCCTTTCTAAGCTTGGAGCCCGCTGCCTCCCCGGCCACCACGTAGGTGGTCTTTTTGGACACGGAGGAGGCGGACTTGCCCCCCCGCTCCTCGATGAGGGCGGAGGCCTGATCCCGGGTGAAGTGCTCAAGGGAGCCGGTGAGCACAAAGGTCATGCCCGCAAAGCGCTGGTCGCTCCCCTGCTCAGCCGCCGTCATGTTCACCCCGGCCTCCTTCAGGCGGGCAATGAGGTGCTGGCTCTGGGGGCTGGCAAACCAGTCTAGAATGCTCTGGGCAGTGATGGCCCCGATGTCGTCCACGGCGGTGAGCTCCTCCAGCGTGGCGCTCTGGATGGCGTCCAGGGTGCGGAACCGGGCGGCCAGAATCTTCCCCGCTTTCTGCCCCACCTGCCGGATGCCGAAGGCGTACAGCAGCCGGGACAGGTCCTGCCCCTTGGAGCGCTCGATGGCGGCGATCAGGTTCTGGGCGGACTTCTTGCCCATCCGCTCCAGAGGCTCCACGTCCTCCGCCTTCAGGAAGTACAGATCTCCGGGGGTCTTGACCAGCCCGGCGTTCACCAGGTTCTCCACCACGGCGATGCCCAGGCCCTCAATGTCCATGGCGTCCCGGGAGGCGAAGTGGGCCAGGTTCCGCAGCAGCTGGGCGGGGCACTCGGCCCCGGTGCAGCGGATGTGGGCACCGTCCTCGTCCCGCTCCACAGGGGCCCCGCACACAGGGCACACCGTGGGGAACACATAGGGGACGGTCCCCTCGGGCCGCTTCTCCCCTACCACGGACAGAATCTCCGGGATGATCTCCCCCGCCTTGCGCACCAGCACCGTATCCCCGATGCGCACGTCCTTCTCCGTAATAAAATCCTGGTTGTGGAGGGTGGCGTTGGTGACGGTGGTCCCCGCCAGCCGCACCGGCTCCAGCACCGCCTTGGGGGTGAGCACCCCGGTGCGGCCCACCTGAATGACGATGTCCACCACCTTGGAGGGTTTTATTTCCGGGGGGTACTTGTAGGCCGCCGCCCACCGGGGGAACTTGGCGGTGCTGCCCAGGGTCTCCCGCTGGCTCAGATCGTTGACCTTAATGACCGCCCCGTCGATGTCAAAGGGGAACTCCTCCCGGTTTTCTCCGATGGCGGCCACCCGGTCCACCGCCTCCTCAATGGTGGCAGCACTGTAATGGGGAATCACTTTAAAGTTCTTGGATTTCAAATAGTCCAACGTCTCCAGGTGGGTGTGGAACGTCTCCCCCTCCGCCCACTGGACATTAAAGACCGCAATGTCCAGCTTCCGGGAGGCGGCCACCTTGGGGTCCAGCTGCCGCAGGGAGCCGGCGGCGGCGTTCCGGGGGTTGGCAAAGAGGGCCTCTCCCCTTCTCTCCCGCTCCTCGTTGAGGGCGTGGAACACCTTTTTGGGCATATAGACCTCCCCCCGGACAATGAGCTGGCTGGGGGCGTCCGGGATGCGCAGGGGGATGGACTTCACCGTCCGCAGGTTTTCGGTCACGTCCTCCCCCACCTGGCCGTCCCCCCGGGTGGCCCCCCGGACAAACAGGCCGTTCTCATACTCCAGGGCCACGGACAGGCCGTCCACCTTGGGCTCCACGTCGTATACCGCGTTTGGGACCACGCCCTTCACCCGCTGGTCGAACTGGCGCAGCTCGTCGTAGTCAAATACGTCCTGGAGGGACTCCAGGGGCACCTTGTGGACCACCTGCTGGAAGGATTCCAGCGGCTTTCCACCGACTCGTTGGGTAGGAGAATCTGGAGTAATAAACTCCGGGTGGGCCCCCTCCAGCTCCTCCAGCCGGCGGAGCTTGTGGTCGTAGTCGTAGTCCGACATGCTGGGGTTATCCTGTACATAGTACTCGTAGTTGGCCTGCTCCAGCTCCCGGCGAAGGGCCTGGATCTCCTCTTGAATGTCCATCAATGTTCCTCCTGGATCTTTTGTAGGGGCGCACAGTGTGCGCCCGCAGGTCGAGCGGGAGGGGCAAGCCCCCATCCCCTACCGGGTTCGAAAGGCAATAGAAAACAGCGACGGGGGCCGTTCTGCCTGTCTCAATTATAATCCCCCGTTTTGTAAAAAGATCTGGGGCACCTGCCCCACAATGACGGTCTCGGCAATGGGGATCTGGGTCTCGCACACCGTCTCCACCGCTCCGCCGGGGAGCATGAGGGTCAGAGGGACCGCAAGCTCCAGGTCAATCTTGTGCAGGGTCTGGTTCACCCCGGCGGAGGAGAACTGGCTTTGAAACTCCCCCTCCACCGTGCCCACCGTCATGGCGTGGACCTTCATGGTGGGCCCCAGCCCCCAAAGCAGGTCCAGATCCACCAGACTGCCCAGGGGAATCTGGATCTGGGACACGTCCACCCCGTCCAGGGCCTTCAGCACCACCCCGATCAGCTCCGCCCGGAGCTGATTCATAGCCGCCGTGTTGGTGGTCAGGGCGGTGATGGTCCCCGCGGAGTCCCGCTGGATGGTCACCAGATCTGAGTAGGTGATTTCCTCCTCCCCCAGCTGTTCCCAGATGGCGTGCTCGATCACCCCGGCGATGGCGTTTTGTGCCTGGGCCTGGGCCGCCGTCACCACCATGGGCCGCAGCCGGGCCTCCAGAAAGCCGATGACCGCGGCGGCCAGCAGAATACCCACCAGCAGGGTCACCTGCCAGGGGTTGGGCCGCCTCCAGCGCACCCGCACGGGAGCCGCCCCGGAGCACCCGCCTCTCCTTGCGCGGGGGCGCAGCGGGCGCCGGGACCGGAAATACCGCCGCAGCCGCCAAAGCAGGTCCATACGCCTCCCCTCCCATCAAGAGAGGATATGCGCCCGGCGGCTTGGCCTATCTCAATTTTTAGTGGTTCAGCAGTTCCTCCACCGCCAGCAGGACCCCCAGCTTGCCCGACTCGAAGGTGAGGCCGCCCTGGAGGTACACGGTGTAGGGCTCCCGCATGGGGGCGTCGGCGGACAGCTCGATGGACGCCCCCTGGATGAAGGCGCCCGCCGCCATAATGACCTGGCAGTCGTAGCCGGGCATGTCCCAGGGCTCCGGGGTGACGTAGGAGTCCACCGGGGCCCCGAACTGGATGCCCTTGCAGAACTTTTTCAGGGCCTCGGGCTCCTTCATGTGGATCATCTGGATGATGTCGTGGCGCACCGCCGAGGACACCGGCTCGGTCTCATAGCCCAGGAGCTCCATCACCCGGGCGGCGAACACGGCGGTCTTGACCGCCTGGGCCACCGTGTGGGGGGCCAGAAACAGGCCCTGGTACAGCAGGCGGTTGTTCCCCAGGGTGGAGCCGCACTCCGCCCCGATGCCGGGCACCGTCAGGCGCATGGCCGCCCCCTCCACCAGGTCCCGCCGCCCGGCGATGTAGCCGCCGGTGGGGGCCAGGCCGCCGCCGGGATTTTTGATGAGGGACCCTACTACCAAGTCAGCCCCCACGTGGGTGGGCTCCATCGTCTCCACAAACTCCCCGTAGCAGTTGTCCACGATGACCGCCGCATTGGGGTTGGCCTCCTTGATCACGCGGCACATCTCCCCGATCTCCGCCACCGACAGGGACGCGCGGGTGGAGTAGCCCTTGGAGCGCTGGATGAGCACCGCCTTCACCCGGGGGTCGGCGGCCGCCTTGGCCATCCCCTCCAAGTCTGGCTTATTGTCAAGGAGTTCTACTTGCTGATATTCGATGCCGTAGTCTTTCAGGGAACCGTGGCCCTTGTCCACCGCGCCGATGACCCCCAGCAGGGTGTCGTAGGGGGCCCCCACGGCGGACACCAGCACGTCCCCCGCCTTCAGACAGCCGTACAGGGCGGCGGCGATGGCGTGGGTGCCGTTGACGAACTGGATGCGCACCAGGGCCGCCTCGGTGCCGAAGATTTGGGCGTAGATCTCGTCCAGCTTGTCCCGGCCCAGGTCGTCGTAGCCGTAGCCGGTGGTGCCGGCGAAGTAGGCATCGGCCACTCGGTGGGTCTGGAAGGCGTCCAGCACCCGGGCGGCGTTTTCCTCGGCGATGGCGTCGATACGGGCAAACTGGTCCTTTAATTCCTGCTGGGCTTGACGGCCCAGTTCTTTTACTTTTTCGCTGATCTGTAAACTCATAATTTGGTTACTTCCTCTTATTTTTTCTGTTTTTCCGGGGGAGTTTCGCCGCCCCGGCGGCGAGTTTCTTTTTGGGCGGCCAAAAAGAAACCAAAAAGCCGCCAAGGGGTGAGCTCAGGATGGGCACTTTGTGCCCATATTTGCCCTCCCTATCCCCTCTGGCCTTCGGCCATCTCCCCTTGACAAGGGGAGTCGGCCCCCTGGACCCCCATTTTACGGGGGCCCCAATTAAGATACCTTGGCAGTCAACGCAAAGGCGCGGGTGGCTCAGCTGATTGCTTTTCCCTCGTCTTTCGCTACCACTCACTGGGCAGGAGACGAAGGCATGGCACTCCCCTGGCTGAAAGCGCCTTTGGGGCGGCGGGGCTCAAGTTGTGCGGTGGGGGGACAGCGGGCGGGTAGGGGCACCCGCCCCTACAAGGAAACCGCAAGCGGGGCGTTTCCGAGCGGCTACATGGTGCCGCCCCTACAAGAGGTCCGAAATCTGCCCCCTCATCCGTCTGGCCTGGCGGCCAGCCACCTTCCCCCCTGGGGGAAGGTCTAGGAGGCGCAGGATTCGGACCGCCGCCGTTAGCTCGGCAAACCCAGGCGCACAAATGGAACCGCACCAGCGGAAATTTTTGCAAGGCCAGGGCCCAGTGGCCCGGGAGGAATCGCGGAGGCCATTCCCTTTTTTCGCGCCGGAAATTCTGCTGAACTTTTCAGGAGTGCGTCCCCCGTAATGGGGTCCGGGGAAAGCGGCCTATGGGCCTAGGCGGAGCGAAGCGGAGCCGTAGTCCATCGGACGCGTCCCCGGTGGCGTTTTGGTTACTTTGCCGCCGCGGGCAAAGTAACTCACCGCCCGCAGGCGGCGAAATCCCCCTGCAAAAAACTCCGTTTAAGGCAAATCTTTCTGCACAAAAGAAGAGACCAGCTCCACGCACGCCTGCACGTCGGAGAGGTCCACCATCTCCACCGGCGTATGGATGTACCGGCAGGGCACAGACACACCGCCCGTTTTGACCCCGGTGCGGCTCACATGGATGGCCCCCGCGTCGGTGCCCCCGGCGCGTAAAATGTCCCGTTGTAAGGTGATGCCTCGCTCCTGAGCTGTCAAGTCTAAATCCTTCACAATATCAGGGGTGCAGATGACGGAGTGGTCCATCAGCTTGATGGCCGCTCCCTTCCCCAGTTGGACGGTGCCGCACCGCTCTGTGCCCGGGGTGTCGTCCACGTCGGTGACGTCCACCGCCAGGGCGTAGTCGGGCTCGATGGCATAGGCGGCGGTTTTGGAGCCCCGCAGCCCCACCTCCTCCTGGGTGGAGAAGACGAAGTAGAGATCGTTGGGACAGTCCTCCGGCAGCTTCTCCAGCACCTGGAGGAGGATGGCGCAGGAGACCCGATTATCCAGGTAAGGGGAAATCACTTTCCCACCACTGACAAACGTGGGGGTGTCGTAGACAGCAGTATCACCGATCTGGACCATCTCCCGGGCCTGGGCCTCGTCTCTGGCCCCAATGTCCAGGTAGCACTCGTCCAGCTTCAGCTTGGAGAAGGAGGCCTTCTCCTCCTTCACCACCACGCCCCGTACGCCATTCTGGAAGCGGACGGGGGTGTACAAAATCTCCTGGGGGGCGACGCCTCCCAGCTTGCCCACCCGGAGGAAGCCCTCCTTTTCAATGTGGGTGACGATGAAGCCGACGGAGTCCATGTGGGCGCACAGCATCACCTTGGGCCCGGGGCCCGGCTTGTGGATGGTGAGATTGCCCATGGTATCGGTAAATGCCTTCCCGCCATAGGGGGCGGCCAGTTTTCGGATGGCCTCCCGAATGCCCCCCTCGTTGCCGGAGGGGCCGTGGGCGGAGACCAAAGTTTGAATCAATTCAAAAAGTTCCATGAAGAAACTGCTCCTTTGTGAGGTTCAGAAAATGTGCCGAAAATGTCAGGACATGGTGCGGCGCGTCCAGGAGGCCGCGCCCTACGCGATCCGCCGCGTCTGCGTAAGGGCGGATATCATCCGCCCGCGTTCCATTCGTCACAGGAATTGGGCTGTGTGCTCCAAAAAGGCCCGGGTCAGGGTGAGCATCTGCCCAAAATCCCCGATACTCCCCACGCTGGCGGGGGCGTGGAGATAGCGCACAGCGGCGGAGAGGGCCGCCACCCGCACCCCGGCCTTGGAGCGCTGAATAGTCCGGGCGTCGTTGCCCCCGGCGATATACTCCTTGGTCTGCCAGGGGGTGTTCCGCTCCTCCGCCAGGCGGCGCAGGGTTTCAAACAGCTCCCGGTCGTAGATGGTCCCCCCGTCCATGTAGGAGATCACCGGCCCCTTCCCAGGGGCGCACACCCGCCGGGCCCCCTCGATCTCGGGAAGGTCGGCGGCGGTGGTGGTCTCCAGCACCAGGGCGATCTCCGGCGTGACCGAGAAGGCAGCTCCAAAGGCCCCCCGGGTGCCCACCTCCTCCTGGGCGGTGAAGGCGAAGGTCACGTCCAGGGGCAGGTCCTCTTTCAGCAGCTCCAGCAGAATGGCGCAGCCCACCCGGTCGTCGATGGCCTTGGACTTGAGGAAGCCGTCCCCCAGCTCCTCCGGCTCCCCCACAAAGGCGCCGTAGGTGCCCAGGGGAACCTTGGACAGGGCCTCCTCCCTGCTGGCGGCTCCAATGTCCAGATAGAGGGAGTCGGTCTTGGGGACCTTCTTCCGCTCCTCCGCCGTGAGCATGTGGATGGCCTTCATCCCCACAATTCCAGGGACTCGGTCCGGGCCAAGCTCCACCGGCTTGCCCAGCACCACCCGGCGGTCCACGCCGCCCACAAAGTCAAATTTCAAAAAGCCGTCCTCGGTGGCCCGGGTGACGATGAGGCCCACCTCGTCCATGTGGGCGCACAGGAGCAGCTTACTCCCCGTGGCCCTCCTGCCCCGCTTGAACACGATCAGATTGCCCAGGGCGTCGGTGCGGATGGCGTCGGCATAGGGCTCCGCCTGAGTGCGGAGATAGTCCCGCACCGCATCCTCGTCCCCGGACACCCCGTTCAGGGCGCACAGGGTCTTTAATGTCTCAATCACAGGGCCTCCGCCTCCTCTCCCAGCCCCCGTACAAAGGCGGCCAGCAGCTTTGCGGTGTTGGTCAGGTCGTCCGTGTGTACAGTCTCAATAGGGGTGTGCATGTACCGCAGGGGGACGGACAGCACCGCCGTGGCGATCCCCTCCCGGATGATCTGCATGGGCCAGCCGTTGGTGCCCGAGGAGCCGGCCATCACCTCGTACTGAACGGGCAGCTCCAGCGCCTGGGCTTTCTGCTCCATGCGCTTGGCCATCCACTTGGTGCAGTTGGGGCCCAGGCCGATCACCGGCCCCTTCCCCAGGGGGAAGGTTTTCTCTTTGGACGCGTCCGGGGAATCCCCGTGGGTCACGTCCACCGCCACGCAGAAATCCGGAGCCAGGCCGTAGGCGGCGGTGATGGCTCCGGTGCTGTGGGTCTCCTCCTGAGTGCTGCCCAGGATATACAGGTCCACGTCCAGCGCTGTGTCCTTCAACTGCTCCGCCGCATCCAGCAGGACGGCGAAGCATGCCCGGTCGTCCAGGGCCTTGCCGCATAGGAGCTTGTCCCCCAGGGTCCGGCAGCCGGTACGGTAGACAGCGGGGGTGCCCACGGGGATGCGGCGCTGGGCCTCCTCCTGGGAGAGGCCGGTGTCAAGATACAGGTCCTGGATGGGCAGGGCGCGGTCCATGTCCTCCCGGCTCTGGATGTGGGGAGGCAGACAGGCCACCACCCCGTAGGTGGGGGGATCGGAGAGAATGGTCAGCTCCCGGTCGGGGAGCATCCGGGGGTCCACTCCGCCCAGAGGGGCGAAGCGGAGAAAACCGTCCTGGTGGCCGGTTATAATGAAGCCGATCTCGTCCAGGTGGGCGTCCAGGAGCAGTTTCCTGGCCCCCTCTTTTCCGCAGCGGTGGACCCCCACCACGCTGCCCATCTTGTCGATCCGCGCCTCGTCCACCAGGGGGCGGAGCAGCTCCAGGGCCGCCTGGGCGGCGGGAGTTTCAAAGCCGCTGGGGGCGGGGATGGAGCATAATTGTTTTAATGTTTCCGGGTAGTTCAAGGAATTGGTTCCTCCTTGTTTGCGTCTGTTTTTTATCGCGGGAGAGTTTCGCCGCCTGCGGGCGGCGAGTTTCTTTTTGGACGGCCAAAAAGAAACCAAAAAGCCGCCAGGGGGCCGTTCAGATGGGCGCTTCGCGCCCATATTCACGGTCCCCTGGACCCCCGTTTTACGAGGGGCCCAATTAGGCCGCCTTGGCAGTCAACGCAAAGGCGCGGGTGGCTCAGTCGATTGGTTTTCATTCTATTACCGCTGCCGCTGAGGTCTCGGTAACCTTCGGGTCATGCTTCTCCTGGTGGATAGCGCGCCTTTTGGCGTGGTGGGGCTCAAGTGCGGCTCAGAGGGACGGCGTATCCGGAGACGATTTCCGATCCCCGCAGGGGCGGCCCAGTGTGCCGCCCACGGTTCCCAGGCTGCGGAAGCCTCCGTGTCGTGCGGCTGATAGCCGTCCTTTCCCCCTCCACCGGAAACCAGTAACGGCGCATGGCACGCGCCCGCCAGGATTCGCACCGAAAACAATGGCTCGGCAAACCCAGGCGCAGAAGTTGAATGGCAGCGGCAACGATTTTTTGCCAATCTAGGGCCCCAGTGAGCCCGGATTGAATTGCGGAACGTCACTCAGATTTTGCGCGCCGGAAGTATCTGGGAACTTCTCAGGAGGGTCCCCCGTGAATGGGGTCCAGGGGGGCGCGAATATGGGCACGTGAGCGCCCATCCTGAGCGGCCCCCTGGTGCCTCTTTGGCTTCTTTCTGGGCATCCAGAAAGAAGCTCGCCGCCCGCAGGCGGCGAAACCTCCTGCAAAACGGGAGCGCTGCCCGGGCGAAAGGAACCCACCCCGCAGGGCGGAACCCTGCAAAATCAAAGTTCTTTCACCAGCTGCTTAAACACCTGCCCCCGCTCCATAAAATTTTTGAACCGGTCGAAGGCGGCACAGGCCGGCGAGAGGACCACGATGTCCCCCGGCTGGGCGGCGGCCTTTGCCTCTTTTACCGCCCCGGCCAGATCCCCAGCCATAAAGATGTCGGGGGTGTGGGGCCCGTATCCGGGTGCCTCCTCCACCGCCTGGCGGATGGCGGGTGCGGTGTCCCCGGTGAGGACCAGGGTCTTCACCCGGTCCACGATCTCCAGGCCAAGCTGAGTAAAGGGAACTCCCTTGTCATATCCGCCGGCAATCAGAATGACCTTCTGGGGGAAGGACTCCAGGCAGGCGGTGGTGCGGGTGGGGCTGGTGCCGATGGAGTCGTTGTACCAGCGCACCCCGTCCAGCTCCCGGACGAACTCGATCCGGTGCTCCACCCCCTGGAAGCGCAGGGCCACCGCCCGGACGCACTTGTCGGGGACGATGCCGTCCACGGCGGCGATGGCGGCCATATAGTTTTCAATGTTGTGGTCGCCAGGGAGCTGGATGAGATCCAGGGGTAGCACCTCCCGGCTGCCCTGTTCGTTGGTGAGCCAGATGGCTTCGTCCCGGAGGTAAACCCCCTCGTCCAACTGCCACTTCCGGCTGAACCAGGTGACGGGGCACACCGCCTCCGACGCCATGCTCCGCGCCCCTGGGTTGTCAAAGTTTAAAATCAGCCGGTCCTCAGGGCTCTGGTGGAGGAAAATATTTTTCTTGGCCTGGACATACTCCTCCATGGTGTGGTGGTAGTCCAGGTGGTTGGGACTTATGTTGGTGACCACGGCGATATGGGGGCTCTGGTCCATGGTCATCAGCTGGAAGGAGGACAGCTCCAGCACGGCGTAGTCCTCCTCCACCATGTCGGCCACGTCGGCCAGCAGGGGCCTGCCGATGTTTCCCCCCACATATACGTTCTTCCCCGCCTCTTTTAAAAACTCGGCGATGATGGTGGTGGTAGTGGTCTTTCCGTCGCTCCCGGTGACGCCGATGAGCCGCCCGGGGCAGGTCTGGAAAAACACCTCCATCTCCGAACTGAGAGCGGCCCCCCGCTGGACGGCGTCCAGCAGCTCCGGGGTGTTAGGGCTCAGGCCTGGGGTGCGGAAGATCAGCTCCTCCGGGAGGTCCTTCAGGTAGTCCTCCCCCAAGATCAGCCGTGCCCCCAGGCTCTCCAGCTCCTGGGCCTGCTCGGCCAGCCGCTCCCGGGGCGAGCGGTCCCGGACAGTGACTTCCACCCCGGCCCGCAGAAGCATTTTAATGAGCGGGATGTTACTTACCCCCATGCCGATGACGGTGACCCGCCGGCCGCTGAGCTCGGACAGATACTCTTTGATGGTGGACATAACGCCCCCTCCTTCCATTCTGTTCCAGTGAATTCTTACCTGGTTAGTATATTACCATAGCGGCGGGAAAAATTCAATTCTTTCCACCCTCTGAAAGAAAGCCCCCCTCCCCTTTCAAAAAGAACAGTCAGTTGGGTTTCCCAGATAAAAAGGAAAGTTGATTGTAGCAAATCTTTTTCAGACTTGCTGCTTTCGCCGGCCGCCGATGGACGGCTGATACATCATTCGGTTTGAGCCGCTGATCCATCAACACCATGAAGTTTATATGCCATTCGTACTTTATTGCAGTATTCGTGGAAGATCCGATCGGCCTCGCCGTCCGTATCTATCCCGTCCATATGCGACTCCAAATATTCTCTTACGATTTTGGGAAGGGTAGGCAGCCAAGTTCTGCCCATTTCTGAAAGGATCAATTCCATCCGTTTTTTCCCCGAGGCCCCATATATACCGGATATAAATGGAAAATATGTGTCGGATATATCGTAGTAACTTATCGGTTCCCCAAACAGTTTCCCACGCGACTCGTAAAGCTGTATAAAATCATCCAGTGAACGCATGGCGTCCATCTCGGGCAGCAGTCCGTTTACGATACTGCTTTTTAATGCTTCAAATTTGGGGAGAAACTGGCGCTGGTAATCTTTTTCTTTCAGCGCATCGTCCTCTGAATACCAGTGTTTGAGATAACACCAGCGAAACCCTCTATAGGATTCCTCTTTTCCGCCGCCCTGCCCATCCGAGCCAAAGTTCCAGACGCGCCGCGCATCAAATACTGGGCGATAGCTTACCCAGGGGCGCAGCTTACTGACCTCGACCTTGAAATAAAATTCCTGTAGCAGGCCGCCGCGCTCTCTGATATATGCGGTCGGACCGCACAAGACAAATCCATGTTTGTACAGGATAGGTCGCAGTTCCTTGCGGATCAATTCCCGCTGCGCTTTCTTGAAATCAAATTTCCTGGCTTCCGTTTTGTTTTGTTCCATCCGCTCTGTCCTCTCCAAGTTCCAATTTCGATCTGCTGTTTCGTCTTCTGACCTAAGTATAGCAGACTTTTCCGCCTCAAACAATCAATGTCCTACCCACTGCATCGATTCTGATTTATGGCTTTTATTTGACAACCGACCGGTTTTCCGGTATGATAGAGGGCGCAAGCGGGCTGGACAGCCGCGCAGGCGGGGCGAAAGGCCCGTCTGTGAGGAAAGTCCGGGCTCCACAGGGCAAGGATAACGGGTAACACCCGCCGGGGGCGACCCTAGGAAAAGTGCAACAGAAATAGACTACCGCCCCGCCATGGGGCGGCAAAGGTGGAAAGGTGAGGTAAGAGCTCACCCGATGGCGTGTGAAAGCGCCCATCGCTGTAAACTCTATCCGGAGCAACGCCGTGGAGGGACACATAGGCCGGCCCGGCCGTCCCGGGGAGGCGGCTTGAGCGCGTTGGCAACAGCGCGTCGAGATAGATGGCTGTCTTAAAAGACAGAACCCGGCTTACAGGCCCGCTTGTACCAGAGGGGATACGCGTTTCGGCGCGTATCCCCTTAATCTGTTGAAAAACCTCTGCGGAGCAGAATCCGCCTGAACTCAGCCGGGGGCTGCCGCGCCGCGGTGCGGCGCAAAAGCAGCGGCATTTTGTGACGGATGTGCCGCCCTTCTCCTTCATTTTTTCCCGCAGGGAACAATGCCTTCTGGGACAGGCATGGGAACTGCGGGCGGACGCTCCCCCGGAGGGCGGCGCTCTCCGGGACGTTCCGTACGGGGCTGGAAAAGGGGAATAAATTTCCTTTCTTTTTCAGAAAATACAGGAAATATCCACATAAAAATGGAGAAAAAATTTTCTTGACACGGTGTTTGACGCCGTGGTATACTGACCGCGGACCCGGTAGGTAAGGCTACCACAGGGATATGGGCCGCTGCCGCAAAAGGATGGAGACATCCTGCGCTGGTTTGAACAGGGCCTGTCGAATGCAAGGCAGGCTCTAATGTGGCTTCACCGCCCTGTGATGCTAAAGCTCGGACGGCGGCCCATGTGTTTTGAGAAAACAAAGACACGCGAGACTGCCGCCGCAGCTTCGCGTGTCTCTTTTTTTCTGGGCCCTTCCAAATCAAAACAAAGTGAGGTGAGTTCCATGGACAACGGCAGCCGAGGTCCCGGAAGACGAATATGGCCCCATACCCTCCACGTCCATGGAGCGGGACGCGGAAGGCGCGCCGGAGGGTCCGCCTGAAACGGCGGAAGGCGGCAGCTCCCGCTCTCTTTTCCGGCCTGCCCGGGTTTCCCAGCCCTGCTCGAATCGACCGGACCTCCCTGTCTTTGACCGCCGGCTCTGCCGGACTTCGACGACAAGGAGGAAATTCCCATGATGAAGAACAACATTCTGTACACTGCGCCTGCCGCCCAGGATACGGTGGCGGCCGTCATGTCCCGGGAGCCCCTGGTCCTCTCCCCCCGGATGACCGCCCGGGAGGCCCTGGCCCGTCTGCGCCAGGTGGGCATCCCCCAGGACTTTTTGACCAACTGCTATGTGGTGGACGAGGAGGGGCTCCTGCTGGGCCTGCTCACCGTCCGCACCCTGCTGACTCTGCCGGAGAGGGCCCGGCTGGATCAATCCGCGGAGGCGCCGAAGGCCGTCCTGGCCCCCCAGGAGGACCAGGAGCGGGCCGCCGCCCTTCTGGATCAGCTGGAGGTGTCCGAGCTGCCCGTGGCCGATGGGTCGGGGCGTCTGGTGGGCACCTTCACCGCCGAGGACGCCTTGGGCGTTCTCAAAGAGGAGGCCACCGAGGATATGGAGCGCATGGCCGCCATCCAGCCCTCGGAGCGCCCCTATCTCCTCACCCGGGTCCTGGACCTGTACCGGCACCGGGTGGTGTGGCTCCTGCTGCTGATGATCTCCGCCTCCTTCACCGGAGCCATCATCACCTATTTTGAGGACGCCCTGGCCGCCCAGGTTGCCCTCACCGCCTTCATTCCTATGCTCATGGACACCGGAGGCAACTGCGGCAGCCAGTCCTCGGTCACCGTCATCCGAAGCCTCTCTCTGGGGGAGCTCCGGTTGGGCGACTGGTGGAGAGCCTCCTGGAAGGAGCTCCAGGTGGGGGTGCTGTGCGGCGTGACCCTGGCTCTGGTCAACCTGGCCCGGCTGACCCTCTTCAGCCAGGTTGGAACCGCCGTCGCCCTGGTGGTCAGCCTGACCCTCATTGTCACGGTAGTCTCCTCCAAGCTGCTGGGCTGCCTGCTGCCCATCGCCGCCAGCCGGCTGGGGATGGACCCCGCCGTCATGGCCAGCCCCCTGATCACCACCATCGCCGACGCCGTCTCCCTGCTGGTCTACTTCCGCATCGCGGTCCTGCTGCTGGCCATCTAGGCCATTCAGCCAGCGGATGTAAGCGCTTCATCCTCTGTCCACGATTTCTTTACCACTTTTTCAGACTGCCTTCAGGTCCGTCTGATAGGATAGTGCCATTCTCATCAGAGAGGAGTTTTGCTATGCATACCGTCAAGCAGCGCGCACTATCGCTGTCCGCCGCCGCGGCCCTGGCACTCACCCTGGCCGCCTGCGGCTCAAATACAGCCCAGACCGGCAGTGAGAGCTCCGGCGGAGAGGAGCAGGACCTGGTCCTGTCCCAGGATCAGGTCACCCTGGACGGCCAGGTTCTTTCGGAGGGAGAGGACGGCGCGGTCACTCTCAGCCATGACATCGTCTACTACCAGGAGGGCCAGGGCTCCGACTACGGGGAGGGCACCGCCCAGGAGGAGCACTCCGCCGGCGAGGCGGACGCCCACCTGGTGGTCACCATCCGGGAGGCGGGCACCTACCGGGTGTCCGGGGAGCTGACCCAGGGCCAGCTGGCGGTGGACCTGGGGGAGGACGCCCAGGACGACTCCTCCGCCGTGGTCACGGTGATCCTGGACGGCGTGGACGTCACCTGCACGGTGGCCCCCGCCTTTATGGTCTACAACGTCTATGAGTGCGGCAGCACGGACGTGGAGACCGCCTCCCCCACGGTGGACACCGCGGCGGCGGGCATCAACGTGGTCCTAGCCGACGGGTCGGAGAACACCTTCACCGGCTCCCATGTGGCCCGCATCTATGAGGAGGGCACCACCGACAAGCTCCACAAGTACGACGGGGCCTTCTACTCCAAGATGTCCATGAACATCGGCGGCGAGAGCGAGGGCACCGGGGTCCTCAACATCGACGGGGACAACGAGGGCCTGGACAGCGAGCTCCACCTGACCATCAACGGGGGCGTCATCAACATCCGCGCCCAGAACGACGGCATCAACACCAACGAGGACGGGGTATCTGTCACCACCATCAACGGCGGCACCCTCCAGATCAACGCCGGCCTGGGGGCCGAGGGAGACGGCATCGACTCCAACGGCTATCTGGTCATCAACGGCGGCAACGTCTACTCCACGGCCAACGAGCGCAGCGGCGACGGCGGCCTGGACGCCGACGGGGACATCCTCCTCAACGGCGGCTATGTGGTGGCCCTGGGCACCCGGAACGACGCGGTGTCGGAGGACTCCCAGCAGGAGTTCATGGAGCTCTCCTTCGCCTCCACCCTGCCCGCCGGCAGTGAGATCGTCCTGGCCGACGCCGACGGGAACGGTCTGCTCACCTTCACCACGGAGAAGGCCGCCCAGTCCCTCACCTTCTCCTCCGCCGACCTGAAGCAGGATGTGGACTACACCCTCACCGTGGACGGCGTGACCCAGGAGTACACCGGCCACCAGTCCGGCGGCTTCGGCGGCGCGCCCGGCGGAATGGGCGGCGGCCCCGGCGGAAACATGATGGAGATTCCCGACGGCCTGGAGAGCTGGCTCTCCAGCGCCCAGGACGTGCCCGACGACATCCGCACCTGGCTGGAGGGGCTGCTGGAGATGCAGAACAGCCAGCCCGACCGCCCTGACGGCGGCACAGGCGAGGCCGCAACGCCTCCGGAGGGACAGGAGGAGCCGCCCCAGGATAATGGCCAGTCCGGCCGCGGAGATCCCGGAGCCGGCGGAACGGAGGCCGCTTCCGGCGAGGCCTCCACCCTCTTCACCCTCTCCGACGGGGTCCACAGCTTCTCCGGAGTCACCGACAGCGCCCAGGACGGCACGAAAACATCGGTGTCCTTTACCACCGACCTGTCTGTGGGTGAGGACGGGGCGGTCTCTCTCTCCAACATCCAGGCCAGCCAGGAGGTGGACAGCAGCCACGTGCAGCTGACCATCACCGACGTGCCCTCAGAGAACTACGCCGCCTCCTGCCTCCTCTCTGACGGGGATGAGGCTATTGCGGCCATCCTGCCTACCGACCCGGGCACCTATCAGCTGACCATCGCCATGTCCGGGGATGACAGCTATACGGGGAGCAGCCAGTTCACCTTCACCATTCCAGAATAACCAGGATACTACGTGGGCGCGCCGTCCGGCGC
>ENA-UOIV01001381-UOIV01001381.1-human-gut-metagenome-genome-assembly--contig:-C59-NODE-1381-length-20598-cov-11.695419_pt1 | contig 20598 bp, 22 predicted proteins | sample MGYA00242333_ERZ723880 | MGnify/ENA metagenome assembly ERZ723880 | reverse complement strand
CATAGCACCCATGCCTTCCATTACGGCAGGAAACTTTTCCCATATAGTTTCCCATCCGGCATAGCACCACTGCCATCCATTGCTACAGGAAACTTTTCGCATATAGTTTCCCATCCGCCATGGCACCACTGCCATCCATCACGGCAGGAAACTTTTCGCATATAGTTTCCCATTCACCATGGCACTGCTGCCTTCCATCGTGGCAGGAAACTATCCATTCCCATCATATATTTCAATTTCATCGCAAGTTATCTTCATTTTATCTTCACTATTCATCTTCTGTTCCAATCCATCAATCAACTTATTAATCAACCAGGAAACCTTAGCATTTTTTCTTAGTATAGGCGCAAGATCTTTTTCAGTTATATAATGTAAATCCACAGAATATAATAATGCTGTTTCAACTTCATAACAAGAACCTCTAGCATTATAGAGAAAATGAATATAATCCCTTACAGTTCCTCTGCCAGCTCCTTCCGCTATATTAAGACCTATGGAAGTAGCTGCACGGCGAAGTTGAGAAGTCATCGCATATAATTCACTTTTAGGAAAACGATAAGTTAAATCATAAACATCCTGCTTCAGCGCTCTTGCTTCCTGCCATACAAGCATATTTTTATAACTTTTCATATTCATCACTTTCCTATTCGACATAAAAACACTATCGTCGACCATACCAGGAAACTTTTTGCATTCAGTTTCCCATCCGGCATAGTACCACTGCCTTCCATCACGACAGGAAACCTTTCGCATACAGTTTCCCATCCGGCATAGCACCACTGCCTTCCATCACGACAGGAAACTTTTCGCATATAGTTTCCCATCCGCCATGGCACCACTGCCATCCATTGCGACAGGAAACTTTTCGCATATAGTTTCCCATCCGCCATGGCACCACTGCCTTCCATCGCGACAGGAAACTTTTTGCATATAGTTTCCCATCCACCATGGCACTGCTGCCTTCCATCGCAGCAGGGAACTTATCGATTCAAAAGATTCGAAAGCAGGGCTCCTGCCATTTCATAATCATCGATGGCCACGCACCAGGGACTATCCTTTCCCTTCTCATACACACAGAGAGGGCCCTGGCCCGTTTCCACACGGTCCACATCAGAAAGCTCAGTCTCCATCCTCTCCTTCCGGCTTCTAAAGCCTATTCGCTCTGAAGTCAGCCAGAAGGCTCCCTTATCTCCTTCCTCAAAGAGACTCTTATCCTCCTTATTTTCCCACTGGCCCACCTTGAAAGGATGGCCCCGGGAAATCAGGACAGGACCGGTGACAGGCTTCTTCGGCTTCATGAGCCGGCCGGCAGCAGTAAAATGCAGTTCCTCCCCTTCCCGGTACTTCACATTGGCATATTCCCTGCTCACCGTGGGCATAAGCCCCTCCTCCTGGATTTTATAGAGGGCATTGCACCTTTTGGCAATGGTGGTGTACTTGTACTTTGCCTCTTCCTTCATCATGTAGCAGAGCTTCAGCAGATCGGAAAACATGCCGTATTCGTCATCATTCATGTAGCCGTCATGGTAAAGCTTCTCAAAAGCCTTGTCACAGGCCAGCGCCTGGGCCCGGGCCAGCTGTTTGTTGCCCAGGTCCTTTTCCTTCGCATAGGCGATGAAACTTTCCAGCCGATCTGCGTCCAACTCATCATTGACTGCCGCCTCCGCCATACGGCTGGCATACTCTTCTATATACTGATCTTTTCCTCCGCCAAACAGATTAAAAAACAAGGATACCACCTCCAAAGCCGGTATGAATTACAAAGAAATGGACGCCGCCGACTGGGCAATCACCTGATCGGCATAGGTCTTTTCTTTTACATTATAAATATAGTCAAAGGAAATATATTTCCCATCTTTCACAAAAATATAGCTTGTATTATGATCTCCCTGGTCATCAAAGTCCAGCTTCAATCCGGGGAGCCCGTGAAAAGAATCAAAGAGGAACGTCACATTCTTCACATATTTCCCGGAACTTTCGCTGGCCAGCTTCGCCCGGAAATGGGATTCAATGTCCGCCTTTTCCTTATCACTCAAAGAAGCGAGGCTTGGCGGAAGGAAACTGAACTCCCGGTTTTCCGAAATCGGCAGCGCTGCCACTCCCGTCATAAGGAGGTGGTTTCCCGCCACCAGCACATGGTCCGGCGCCACCGGCGGGTCATAGTCCACCTGCATGGACGACGGAATATCATAGGTATAGGCCGTGCCCTTCACGCTCACCTTCTGCATAGGCGTATAAAAAGACAGACTGTTTACCATGTTTTCCACTAGCGGCCGATTCCTCTTCACATCCTCTTCCTTCATGGTGAAGGAAATCATGGCGGTCCCTTCCTGGCGGAGGAACAGATACCGGATTACTGAAAAGCGGCCGCCTTCTCCCTGTCCCTTCGTTTCCGCCCGGAGCGCCCTGCCGGCTTTCGTTTCCACAGACTTCATGGATACCGGCTTTTCTCCGGATTTTTTAATATTTTCCTGAAGGAACTTTTGTGCTTCCCTCGCCTGCTCCTTCATCTTTCCCTCACTGTAAGGCTGGCCATAGGCCCTGGACAAAATGGAAAGTGAGATTCCTTCATCCGGAAGAAACGCCTGATACACTGCCGGCGAAGACTTCTCATTTTCCACCCGGTTCCCCGGAATCACCATGGTGAGCCCGCTGACTTTATTATCATAGGTATAGGCTGCCTCCGAAACCGGCGCTGCCTCTCCTGCCACAGGTTCTCTGGCCCAGGTCCCCTGAAAGGACAGTGCCGCCGCCAGAACCATGGCAGAAATCACTGCTGCTTTTTTCATAATCCTATTTCCTTCCTCCTGCAGGGAAAACCACGATTTCATAAGCCCCCATCACGGGCAGTAAGACAGCAGTCCCTGCAGAACCCATGACCGGCAAAAAAATCTTCCAAAAGCAGATTCTATACAGGAATCTGTGCTTTCCCGAATGATGTGATGATATAATTATTATATACCATAGAAGGAAATTCCAGATAAGGAAATCCATTTTCAAAAGGAGGTCTTTTCCATGCAGTTCAAGAAAATCCTTGTTCCCGTAGATGGCTCCGGCACCGCAGACAATGCCCTCCGCTACGGCGTAGAAATGGCAAAAACCTACGGGGCCCAGCTTTTCGTCACCGTAGTGGCAGACATAGGCGAAGCCGCCTACCCCTTAATGCAGGTCAACCTTGACAGAAACGGCTTCGCCTCGGTCCGGGAAAAAGCAGAAGCAGTCATGGAAAGAATCAAAAAACAGATTCCCCAGGGCCTTCCCTTCACCCCCATCATCCGCACCGGCGTCCCCGGCAGCGTCATCACCTCCCTGGTGGACGAAGAAAATATAGACCTCATTATTATGGGAAACAGCGGCAAAGGCTCCCTTTCCTCCTTCATCATGGGCAGCGTCAGCCAGTATGTGATCCATCATGTGAAAGTACCGGTGCTGATTATTAAGTAAACCGACCTTTTTAAAGCAGGGCAGCTGATGGAGCGGCCTACGCCTGGACGCCCGCATGGCCCTTCCCTGTATCAGCTCTTTCCGAAAAAGCAAAAACAGTGAAACCGATATCCCCTCGATTTCACTGTTTTTTTAATGATTCTAATGATTCTTTTCCAAGACTCCCAGAATCCTTCCCGTCACCAGCGTCAGGAAAAGATAAATCACCGCCGTAGTAATAAAAGTCTCCCATACCCGGTAATACTGCGCATTGGCCGCATTGGCCCAGTACATGAGCTCCGGCGTGGCAATCACCGACGCCAGCGACGAATCCTTGATGAGACTGACGAAAGAATTTCCCAGCGCCGGAATCACCGAGCGGATTGCCTGAGGCAGGATGACATACCGCATGGCCTGGAAATGAGAAAGCCCCAGAGCGCTGGCCGCCTCCATCTGCCCCGGGTCTGTGGCCAGAATGCCGCCGCGGATGGTTTCCGCAATATACGCGCCCGCATTGATGGAGAGCGCAATCACCGCTGCCAGCACACCGTCCGGTTTCCTCATAATCAGCGGAATCACGCCGAAATACGTAATCAGTATCTGCAGAAGAAGCGGCGTTCCCCGGATGCTCTCGATAAAGCACACCGCCGGAATAGACAAATATTTCTTAGATGAAATCCGGGCCAACGCCAGGAAAAGGCCGATGAAGAATCCCGCCGCAATGGCAATCACCGACAGCTTCACCGTCAGCAGAGCACCGGAAATAAAGAAAGGCGTATACTCCTCCACAATGGACACTTTGAAATCAAACATCTCTATCACTCCTGCTTCAAAGAAGCCAGCATCTTCTCATCGGGACTGCTGTGGAACCACTTTTCATAGATACGGCTGTACGTGCCGTCACTCACCATATCCGAAAGAGCCTTGTCCAGCTTCTTCTGCAGCGCCTGTCCCTTATCCTTCGGATAAAGAATACCGAAATACTCCGGCGTAAAAGCAGCGTCATCATAGAGGATTTTCAAATGCTGATCCGGATACTGGGCCTTGATAGCCTTCACCGACGTTTCATCCCCCACCAGCGCATCCACCTGACCGCCGATGAGCATCTGAATGGACATAGGCGTTTTGCGGATGGCCGGATTATTTTTCCCCATCAGCTTCTCCAGCGCCTCCTGGCCGGTGGAACCATTCTGCACAGCCACCGTCTTCCCGTCCATCAGATCCTTCGCACAGGAAATATCAGTATCCTCCCGCACCAGGATCGCCTGCCGGGACACAAAATAAGGTTTGGAAAAAAGATAAGTCTTCTTCCTGTCATCAGTGATAGTAATCCCAGAAACAGCGGCATCCGCCTGTCCCGTGCGGATCTGCTCAAAAATAGCCTCCCATCCCGCATCGGTGATATCCGGCATAAGCCCGGCCCGCTTCGATGCCTCTTCGATGAGATCGATATCAAAACCCGTGATCTTCCCATCCTTCAAATACTCGAAAGGATTCCAGTTCGCATGAGTCACAATATGCACATGCCCCTCGGAAGAAGCCCCCGCTTCAGGCGCCTCCTTCCCGCAGCCCCCTGCCAGCAGGCACCCTGCCGCCAAAAGAGCCGCCGCCGCTGCTATCCAAAGTTTCATTTTCCTCTTTCCTCCCTGAACCAAAGCCGCCACCAAAGCACCAGAGCCAGTGGCTGTTATTTTTCATGTTCATTATACTCCCTGAAAAGATATAATACAAGTTGTTCACTAAAATAATGTTTGTTAGATGAGCAGCCTACGGACCACAAAGCCTATGACTTGCCCGCCCTTGCCTGTAGAAAGCAAGCGCCAATGGGCAGAAGGGCATCCAAAAGCCGTTAGCCGTAAGCGGATAGCGCACAGCCGAACTCTTCCTGCCGTCTGATTATCACCCGTCGAAATGCCTCTACTCCTTCAAACCTCAATTTTCTTTTCTCAACATTACGCTATACCAAAAGGACGCCTTCTATCCAAAGGCGCCCTCGCGATTCCAGCTATGCTTTTATTTCTTTTTGTAAATCGTAGTCTTCTTTGTCTGTACGGACATTTCCCTTTCCATTCCTATTACTTTTCTATAATCTTAAATCCATTCCCAGTTCCCAAAAGCCAGCGGGCAGCCTTCAAACCTGAGAAAAAGCAGAGCACCTCTTTTTGCCTGCCCATCCCCATTCAGGAGGTGGGTGGCGGGACGGAAGGGGGGCCATAAGCAGCCAGCCGCAAGCAGGAATCTGACAGCCCATAGCGGACCGCAAAGCACTCTCCGCCTGACGTCTGATAAGTCTCTCTCTTTCCGCCATTTCGAGGGAAACCGAGAAATCACCCACGCACAATTTCACCACCGTAAGTAGAATCTACGTTACAAGAGACACTGCCAGTCTGAAGTCTGACCGTCTGATGTCTCCCACTGAATTGTCTCTACCTCCCCAAACCTCAAATTTCTTTCCTCAAATCTATCTTGAGCGTCTGTCTATCTCCTGCCGATACATCATAAAAAAATCTTTTTCCATCATGTTCACATAAAAGGCAATTTTTCTATTTATATAGTAGAAGGTAACAAATCATGAGACCATGCTTCGGAAATCAAACCTTTTCCTGCTAATCCTAGGCAATACAGAAAAAGACATTCCATTGCAACAGTCGGGATCCCATGTTCCTTCTCTCCAATCCGGGATGGTAGTAAAAAGCAAACACAAAGAAACTCAGGACTCCAGAAAATCCCTACAGGGCAGAAATGACGGGAGACTCATGTATGGCGCGCGCCGTCGTACCTCGTACAGCAGCGGCCGTAGACCATGCAGACACCGAACTCATTGGGCATGATGGGAAGCTTGGAGACACCGGGTTTCTTTGTAGTGGTTTTAAGGAAATGATTTCCCGCCTCTGCGCCTACTTCCCCCTGCCCAAGGAATAGGCAGCAAGCACAATGATACGAAAAGGGAGCAATTATCACAATTCTCTTAGTCCCCGGCACTCAAAATCTTGGATAGCATCAAAACGATTTTATAATCAACTTTTATTCAAAATATTTTAATACCATCTTATAATGATCATTCATTCTGGGTCCCTCAGCTTTCATACCACCGGCTTGCCCCCACAAAGCATGTCTTCTATGGTTTTTGCTACACCGTCTTCTTCATTGGAGGGACAAAGGGCCCGGGCCGCTTTTTTAGCTACTTCATCAGCATTGCTGACGGCATAGGAAAGGCCGGCCATCCGAAGGAGGGGCACATCGTTTTCCGTATTTCCAAATGCCATGACTTCATCAGGAGAGATACCTTTCTGGTTACAGAGGAAGCGCACGGCTGCTCCTTTATTGACTCCTTTTTTATGGACATCCACGAAATCATCGCCAGGGAAAACTACATCCACCAGACCGCTGAACTTGTCTTCCACTGCCTGCCGGATAGCCATCCTTTTTTCCAAAGATGGATCGGCAAAGACGATGCGAGTCACCAGTTTTTCGGGATGGTAGAAATTCTCACCCAGGTACACCGGTTTTTTGGAGCGGTATTTCTGGTACTTTTTCTCTGTGCCATTGGGTTTATCCATGTAAATCACATCATCCATGAAGGAGGTGGCATTCCACCCTCTTTTTTTTGATTCCAGAAGGATGGCGGAAGCCAGGTCCGGCGAAAGTCCTTCCTGCCGCACAGGCTCTCCGGTTTCACTCATCATAATCCAGGCTCCGGTGTAGCAGATAAGGGGCACATTGCCCAGCTGGAGCGTATCCGCCTTGGCTTTGGCTGAGTCCCACATGCGGCCAGTAGCCACTACGATTTCATAACCCCGGCTTTGGGCCTTCTTGATGACCTGCCTGGAATAATCGGAAATCGTCATATCATCATGAAGCAGTGTGCCATCCAGATCGATGGCAATCAAACGAACAGCCATAGGAAACTCCTTTCATAAAATCACTGATTTCTCCATCGAAGGCCGGAGAGCAGGACGGGGCTGGGAATCTGGGAAAGAAAGACACCCAAGGTCATGGCAATGACACCGATGGTCTGCCTGAGGGTAAAGGATTCATCCAGGAAAAAAAGGCCTGACAGCCCTCCGAATACCATTTCCATACTGAGAATCATGGACGCCTCGGTAGGCGGCATGTACTTCTGCCCCACTGCCTGCAGGGTATAGGCCACACTGGTGGAAAGAATCCCTGTATAGAGAATGGGCCACGCCGCCCCCTCAAGACCTGCCAGGTCCGGCGTTTCAAAAAGAAAGGCCAGCATGAGGTTCAGCACCCCCGTCACCATAAACTGCCCTGCCGACAGAAGCACCGGAGAAAAACGCTGAGTCAGATAATTCAGCATATGGATCTGCACCGTAAAGGACAGAGCGCAGAGCAGCATGAGCCCATCGCCCAAACTGATGGAAAAGTCGCTGGTTATGGAAATGAAATAAACCCCTGCCATGGCCAGGATGGCGCCAATCAGATGATTGCGAAGAAGGGGCTGTCCCAGAAAGAGACCTGTGATGGGAACCATGAGAAGATAATTGGCCGTGAGAAAGCTGGCTTTGGAAGCAGTCGTATACTGCAGCCCCACCTGCTGCAGGGTAGCTCCCAGAAAAAGGGGAATCCCCACCATGAGGAAAGCAGCCCAGAGAGGGATGGATGTGGGCAGAGGACTTTTCCCCTCCCTGTGAAAATAGAGAAAAGGCAGAAGAGCCAGAGAGCCGATGACAAAACGAACCCCGTTAAATGTAAAGGGCCCTACCGTATCCATGCCCACTACCTGAGCCACAAAGGCGAAGCCCCAGATGAGGGCCGCCACCAGCAAAAGCAGACGATATTTCATATACATGCTCCTTAGGGTATAATAGAGAAAGCTTTCCTTATTATATCAGATTCAAAGGTTCCATACCCCAAGAAAGGAGAACATGATGAAAGAAATCGTAATCGCCCAGCCCCTGGGCGTATCCAAAGAAACACTGGACACCCTCCTTGCCCCTCTCACCAGCAGGGGATACCATCTCACCCTCTGGGACAGCCTCCCAGAAAACCAGGACGATCTGGGAAATCGCATTTCCAAAGCAGACCTGGCGGTCATTGCCAACTACCCGCTGAAAAAAGAAGCGCTGGACAAAGCCTCTTCCCTCAAATACCTCTGCGTCGCTTTCACCGGCGTGGACCATGTAGATATCGATACCTGCCGTGAGAAAGGCATCGCCGTCTCCAACTGCGCCGGCTACTCCACCGAATCCGTGGCAGAACTGGCCATAGGTATGATGCTTTCCCTCTACCGTAAACTGGCGGAAGGCAAAGACGCTGCCGCCCATGGAAAAACAGGCGCCGGCCTTCGGGGAATTGAAATTAAGGACCGCACAGTAGGCATCATCGGCATCGGCGCCATCGGATACCGCACCGCAAATCTTGCCAAAGCCTTCGGCGCCAAAGTCATCGGCTATAACCGTTCCCACAGCCATGACGATATCACCTACACCGACCTTAACACCCTCCTTCAAACAAGCGACATCGTATCCATCCACCTTCCCCTGACAAAAGACACAAAGCACTTCATTGACAAAGACAAACTGTCCCTCATGAAAAAAGACGCCATTCTGATTAACACCGCCAGAGGAGGCATCATCGACAATGAAGCCCTGGCAGAAGCACTGAAAAAAGGTGAAATCGCCGGCGCCGGCATCGATGTATTCGATATGGAGCCGCCCCTTCCCGAAGACTATCCCCTCCTTTCCGCCCCTCACACCGTCCTTACGCCCCATGTTGGATTTGACACGGAAGAAGCCATGGAAAGAAGAGCCTCCATTGTGGCAGACAACCTCAGGAGCTTTGTAGAAGGAAAACAGAAAAATATCATATGCTGACATAAAACAGAAAAGCCTATCAGGGGAGTATGGGCCAGCTTTTCCCGACTAGCGTATCCTACCCAGTATACGCACACTAATGAGGAAAATCCTGCGATTGCTCTTCCTTATTGCTTTTCTGTTTTTATTTTGCCTTTGCTTCTGTCTGTTGCCGGCCGGGTTTAGGAGAAGTGAGGGTAAAAAGGAGGAGCTTATGCAATATAAATGTATGGAGAGAGAAATGAGGACGCTTTCCATGGAAGAATTCTATTTTCCCTCTGTCATGTATATCGCGATAATTCCGGCCGAAATGCAGCTTTGACAGAAAGAAATCAAGAATCCCTGTATACAGGCTCCTGATTTTCCCCTCCCGCTCTCCCGGCGCCGGGAAAGCAAAACGGATTCTGCAGATTCGTAAAAAATATGATAACCAATCGCAAAAGCACGGATACCATTCCTTGCAGCATGAGCCTGCATTCCCGGACGACAAGAGCAGGGTTGACGCAGGATTTTCCTGTGATTTAGCGCTCAGGGAAGCCCGTCATACTGACTGGCTCGGATACCATCCGTGTTTTTGTGCTGCCTTTTGACAGCATGAAAAAAGCAGCCCCTCATGGACTGCTTTTTTCATTGTAAAAACTCCTGATTGGTCCCATACTTATGCACGGTAGGGCGTCAAGGCATCTGCTTCGATGAATCGGCCAGGGATAGCCGCCTAAGCGGAATGTCTGTGTCGTCAAGGAAGAAAAGATGCGCTATATTGCCACCAGGATGTCTAGCAGGTCATGCCTCAGGAGTTTTTATGGAGTTTTCGGCGCGCCGGAGAGGAGAAATTCATGAAGGTTTTAAGTCTTTCCTCCCCGCTTCCATGGATTGTGCACCGCGGGAATTGGAAAGACTTTCGCCAGGCCTTTTCGCCTCTCTGGTCATATAGTCTGGGAGACTGGGTAAGTGTATCAGTCAGGATTTATGGATATACCCTTGGACACACCTTCGGTGTGAGGGTTGACGGGGCTTTGGACACGCACGCCCTGCGGGTGTGAGGGTTCATGAAGGTTCAAAAGGTTCAGAGGGTGGTGGTGGCGGCTTCGCCGCAGATTAAAAAAAGAGCGCGGCTGGCGCCGCGGGTTGTGTAGAAAAGTGAAGTTGCGTGCGCTCCGCTCAGGGGGCAGGAATAAAGTCCTTAGGATTGACCGGCCGTTGGCGGTCGGGTTCGAAAGTTTGACGGGCTATCGGTCAGTCGACTAAAAGGAAGGTACTTGTATGCTGCAGGCTAAGGACCTGCTTCACCCGGCTTGGAAACCCTCTGCAGGGTCTCCACAAGGAAGGACATACAAACCGGGCTTTGCCCATTGGAAATACACCCTTTTATGTAAAAAAAGGCTGTGAAAAAATGGGAATCATTTCTTCACAGTCCTTTTTCATTGACAACCTGCAGTTTATCCATTTCATGACTGCCGCTTATCTTCGAAATTAAATTTTTCCATATCCGCCGGCAGCCTGGCAGTGAACAGTTTTCCGGAGAGCGCTTCCAGAGGAGGATTCAACTGTTCTGGAAACCGGACTTTTCCTGCATGGAGCAGCTGCCGCCTGATATGATTTCTATCCGAGAAGGCTATGCTTTCCTTTGTACCGTACTTCCTGTCTCCCAAAATGGGATGGCCTGCGTGGGCAAAGTGGACGCGTATCTGGTGGGAGCGGCCGGTAATGAGATGGACTTCCACCAGGGTGCAGCGGTCCTGCCCCATTCTTTTCACGGCGATTTGCTTATATCTTGTTTCCACGGGCCTGGCGCCTTCTTCTTCATGGTCCAGACAGCGAACCTGATTTTTTCTTTCATCTTTAACCATCCAGCCTTTAAAGGTACCCTGTTTTTCTGTTTCGCCCCAAACCATGGCGATGTAAGTTTTGCTTACTGCCCTGGTACGGATGAGCTCACTCAGCTGCTGCAGGGCAGCCATGGTCTTTCCGGCCAGCACGATGCCGCTGGTATTTCGGTCCAGCCGATTACAGATGGAGGGACGGAAGGCCGGGGTGATTTCATTTTTTAAATAGTCAAGAAGACCGTCGTTCAGGGAAGGACTGCCGCTGCCGTCCCCCTGGGAAAGAAGGCCGGCCGGTTTATTCAGTACCAGCACGTTTTCATCTTCATAAAGGATGGAGGATGAGAAAAAGGAAAGGTCTTTCCCCTTCGGTTTCATTTCTTCCTGAAATTTCGAAATGGTGTCATCAGAAAACCAGATGTCTATCCGGTCGCCGGAAACTAGTTTTTCTTTCCCTTCCATCTTTTTCCCATTCAGGGTGATGTTCTTTTTTCTCATGCTTTTCCGAAGAAGGCCTGCAGCAGCATTCGGAAGGAGACGGGTTACATATTTCCATGCCATGGTCCCTGCTTCTGCCTGTGATACGATCCAGGATTTCATAGATTCACCTGCCTGTCTTCATAAAGAAATCCCGCTTTTCGAAGAGCTTCTTCCACTCTGTCCATTTCTTCTTTCTCCTTCGTTTCTACCAGATGGCTGTGGATGCCTCCGCTCATGGATGAAAGAAGGGGCGCATTCTTTGTTTTCATTCTTTCGATGAAGGCCCTGATGTCTTCCCTGTTCCTGATTTCCAAACCGGCGGTGAGGGTGCCATACACTTCGTGCTCTACGGACACGTTGTGCACCATGCCGCCGGCAGAAATAATCATTTCCAGCTCTTCTGCCGTATGACTGCGGTCATGGCAGCAGACCAGGGTTTTCCGGTATCCTTTTCCTTCCTGTTCGGTCAGGTAGTATCCCCGGGGTGTGGATACCACAGGCAGTCCCTGAGCCTTCAGAAGGGCCATGTCTCCTACAATGATCTGCCGGCTGACATGCATCTGACGAGCCAGCTCGCTCCCCCGCACTTTCCCCTGCTTTTCCTTTAAAATATGTGCTATCTTTTCCCGCCGTTCTTCCCCATTCATCTGTACCACCTCTTATGGGTATTGTATCACAAAAGGACCGCCCCGCGGCCTTGGATCATAGGGGACAGATTTTTAAACTGGACCAGCCTCTGGACAGCCCGCAGCGGCTGCCCCGATTCCAGCCCTCAGCCTTCCGTTTTCCCTGCCAGTTCTTCCAGTTTCTTTCTATCCGCTTTCCCTGTAGATGTACGGGGTATGGCGGGCAGTACCATGAAGCGGGAGGGAATTTCCCAGGGTTTCAGATGGCGGGAAAGGCGCTTTACCAACTGTTTTCTTTCCATCACCTGTCCTGTGAGGAAGGCAATCAGGGTATCGTCACCGTTTGTCTGCTTTAGAGCGGTGACTTCTGCATCTTCCACGCCATCCACCATGAGGAGGGAGGAGAGTACTTTCTGCCTTGATACGTGATTTCCCTGTACATGGTACATGTCTTCCCTTCTCCCCAGAAAATGGAGCTCTCCCTTTTCATCCAGCCGACCCAGGTCGTGGCAGGTATAGGGCATGGAAATCCCTTCGATGCCATAGGGGGTATCTACGGTAATTTCTCCATTTTCGATGGAAACTTTCACATGGGGAAAGGGTTTTCCCACTTTGTCCGGAGAACGAAGGATTTCTTTTCCCTCGGTGAAGGAGATATAGCTCAGCTCAGAGGCGCCGTAGTATAAAATCACGCTGGCCGCCGGAAATCGTTCTGTGAGCCGCCGGTAAAGGGAGGCGGTCATGAGCTGGGAGCCTGTGAGGATATGGGTCACCGTTTCCGCCTGTCCCCTTGTTTTGGACAGCGGGGAAAGCTTGGAGGGAATCATGTAGATATGGGTGATTTTCTCCTTTTGAATCCGTTCCATCCATGTTTTCGGCGTCAGGCGGCTGCTGCCATGCAGAGAGGCACCTTCCGAGAGAAAATCCATGACCATGTTCAGATTTCCAGTAAAAGCCAGGGATCCATGAAAAAAGAGGCGGGAGCTGCCATCTACTTTGAAAATCCGGTCCTGCAGGGGAAAGAAATCTGTCCAGCTCTCATCCCTGCGGTAAAGGATTTTCGGAAGGCCTGTGCTGCCGGAAGTGAGCACCCCGAAGACACCGTGCCGGGGCGCTTTTCGGTCCCATGTGCGAAAGAAAAGGTCTTTCCCCTGTTTTAAAGAAAGGGAAGTCAGCGGTCTGTCGGAAAGGAAAAGGCCTACTGGCTGTTTTTCCAGCATCACCGACAGCTCTTTTTCCTTCAGGTATTCATGGTAAAGGACTGGCACACTGCCGGCATAGGAAAGGGCCAGAAAATAGAGAAGTTGTGTCAAAGGCTGGTGCAGGTAGAGTGCTGTGAGCTTCCCTTTCACGCCCAGGGCTGAAAGGGCTTCTTTTTCTTCTTCTACAAACCGGAGGGCTTCACCCCAAGTCATGAAAAAGCCATCTTCCTCATAAAAGGTGTCATCCTTTTTTTCTTTCCCCCACCGGAGAAGGTATTCATAGCATTTCATAGCTTCACCTCCAGAGGGATGGAAAAGGCGGTGTGTCTTTCCCTTTCCTCTGTCCATTCTCTTTCATCCACGTGATGAATGAGGACCGCTTCTCCCACCCCGCCGGCGGCTGGAATAGCGGCCACGCCCAGATTTCCATCTTCCTTTTCCAGAATTTTCATAAGGTGTATCATGATTTCCGCACCGCTGGCACCATAGGGATGCCCGTAGGCCAGGGCGCCGCCCCAGCGGTTCAGCCGATCTGCCACATTTTTATGCTTTTTCCGGAAGTCAGCGCTGATTACAGCAAAAGCCTCATTATACTCAAAGGCATCCAGGTCGCTGTAAAAAAGGCCTTTCTCTCTAAGAAGTAAGGAAACCGCTAGGTCTGCTGACAGCGGCGGCACTGCAGGATCTGCACCGGTCATGGAAAAGCCTTTGATTTCCGCCGACGGCACCAGGTCCCTTTCCCGGAGCCATCTTTCCGATGCCAGCATCACAAAGGCAGCGCCATCATTGATGGTGCAGGTATTGGCAGCGGTAAGGATGCCATCGGGAAAATCAGTGACCCTGGGCGCCCTTGCCAGCAGTTTTTCAGACATTCTTTTCCGAAGAGCCTCATCCCGGCTGCTGCCGAAAAGGGGGAGAATCACATCCTTCAGCCATCCTTCTTCGTCCGCCTTTTTCGCTCTTTCCTGGCTCAGAAGGGCTGCCTCGTCCGCTTCCTCTCTGGATATACCGGCCGCTTTCGCCGCCCTTTCCGCACCAAGAAGCATGGCGTCATCACCAAATTCGCCGGGCCGGAACTGGGCCGCCATGAACACAGGATTTCTAAGGCTGCTTCTTTCATCATTGTCTGCGTATCGCCTCTGGGGCTGAAGGGATGCACTTTCTGCACCGCCTGCCAGCACCACATCCCACTCCCCTGCCATAATGGAAAGGGCCGCCATGTGAATGGCCGCCAGACCGGAAGCGCACTGGAGGTCAATCGTAAAAGCCGCCGCCCTTTCAGGAAGACCGCCTTCCAGAAGAAGAAGGCGCCCTATATTTCCGCCAGGTCCCACAGCGTTGCCGCAGATGAGGGCATCGGGCCCCTGAATGCCGTACTTTTGGCAGAGAGCCCTGGCCACCCTGCCGCCCAGCACTTCCGGTCGGATATGCTTGAAAATGCCGTTCCGGATGCCGATATGGCTCCGAAGGCCGCCTGCAAGAAATACCCGGTTCATTCGATCACCGCCTCAAAACACAATACCTGGGAGAATCCGTAAATAGTTTTCCCTTCTTTTTTCAAATACACCGCTTCACCGGCATATAAGGGATGGTGGAAGCGGATATGGAAGGTATTGAAATTTTTCCCTTCCGCCAGGGCAAGGGCGATCTGGAATCCGCTCACCACAGGGTGCAGGATCTGATGGATTGCATTGTGGTCCCCCAGGGAAAGGCTGAAGGAACGCACCTCTTCAGCGGAAAACCGGCGCCACAAAGCTCCTTCGCCGTTCCTTTCCTTCCCCGCCTTTTTGGAAGGGGGAAAGAGCAGGATGGACATATCTGCTGTCCCCTTCGTCACCCTGACCCTGAAAATCCGCTTGCCGCTGCAGCTGACTTTACAGGGCTCGTAGGTATCCCCTTCACCTCTGCTATAGCGGAGTCCTCCCATCACCATGCCCTGCCACTCCTCTTTCCAGGCAGTGCAGAGCGCTTTCATCAGTTTTTTCATCGATTCTCCTTTATAAAAATGGCGGAAGGCAATGCCCTCCGCCATGAAATTTCTAAAAACTAAAGAAGCAGGGATTAAAGTTCTCCTACCAGTCTTCTTCTGTACTTGCTCACCAGGAAAGAAGCAAGCAGGATTTTGGCAAAATCACCGGGAAGGAAGGGGAACATGCACATTACCATGGATGCCCAGATGCCAGTGCCCGTGAGGAACATGAACCAGGCAAGACCCATGATATAGCACACCGCCGTACCTGCAATGGTGGCAGCCATCATGTTTTTAAAGGAATAGCCCAGCTTTTCGGAGACCAGGCCCACCACAAATGCCATGGGTGCAAAGCCGATGATAAATCCGCCGGAAGGGCCTGCAATCACAGAAAAACCGGCTCGCATCATGGAAAATACCGGCACTCCTGCCATGCCAAGAAGCAGATAAATCACAATAGCCAGAAGACCATACCGCTTTCCAAGAAACCCGCCTGCCATGAGTACCGCAAAGGTGCCAAGGGTAATGGGCACCGGCTGAATAGGAATGGTAATCTGGGAACACACCGCAGTGACTGCAGCAAATAATGCACATAAAACCTGCATACGTATAGAATGATTCTGATTCATAATGACCTCCTGTTGATGGATTCATTATAAAATCATGGAGAAAATTTGTCAACTGTCATCATATAGTAGTTTACAAATGATAACGATTGACTGGCCTGGATCAGAAAGTTTTCGGAGAAACCGGCTGTCCTTCTCCTTACCCTTCATAGAGCACCGGAATCCAGTATGCTTCATTTCCTGCAATGTTTTCTTCGCTGAACCGGGCATAAATGGCCGATGGCCTGTCTCCCAGCATGAAGCAGGACAGGGTGACGTATCCTTCCAGTATACCCACGTCCGTTTTGGTCACGATTTTCTGCTGCGGTATGTACTGCTGCACCAGGGAGGATTCGCTGTCCCGGCACACCACATCCTCCGGATTTTCCACTTCTTTCCGATACAGGGTCTCCCCTTTTTCGTTAATAATATCAATGCCCCGTCCTTCTCTGCCCCAGATGGGTTTCCTGATCCACTGGGAGGGACTTTTTTCGTCTGGCCGGAAATCCCGCTGAAAAAAGCAGGGCGGAATATAGGTCCTGATGATTTCCTGTTCCTTTTCCGAGAAAAAGGCATGGCCTTCCATGAGGGCATAGAGCAGGGCCTGGAAGCCTTTAGACTGCATGATAATGGACTCCGGCGGATTCATCATATGGAAGCGGCCGGCCCCATAGCCTTCCATCATCAGTTCTCCCAGGGATGAGCCGTCCTGATCCGCCTTTTCCTCGATCAAGATTTCCATGGGATGCATGCGGTAGAGGAAAGATACGGTTCTTCCGTCGGGCAGGGCCAGGCTGCCGTCTTCCATAACCGCCAGATTGTAGAAGGATTCAAAGAGGATATGGCTCCGCACGTCTTCGGGCACCGCTTCCTTCATGGCGTTCATGAGAAACCGGGTGGTCCCCAGATCTTCGATATAGTCATGGAAGCAGGAGAAGAGAATAGGATGTTCCTCCAGCTGCCGGCTGCTCATATGTCCACAGCACCTTAGATAGACATCCAGAAGAAAACTGCGAAGGCCGTTCATTTCAAAGGCATTGGGGTTTTCTTTCCCGAAATACCGGGCCGCCACGCCATTGGCATAGTAGGCTTCGATTTCCGCGCAGGGCGTATCTGCATTGATTTCAACCATGTGGATAGCTCCGTTTTTTTCATCAATCACGTAGTCAAACCGGGATATCCAGGTGGGCAGGTCCTTCATGGCATTGCCGCCATGGAGATATTTCCGGAGTTTCTCAGGAATTTCCATGTCATCCATGAAAGAATCGCTGCACTCCATGGCCCGCCGTACTGCCTTGGCAAAAATGCCATACAGCGCCCCGCTGACCTGCCGTACTTCTTCTATCTGCTTTCGGGTCACAATGAGGGGCAGATGGGTGGGATAGCGGAAGGGATAACCGGGATATTCTACATAGGGAAATATATTCCTGTCCAGATCGTCCATAAAAGTCTTTTCCATCAGGACGCGCCTCCCCTCACACCGGCACCGCCAAATCCGGTCTTACCGCCGGATGGAGCCTTCACTGTGGAATTTCCTGAAGACTTGCCGGAGTCATAGGAGGCATTTTTATTTCCAGCGTAGGCACCGCCGGTATTCTGCTGCTTCTGCTCCGTGTAGGCAGGCCGGTCATTCAGTACGCTGCCTGTGTTCCTGTCGTAATGGCCGGAATATCCCGGCAGGCCATGAAACATGAAATAGCTCATCATGAGAAGGGGCAGCAGGCTGGAAGCACCGGACACGTACTGCAGATTGTCATTTTCATCACGGCGGAAGGTCACTTCCTCCCCATTATCATACCGGGCCGTTTCCGTACCGTCCTCATTCTTCACCAGGTGGTAGGTCCGGCCGTTCTCATCCTTCAGCTCATCCCCCTGGGCCTTCTGCTCCTGCCCGCAGCCCGCCATCATCACCGCCGCGCCGCCGGCCGCCATAAAAGCAGCCAGAATGGCTGCTGTCTTTGCACTTCTATACATGTGTGTCTCCTTTATTTCTATTTGATGAAATATGATTTGTTCTTTAAGTATCATACCATATAAAGGGCTCTCCGGTTTCCTGTTTTTTATTTCCACTCTTGCCATCCAATACAAAAGGGGCTGTGAAAAAATGATTTACATTTTTCACAGCCCCTTTTGTATACATAAATTTTCACGGTAATTGGCCCAATGACAGTCTGCTTCCTGCCTCTACGTCATTTCGAGCGATGCTGCATGTAGTTATGGATAATAATGCCTTTTGTTCTATTGAGGCTCTGAGCCCCGAAATCTCACGCCGCAATGAGGTTTATACTATCGTGGAATGAGATTTCTCCACTCTGTGGAGGTCCTGCATAGGACCTCCAAGTCAGCCGAAGTTGGCCTCTAGCCTGCCCAATAAGAGGCTTTCCTATTGTCGGCTGACTGACCGTCGAAATGACAGTGAGGTGGAGTGGCAGCAGTGTCATTTCTGTATTTTTTCACAGCCCCCTTCCTCATTAATAAAACATGGATTTACAACATTCCAAGAAGGTCATTGAGCCCTTCTGTCATGGTAGGATGGGTGTAAATGCTGTCGCGAAGGACAGAATATGGAATCTTCCGGTCCATTGCCAGTCTCACCAGGTTAATCATTTCATAGGATTCCAGGCAGAAGAAATGGGCTCCCAGAATGAGACCGCTCTCCTCATCCACAATGACTTTAAGAAGGCCTGATGGATTTTTCAGTACATGGGCCTTGGGAATCGCTGCCGCCGGCATGGAGGCAGTCAGGACTTTCCAGCCCGATGCCCGGGCTTCCTCTTCCGTCATCCCCACCCTGGCCAGCGGCGGATCCAGAAAGAGGGCGTAGGGAACGGGGCCGCGGTTTTCTGTCGTTCTCTTCAAGTCCCCGTTGAAATTGCTCTTCAGGATGCGGAAATCATCCAGGGAAATATAGGTAAACTGCATGCCTCCCGTTACATCTCCGGCTGCCATGATGTGAGGTTTGGATGTATGAAGGGAGCTGTCTACTTTCACTGCTCCTCGAGGCGTCATTTCCACCCCTGCTTTTTCCAGGGCAAGAGAAGATACATTAGGCTGCCGTCCCGTAGCTGCCAGCAGGACATCAGCGTGAAGGATTTCTTCTCCGTTCTTTGTCTTTACATGAATCAAGGCCTCTTCTTTCTCATCTTCCACCCGAAGAACGTCTGCTTCTTCCAGAATGCGAATGCCCTGTTTTTCCAGATGTTCTTTCACCGCCGCTGCCATTTCCCTGTCTTCCTTCGGAAGGAAAACAGAGCCCTTCTGGATGACGGTCACCCGGGCACCGAAATTGTTATAATAGGACGCAAATTCCAAACCGATATAGCCGGCTCCTAGAATCACCAGATGACGGGGCAGCTTTTTCTCATCCATCAGGGTCTCGCTGGTGTAGACAAAGGCGCTCCGGTCAAGCCCTTCCACCTTCGGCAATACAGGCGCTGCGCCTGTATTGATGACAATATGCTCTGCCCGGATGATTTCTTCTTTTTCATCAGAGGAAATCAGGATTTCATGGTCATTCACAAAGGACGCCGTGCCGTCATATACAGTCACTCCTGCCTGTACCAGCTTGTCATAATTTTTCCCGCGAAGCATGGCGGTGAGACGATTCTTCTCCTCCACCGCTTCTGCATACCGCTTTTCTTTTTCTTCCCAAGAACCGTCCCGTCCATGAGACAGGCGGGCACTGTATTCCAGAGATTTACTGGGTATGCAGGCTACATTGATGCAGGTGCCGCCATACCGTTCTTTTGATTTTTCAATGAGCGCCGTTTTGATGCCCTGGGATGCCAGAAAAGAAGCAAATGTTTTTCCGGCCTTGCCAAATCCGATAATTACGTATTCATAGACTGTCATAGGTTTCCTCATTTCTTTTAAATAGGTAAATCTAAAATTACCTATATACATTTTACATCAGAAGGAAGAATGATGTCAATTTCAAAATGGGGGGGCGGACATGCCGGAAGCGTGAAGTTTCAGAGGGTGGTGGCTGAAAAGGTTCTTAGGATTGACCGGCCCGTTGGGCCGGAGGGTTCTCATGTTTGACAGCCGCTTCGCGGCTGAGGGTTGAGGTGGCGGCTGACGCCGCAGGATAAAAAGGGGCGCGCCTGTCGGCGCAGGTTGTGTAGAAGGGTTGTGTAGAAAGGGGCGGGGAGAAGGGTTCAGAAGGTTCAGAGGGTGGTGGATTACCCTTCGGGCAATAATTATGAAGTCAGCGTTACGGAAATACCTTTTGTGTCACCAAGGGTACATGGCGAAGTGCAAAAGCCTTCTTCCTCTGGAAGACGACAGTCCTACAGAGGACTGTCGAGTCGGGCTAATATTCGAGTATAGCCTGCACACTAAGCGAGCACCTTAATGCCCGACGGTGTCGCCGTCAGGCGACGAATGGTAGCGGATTTTCGAAGAAAATCCGAGGCCCTGAAGGGGCCTAATGTGTCTCTTCCGTAAAATGCCGCCTTTCGGCGGCGCCTTTGCACAGCAAAGGCCTATCCTCAGCCCTATCGGGCAGCTCCTTCCAGTGAAAGGAGCCTTACGTTACGGGATTTCCTTTCTGATACATAAATCGTGCTAAACATTCTGCTGAATTGGCCACCTCCGGTGGCCAATCGAGTAGAGATTATTCATCCCTCTCACACCACCGTACGTACCGTTCGGT
>ENA-UOIV01001377-UOIV01001377.1-human-gut-metagenome-genome-assembly--contig:-C59-NODE-1377-length-20627-cov-9.198231_pt1 | contig 20627 bp, 28 predicted proteins | sample MGYA00242333_ERZ723880 | MGnify/ENA metagenome assembly ERZ723880 | reverse complement strand
GCTCGCCAACAATCTATCAGTGCGAGGCGTGTGCCTACTATACGGGCGGAGATATGGGGGCGTGTATACCGGAGATGACGGCACAGGCCGCCGACGTCCTCTCCGCTCTCAGGGGAGAGCTGGAGCATGTGAAGCGGGAGCGGGATGCGGCGTATAAACTACTTGGTGGAGAGCCCCCAAAGACCTGTAAGACCTGTGTCCTTTGGGGGGGAAACGGATGGGCACAGTACCAAATTGGGTACTGTGAAGGAGATGACAACCCGCATGGGCCGAATGATTTTTGTTCCAGGCATCGCGGGCCGCAGAAGGAGGGATGAGCGATGGCCAAAAGATTGATCCACTGCTGCCTGGATATCGAGGGCGGAATCCGCAACGCAAAGGACATTAAGGGGTGCATAACCATAGATGGGCGCACATTGATGACAACCGAGGAGGTTAAGGAGGCTTTGAGGTATCAGCTTGCTCTGGGCCGCCGTGTACTGCCTATGGGAGACTGCGACACACCACCGACTCACTGGATGCCGCTGCCGGAACCGCCCAAGGAGGAACACACATGACCGAACGCCAGAGAGAGATTGTGCTGGGATACGCCGAGTGCAGCATGAATGCGGTGGAAACGGGGCGGAAGCTGTATTTAAGCTGCGTGACCGTGGGGTATCATCTGAACCAGATCAAGAAATCGACCGGGATTGATCCGAGATCCTTTTATGGGCTGTGCAAGCTGGTGCAGATGGCCAAGCAGATCGGGGGGTAAGGTTTATGGCACGGAATAAGTACCCCGGTCGCTGCTACTGCTGTAGAGCCGGGATATGGGCACTTTGAACGGGTCCGAAATGCGGCACCGGGTCAGCCAAGGTGGCGCATTAAGTGCGTTAGATGTGCCAGTGGTCGGATACTTACGGATAAGGACCCCGGTGTGATATGGGCCAAGGAGGCGGCGAGGAAAGCATGACAAGTCAGCAAAAAAAAGAATCACTGTTAAAATATCGGGAAGCGATCCGGGAAGCTGAGAGGCTGGAGAACGAGATGCGCAGATGGCGTTCTCGGGCGGAAAAAGTGACCGCAGCACTAAAAATGACTCCCTCTGGCGGCCCGGGTAGCCGCAGCTTAGAGGATGCGGTGGATTGCATCGACGCATTGGCGGTCCAGTTGGGTGCGGCGCAGCGGCGGGCGGTGGATCTGAGACGGGGCATCGAGGCAGCTATCAATCAGGTGGAGGATGGGCGTCTGCGTGAGCTGCTGCGGCGCAGGTACATAGATGGAGATACTTGGGAGAGCATTGCCGTGAAGATGGATTATAGCTATATGCACGTGTGTCGACTTCACGGAGATGCGCTGGCGGCGATGAAGATGTGATAGAATGTTATACTCAGCCTGCGGTATAATGTAAACTGAAAAAAGTGTATGGAGGCCCCGCCGGGCGAGAACTGGCGGGGTTTTCTCATGTCCAGGAGGAGGCGAGCACGTGGGGCGGAAAAGAAAATTTAAGAGCGCGAAAGAGCTTGAAGAAGCGTGGAGCGGATACAAAAAGGACTGCAATGAGCGGTATGTTCTGACCCACGATTTCAGCTCGAAAAACAGTGAGTTCGTCAGCGCGGAATTAAAGCGCAGCGTCACATACACGATAGAGGGCTTTTGCGCATTCTCCGGAATTTCGCGGGCGGCTTTCTATGAGCATTACGCCGAAAATGAGAGATATGCTGACACGGTTACGCGCATGCGCGAGGAGTGCGAGGTGGACACCCGTGAGAAGCTGGAGCTCGGGGTGATCCCTACGCAGTTGGCGGGGCTCTGGATGTCACGGTACGGTTATACCACCAAGACGGAAGCCAGCGTATCCGGCGGGATGCCGGTACAGATCGTGGATGATATCGATGACTAAGGTTTCGGAGCTGATCGCACCGGCCTTCCACTGCGTCCACCGTGATGTGGCGGCAGGGAGGCACACCCACTACTGGCTGCCCGGCGGGCGGGGTTCCTGCAAGTCCTCCTTCGTGGGGATAGAAATCCCCATGGGCCTCATGCGGGACGCCCAAAAGGGCGTGATGAGCCACGCCGTGGCCCTGCGGCGCTATGGCGTGACCCTGCGGGAGTCGGTCTATGCCCAGCTCCTGTGGGGCATCAACGCCCTGGGGGCGGCGGACTACTGGACGACCGGCGTGTCGCCCATGGCGCTCACCTACTCGCCCACCGGGCAGCGCATCCTGTTCCGGGGGGCCGACGACCCGATGAAGGTCAAATCCATCAAGGTGGACAGCGGATATATCAAATACGGCTGGTATGAAGAGGTCAACGAGTTCGAGGGTGAGGAGAAGCTGCGCAGCATCAACCAGTCGCTGATGCGGGGTGGAGCGGACTTCGCCTTTTTCTACACCTTCAACCCGCCCCGCAGCGCCCGGAGCTGGTGTAACCAGTACGTGGGAGCACCCCACCCGGACACGCTGGTACACCGGACGGACTACCGCACGGTGCCCCGGGCCTGGCTGGGAGAACAATTCCTGCTGGAGGCCGAGCACCTGCGGGAGGTTAAACCGATGGCCTATGCCCACGAGTACCTGGGAGAGGTGACGGGCACCGGTGGAGAGGTTTTTGACAATGTGACGCTGCGGGCGATCCCGGACGAGGAGATCGGGCGGTTCGACCACATCCGCCGGGGGCTGGACTGGGGCTACGCCACCGACCCGCTTGCCTACAACGAGGGACATTACGACAAGACGAGGCGGCGGCTCTATCTCTTCCGGGAGCTCCACCAAGTACGTCTGTCCAACCGGGAGGCAGCCCGGCGCATCCTCCCCTGGGCTGGGAGCAATGGGCGGATCATCTGCGACTCCGCCGAGCCCAAAAGTATCGCCGAGGTCCGGGACTACGGCCTGCGGGTGGTGGGCGCGCGGAAAGGACCCGACTCGGTGGAGTATGGGATCAAATGGCTCCAGGACCTGGAGGAGATCGTCATCGATCCCGCACGATGCCCCGAGACGGCGAAGGAGTTCACCGGCTACGAGCTGGATCGGGACAGAGACGGCAACTTCAAGGCGGGGTTCCCCGACCACGACAACCACCACATCGACGCTGTGCGCTACGCCTGTGAGGACGATATGACCGGCCCGGCGCTGAAGATTTTGAGGTGAGAATATGACCTATACACAGACCGAGCTGGTGAGTGCGGCCCTCTCCGACCCGGCAAACGCGCCCATGACCCTTGCCCAGATCGTCAGCGAGGAGATTCGGGAGTTCCTGCGCTCACCGCAGTACCGGGAGCTGCTGGAGGCCGACGCTTATTATCGCAACCGCTCCGACGTGCAGCGCAAGACCAACGACATCAAGGAGCGCTCCAATGCCAGGATCGAGCATCCCATTTACCGGAAGCTGGTGGACCAGAAGGTGCGCTACCTCCTGGCCCGCCCATGGGCGGTGGAGACGGAGGACAAGGCCTACGGGGAGGCGCTGGAGACGTTGTTCGACGCGACCTTCCGGCGCAAGGTCAAATCTCTAGGGCGGGGCGCGGTCAAGTGCGGGGTGGCCTGGCTCCAACCCTACATCGGCGAGGCCGGGGAGCTGTGCTTTCTGCGCATCCCCGCCCAGGAGCTGGTCCCCCTGTGGAAGGACACGGAGCGGAGCGAGCTGGACGGCTTTATCCGTTTTTACCCACAGGTGGTCTACGTGGGCCGGGACAAGCGGGTGATCCACCGGGCGGAATACTGGTTCTCCGGCGGCGTGCGGTGGTTTCTCTGTACCGACGGCTCTGGGGAGTATCGGGTGGACACCGGACACGGCACGGAGGCCGGGGGATGGACTGAGCCCCACTTCACCCTGGGGGGCAGGGGCTACAACTGGGAACGGCCTCCCCTGGTGTGGCTGCGCTATAACGAGGAGGAGCTGTCCCTGTGCCACTATGTCCGGGACCTCATCGACGACTACAACTGGCAGACCTCCGTCACCGCCGACGTGCTGCGGGATGTGGCCAAGTTCGTGTACATCCTGAAAAACTACGGCGGGGCCGATCTGGATGAGTTTGTGCGGGATCTGCGGGAGGCCCTGGCCGTGAAGGTGGAGGGCGACGGCGGCGTGGACAAGCTCCAGGCCGACCTGGACGTATCGGCGGTGATGAGCTTCCTGGACGCGGAGCGGCGAGACCTCTTCGACTTCGCCTCCGCCGTGGACACCAAGGACCCGGAGCTGGGCAACGCCTCCGGCTCGGCCATCGGCTTCCGGTACATGGACCTGGACGCCGACTGCGCCGACCTGGCCGACGAACTCCAGGACACATTCCGGCGGCTCAAGCCCTTCCTGGACACCTGGCTCCAGGCCACTGGCGCGGGGGACTTTTCAGACAGTACATTCTCCATCGCCTTCAATATGGACCTGCCGGTGAACGAGACCGATATCATCGCCAACGTCAACGCAAGCGCCGGACTACTGTCCCGGCGGACCCTGCTGGAAAACCATCCCTGGGTCAAGGATGTGGACGGGGAGCTGGAGGCCGTGGAGGCCGAAAAGCGACAGGAGCTGGAGCGCTACGGCGCGGGGCTGTTCGACGACCACGGTGGCGGGGGCGGGTTGAATGGCGGCGAATAAGGACTACTGGGCGGCCCGGGCCCTCCAGCGGGAGGCGGAGGCCTACGCCAGAGGGGCGGAGCTGTCCGCCAGGCTGTACGACGCCTACCAGACGGCCCTACGGGATCTGCGCCGGCAGATCAACGACTTTTACGTGCGCTACGCCGGAGAGAACCGGCTGACCTACGCAGAAGCCGTAAAGGCCCTGAACCGGGCGGAGGCCCGGGAGTGGAAAGCCACGCTGGGGGAGTGGGTGGAGCGGATCAACGCAGAGACGGACCCGGAAATCAAGGCCCGGCTGAAGGCGGAGCTGGACGCGCTGTCCTACCGGAGCCGGATGGACCGGATGGAGGCGCTGTGCGGCCAGATGGAGATGACGCTGGACGAGCTGTATGTCCGGTGCATGAGAGAGACGTCCGAGGGATGCGGAGAGGCCTACCTGGAGAGCTATTACAAAAAGTCCTTCGACATCCAGCAGCGCGCGGGGCGCATCTGGGAGGTGGCCGGCATCGACAGCGGCATGGTGGAGGACGTGCTGTCCTACCCCTGGAGCGGGGCCAATTTCTCGGACCGGCTGTGGCGGAATAAGGCGGCCCTGCTTTTCAACCTCCGTCAGGACCTGACCCAGGGGCTCATCAAGGGGACGGGAATCGCCCCCCTCTCCAAGTCACTCTCGGAGCAGATGGGCCAGAGCTACAAGGCCGCCGAGCGCGTGGTGCGCACCGAGCTCAATCACTTCCACAACGAGGCGGACCGCGCCGCATACCAAGCAGCGGGCATCGAGTGGTATGAGTTCATGGCCACGCTGGACAGCCGCACCTGCGCCGTCTGCGGGGCGCTGGACGGCAAGCGATTCAAGGTGTCCGAGGCACAGACCGGCGTGAACTATCCGCCCATGCACCCAAACGACCGGTGCACCACGGTCGAATATGACCCGGAGGAGGCGGAGGACTGGGCCGCCGCCGGGGAGAAAATGCCGGAGCGCATGACCTATGAGGAGTGGTATCAGCGGCAGGTGGCAGAGCATGGCGAAGGATATGTTGAACGTGAGCGCAAAAGGGTGTATAATATAGCTTCGGATAAAGAACAATACCAGCGATTGAAGGAGAAGCTTGGGGAAAATGCGCCGGCCACATTTGAAGCGTTCCAGAATATAAAATACAGCAGTGGAGATGACTATGCGCAGTTTAAAGCGTATGCCAGAGATATCGGGAATGGGGGCTTGACCCCGCTTGCCGATTTTAAGCTGTACCAAGATACGGCGTCTCGGATTGATGCGGAGTTGGTTGGGGTCATAACTTCTGATGGAACAGAAATTGTCGCCAAATCGGATCATTTCGTGAGCAGAGTAATCGGGTCCGTCGAGGAGAGAAGGTCTGGCGTGGAAATCTCCAGCGTGAGGGAAGCGCTGACAAACCCGGAGAGAACGGATTCCAGGCGAGGGAAAAAGGGAGTGAGCGTCCGGTATTTCGGAAAGGAAGCCATTGTAACAGTGAATCCTGATACCGGGACGATCATTCAAGCCAATCCGCGACACAGCAGAAAGGAGATGGAGCAGTGATAAAAATAACCGAGAAGCAGCGATTGGAGCTTGCTCCGTTGATCCCGCGTCTGGATGAACTGCTTGCCGAGCCAACGGACGAAGCGCTCTTGCTGGCAATAGATGATCTGATCATTGACGAATTAGATGACAGCCAAAATTACCTGTCAGAGGATGGGATCAAACTACAGAAACTCTACGACGAAATCTTTGAATCCAACGACTAAACCATCACTCTCCGGGGCGGTGGTTTTCTTATGCCTGAAAGGAGACGGGGCCTATGATCTGCCCGTATAACCGCAAGCAGGAAAAGCAGGTGCTGCAAGTCACGAATGAGTACGGCGACGAAGGGCAGTGCGACAGTACCCAGCAGATCACATCATGGACCTACACCATGATGGAGTGCCCCCAAGAGGGGTGTGCGGCCTGGAGAAACGGGCGCTGCTGCTATGCGGCGGTCAGCCTGGACAATTGTTGAAAAAAGCACCTGAGAGGGTGCTTTTTTCATACCATTTTGGGCTCCCTGTCCCAGACCAACAGGGGCGGCAAAGCGTGTGGAAGTCACGGAAAATACAGCCGGAGAGGAGACACACATGATCATCGAGAGCGTCAAGACCATCCTTGGGGAAGAGCTATCCGCACAGGTGGAGACTGCCCTGAAGGGTAAGGGCAAGGACGGCAAGGACCTGGACTTGGTGGTGGGGAACGACGGGAGCTATGTCCCGGCGGACAAGTACGACGGCGAGAAGCGCCGGGCCGCCTCCGCCGAGACTGCGCTGAGATCCGCCGCAGAGGCCGTGAAGGCCTTGGGCGGCTCCGGGGACCCCGCCAAGCTGGCGGAGGACGTGGCCGCGGCAAAGGGGACCATTGAGACCCTGAAAACCGACCACAGGAAGGAGCTTTCCCGCATCCAGAAGGACACCGCAGTGCGCATGGCTCTGACCGGGCGAGTCCACGATCCCGCCGACGTGCTGGGGCTGCTGGACCTGGAGAAGATCCAGATCGGCGAGGACGGCGGACTAAAAACCGATCTGGAGGGCCTGCTCAAGCCCATCCAGGAGGCCAAGCCCTATCTGTTCAAGCCCGACCAGGAACCGGCGCAGCCGCCCCTGAAGGGGGCACAGCCCGCGCCGCCCACGGGGGGAGAGCCCCCCAAGGACTACACCATGGAGGAACTCGGGAGGCTCTCCATGGAGGAGTACGCGGCCTACCGCGAAAAGCAAACCGGCTTCCCGAGAAATTAGAAGCGCGGAGGGCAGGCGCATAGGGAGAATAAGTCAGGACGCAGACGAAAAAACAGGTTGGCCGGAGGCCAACGGCATTTTTCGCGGAGTCCGTGCTTATTCGACCGGCCATGCGCTCAGCCCGCAGCGTGACAGTTTCATGCATGCAGGAGACAACATCAAACAGAAAAGGAGATAGCACAACATGGCAAACACATTTTTGACTCCCTCCGTCATCGCCCGGGAGTCCCTGATCGTCCTGGAGAACAACCTGATCGCCGCCAACCTGGTCCACCGGGACTACTCCGACGAGTTCGTCCAGGTGGGCGACACTGTGACCATCCGCAAGCCCGCCAAGTTTACAGCCAAGAACTTTACCGGCTCCATCATCCGGCAGGACGCCTCCGAGGGGAGCGTGGCCGTGAAGATCGACCGGCACCGGGACGTGTCCTTTGAGGTGACCAGCAAGGAGATGACCCTGGACATCAAGGACTTTTCCACCCAGCTCATTGCCCCCGCAATGCGGGCCATCGCCCAGGCGGTGGACGAGGACATTCTCAACGAATGCGCCAACATCAGCGCGTCCGTGACCGCGACCGCGTCCCCCACCAATCTGGCGGACATCGCCAATCTGTCCAAGACCCTGGACATCGCCAAGGTCCCCCTGGATATGCGCAGGCTGGTGCTCAACCCCACCCATAAGTACCGCTACGCCCTCACCGACAATCTCTCGAAGGTGGCCTACGCGGGTAACGGCGAGACCCTGCGTAACGCCGAGCTGGGCCGGGTGTACACGCTGGACACGTACATGGACCAGAACTGCCCCGACACCCTGGCGGCCACCGCGGGCACCGCCACCGCCTTCAAGGTGAGCGGCACGAAGGGGGAGGCCAAGGTGGCGCTCTCCAGCGTCACCGCCGCCACGGCCACCGTGAAGAAGGGCGACTGCTTCATCCTGGACGGCTACCGCTACCACTTCACCGCCGACGCCACCGCCGCCTCCGGCGCAGTGGCTGAGGTGGGCATCGACGCCGAGCTGGTGAAGGATTACACCAACGCCGACGCCTATTTGGCCTCCAAGCCCCACTCCCTGGCCTTCCACCGCAACGCCATCGCCCTGGTCACCCGCCCCCTGGCCCTGCCCATGGGCGCGGCCAACGCCGCGATCATGAGCCACGACGGCCTGGGCGTCCGGGTGGTGTACGGCTATGACCAGGACACCAAGAAGGACACGGTCTCTCTGGACATCATCTACGGCGTCAAGACCCTGGACGAGACCATGGCGGTGAAGCTGGTGGGCTGAGATGGACCGCCTGGATGAACGGCTTGCCCTGCTGAAGGCGCTGTTGGGGCTCTCCGGGACGGAAAAGGACACGCTGCTGGAGTTCGCCCTCCGGACGGTGGAGGACCGCGTGCTCGGCTACATCCACTGGGATACCCTGCCCGAAGGGCTGGAGCGTCCCCTGGTGCTAATGACGGCCGCCTACTGGAAGGGGGCGGCGCTGGGCGGAGAACAGACCGCCGCAGGGCCGGTGGCCTCGGTGAAGCGGGGGGACGTGTCCACCTCCTTCGCGGTGAGCGGCGGGGCCTCCGCCACGGCAGGAACTTTTGACCTCGCGGAGGGCGGGGCCTTCTTCGGCTGGAGGGAGACCCTGAATTGCTACAGAAAGCCGAGGCGGTGAGGCATGGGCTTCGGGAACCCGGCGGCGGAGCGCGCCGCCATCGAGGGCACCTATGAGGATACCGCGGTAATCTCCCGCATGGCGGCGGTACAAGACGGGGAGCTGACCCGGCCGAGGCCAACGGCGGTCTATACCGGCGTGGCATGCGCTCTGTCCCGGGACGGCGCGGACGACAGCGGGCAGCGCACTCCGCAGAATGAGATCGACTATGACGCCACCCTCTTCCTTGCCCCCGAGCTGGACGTACAGCCCGGGGACCGGGTGGAGGTATCACGGTTCGGGCGGACGTACGCCTACGCCGTGGAGGGGCGCCCGGCGGTCTATGCCACCCACCAGGAGGCGCGGCTGAAGGAGCGTGGCCTGGCGTGAGTGTGGATAACCGTGAGCTGGAGGAGTTCCAGCGGAAGCTTGCTGACCTGAAGGAACAGGTTCCGGAGTTCCTGCGCGCGCTGGCCCTGGGGGAGGGGGTACACGCCGCCTCGGAGGCCAGGCGCATCTGTAAGGCGGAGGGCATCGTGAACACCGGCAATTACCGGGAGAACTGGCACGCGGGGGACCGGCGTGTGGGGACGCGCTCCAAGGACGTCAGCGACGGCTGCAAGGCCCGGGCGCGGGGAAAGACCTACTCCATCGACATCTACAACAACGCCGAGTACGCCAAGCACCTGGAATATGGGTTCCGGTCCCACTTTGTACCGGGCCGGTGGGAGGGGAAAACCTTCGTCTATCAGCCCGGCTTCCCGGGCGGCATGTATGTGGGCCCGAAGGGGGGCTACGTCCGCGGGCATTTCGTGCTCAAACGCGCGGTGCGCCGGACGGAGCTCGCCCAGCCCAACCGGCTCAGGCGAAAGCAGGACAAATTCCTGCGGGAGGGGCTGCAATGACACTCAACGAGCTGACCTGGGCGGCTGCGGCCCGCCTGCGGGCACTGTGGCCGGACCGGCCGGTCTATGTGGACGACATCCCGCGGGAGGCGGACGGCTGCCTATACATCGGGCTGATCGACTCGGAGCAGGGACAGGAGCTGGACCGGCGCTTCAAGCGGTCCGTGAGCTTTCAGATCCTCTACTTTCGGGCCGACCAGGACGCGCTGGCCTACCAGGACTGGGCGGAGGCCCTGTACGACGGGTTCCGAACCCTGGAGGCGGGCGGGCGCACGGTGCGGCTCAAAAACTGCGGAGCCCGGGAGAACGGCGAACAGCGCTGCTATCAGTTTACCTTTGACGCGGACCTCCTCTTCTGGGAGGTGCGGGGCGGAGAGACGATGCAGACGCTGGCGCAAACGATCAACGACAAGGAAGGATAGGTGAAACAGAATGCCTATGGGAGGCGGCACCTTTACGGTGCAAAACAAGATCCTGCCCGGCAGCTATATCAATTTTGTGGGCTATGCCAACGCGGCCACGCTGGGAGAGCGGGGCGTGGCGGCCCTGCCCCTGGAGCTGGACTGGGGTCCGGAGAGCCAAATCTACACCCTGGAGGCGGGGGAGTTCAATCAGAAGGCGCTGGAGGTATTTGGCCACGACCCCGCAGCGGCGGAGCTGCTGCTCATCCGGGAGGCGCTGAAGCGGTGCTCGACCCTGCTGGTGTACCGGGTGAACGCCGGCGGGACCAAGGCCGGCGCCACAGTGGGGGGCATGACGATCACCGCCCGGTGGGGCGGCACCCGGGGCAACAGCCTCCGGGCGGCGGTGCAGGCCAACGCCGACGACGAGGAGAAGGTGGACGTGGTGACCTATCTGGAGGAACAGGAGGTGGACCGCCAGACCGTGGCGGTCTCCGGCGGCGCGGCGGACCTGAAAGCCAACGACTTTGTGAGCTTCGGCACGGCCGAGACCCTGACGGCGGCGGCCGCCACGGCCCTTACCGGCGGAACGAACGGCACGGTGAACACCGCGGCATACACCGCATGGCTCACCGCCCTGGAGGTGGAGAGCTTCAACGCCGTGGGCTATCCCGGCACCGACGCTGCGGTCAAGGCCCTGGTGGACGCCTTCGTCAAGCGGCTGCGGGATGAGGACGGGCGCAAGGTGGTGGGCGTGCTCTACCAGTACACCACCGCCGACAGCGTCGGGGTGCTCAGTGTGAAAAACGGCGTCAAGCTCGCCGACGGCACCGTGCTCACCGGTGACAAGGCCGTGGCCTGGGTCACCGGCGCCACCGCCGGGGCGGAGGTGAACGAGTCCCTCACCAACACGGCCTACGACGGCGCGGTGGATGTGGACGTCAAGTACACCAAAGGGCAGTACGAGGCCGCCATCCAGGCGGGAGAGTTTGTCTTCTACGCCGACAGCGGCAAGGCCCGTGTCCTCTCCGACATCAACACCCGCACCACCTTCGGCGGCGGGGTGAGCGAGGACTGGACCTCTAATCGGGTGGTGCGGGTCATGGACGGCTGGGCCAACGACGTGGCCCGGATCTTCGGGGAGCGTTACCTTGGGACCCAGACCAACAGCGATACGGGCCGGGCCCTCTTCAAGGCCGACCTGGTGGCCCTCGGAAAGGAATACGAGGGCATCGACGCCATCAGCGGCTTTGTGCCCGACGACATTACCGTGCTCCAGGGGAGCGGCAAGCGGGATGTGTCCGTCTCCTGCGCCCTCACCCCCAACGATAGCATGGAAAAGCTGTACATGACCGTGACGGTCCGTTAAGAGAGGAGAACACAAATATGAAGGAACTCAACGGCTGGAACGCCATCTCCGGCAGGGAGGGGCGGGCCTACGCCAAGATCGACGGGAACAACGAGGAGATGTTCTGCGCCAAGAGCGTCGAGGCGACCGTGGAGAAGTCCAAGGGGCAGGTAAAGGCCATCGGTAAGCGCATGGTGGGACACAAGACCACCGGCGCGGAGGGCACCGGCTCTATGACGCTCTACTATCTCTCGCCCCTCTTCCGCTCCAAACTGGACGAGTGGAAGCGGACGGGAGTGGACGCCTATTTCGATATGCTGATCGAGAACACCGACCCTGAGTCCTCGGCGGGGAACCAGCGGGTGCTGCTGCTGGGAGTCAATCTGGATTCCACCGTACTGGCCAAGCTGGACGGCGACTCCGACGACCCCCTGGAAGAGGACGCCGACTTCACCTTTGAGGATTTCGAGATTCTGGAGAGCTTCCAGAAGTTTTAAGAAAACCGGGCCTCCCCACTCTGAACGGTGGGGAGGCCTTCATTTCAACGGAAAGGAGCATGCTCAATGGGCAAGTTGTATGATTTTCTGATGGAGGGCGAGGCGGCGGCCCAGGAGACCGCCGAGGTGCACATCTCCGGATTCCCCTATCCCTTCCTCATCCATTCCATCACCGAGGCCGAGAATAAGGCCATCCGCAAGACCTGTCAGAAGGTGAGCTTTGACAAAAAGACGCGGCAGAAGAGTACCGATCTAGACTCAGATCTCTACAATAGCCGCCTGGTGGTCGCCTGCTGCGCCGAGCCCAACTTCAAGGACGCCCAGCTCCAGGCCAAGTACGGCGTGATGGGGGCGGAGGACCTGATTGACGCGCTGCTCAAGCCGGGTCAGCTTGTTGACCTCATGTTGGCTGTACAGGAGCTCAATGGGTTCTCCAGCGATATGGACGAGCTGAGGGACGAGGCAAAAAACTGATTCGGGAGGGCGACGGCGAGGCGATGTACGCCCACTACGCCCTCCACAGACTGAAAATACTGCCCGGCGCGCTCATGGCCCTCCCCCTGCGGGAGCGGGCCTTTATCTACGCCTCCATCGACGAGCAGGTACAGAACGAAAAACGGGCCGCGCGGCGGCGGAAAGGCAGGTGAGCCTATGTCGGTCTCGACGACTATGGACATCAATGACAAGATGTCAGGAAAAATGTCCAGAATACAGAGAAACGCCGAAAAACTGAATGCGATTTTGCGGACTACAGACACAATTACCAGCAACGCCAATCCAGCAAGGTTTTATGTGCGGGTGGCAGACGAGGCCGTGGAGGCCGCCTATCAAGTCGGTAAATTCAATGACCGGCAGACCCAGGCGGAACGGAAGGCCCGGGCGGTGAGCGGGGCCTGGAGCAGAGTCGGCGGGTATGTCAAGTCGGCCGCAGCGGCATTCGGTGTGTCCAAGCTGGTGGGGCTGTCCGACACCGTCGCCGGAAACCGGGCGCGGCTGGAACTGATCGTGGACGACGGCGGCAGCGTGGCGGAGCTGGAAAACAAAATATTTGCTTCCGCCATGCGTTCCAGGGCGGCTTTTAGCGACACGGTGTCCACGGTGTCCAAATTGGGGCTGTTGGCCGGAGACGCCTTTACCGGCAACGACGAGATGATCGCATTTGCCGAGCTCATGAACAAGAACTTCGTGATCGGCGGCGCAAGTCAGACGGAACAGGCATCCGCCATGTATCAGCTTACCCAGGCCATGGCCTCCGGCAGGCTGCAGGGCGATGAGTACCGGTCTATCATTGAAAACGCACCGCTGCTGGCCAATGCCATTGAGGACTATATGGTGAAGGTACAGGGGGCCAAGGGTTCCATGAAGGACTGGGCCTCCGAGGGGCTGCTGACGGCGGATGTAATCAAGGCGGCCCTGTTCCGCACCGCCGGCGAGGTGGAGAAGCGATTTGAGAGGATGCCCATGACCTGGGCGCAGGTGGGGACGCTGGCGGCCAATCTTGCCATCAAGGCCCTGGACCCGCTCCTCTCCGCCATCAACTGGCTGGCCAACAACATCCGGATCATCGGCCCGCTGGTGCTGGGACTGGGGGGCGCGTTCGCGGTGTTCCAGATCGCCGCCCACTGGACCGCCATCGCGGGGGCCGTAACGGGGGCGTATCACTTTGTGCTCGACCTTCTCTCATTCGCATATGCGGTTTTGACTGGGCAGACCTATGTCGCGACGGCAGCGACATCCAAATTTATGGGAACGCTCCTGGCCTCCCCTATCACGTGGGTGGTGATGGGGGTGCTGCTGCTGGTGGCGGCGCTATATGCAGGGGTGGCGGCCTTCAATAAGATCACGGGCGCATCAGTATCCGCCACAGGAATCATCTTTGGGGCGGTGGCCACACTGGCCGCAGCGGTGATGAATACCGTGATCGGACTATTGAACGCCCTGCTTCAACTAGCATGGAATAATTTTGTAACGCCTTTCTTGGGTGTGATCGAATTTGTCCTCAACGTAGTCAACGGAGGCTTTGACTCCTTCGGTGGAGCCGTCGCAAACCTGATTGGACAGATCATCTCGTGGTTTCTCTCGCTGGGGCAGGTGGTGACGAAGATCATCGACGCCATCTTTGGTACGGACTGGACATCCGGCCTGGAAGCACTAAAGGGCAACGTGCTGGCCTGGGGAAAAAACGAAAACGCCATTACCCTGGACCGGTCTGCCCCGGAGATTCCCGTGCGCTTTGATTACAAGGATGCATGGAAATCCGGGTATAGCCTTGGTGAGGGCCTGGCCAGCAAGGCCGCGGGACTATTCGGCGGCGCAGACAGTGTCGACTGGGACGCGCTCCAGCAGGGGGTTGACACCACCGCCGCCAACACCGGCGCCATGGCCGACGAGGTGAACATCGCAGACGAGGACCTGAAGTTCATGAAGGACGTGGCGGAGATGCGGTATGTGCAGAACTTCGTCACCCTCACCCCCACCGTATCCATGGACGCCAGAATCAGCGAACGGGTGGACGTGAACGAGGTGGTATCCTCCATTGCCCAGGTGCTGGAGGAGGAGATCGCCGTTTCGGCGGAGGGGGTGTACGCGTGAGCGGAGAAAAGTACAGCATCGTGCTGGAGTTTGCGGTGGGCAGCCTGACCCTGCCCGTCCTGCCGGAAAAGCTGGAGGTCAAGTGCGCCGGGGACAACGGCACAGCCAAGGTGCTCTCACTGGGGGAGGTCTCCCTCCTCCGGACGCGGAAGCTGCGGGAGATCACCTTCTCCTCCGTATTCCCGGCGGCGGCGGCCCCCTGGGTTTCCGGCCCGGTCTCACAGCCCATGGCCTGCGTACGGGCCATCCAGGAACAGAGAGACGCGCAAAAGCCCCTGCGGATGCTGCTGGAGGGCTTCGACCTGGACCTCAACGCCGCGTTTTCCATTGAGGACTTTACCTATACCGAGCAATTCGGCACGGTGGGAGACCTCTCCTACACCCTCAAGCTCAAGGAATACCGGCCGCCGGCGGCGCGGCGGGTCACCCTGCCCGACGATACCGGCGGCAAGGCCGTGGTGGAACAGGCGCCCAGGGCGGGTGAGCCGGAGACGGCCAAGACCTACACGGTGGTGTCCGGCGACTGCCTGTGGTCCATCTGCAGGCGGTGCTACGGCGACGGGAGCCGTTACCCGGAGCTCTACGAGAAGAACAAAGACGTGATCGACGCGGGCAACCGGGGGAAGAGCGTGCCCAAATACACCATCTATCCCGGACAGGTCTTTACGCTGTGAGGTGAGGGCATGGAGCTGCTGCATCAGAATCTGGACAGCGGAGAGACCCGCGAGCTCTCGGGGCTGGTCACGGCCTGCACGGTGAAGACCGTACGCCGGGGCGCGCCGGGGCAGATGGACCTCACCCTGCTGCGGGACGGGTCCGTCACCCTGGCCCACGGGGATATCCTGGCGCTGAAGGACGGGGACCGGAAGATTTTCTATGGGTATCTCTTCAAAGTGGGCGGCGGAGAAAAAGAAGAGATCAAGGTCACCGCCTACGACCAGCTCCGCTATCTGAAGAACAAGGACACCTACGTCTTTGAGGGGCAGCGGGCGGATCAAATCGCCGCCCAGATCGCCGCCGACTTCGAGCTGAAGACGGGGGAGATGGACAACACCGGATATGTCATCCCATCCATGACCATGGACGGAAAGACTCTGTTCGACATCATCCTGGAGGCCCTGGACCGCACGCTCATCCACACCGGCAAGATGTACGTGCTGTGGGACGACTACGGCGCGCTGCGCCTCTCCGACGTGGAGGGAGGCCGCTCCGTCCTTGCGGTGGGGGACGGGAGTCTGGCCACCGGATACACCTGGGAGAGCAGCATCGACTCCGATACGGCAAACCAGGTTAAGCTGGTCCAGGACAACAAGAGCACCGGAAAACGGGATGTGTACATCGTCAAGGATTCGGCCCGGATGCGGCGCTGGGGCGTGCTGCAGCACTACGAAAAGGCGGACAAAGGCCTCAATGCCGGACAGCTCAAAGCCCAGGCACAGCAGATGCTGGAGCTCTATAACCGGCCGTCCGTAAAATTGGAGCTCTCCGCCCTGGAGGGGGATCTGGAGCTCCGGGCAGGGCGGTCCATCTATGTGGACATCGCGGACGAGGGGCTGAAAGGGTGGTACATCATCGACGAGTGCACCCACGACATCAGAGAGGAGACGGTGAAAATGACGCTGCTGACGGCGGGATGCTGATTGAGCAGATCAAAAAGGCGGCCGGCGGCGCGGGACCGGACCCGGCGGCCTTATTTTTTGGAACGGTGGTCTCCGCCTCGCCCCTGCGGGTGAAGGTGGACGACCGCTTTGAGCTGGGCAAGACCCAACTGCTGACCTTCCGGGGCGCAACCTTTGAGCCGGGAGACGGCCTGATCCTCCTGCGGGACCTGGGGGGACAGCGGTTCCTCGTGCTGGGGAGGTGCTGAGGCATGGCGCTGACGCCGACAGGGGCGGGGCTCTTACCGGAGACAGAGACCCGCGCAGGCAGGGAGGAGCCCTCCAGGACCTACCGCATCGACTTTGACGCCGGGAGGGCGACCGGCAGGGTGGACGGGCTGGAGGCCATGCGCCAGGCCGTCTATATGATCCTGAGCACGGAGCGGTTCCGCCACGTCATCTACTCCTGGGACTACGGCACGGAGCTGTCAAGGCTGCTGGGCCGGAGCGGCGGGGGGATGGAGAGCGAGGCCAGGCGGATCATCTCCGAGGCCCTCCTGGCCGATGACCGGGTGACGGCGGTACGGGACTTCACATTCACCCGGAGTTCCCGGCGGACCCTGGCCGTGTCCTTCACGGTGGAAACCACGCTGGGCGACATTGCGGTGGAGAGAGAGGTAGAAACCTGATGGATTACAGCGGACAGACATTTGAAGCTATCATGGCCCGGTGCCTGGCGCGAGTGGGCGCAGAGCTGGATAAACGGGAGGGATCGGTGATCTATGACGCCGTTGCGCCTTTGGCCGCGGAGCTGGCGGAGTTCTATTCCCTCCAGTCGGCGGAGCTGGACCGGGCGTTCCCGGACACGGCTGCGGGAGCGGACCTCACCAACAAGGCCAAGGAGCGGGGGATTTTCCGCCTTGCCGCCACCCAGGCGGTGCGCAAAGGTATTTTCACCGACGCGGAGGGCGCCGCCATGGAGATACCGGCCGGGAGCCGGTTTTCCGGCGGCGCGGTGAACTACGCCGCCGGGGAGAGGCTTGCCGACGGGTCCTACCGGCTCACCTGCGAAACGGCGGGGGAGATTGGAAACGCCTATACCGGAGTGCTGTTCCCCATCGACCACATCGACGGTCTGGGGAGCGCCACACTGGCCGACGTGCTCATCCACGGCGAGGACGAGGAGGATGACGACACGCTGCGGGCCCGGTATATGGCGTCCTTTGCGGGGATGGCCTTTGCGGGGAATGTGGCCGACTACAAGGCCAAGGTCTCCGCCCTGCCCGGCGTGGGCGGGGTGAAGGTCTATCGGGCCTGGAACGGAGGCGGCACGGTGAAGCTGGTCGTCACCACTTCCGCCGGAGGAGTGCCGTCCCAGGAGCTGGTGACCTCTGTACAGGCCGCGATAGATCCCGAGGGATATCAGGGAGAGGGGAAGGGACTGGCGCCCATCGATCACTGCGTGACCGTAGCGGGATCGACCGGATACACCGTTGCGGTGTCCGCCAAGCTTACCTTCCGGGACGGGTACACCTGGGCGGGGCTGAAGAGCGCCGTGGAAGCGGCGATCCAGGGGTATCTGGACGAGGTGGTCGCGGCGTGGGCGGACGACGCCGCCTCTGTGGTGCGGGTGGGTCACGTGGAGGCCCGCATCCTGGGCGTAAACGGCGTGCTGGACGCGGCGGAGACCAAGCTCAACGGGACAGCCGCCAACCTGACCCTTCAGGCCGACCAAATCCCTCTTCTGGGGGAGGTGTCCAATGTCACTGCTTGACAAGTGGCCGGAGTTCCTGCAGGCCGTCGCTGATTTCAGGGCCCTCTCCGACGCGCTCTCTCCGGAGGCGGATACAGCCCGGGCCGCCGTGGAGGGCATGGCGAGAGAGTTCTCGGCCTACACCCTGTCTGAGTGGGGCGTGGAGCGGTGGGAGGACATCCTGGGGCTCACAGGCAAAGACGCCGACGACCTCAATTCCCGCCGGGTGCGCATCGTCACCAAGATCATCGAGCAGCCGCCCATAACCAGGCGGGTCCTCTATAACCAACTGCGGTCCCTGGCGGGAGATGGGAATTTTACCATGGATATCGACTATGGCCTCCATAAGCTGGAGGTCAAGCTGGACCTGGGCTCTAAATCGGCCTTCGAGGACGTGAAGGCGCTGGTGGAGCGGAGCGCGCCGGCGGAGATGGTGCTGTCGGTGTCCCTGCTCTTCAACACCCACGCCATGCTGGGGGCCTATACCCACGCCGCGCTGGCGGCGTATACACACGAGGAACTGAGAAGCGAGGTGTTTTCCGATGGCGGCTGAGACCACCAACTACGGGCTGACCAAGCCCGCAGCAAACGAATCTTACGACATCACAGTATTTAACCAGAACGCCGACCGCATCGACGCGGCGCTGAAGGACCTGGAGGACGGCAAGGCGGAGGGGACGGCGCTGGCGGCGCACGAAGCGGACGGGGTGAAGCACGTCAGCGCGGCGGAGCGGACGGCGTGGAACGCCAAGGCGGACGGGACGGCCACCGGCGCGCACATCGCGCGCACCGACAACCCCCATGGGGTGACGGCGGCCCAGGTGGGGGCGGTCCCCACGACCCGGAAGGTAAACGGCAAGGCCCTCAGCGCGGACGTCACCCTGGCAGCGGCCGACGTGGGGGCGGCGGCGGCCAGCCACAGCCATGGGGCGGGTGACATTGCCTCCGGGACGCTGGACGCCGCACGCATCCCCGATCTGGTGGCCAGTAAGATCACTTCCGGGACGCTGCCTGTGGCACGGGGCGGTACGGGGGCGGCCAGCCTGACCAGTGGTAATGCGCTCATCGGAGCGGGCACCGGCGCAGTGACCACCCGCGCCATTAAGGACAACACCAGCGCGTCCGCCGCTCTCACAGCGAGTTCCGCCCTTGTGACCATGAACACACTGCGCTATGCCCTCAATCGCACGACGGGGCCCGGGGCGGCGGACACCAATTATACCACTGCCATGATGCGGGCCATCCAGGCCAGCACCACGGACCTGACCGCCGGAAGCTCCAGCCTGACCAGCGGCGTCATCTACCTGGTGTACGAGTGAGGCGGGGGCGATATGGCAAAACGAGTCTATATCGGCGTGGGCGGCAAGGCCCGCAAGGTGAAGAAGATCTATATCGGCGTGGCAGGCGTGGCCCGCAAGGTCAAAAAGGCGTACATCGGCGTGGGAGGAGTAGCGCGAATCTTCTGGAGCGGGGGAGCGCTGGAGTATTACGGAGTGATCACGCCTCTCAGCGCCGGGCGGCGCAGCCTGGCCGCGGCCTCCGTTGGGAACTGCGCCCTGTTCGGAGGCGGGTATACCGACAGCGCGGTGAGCTCCGTTGTGGACGCCTACAGCGCCTCCCTCACCCGGAGCACCCCGACGGCCCTGAGTGCGGCCCGGTATGAGCTGGCGGGTGTATCCGTGGGAAGCTACGCCTTATTTGGCGGCGGAAATACAGGGGGGAGCAGCGCCTACTACAGGAGCACGGTCGTGGACGCCTATAACGCCTCGCTTTCACGTACGATACCGACGGCCCTGAGTGTTGGCCGAGACGGCCTGGCCGCGGCGGCGGTTGGGAATTACGCCTTATTTGCAGGAGGCTACAGGAGCGCGGTGAGTTCCGTTGTGGACGCCTATAGCGCATCGCTGACGAGAAGTACGCCGGGCGAGCTATCCAACACCAGAGTATCCATGGCCGCCGCACCGGTCGGAGATTATGCGTTATTTGGCGGCGGCGAGAACAACAGCGACGACCGCGTCGCATACGTGGACGCGTATAATGCCAGTCTGACCAGGTCCACGGCAACAAACCTGAGCGCCGCCAGAAAACTGCTGGCGGCAGCGCATGTGGGAAGCTATGCCCTGTTCGGCGGGGGATTCAGTATGACCTCTGTGGTGGACGCCTATGATACGTCTCTCACCAGGACTACCATCGACCCTTTGAGCGAGACAGCCAGGAACCTGGCGGCGGCCTCTGTGGGGACCTATGCGCTGTTCGGCGGAGGGTGCGAGAATATTACGCCCTACAGATCGGCGGTGACCGCCTACAACGCCAGCCTGACCAGGACCATTATGACGGACTTAAGCGAAGCGCGATATGATTTGGCGGCCGCGTCGGTCGGAGATTATGCGTTATTTGGCGGCGGACGCGGAGACAGCGCAAGCGCGGTCGTAGACGCCTACACAATTTAAACGGGAGGAATGGAAACATGAGCACAAGGTATCAGCTTTGGGACAAGGAGAGTCAGGTCATCACGCCCATTGGGGAGGTGCTGACGGCGGGGCAGTGGATGGAGC
>ENA-UOIV01001370-UOIV01001370.1-human-gut-metagenome-genome-assembly--contig:-C59-NODE-1370-length-20697-cov-12.920163_pt1 | contig 20697 bp, 24 predicted proteins | sample MGYA00242333_ERZ723880 | MGnify/ENA metagenome assembly ERZ723880 | reverse complement strand
TCGGTTCCTTTTTTAATAAAAAAAGTAAAAAAAGAGACGCCCGTTTCGCGGGCGCCGGCACATATATGTTGACAAAGGAAAGATATCCCATTACCATGAAGAACAGACAGGAGCGCGTTTCGTCGGACGGTTCTTCCGCCTTCCGCTGCCGGGCAGCCCGGCAGGGAGGAGGTGGTGCGCGGATGGAGTACATAATCATCTTCGCGATGCTTATGCTGTTCATCATCGTGGCAATAAAAAAGTAACCGTCCACCCTTCCAAAAGTTGACGGTTACTTTTGATCGATCAACCGGCGGAATAACCGTTTAACGGTTACGCCTCCTGTCTGCTTTTATTATATGCGAAAAGTGGGAAAAGTCAAGGCCGCACCCCCAAATTGGGGTACTGGAACCGTTTTTGGAAAGACCGCGTTATAATATCCCCAAAGGGGGAATTTCAATGTCAATGATCACTGCGTTGTACACGGGAGAGTTTCATTTGGAGAGCCGGGACATGCGCGAGGTGCCTGGGTGGCAGGAGGCGGCGAGCAGCCTCTGCGCGCGTTACGACGCGCTTCACGCCATGCTGGACGCGGGCCAGAAAGAGCGGCTGGACGCGCTGATGGCCGCGAAGGCGGACATCTTCGCGATCGAGCAGCAGGACGCGTTCCGGGAGGGGTTCTGCCTCGGGGCGCGGCTGATGCTTGAGATCCGCGCCGAAAAGGGCTGAAATCATGTAAAAAAACGGAATTCGGGGCTTGACTGGACAGGCCCGTTGTGGTATGATGAGTACACCTCTAAAAGGGTTATTTTTTTTGTCCAAAAACAACCTGTTTCCTTTTCGAGGGAGGCAAAAAAATCCGGTATTATCAGGAGGTGCCGAAATGAGAGTGAAAATTACTCTGGCCTGCACGGAGTGCAAACAGCGCAACTACAACAAGATGAAAAACAAGAAGAACGATCCCGACAGACTTGAGATGAACAAGTACTGCAAGTTCTGCCGGAAGCACACCCTGCACAGGGAAACGAAGTGAGGATGAAAGGCGGGTCTAACGATGGCAGATAGCGCAGCGCAGAAAAAACCCGGCTTCATCGACAGGGTGAAACGCTTTTTCAGGGATATCAAAGGCGAGGTCAAAAAGATCGTCTGGCCCAGCAAGAAACAGGTCATCAACAATACGGTGATCGTCGTTATCATGGTCGTGATCTCCGCGATCGTCGTCGCCTGCTTCGACACCGTCGCAACCCTGCTGATCCATCTCTTTACCAGCCTGCTCGGATGACGGCGGTAAGGATGCTGGTGTTAAAATGATCGGGAGGTGGATGCATGGCGGACTCTGATATGAGATGGTATGTGGTGCACACCTATTCCGGTTATGAGAACAAGGTTGCCACGAACATTGAAAAAGCGGTGGAAAACAGGAAGCTCCAGGACCTGATCGGCGAGGTGAAGGTTCCCACCGAAATGGTCACGGAGATCAAGGACAACAAAAAACGCGAAGTCGAACGCAAAATTTTTCCGGGTTACGTGCTCGTGAAAATGATCATGACCGACGACAGCTGGTATGTCGTGCGCAATATCCGCGGCGTCACCGGGTTCGTCGGGCCGGGCAGCAAGCCCGTCCCCCTGACGGAGGAAGAGGTGCAGCGGCTGGGCGTCGAGCAGCGCAACATCGAGGTCAATTTTGCGGTGGGCGATTCGGTCCGGGTGAGCGACGGTTATCTCGAGGGCTTCATCGGCACGGTCGACGAGATCGACCTGCAGGACGCCCTTGTGCGCGTCACCGTTTCGATGATGGGCAAGGACGTGCCCGTCGAACTCGAAATCGACCAGATCGAACCCTTGAATTAATCTTTTTTGAGAGGTGCCGGTGCGATTCCGGCGATATGAGCCGGCGTGAGCCGGCTTGTGGGAGGGACGTTCCTGCGTCCCGAAATGAACCACTAATTTTGGAGGTGCTTTTTAAATGGCTCAGAAGATAGTCGGCTATATCAAGCTGCAGATCCCGGCAGGCAAGGCAACGCCCGCCCCGCCGGTCGGCCCGGCGCTCGGCCAGCACGGCGTCAACATCATGGCCTTCACCAAGGATTTCAACGAGCGTACCAAGAACGAAGCGGGTATGATTATCCCGGTCGTCATCACTGTGTATGCCGACCGTTCCTTTAGCTTTATCACCAAAACGCCGCCTGCGGCCGTTTTGATCAAAAAGGCGATCAACCTGCAGAGCGGTTCCGGCGTGCCCAACAAGACCAAGGTCGGCACGATCACCAAGGAACAGCTCAGGAAGATCGCGGAGCTGAAAATGCCCGACCTCAACGCTGCGAATGTCGAAACGGCGATCAGCATGATCGCGGGCACCTGCCGCAGCATGGGCGTCGAAGTCGCAGACTAAGCTCCCGGGTGGGAGGAAAAATCCGTTAATGACCACTCTAAGGAGGAAATGTTCAGATGAAACACGGTAAGAAATATACAGACAGCGCAAAGCTGGTCGACAGCCAGAAGCTGTACGACACGGCCGAGGCGCTTGATCTTTGCACGAAAACCGGCAAGGCGAAATTCGACGAGACCGTCGAGGTCCATGTCCGTCTGGGCGTCGACAGCCGCCATGCCGACCAGCAGGTCCGCGGCGCGGTCGTGCTCCCCAACGGCACCGGCAAAAAGGTCCGCGTGGCCGTCTTCTGCAAGGCCGACAAGGCCCAGGCCGCGCTCGACGCGGGCGCCGATATCGTCGGCGCGGAGGACCTGATGGAGCGCATCCAGAAGGAAGGCTTCATGGAGTTCGACGTCGTGATCGCCTCGCCCGACATGATGGGCATCGTCGGCCGCCTCGGTAAGATCCTCGGCCCCCGCGGCCTCATGCCGAACCCGAAGGCCGGCACCGTCACCCCCGACGTCGGCAAGGCCGTCCAGGAGGCCAAGGCCGGTAAGATCGAGTACCGCCTCGACAAGACCAACATCATCCACTGCCCGATCGGCAAGGTCTCCTTCGGCGTGGAGAAGCTGCAGGAGAACTTCGACACCCTGCTCGGCGCGATCGTGAAAGCGAAGCCCGCCGCCGCCAAGGGCCAGTATGTCAAGTCCTGCGTGGTCGCTTCCACGATGGGCCCCGGCATCAAGATCAACCCCGGCCGCTTTGTCTGATTGCTGAAAATAAAAAGCTCCCCGCTTTCGCGGGGAGCTTTTTTGCGGGAGTCCGTCACGGCCTGCGGCCGCTCTGGCGGCGCGTCTCGTCGCGCCACGCGTCGTAAAGCCCGCAGGTCAGCCGCGCGTATTCGCGGCTTTTGGCCGGGACGGTCAGGTAGACCGCGAGCAGGAGCGTGTAGGCGCAGCTGACGCTCTCAATCGCCAGCACCACGTAGAAGAGCAGCGCCAGCGGAACGCCGAGCGAAAGCACGGGCAGGGCGTTCTTCAGGATGTCCGCCAGGGAGACGGCGGCGAGCGCGTAGAGCAGGAAGGCGAGCTTCCACGGGCCGCGGTAGAGGGCCAGGGCGACGATGCCGGGCACCAGCGCGCCCAGCGCGAGCCCGGCGACCAGCGGCAGCAGCGCGGTCCCCGAGACGGCGAAGAGGTTGAAGGCCTTGAGGAGCATCATCAGGAAGAACATCCCCCACAAAAGCGCCCTTTTGCGCTTCTGGAAGGCCTCCAGCCCGGGGTTTTCCTCAAAGGCGCGCCGCTGCTGTTCCCGCAGATCCATGAAAATCTCCTCCGTCCGGTGCGTTTTTTCATCCCATCCATCATACCAGAAAAATTTCCCGCCCGCAACGGGCAAAGGGCGCATCAGGGCTTGACAGGCTGGCAAAAATATGATAGACTTACAAAGCTGTCCGAAGACAGCAGGTGTCATTACGACATAAAAGGCTCCGGCCTTGCCTGCCGAGGAAAGGCGTAATCCCCTCGCGGTGACGCGCGGGTTTGAATGCTCTTTTCGCGGTATGGCGAAAAGGGCTTTTTTTGATGAATCAGTTGGAGGTGAATGAATTTGCCAAGCGAGAAAATTCTCCAGCAGAAACAAGAGGCAGTCGCCGCGCTGACGGAAAAGCTGAAAAATGCTGCCGCGGGCGTGCTGGTCGACTACAAGGGGATCAATGTCGCCGACGATACCAAGCTCCGTAAGGAACTGAGGGAAGCCGGCGTCGAGTACGCGGTCGTCAAGAACACGCTGCTCCGCTTCGCGGCAAAGGAGGTCGGTTACGACGCACTGGATTCGGTGCTTGAAGGAACCACCGCCCTGGCCCTGAGCGACGGCGATCAGGTCGTCGCGGCCAAGATCCTGACCAAGTATGCGGAGGACAGCAAGGGAAAGTTTGTTGTTAAGGCCGGCTTTGTTGACGGCGGCGTGATCGACGCCGCGAAGGTCGCGGAACTCGGCAAGCTCCCGAACAGGGAAGCGCTGCTTTCGATGCTGTGCAGCGCGCTGCAGGGCAACCTGCGCGGTCTGGCCGTCGCGCTCAACGCGATCGCCGAGAAGAGCGGCGAGGCCGCTCCCGCCGAGGAAGCCGCCCCTGCCGAAGAGGCTGCCGCTCCCGCCGAGGCCGCTCCCGCGGCTGAGGAACCCGCCCCCGCGGCCGAGGAGGCCGCTCCCGCCGCCGAATGAGCGGTTTACGACGTTCCACTGAAATGAAACTTATAGGAGGTATTTATTATGGCTTCTGAGAAAATTCTGAAGTTTGTAGAAGATGTCAAAGGCCTCACCGTCCTTGAGCTCAACGAGCTGGTCAAGGCGATCGAGGAAGAGTTCGGCGTTTCCGCCGCCGCTCCGGTGATGGTCGCCGGCGGCGCCGCCGCCGCTGCTCCCGCCGCTGAGGAGAAGAGCGAGTTCGACGTCATCCTGACCAACGCCGGCGCTTCCAAGATGGGCGTCATCAAGCTGGTCAAGGAGATCACCGGCCTGGGCCTCAAAGAGGCGAAGGCCCTGGTCGACGAGGCTCCCAAGCCGGTCAAGGAAGGCGCTTCCAAGGCCGACGCCGAGGACATCAAGAAGAAACTCGAGGATGCCGGCGCGACCGTCGAGCTCAAGTAAGTTTCTGCAAAACCGCAAAGAAGAGGCCGTCCGGAAGGACGGCCTCTTTTCATTTGGGGGGAGCCGGGCGGGACGCACCCTTCAGGAAATGGAAATCGCAGCGGGGGGCGCCGGTCCCCAGCGTGCCGCCGCGCTCAAACCGGATTTTCGGGAGCAGCCCCGAAAAGGAGACGAGGTCGTTTTCGCAGTAGAGCCGGCACAGCTCCGGGCAGCCGTGCAGCCGCGTGAGGTCCCAGTAGATGCACCTGCCGAGGTTGAAGTGGAGCTCCTCCCCGTCGCAGCGGACCCACTCGGTTTCCCAGCCCTCCTCGGGGAAGTTCTTCCTCATGAACGATTTGCAGGCGAAGCGGTAGAGGGTGTAAGCGAAGGGGAACCCGGCGAGGCGCCGCATCTGCTCCCGCTTGACGCCCGCCGCCCGGCGCGTCTCCTCCCCGGTCAGGTCCAGCGCCTTCTCCCGCGGGATCCCCCGCTCGAGCAGCGTCAGGTAGTAGGCCATGGGCGGGAAGAGCTTTTTCTGGAGGTGTTCCCGGATGGCGGGGCTCCCGCGGTCGTCGGCGCCCTCCAGAAGGTCCCGGTACCGCTCCTGCGTCCGGCTGAATACCTCCGCGCCCTCCGCCCTCCCGAACCTTTGGAGGCAGTCCTCCTCCAGAAAGGAGAGGGTGGTATCTTCAATCCTCATGCTTCCCGGCCTCCTCGATCATCTGGAAGACCTCCTGCGCGTGGGCCTGCAGGACGTCCGCCTTCGTGACGGCGATCCCCCATTTTTCGTCCCCGAGGACGAGCAGGATGTCCCCGGCCTTGATGCCGAAGAGCTCTCGCGCCTCCTTCGGGATGATGATCTGGCCCCGCTCGCCCACCTTGACCGTGCCGAAAATGTGATGCCCCTTCGGAATTTCCATAAGCGCCTCCGTAATCATATAAATATGAAATTCATACTAATATGAATTATAGCGCGTTCCCGATAAAAGTCAAGCGGATGCCCGAAAAAACAGCGGCCCCGCGAAAGCGGGGCCGCTGTTTCCATAAATTTTTCAAACGGGTCATTCCTGCGGCTTCTCATTCTCCGGCGCGGGGGAACCCTGCGCCGCAGGGGCTGCGGGCTGCTTGGGAGCCCTTTTCCCGCGGCGCTTTTTGGCGGCGCGCAAAATGGCGCGGACAGCCAGCAGGATCGCGAGGATGATCACGGCCCAGAGGATCAGCAGGGGACCGGCCTCGACGACGAAGAGCAGGAGCCCCTGCACCGACGCGACGAGGTGGTTGCCGGCGCGCGTCGCGGCGGCGGAGAGCTTTTCACCGAAGGTCTTGGGCTTGGCGGCCGTCTCCTGGTACTCGACGACCTCGCGCAGGTCCATGTTGAGATAGGAGTAGGTCACCTGCGAATCCATCCGCTTGAGCTGGGCGGTGAGGGATTCGATCTGGTAGCGCACGTCGGAAAGCGCGGTCTGGAGCTGGACGACGTCCTCGAGCTTCTCCGCCTTGGAGAGGATCTCGAGCAGCGACGCCTCCTGCTGCCGCAGGGAATCGAGGCGCGCCTGCGCGTCGAAGTAGCTGTCGGTGATGTCGTCCATATTCTCGCTGCGGGAGACGATATTGCAGAGTCCCCCGACGCCGGCGACCACCTCGTCGAGCTTTTCGGCGGGCACCCGCGCGGTGACCGACGCGCTGCGCTCGTAGTAGCTGCCGCGGTAGCTGAGGCTCCGGCCGTCGACGCTCTGGCTCTCCACATAGCCGCCGGCCCCGCTGACGAGCTCCGAAATCTGCGCGAGCGCCCGCTCGAACTCCATCGTTTCGAGGGAGAGGTAGCTGTGCTTGACGATTTTGCGGCCGGCGAGCGCCTCGTCGGATACCTGCGCGCTCGGTTCGGGCGCTTCGGCCGGGGCCTCCGCCGCGAGCGACTGCATCTGGAAGCCGCCCATATCGGCGGCCGCGTCCTCCGCGTATCCGCCGTATGCGGCGGAGTCCGCCATGGCGGGGGACGGCGTCGCGGCGGCGGTTTTGGGGTACGACGACGCGCCGCAGGCGCTCAGCAGGAGGGAGAGTGCGGCGAGGACGGCAAAAAGCGGGACCCAATGGCTTCGTTTCATTTTTTTGACCTCCCAATTCATCATGTCGGGATATTCCACGCCCCGGCGGGCGGCTTGTGCACGGCCGTTTCAATCAAAAGGTGCGGCGGAAATCCCGTTTTACTGCATGAAAAACGGGATGCCGCGAGGCATCCCGTTTCAAATCCGATTTACCGCTTCTGCTGGGGCGGGCGGCGGCGCTTGGCCTGGTAGCGGCGCTTGTTGTGGTTGCGCACGATCATCAGGGCGATATAGAGGACGATCACGATGATGACGAAGATGAGGATGAACTTGAAGATGAAGTTGCCGAAGAAGGCCTTCACCTTTTCCAGGTAGACGAGCGCGACGCTCGCCTCGACCGTTTCGCCCGCGACAAGCGGCACGCTGCCGACCTCCTCGCCCATGAGCATCAGCTTGACGCGGCCGACCTCCTGCCCCTTTTCGACGGGCGCGTCGATGAAGAGCTCGGTCTTGCCCTTCTGGCCCTTCACCGGGCGCTCGATCGCCTTGTAGATCTCGACCTGCGGCTCGATGTCGCTGCCGGTCACGTCCTTGGGCACGAGGGTGGCGAACTTGTCCGCCGCGAAGAGCTTGATATAGTCGGTGTCCCACGAGAGCCGCACGTTGACCCCCGCGACCTCCTCGCCCACGCTCATGAGCGTCTTGACGCGGAAGCTGTCGAACGCCCAGTCGTAGAGGCGCGCGGTGTCGCGGAAGGCGAGGTTGTTGGCGTAGATTTCGCCGTCGGGGCTGCGGTAGGGTGCGCCCAGACAGACGGCGAGGTAGGTGTAGCCGTCCCGCGTCGCCGTGGAGACAAAGTTGACGACCCCCTGCCCCGGCTCGGGCAGGGTGCCCGTCTTGATGCCGCGCAGGCCCTCGTAGTAGTAGCCGTCGGTGTCGGCGGCGTTGATCATTTTATTGGTGGAGATCCAGGTGATGCCGCTCTCGGGGCCGCCGGTCGGGTAGGCGGTGTAGACCCGGGTGTTGGCGATCTCCATGTAGTCCTCGTTCTGCATCGCGTACTGGGCGATGAGGGCCATGTCATAGGCGGTGGTGTAGTTCTCCTCCCCCTCGATGTAGAGGCCGGTGGGGTTGGAGAAGTGGGTGTTTTTCGCGCCGATCTCCTTGGCCTTCTGGTTCATCATCACGCAGAAGTCCTCGATGCTGCCGTTGCCGACATAGTCGGCCAGCATCATCGCGGCGGCGTTGACCGACTGGGTGAGGGAGCCGTAGAGCAGGTCGCGCAGCGTGAACTGCACCCCCTGGTAGATGCCGCCGTCGCCCGCCTGAAGATTATAGAGATAGTTCTGGATATAGGTCTTGAGCTCGGTGGTCTCGTTGTCGAGGTCGTGGTCGCTCTCGAGCACGACGAGCGCGGTCATGATCTTGGTCAGCGAGGCGGGCTGGATGCGCTCCATCTCGTTGCGGTTGTAGACCGGCTCGCCCGAGTCGACGTTGAGCAGGTAGATGCCCTGCGACTGGTAGAGCTCCTCGTCGGGGGGCACGTAGGGGGAGAGGGAGGCGTCCGGTGAGGCGCTCCCGGCGCCGCCGGACGCGCCGTCCGGAGAGCCGGAGGAGTCCGGCTCCGACGAGGAATTCCCCGATGAGGCTTCCGACGAGCCGGCGGAGGCGCCGTCGTCCTTCGGAGCCGCCAAAAGCGGCGTGGCCAGCATGGTACAGGCGATCGTCATCGCCAGGAGGAATGCGCACCATCTTTTCATTTCAGCTTCCGTTTCCCCGCTGCCGGAGCGGTATCACAAAAGCCGGCTGCTTTGCGGCAGGATTCAAGCAGCGGCGTCAGATCAAATGTGGATTGCCGATTGCGCCCGGTGGCAAATTGTGATAAAATGAACCCGATACATTTTACTAGAATAGCCAATATCTACCCACAGTATACCAAAAGTTCCGACAAAAGAAAAGACAAATTTCGAGGAATTTTGCAGCACGGGAGGAATTGAGATGCTGGATTACGCGGATAAAAATTACGGCTTCGACACGCTGATGGTGCACGCGGGCACCCGGCCCGACCCCGAGACCCATTCGGTGGCGCTGCCCATCTACCAGACGACCGCCTACACCTTCGACAGCACCGAGCACGCGGCGCGGCTCTTTGAGCTCAAGGAGCCGGGCAACATCTACACCCGCCTGAGCAATCCCACCGTCGACGCGCTCGAGCGCCGGGTGGCCGCGCTCGACGGCGGCATCGGCGCGCTCGCCTTCGCGTCGGGGCACGCGGCGATGGTCCACACCTTTTTGAACCTCGCGGGCGCGGGGGACGAGATCGTCTCCTCCATCTGCATCTACGGCGGCGCGATCAACATGATGGGCGTCACCCTCGGGCGGATCGGCGTCAAGGTGAAATTCGTCGACCCGGGCGACCTCGGCGCCTGGGAGGCGGCCGTCACCGACCGCACCAAGGCGTTTTTCGTCGAGGCGATCGGCAACCCCAACGCGAACGTGGCGGACATCGAGGCGATCGCGGCGATCGCCCACCGGCACGGCGTCCCGATGATCGTCGACTCGACCTTCACCACCCCCTACCTGCTGCGCCCCATTGACTACGGCGCGGACTACGTCGTCCACTCTGCCACCAAGTTCCTCGGCGGCCACGGCACCGCCATGTGCGGCATCGTGACCGACGCGGGCACCTTCGACTTCAACGGCAATCCCCGTTTCCCGCTCTACACCGAGCCGGATGTCAGCTACCACGGGGTCGTCTTCGCCAAGGACTGCGGCAATGCGGGCTTCCTCTCCCGGCTGCGCGCCATGATGCTGCGCGACCTCGGCGGCTGCTGCGCGCCGCTGAGCGCCTTCCTCATCATGCAGGGCATCGAGACCCTCTCGCTGCGCATGAGGCACATCTCCGAGAGCGCCCTCGCGATCGCCGAACACCTCGAAAGCCACCCCGACGTGGCGTTCGTCAACTATCCGGGCCTCAAGTCCAGCCCCTATTACCCGCTTGTGCGGAAATACCTGCCGAAGGGCGCGGGCGGCGTCTTCACCTTCGGGCTCAAGGGGGGCCGCGAGCGGGGCGCGAAGCTCATCGACTCGCTCGAACTCATCCTGCACGTCACCAATGTCGGCGATTCCCGCACCCTCATCAGCCACCCGGCCTCCACCACCCACAGCCAGCTCTCCGACGAGCAGCTCGCCGAGAGCGGCATCACGCCGGAGACCGTCCGCCTGTCGGTGGGGCTGGAGGACCCGGCGGACCTGATCGCCGATCTCGACCGGGCCATCGCGGCCGCGAAATAACCGCCATCCACGGGGGAAACGATCTATGATTTATGTGACGGGAGATGTCCACGCCGACCTCGGCCGCTTCAAGGGAAAGGCCGCCAAAAAGCTCAAAAAGGGCGACACGCTGATCGTCTGCGGCGATTTCGGCTTTGTGTGGGACGGCTCCAAGAAGGAACAGCGGGTGCTCAAATGGCTGGGCAAGCGCCGCTACAACGTCCTCTTCGTCGAGGGCACCCACGACAACCTCGACCTGCTCGCGGGCTACCCGGTCGTCGACTTCTGCGGCGGGAAGGCGCGGCAAATCAGCGGCAAATGCCACCAGCTGCTCCGCGGCGAGATCTACACGATCGAAAGCGACGAGGTCTTCACCTTCGGGGGCGGGGAGAGCTCCGATTCGGACGCGCGCGTCCCCGGCGCGAGCTGGTGGCCGGGCGAGCTGCCCGACCCGGAGGAGCTTGCGCACGCGCGGGAGAACCTGGCGGCCCGCGGCAACGTCGTCGACTACATCATCACCCATTCGGCCTCCAACACGGTCAACGGGTTCCTCAACATGGACCGCGACCACGTGAACCAGCTGGAGGCGTTCCTCGACGAGGTCTCCCAGACGGTGCGCTACAAGCACTGGTTCTTCGGGAGCATCCACCTCGACAAGGTCATCCCGCCGATGTACCACGCCGTCTACCAGGAGATTCTGCCCCTCAAGGGGATGAAATAGCGAAAGCCGCGGGGGACTTGCAAAACGCCCGCACAGCGCGTATACTGTTCGGAAATGAGCGTTTCCGGCGCGGATCGGGAGGGACAGGTGTGGAAAAAGCCAAAAGCATCAAGGAGATCGCCCAGCTGGCCGGCGTTTCGACCGCAACGGTCTCCCGCGTCATCAACCAGAACGGGCGGTTCTCCAAGGAGACGGAGGAGCGGGTGCTCCGGGTCATCCGGCAGAACGACTACACCCCGAACATGAGCGCCAAGGGGCTGCGCACCAGCCGCACGCGCGTCATCGGCGTGGTGGTGCCGGACATCACCAACCCGCATTTCGCCAACGTGGTGCTCCACCTTGAGATGGAGTTCACCCGGCGGGGCTACTCCTGCCTGATCTGCAACACCAACGAATCCTCCTCGCTGGAAAAGAAGCACATCCGGTCGCTGACCGCCCAGAACGTCAGCGGGATCGTGCTGATCTCCAGCACCCGCAACTACACCGAGCTGGACAGCCTGCCGGTGGTCTACGTCGACCGCCCCTCCCGCAGCGAAAAGGAGCGCGGGGAGGGCGTGATGATCGAGTCGGACAACACCCAGGGGGGCTACCTCGCCACACGGGAGCTGCTGGGCGCGGGCTGCCGGCACATCCTCATCCTCAAATGCCTCGGCAACGACTCCAACCAGCTCGCCCGGTACAGGGGCTTCCAGCGGGCGATCGGGGAGGCGGGCGTGGAGGAGGAAGAGGCCCTGCGCATCAACCTCGACGCCGTCTCGATCGACGGCGCGCGCAAGGCGGTCGCCGACCTGCTCGACGGCGGGGTGGCGTTCGACGCCGTCATGTCCACCACTGACACGATGGCCGCGGGAGCGGTCATCGCGCTGCGCGAGCACGGGCTTTCGGTGCCGCGCGACGTTTTGGTGACCGGGTTCGACGACTGCCAGCTCGCCGAGGCGTGCGGCCCCGGGCTCACGAGCGTGCACCAGGACGTGGCGGAGATGTCGCGGCTGGCCACCGAGCTGCTCTTCCAGATGATGCGCGGGGAGCGCCCCGAGCGCAGCCACTACCGGCTGCCCGTGACGCTGACGGTGCGGAATTCCACCCGCCGGTGACGGGAAAAAGGTGATCAAACGGGCGCCGCCTTTGGGCGGCGCCCGTTTTTTGTTACGCTTTTGTAATCAATCCGGGTAATTTGCACAAGATGAGCAAACGATTACCCATCAAATCGATGAAATTGATTCCACGCGGTTGACATTCAACTGGCGAAATATTATATTTGGGATGCAGTGAGAAAACGATTACCCGTTTTCGACACTTTCCGCCCCGACCGGGACGGGACAACATGTTAGGAGGAAATTCAATGAAAAAGATCATCGCGATTCTTTTGGCTATGGCAATCGGTCTGAGCCTGGCGGCCTGCGGGTCCACCCCCGCCCAGCCTTCCCAGCCCGCGGCTGAGGCTTCGAGCACCGACGCGGCTCCCGCCGAGAGCGCCCCGGCCGCCGAGGGCAAGGCGGAATACGCCGTTGTCCTGAAGGTTCTCTCCAGCCAGTTCTGGCAGACCATGCGCGACGGCATCCAGGCCGAGGCCGACAAGATGGGCATCAAGGTCGACATCTACGCCGCCAACACCGAGGACGACGTCGAGGGACAGGTCACTCTGCTCGAGAACGCCATCTCCACCGGCTACAAGGCGATCGGCGTGGCTCCGATCTCCGACGTGAACCTGAACAACGCGATTGCTGACGCGACCTCCAAGGGCATCAAGATCGTCGACATCGACGAGAAGGTCAATATGGACGCGCTCGCCGAGCTGGGCGGCGCCTGCTACGCCTATGTCGCCACCGACAACGTCGCGGTCGGCAAACTCGGCGCGGAATACCTGATCGAGCAGATCGGCGGCGCCGGCGAAGTCGCCATCGTCGAGGGCAAGGCCGGCGCGGTTTCCGGTGAGAACCGCCGCGACGGCGCGAAGGCCGCCTTTGAAGCCGCGGGCCTCACGATCGTTGAGAGCCAGCCGGCCGACTGGGACCGCACCAAGGCGTATGACGTCGCCACCAACTACATCACCGCGCATCCCGACCTCAAGGCGATCTACTGCTGCAACGACACCATGGCGATGGGCGTGCAGGAGGCTGTCGAGGCTTCCGGCAAGGACATCAAGGTCTGCGGCACCGACGGCAACGACGATGCGATCCAGTCCGTCGCGGACGGCAAGCTGACCGCCACCGTCGCGCAGGACCCCGCCGCCGTCGGCGCGAAGGGCCTGCAGCTGATGGTCGAGGCCGTTGAGAACGACGCGGCGATGGAAATCGGCGCCGAGGTCCCGGTCTACGGCATCGACGCGATCCTCATCACCAGCGAGAACGCCTCCGAGTATATCAAGTAATCACCCGACGCAGACGCGCCGCCGCCGCCCCGCAGGGGGCGGCGCTGCGTCAGGCGCTGCGAGTGGCAGGCACCGCGCCCCGGCGGGGCGCCTGCCCAGCTGACCGCGTCTGGCGGCGGTGCCGGAAATGATCATCTCTTTGAAAGGGGAGGGCGCGATTGGAACCCATCATCCAAATGAAAGAAATCACCAAACGCTTTCCTGGCGTGGTGGCGCTGGACCGCATCAACTTTGACGTGCGCCCCGGCGAGGTGCATGTCCTGCTGGGAGAGAACGGCGCCGGGAAATCGACCCTGATGAAGGTGCTCAGCGGCGCCTACAGGCCGGACGGTGGGACCATCGTGCTGGAGGGCAAGGAGTATTCCCACCTCACGCCGCACCTGTCCGCCGAGGGCGGCATCAGCATCATCTACCAGGAGCTGAGCGTGGTCAACTGGCTGGATATCCGCGAAAACATCTTCATGGGCCGCCTGCCGATGAAGCACGCGGGCCCGCTGGCCGTGGTCGACTACGCCGAAATGAACGCGCGCACCGAGGAACTGCTCAAAAAGGTCAACCTCACGAACCGCAAGCCGACCACCAGCGTGGGCGACCTGAGCATCAGTGAAAAGCAGATGGTCGAGATCGCCAAGTCGGTTGCCTTTAACGCGAAGGTCATCGTCATGGACGAACCGACCTCCTCGCTGACCGAGGAGGAGGTCCAGAAGCTCTTCGTCATCATCCGCCAGCTCAAGGAAGAGGGCAAGGGCGTGGTGTTCATCTCCCACAAGCTCTCCGAGATCGCCGAAATCGGCGACCGCATCACGATCATGAAGGACGGCGGCTATGTGGGCACCTACCAGGTGGCCGACCTCACCACCGACGACATGGTCCGGCTGATGGTCGGACGCGAGATCAAGGGCACCTACCAGCACAAGCCGGAGGAGCACTACGAATTCGGCGACGTGATGTTCGAATGCAAAAACCTCACCCGCAAGGACGGCAGGGCGAAGGACATCTCCTTCAGCCTGCGCCGGGGCGAGATCCTCGGGTTCTCGGGGCTCGTCGGCGCGGGGCGCAGCGAGACGATGTGCGCCATCTACGGCGCCGCGCCCAAGGCCTCGGGCGAAGTGTGGCTCGAAGGCAGGCGGCTCACGATCAAGAATCCCTACCAGGCGCTGCGCCAGGGGATCGGGATGGTGACCGAGAACCGCCGTGAGACGGGCTTTTTCCAGAACTTCAGCAACAAGCGCAACATCTCCATCGCCTACCAGCTCAAGCGCTCCTCCCTCGACGGGATGCTGGGGCTGACCAACAACGCCGAGGAGCAGCGGCTCGCCGAAAAGGAGCGCGCGGACATCCAGATCAAATGCGCCTCCCTCGAGCAGCTCACCTCGCAGCTCTCGGGCGGCAACCAGCAGAAGGTCATCCTCGGCAAATGGATGGCGGCCGGCGTCAAGCTGCTCATCTTCGACGAGCCCACCAAGGGCATCGACGTCGGGACCAAGAGCGAGATCTACAAGCTGATGCGCGGGCTTGCCGACGGAGGAATCGGGGTCATCGTGGTCTCCAGCGAAATGCCGGAGCTGCTCGGCCTCTGCGACCGGATCGCCGTCATGGCGGACGGCAGGATCACAGAAATCTACGAAGTGGCGGACGCGACCGAGGAAAAGCTCGCGAAGGCCGCTACCGGCGAAACTGCATGACACGGGAGGAGAGCAAGTTGAAAACGATCACGAAACGGTCCTTCACCTTCAGCGATTACTGGGATCGCTACAGCACGATCACGATCCTCGCGATCATGGTCGTCGTATTCGGAATCCTGCGGCCCACCACCTTTTTGACGGGCGGCAACCTCGTCAAGGTGATGGAGCAGAGCTCGATCACCATCCTGCTGGGCCTGGGCGAGTTCTTTGCCATCCTGCTCGGCGGCATCGACCTGAGCGTCAGCTCGATCATGGCCCTCTCCGGCGCGCTCACCGCGCAGCTGATGGTCAACGCCGGGTTTCACCCGGTCGTCGCCATCCTCGTCGGCGTGCTGCTGTTCGGCGCCTTCATCGGCTTCCTAAACGGCGTGCTCGTCACCGCCACCGGCCTGCCCCCCTTCATCATCACGCTGGGCACCCAGGCCATCCTGCGCAGCCTCGTCTACATCATCACCGACGCGCGCGCCGTCTCCGGCCTGCCGGTGGCTTTCTCCAAGACGATGGGCGGCAAGCTGTTCGGCGTCGTCCCGGTGCCCATCCTCGTGGCGCTCATCACCGCGACGGTGCTCACCTTCCTGACGACCAAATGCCAGTGCGGCCGCAACCTCTACGCCCTCGGCGGCAACTCGCAGTCCGCCTGGTACGCCGGCATCACCGTCAAAAAGCACACCATCCTCGCGTTCTCGATCTCGGGCGTCTGCGCGGCGCTGGCCGGCATGGTCAACATCGCCCGCCTCGCCGCCGCCGAGCCCAACGCCGGCACCGGCTACGAGACCTTCGCCATCGAGGCCGTCATCATCGGCGGCGCCTCCTTCTTCGGCGGCGTCGGCAAGATCCCCAAAGTCGTCATCGGCGGCCTGATCATCGGCGTCATCAACAACGGCCTCAACATGGTCGGCGTCTCCAGCTACTACCAGCAGCTGGCGATGGGCTGCCTGCTCATCCTGGCCGTGACCCTCGACCGGTTCTTCGGCGCGAGCAGGAAGAACTGACCGGCGCGCTCCCGATTTTCCCCACTCCCGCCCCGCCCGCCGGGGCGGGGGACCTATAGATTTGTCGGAGGTACTTGTTATCATGAAACCTGAATTTTCCGTGAGCCTGATGTGCATGGATTTCCTGGACATCAAGCATCAGATCGAGGTGCTCGACCAGAAGGCCGACGGCTACCACATCGATATCATGGACGGCCACTACTGCAAGAACATCACCCTCAGCCCCGATTTCATGCGGGCCTGCGCGCGGGTGGCGAAAAAGCCGATGGACGTCCACCTGATGACCACCAACCCCAACGACTGGATCGACGCCTGCGCCCAGGCGGGCGCGGCGCTCATCAGCCCCCACGCGGAGACGATCAACACCGACTGCTTCCGCACCCTCAACCACATCAGGGACGCGGGCTGCAAGGTGGGCGTCACCCTCAACCCGGCGACCCCGCTCTCCTACTGCAAGCACTACCTCAACCGCATCGACGTGCTCACGATGATGACGGTGGACGTGGGCTTCGCGGGGCAGCCGTTCATCACCGAGATGCTCGACAAGATCGCCGAGGCCAAGCGCCTGCGGGAGGAAAACGGCTGGCATTACCGGATTATGATCGACGGCTCCTGCAATAAGAAAACCTTCAAGCGGCTTTATGACGCGGGCGCGGAGACCTTTATCCTCGGCACCTCGGGGCTCTTCAGCCTGGACGCGGACCTCGCGGCCGCATATGACAAGATGAAAGGACAGTTTGAGGAAGAAACCGGCGTCAAACTGTGAACGGGAGGCCAGACCATGAACGGATCGGAAGCGTATGTGCTCGGGATTGATATCGGCGGCACGAATATGCGGTTCGGCCTGGTGGACGGGTCGCACCGGCTGTCGGCGTTTGAGCGGCAGAGCACGCGGGACACCTTCCTGGAGGACTGCGACCCCGCGCAGAAGCTGGCCGCGTGCATCCGCGGCTACTGCGGGCGCAACCTCGGCGGAAAGATGCCCAAGGCCGTCTCGATCGGCTTTCCTTCCACCATCAACCGCGCGCGCACCGTCGTGGTGCAGACCCCGAACATCGCCTGTATCCCGGACGATTTCGCCGTCGTCGACGCGCTCGAATCCGCGCTCGGCATCCCGGTCTTCATCAACCGGGACGTCAACTACCTGCTGCTCTTCGACCTCGAGGACCTCGGCGTCACCGCGCAGGACTGCGTGGCGGGCATCTATTTCGGCACCGGCATCGGCAACGCCGTGATGGTCAACGGAAAGATCCTGCTGGGCCGCAACGGCGTCGCCGCGGAGCTCGGGCACCTGCCCGTCTACGGCAACAAGCGAGTGTGCATGTGCGGCAATGTGAGCTGTATGGAGACGGTCGTCTCGGGCATCGCGCTCGAACGGATCCAGGCGCAGCATTTCCCCGGCACCCCGATCAACCAGCTTTTCGCCCGGCACATGGATTCCTGCGTCATGCAGGACTTCCTCGAGGGCATGGGACAGGCGGTCGCGTCGGAGGCCAACCTCTTTGACCCCGACTGCATCATCCTGGGGGGCGGCCTGCTTCAGATGGAGGGCTTCCCGCGCGGCGCGCTGGAGGAAGCGGTGCACCGCTACGCCCGCAAGCCCTACCCCGAGCGGACGCTCGACCTCCGCTATTCGCGTCCCAACCAGGCCAACGGCCCGGTCGGCGCGGCCATCTACGCCGAAAAGCGGCTGGCGGACCCCAGCTACCTGTAAACGAAACAAAACAGCCCGGGCGGCGCGGTTTTGCGCGGGCCCGGGCTTGTGATTTCAGAATGGAGGAACTCGCCATGAAACTTGCCATTGGAAACGACCACGTCGCGGTCGAAATGAAACGGGAGATCAAGGCCTATCTCGAGGAGAAGGGCATCGAGGTCGTCGACGTCGGCACCAACAGCACCGAGCGGTTCAACTACCCCGTCAGCGGCTACAAGGTCGCGAAGCTGGTGGCCGCGGGCGAGGTCGACGGCGGCGTGCTCATCTGCGGCACCGGCGTGGGCATCTCGCTGGCCGCCAACAAGGTCAAGGGCATCCGCGCCTGCGTGTGCAGCGAGCCCTATTCGGCCAAGCTCTCCAAGCAGCACAACAACTCGAACATCATCGCCTTCGGCGCTCGGGTCATCGGCGTCGAGACCGCGAAGATGATCGTGGACGAGTGGCTGGGCGCCGCCTATGAGGGCGGCCGCCATCAGGTCCGGGTGGACATGATCTCCGAAATCGAGAATACAGGGGAGCTTGCAGCGGCGAAGTGATTTGCCGCTCGGGGAGCGGCGGAGTTGCCGGGTCCCGCCCCGGCGGGCGGGTTACTTTCTTTGCGCCAAAGAAAGTAACCAAAGAAGGGCGCCAAAGGACCCTCCGCCGGGTCCTTTGGAATCTCCGGGAGTACCTTGCCAGTACCCGCCGGTTGCCGTCACTCCCCACAGGTACACCAGCTGAGGGCTCAATTCAGGTTGCGGGCGCACCCAATAGATGAAGCCGAATGGCTCTCCAAAACCATGCGGCGGAAAACAACGCCCGTTCCGGGCGTTCGCGCGTTTTGCGCGTGCGCGGCGAAGCCGTGCAGTTTTCCGCCTCCCCGTGGGCGCTGCGTGCCACGCAAAAGCGGCCGCACCTCCCCGGAAGCACTCCCGGTACGGTTCCGGAGGCTCGCCGGCAGAGGCATTGCGCCCGCGGCGCGGCGGCTGGCGGGATGCTGTCGGCTTGTCCGCTCATCCGTGGACGGGGCGCCGCCGACTTTGGCCGCAGGCCAACCGGAGGCGGCGCGGGGGTCAAGGGGGCACAGCCCCTTGCGGTTTCTTTCCCCCATTTCTTGTCCGCACAAGAAATGGGGTCGCCGCCGGTCGACTACCGGCAAGCCCTCCGCCTCTCGGGCGGGAAATCTAAGCCCGCCGGGGCGGGACCCGGCAATCCATGCCGCCGAAGGCGGCTCCCCTAAAGCGTCCCGAAGGGATGCGATAAAAGTCCCCTCAGCTTCTGGGCGGGCTAAACATCCTCATCAGACATGAGGTGAATTCCCTGCCGGATGCCGTCGCGATAGGCTTTTTCGCTGTCCAGTTCGGATAAGAGGTTTAGGTCGTCGATGATGCGCAGAAGCAGTTTGCGGCTTGGCTTGTCAAGTGCCTGTCGAAGCAGCTGCTCGTTACAGGACAGGCGGCATTTAATGCGGTTGCGATCCAAAGCTGTCACCTCCAACAGGATTGTAACAGAAATAGGAGTTCCCGTTAGGGGAAAATCGACCTAATTTAAAAGGCCCGCCAATTGGCGGGCCTTTTGCTACTTCTGTTTTCGGTCGCGGAGACTTTGCAAAATTTTGGGGCTGAAGATCATGCCGCAGACGCCAATCGCGGCGGCGATGCAAAATATGACGGTGGATTTCCGGTAATCACCCTCGATGAGCGTGCCGCTCGCGAAGGTGTCGCAGAGGATCATGGGGATGCGCGCCGCCATGGAGATGCAGATAAACCGTTTGAAGGGGATCGGCGTAAGGGCGGCGAGGTAAGTAAAGACGTCCTTGGGCATCGCGGGGATGAGGTAGAGGATAAAGACGATCTTCCCCAGTTTGCCGGCGTCCCGCAGGAAGGAGAGCTTCTCCTGCTCTTTCCTGGGGAACATCCGGTCGACGACGGGCTGGCCGTACCGCTTGACGACGAGGAAGACAATCGTACTGCCGATGAAAATCCCGGCCAGGCAGACGAACAGGCCGCCGAACGCCCCGTAGGTGAGTCCCGCCGCGATCTGGATGGGCAGTGCGGGGATGACGCCCGAAACCACCTGCACCGTCTGGATCCCGATGAGCGCCAGCACGCCGAGCATGCCGAAGGATTGCAGCTTTTCCTGAAAGCGGGCCATGTTCTCCGGCTCCATAAGGCCCTTGATCACCGGGTAGTACCGCCAGGTCAGATAGAGGAGCGCGCCCGCGACGGCCACGGCGGCGACCGCCGTGAGCCGCCACTTCCAGCGGCCCTTTTTCTGCTCGGCCATCGCGGTTCGCATCCTTTCTTCTGGTTTTGCCTCGCCGCTCCCACAAGGAAGCGGAAAACTGCGCGGCGCGCCGCCCGGGGAAGGTCGTATCTCCCCGGACGCACCGGTAAGAGCATTCCGGGGGCTCGCCGGCAGAGGCGTCGAGGCGCACGTCAGTTGCGGCCCCTGACCGCAACTGACCCCGCGTTTTGACAAGCAAAAGCGCGTGCTGCGGCACTTGCCGTTGGGAGTATGCCTCCCCGTGCGCATGCCCGGTACGGCTCCTGAGGCTCTCGGGCAGAGGCGTTGCGCCTGCGGCGCGGCGGCTGATGGGTTGCTGTAGACTGGTCCTTCGATCCGTGGCGCGGGGCCGCGACCTTCAAGGCCGCAGGCCGTCGCGGCCTGGGGGTCAAGGATTTGGCCGTAGGCCAACCTTATAGAGAATCCGGCCCGCAGGGCCGGGTCCGCGTAGCGGACTCAAGCCGGGGGCGCGGGGCGGAGCGCCCGCGACTGCGGTCCGCAGACCGCGTTTCGGAGGCCAACCGCCGAAGGCGGCTCTTAGGCCGGAGATCGGCCGTCGCGCATAGCGCGCTCCGGGCACAGCCCAGGCAGGCCGCTTCAAGCCCCCTGCGGCTTCTTTCCCCCATTTCTTGTCCGTACAAGAAATGGGGCCG
>ENA-UOIV01001363-UOIV01001363.1-human-gut-metagenome-genome-assembly--contig:-C59-NODE-1363-length-20818-cov-13.286230_pt1 | contig 20818 bp, 20 predicted proteins | sample MGYA00242333_ERZ723880 | MGnify/ENA metagenome assembly ERZ723880 | reverse complement strand
CGGTCACTTCCTATCTGGAAACCAAGCTGTATGAGTGCGGCATCATGCCGTCCCGTACCGCCTACAACCAGTTGGAATTGTTTACAGACAGCTTTCCCGGCAACGGCTATGCCTTCAATCCGGACTACGACCTGTTCCTTACTTTATCCGATGCCGCTCTGTGCTTCTTCTTCAAGGAACACCTGAAAGGCTCGGAAGATACTCCCTTGACTACTTACTACACCGACCGCCAGGGGCTGCCGGTGTGTATCGACATCACGGGGAAAGAGGGCAAGGTGAAGATGACGGACAATGCCAACTTCTTCTGCATCGGACCGAGTGGCAGTGGCAAGAGTTTCCACATGAACAGCGTGGTTCGTCAACTCTTAGAGCAAAAGACGGATGTGGTCATGGTTGATACGGGCGATTCTTATGAAGGTATCTGCGACTACTACAAGGGAACGTACATCTCTTATTCCAAAGAGAAGCCCATCTCCATGAACCCCTTCAAGGTGACAAAGGAAGAGTATGACCTGAATTTCGGGGAAAAGAAGAACTTCTTGAAGTCTTTGATATTCCTGATATTCAAAGGAAATGACTTCCCAAGCAAGATTGAGGATATGCTCATCAACCAGACCATCGTGGAATACTACGAAGCCTACTTCCATCCCTTTACCAAGTTTACCGAAAAGGAACGTGAGGGACTTCGCCAGAAATTACTCGTAGCTTCCAAGATGGAAGAAGACTACGACAAGTTCTCCCACAGCATGGAAGACATTGATGCCCAAATCAGAGAAGCCGAAATGGACAAGCAGGCGGAAAGCAGGGCACTTATGCTTCCGGCAGAAGCCCGGCGACTCAAGCTGCTCCGTCAGTGCCGTTCGCTCTATGCCCTTGCCCAGGATGAAGCTGCCAGCAAAGGCGAAAAGGAACGTGCCCTGCAGATTATCGAGAACTACAAGAAGGAACTCTACAACAACTCCATGCTTATCAAGATAGACAAGCAGATAGACCACATCGAGGAACAGAAACGCAGGCTGAAAGTCCGGGAACTCTCCTTCAATTCCTACTACGAATTTGCTCTGGAGCGCATTCCGCAAATCGTGGCACAGGAGAAAATTCAGTTCAATATCCGCGACTTCGCTGCCATTCTGAAGCAGTTCTACCGGGGAGGCGAACTGGAAATGACCCTGAACTCCGACCTGGACGTGAACCTCTTCGATGAGCAGTTCATCGTCTTCGAGATTGACAAGATTAAGGATGACCCCGTGCTTTTCCCGATAGTTGTCTTGATTATCATGGACGTGTTCCTGCAGAAGATGCGCATCAAAAAAGGACGCAAGGCGCTGATTATTGAGGAAGCATGGAAGGCGATTGCTTCGCCCACCATGGCGGAATACATTAAATATTTGTACAAAACGGTAAGAAAGTTCCACGGCATAGCAGGTGTCGTTACTCAGGAGTTGAACGATGTGATAGATTCGCCCATCGTGAAGGAAGCCATCATCAACAACTCCGATGTGAAGATACTGCTCGACCAGACCAAGTTCAAGGACCGCTACGAGGACATTGCTGCCATCCTGGGACTGACCCCCATCCAGCGGCAGCAGATATTCACCATCAATGCCCTGAACAATCGGGAAGGACGCAGCTACTTCAAGGAGGTATGGATATGCCGGGGACAAAATTCGGATGTGTACGGTGTGGAGGAAGCACCGGAATGCTACTGGGCTTACACCACCGAACGCACGGAGAAGGAAGCCCTCAAGCTCTATCTGGCCCACTACGGAACGATGCAGGAAGCCATCACCCGTATGGAGGCAGACCGTCATCAAGCAGGCAGCCCCAAGTACCTGAAGTTTGCCCGCCAAGTCAACGAACATCAAAAAGTCATGTCATTATGGTAAAGCTACGATTATTTCTGACGGTGGCGCTGGTGACGGCGGCCTCCGTCCAAACTTTTGCAGGCTGGCGCATTGTCATTGACAAGAACTGCATCAAGGTGGTAGCCGCCAATACGGCTTCCCAGAAACTGATTGAAGACCAGCATAACCTGCGCCTGGACTCCATCGCTGCCAAGCAGCAGAAGGTGGAACTCTACTCGGTGAGCATGGCAACCATCAAGGAACTCTATAAGCTGTCGATGCAGAACATTTCCGGATTCGGCACAGAGAGCCGCTACTACAAGGAAATTGGCTCGTGTGCCTTCGACATCCTGAAGGATGTGCCGGAACTGATTAAAACGGTCAACGGGGCTAAGTTCACCAACAAGCTCTACTGCCTGACAGAACTGGGCGGGCTGGTGATGGAAACGCAACAGCTGGTGGGCAACTTCGTGAACATCGTAAACAATGCCCGGGTGCAGAATCCGCTCAAGGGACAAGGCACCGCCGAGAAGAAGAACGACGGACACAACCTGCTCGACCGCTACGAACGGCTGACGCTCGCCAACCGCATCTATACCGACCTCATGGAGATTCGCTACAAGGTGGAGGGCATGATGCTCATGGCGCAGTTTGCCACAGCCAACGACCTCTTCTTTTCCATTGACCCGGAGGGATGGGCAAACGTAATGACCATGCGCAACCAGGTGGGCGGTCTGGTCCAGGACTGGAACGGACTGGCTGCTCGTTCCTAACTTAAAACCGGATAGGCTATGAAACGAATCACCATCCTGAGTGTTGCGCTCTGCCTGCTGACCTTCGTGGTCCCGGACAGGAGCCTGGCAGGTGTCGTCCCCAAGGACCTGCCGACCATCGAAGCCTTGATCGCCCTGCACAAGGCGGTGAAGAAGGACGAGGACAAAGCCATGCAGCGGGTGGCTACGAGCTTCGGGGAACAGTCGCTGGTCACCAAGGGAGCGAACCGCTTCAACGAGGTACGGACCATCCTGAACACGAAGATGAACAATGCCCATTCCTACCTGGTGCTGGCAGGGGCTGTTTCTTCCACGGCGAACTCGCTCTACATGCTGGTCAAGGAGTACAAGGACTTTACCTCCAACACCCTCAAGCATGTGAAGAAAAAGCCTTTTGTCGCGTGGTATTATGCGGATGCCAACCTGGCTATCTCCCGGGAAGTGAAGCACTGCTACAAGCTCTATGCTTCCGTAGCTGCCTCGGGCATCAACCTGATGAAGGCTTCCCTTGATGAGAAACTGAACCTGGTGATGACGCTGAAAAGCACCATCGACAAGGCAAGGTATATCATCGACAATGCCAACCTCTACTGTTACCTCATGACGCAGGGCGGATGGAAGCCGGATTACATCTGGGAGATTCTCAACTCCAGCGTGAAGGACGAGATTGTAAACAAGGTGGTCAACAAATGGAATCAAGGATATGCGGTATAGAATCTTATTACTCTGCTTGCTGGGCATGACGGTGGCTTCCGGTCTGCATGCCCAGCGTCCGGCAAAGGACAAGGAAAAAGCCCGGCAGTGGCAGTCGATGGAGAACGGACCCTGGGACTTTGCACCGGACTGGTACTACTTCCTGCTGCACAAGAAATACTCGGGTGCGGAAATGTATTGGAAATGGGCAGGGTTCAACTCGGGATTCCGGGTACGTTTCAAGGAACCCAAGTCGAACATCAAACGCATCATGCCTACCCGGGTGGTATCTGAAGAGACCCAGCGGCAGAAGGTGAAGAAGGTGGAGGAAGAACGGAAATACCTGGAGGAACTCTACAAGGAGGAACTGCTGCGGGAAGCTGACCGGGCGGTGGACCTGGCTTATCCGGCATACAAGGATGAGTTCAACCGGATGCAGGACTGCATCACCGAAGGATTGCTCTACTGCCTGAAGAAGAGCGGTGGAAAGCTCAAATACCAGGTGGATGAGCTGAGCCGGGAGAATGAGATTCTTTGTGCCGACATCGCCTACATCCACAAGACAGGAGTGGGCTACGGACTGGAGAACGCCAAACGGCAGCAGGCTTACGAGGAAGCCCGGCAGAAGATGGAAACGCTGGTCAAACGGACTGCCAACCTCTGCGCCGTAGCGGCTACCCATTATTGAACTGAGATGAAACAACGAACGTATAACCAACAAATTATTGAAGCAAATGAATCTACTGTTTGTTCCCTTAACCATCGGACTACCTGCTATTGACGAAAGTCTTGACAAGCTGCTGGTCGCCATGGAGACCTTCCCGAATGTGGCAATACTGGGGGATGCCATCGGACTGGCACGCATCATCGGTTTGCTGCTGGCACTCTGTGTAGGCTCCTACGAATGCTGGATGATGATGCTCGGACGGCGCGGCATGGACGTGATGAAACTCCTGCGCATCATCGGCATTTCCATCTGTATCTCTTCTTCCTCGTGGATCTGTCAGGCACTGCAGGTTCCCGGCAAAGGACTGGAAACCGCTACCAAGGCCATGGCAAAAGCCAAGAACAAGGAGGTGGCCGCTTTCGAGCTGAAGGTTGCACAGAAACAGAGTGAATACCTCGACCGCTTGCGGGAGGTGCAGGACTCCATTTCCACCGCCCAGCAGGTAGCTGCCATCGGGCAGGATGCTGCCTGGTGGGATAAGCTCATCTACAACGTGGAGAATCTGGGCAACACCATCAACAACTATGCACAGCGGGCAGCGGTGGCGGCTGAAACCAAGATGAGTGAATGGATCAACGATGTCATCCGTTTTGTGGGGGAACTGATATTCCAGATGTCCTACTACGGCATTCTGGTGGCGCAGCGCATCTTCATGGCCATTATGATGATTTTCTGTCCCATCATGTTCGCCCTGTCCCTGGCACCGCCCTGGAACTCGGCCTGGAGCCAGTGGATGTCGAAGTTCCTTTCCCTCTCGCTGTGGGGCTTCGTCACCTATATGTGCATCTACTACATCGACTTCATCCTCCTGTATAACCTGCAACAGGACCTGGTGGCTTACAACCACCTCCTACACGGCTCGGTGAATTCCTGGTCGCAAATCGGTGCATTGGGACTGCAGGGTATCGGTTCCAACTGTATGTATGCCATGGGGATGCTGGTGGGGGCCTACATCATACGCTTTGTACCCGAAGTGGCTTCGTGGCTCATTCCGGGCGGTGTCAGCTCCGGTGCAGGAAGTGCAGCAGGCGGTGCCGTGATGGGCATGTCTTCCATGGCTGGCGGTGCAGCAGGGGCAATAGCAGGAGCTGCCGTAAGCGGTGCCGTGTCCATCGTGAAGCCCAGCGCAGGCAAGAACAGCAAATAATTTCTAATCCCAACGAATATGCTTATCGAATCATTAGCACAGAAAACGAAACTCGCCCTGATGACGGTGCTGGCCACCATCGGAGGTTGCACCGTCATCTGCGGGTTCACCGTCTGGTGCTGCATCTCGCTCGTGACGAAAGAACGGGAACAGATCTACATACTGGACGGCGATATTCCCTTCCTGGCACAGCGTGCCCGGCTGGAAGCGAACTTCACGATGGAAGCCAAGGCGCATATCCAGCTCTTCCATCAGTATTTCTTTAACCTGCCTCCCGACAACGACTACATCAAGTGGACGGTCGGCAAGGCGATGTACATGGCGGACGGTACCGCCCTCAAGCAGAAGCAGGCATTGGACGAGAACGGATTCTACTCCGACATCATCTCCTCTTCGGCGGTGTGTACCATCATGTGTGATTCCATCCGGTTCGACGAACACGAACGGAAGTTCACCTACTACGGGACACAGCTCATCAAGCGCCGTACCCGGGACCTGAAACGCTCCATGGTCACAACAGGGTTCATCGAATCGGTTCCCCGGACAAGGAACAATCCCCACGGTCTGATGATCACCAACTGGAGGACACTGGAGAACAAGGATTTGGATTATTGAACCGACAACCCCTAAATGAGATACAATGAAGTCGATTAAACGTAGCTTACAAGAGAGCCGGCTGAACACGCACCGGCTGATACGGGCATGGCTGCAACCCCGGCTGGGTGAAGTGGGCAACCGCTTCCGGCTGGGTGGTCGCATCCGGCTGGCCAACCGCTGGGCAAGGAAGCATCCCCGGCGCACCTTTGCCTGTGTGGTGGGGGCGCTGGCTTTCCTGCTGGCGGGAAACATCGCAGGGGATGTCCTGCTGACGGGCAACCGGGAAACGGACGAAGCAGCGTGGACAGGCACGGAAAGCCTGAACGGCATCGCACTGGTGGAACCGATGTTTCAGGGGTTCCGCACCATACAGGCAAACAAGAACGTGCACCGTACCACGCTGATGGAACTGACAGGCCGGGGACAGAACCTGTGGGAGGAACTGGATTCGCTCATCGCCCTTCCCCGTAAAAGCCATGCGGACTCCATCCGGATCGTCCAACGCTACCAGCAACTGGAACACATCGTCCAATCACTTAAAAACAATGATAACCCATGATGAAAATTAACTTCAAACAGCCCAAGTACATCTTTCCGTTGGTGGTGTTCATCCCACTGTGCGCCCTGGTGTATTTTGTGATGCAGACCTTCGGGGGCGGCAGTGAAACGAAACAGACGGTAGCCACCGACCGCATCAATACGGAGCTTCCCAAAGCACAGGCGGAGGAAGCCGGAGACAAGATGTATGAGATGTCCCGACGTTTCGGGGACGAGGATGCCTTTACTGCCGTGGGCGGCATCGGCGAGGAAAGACAAACGGACGAGGAGCTGGAGCACGGCTACAGCGAGGAGGAACTGAACAGACTGGATGCAGCGGAAGCGGAACGGCTTCGCCAGCAACGGGAAATGGAGGAACTGGAACGGTCGCTGGCTGAGTCCAAGCGGCATATCAACTCCTACGCCTACGGGAACAACGCTTCTCACCAGACTGCAGGCGGCACACAGGGCAGCGGTGCCTCTCCGGACTATACCTCGCAGGAGGATTTTGCCCGTGACCTGGAGGAAATCCAACGGCGCAGCTACGAGCGGCAGAAAGCCATCGAGAAGGGACTGGGCTTCGGCAGTGAGGATGCGGAGGAAGCGGCACAGAAGCAGCGGGCAGACTCGATTGCCAAGGTCAGACAGGCGGAAAGGGAACGCAACCGGCCGAACCTGGTCATCAAGTCCGCCGATACGAATGCGGATAAGTTCCATACGGTCACCGCCTCGGAGGATGCCGTGGAAGCGAAACTGATCCGGGCAATGATTGACCAGACCACCAAGGCAAAGGAGGGAACCCGGCTTCGTTTCAAGCTGCTGGACGACGTGACGGTGAGCGGAACGAAACTGCGGAAAGGAACCTATCTCTATGGTACGGTGTCGGGCTTCGGACAGCAGCGTGTACGGGCCACCATCACGAGCATTCTGGCTGGGGACAAGTTCATCAAGGTGAAGCTCTCGGTGTTCGACAACGACGGCATGGAAGGGTTCTATGTACCTGAATCGGCTTTCCGTGACTTCGTGAAGGATGCCGGTTCCAGCACAGTGCAGCAGAACATCAGCTTCGAATCGGAGAACGGCTACGGGTCGGGCATATCGGGCGAAGCCATTGCCCTGCAGGCCTTGCAGAACATGTACAACTCGGCAACCTCTGCCATTTCGTCGAATATCCGCAAGAACAAGGCGAAAATCAAGTACAATACGATTGTCTATCTGATCAATTCGGAGGATGCCCGGTAAAGGACAAGGATGGAAATAGGTAAACTAACTTACTAATCATATAGTCAGCAAGATTACAAAGCATAAAGTAAGTAAGTGTACAAGTAACCAAAGCACACAATCAGCAAATCATAAAAATCACCCAATATGAAAACAAAATTATTTTTACTTTTCTTCGGTCTTCTCGGTATCATCGGACACGTTTCCGCCAAAGAGAAAATCTACGTGAACAGCGAGGTGACCACCCACATCGTCATGCCCGAGAACATCAAGCTGGTGGACATTTCCACACCCAAGATTATCGGCAATCAGTGCGCCGACAACATGGTACGCATCAAGCCTTTTATGGAGGCTGCCGGGGACTCCCTGCAGACGGCTGGCTACCGGGACAATGAACTGCTGGGAACGGTCACCCTGATCGGTGAACGGCACATCGCCCAGTATGATGTTCTCTACACCAGTGTTCCCGCTCTGGCGGCTTCCATCTTCGAAGTGCCCTACAGCCATACGAAGTCCTACATCAACCCGGAGGTGTCCATGCCCATGGCGGAAATGGCACGCTATGCCTGGGCGGTTTACAGCAGCGATAGAAAATTCAACCAGATTGTGTCCAAGGCGCACGGCATGAAAGCCGTGGTCAACAACATCTATGCCGTGGGGGATTATTTCTTCATCGACTATTCCCTGCAGAACAGGACGAAAATTCCCTACGACATCGAGGAAATCCGGGTGAAGCTGACGGACAAGAAGGAAACGAAAGCCACCAACTCGCAGACCATCGAGCTGGTGCCGGTCTTTACGCTCAACTCTTCACGCAAGTTCAAGAAGAACTACCGCAATGTGATGGTGCTTCCCAAACTGACGTTCCCGGACGAGAAGGCGCTCCGCCTGGAAATATCGGAGAACCAGATTAGCGGTCGCGTGATTGTGCTGACCATTGAATACGAAGATATCCTTCATGCGGACGGATTTGATTCGGACATCCTGAAGGAGGCGGCTTACTATCCTTATTATTACATCTCTTATTCTACACAGCCATGAAAAAATACCTGTTGATTCTCTGTTGTGCGGCGCTTTCTCTCGCTGCTTCCGCACAAGACAGCAAGCTGACCCTGAATGCGGGGTTCCTGTTTCCCTCTACGTTGAACGCAACCGTCGGTTACGAACGTCCCCTGTCCTACGGAAATGCGGTGGAACTCTTCGGTGAAGTGGGCAACCACTGGCAGAAGAACGACTTCTGGAAAGGCTATTATTGGGACGGCGGCATCCTCTACAAGCACCGCCTGGTACGTTACAAGAACGGTATGCTCCGCTTCCGTTTCGGACCGCAGTTCGGAGCGACCCAGAAGAAGTTCTTCTTCGGGCTGGAAGCCGGATTTGAGTATTGCTATGTGTTCCGCAACGGATGGGAATTTGCCCTGATCCAGAAGAACAACGTGAACTTCCTCCACGGGGACACGTTCCGCAATGGACTCTTACTGGGTGTAAAGATTCCGTTCTAATCATCGTTTAACGTGTACTTCTAATAGATAGGTGTTATGGCATTCGAAGAAACCCGGGAACAACAGCAGATGTACAACTACTTCCGCAGTTGCATCTACATCTTTCTCATCATCGAGATTGTGATGAATCTTCCCGTTACGGCAGACAACCGTGTGACGCAGTTTGTCCTGGACTTGTTGGGCAGATTCAAGGTGTTCAATTCCGTATCGGGCTGCAAGGTGGCTGAACTGATCTGCATCTGTGTTGTCTGTATCGGAACCAAGGCAAAGAAGGCACTGAAGTTCAACGTGAAGACGATGGTCATCTATCCGGTACTAGCTGGATTGACACTGGTCGGGATGTGTTTTATCTTTCACGGCATGAATATCGGCATGAGCTGGTTCGGCTTCCCGGCCAACCGCATCCTCTATGCGCTCTGCTCGGTAGTGGGTACCATGCTGGTGCATCAGGGACTGGACGGTATTGCCAAATACTATAACTACAAGGTGGGTGAAGACCGCTTCAACTTCGAGAACGAATCGTTCCAGCAGTCGGAGGATTTGGCAGCCAATGACTATTCCGTGAACATCCCGATGATTTACTACTGGAAGCAGAAGATGCACAAGGGCTGGATCAACATTATCAATCCTTTCCGTGGTACGATTGTACTGGGTACACCGGGTTCGGGTAAGTCCTTCGGCATCATTGATCCGTTCATCCGTCAGCATGCAGCCAAGGGGTTCTCTATGATGGTATATGACTTCAAGTACCCGACGCTCGCCAAGACGCTATTCTATCAGTATTGCAAGAACCGAAAGGCTGGCAGACTGCCGCAGAACTGTGGTTTTCGTACCATCAACTTTACGGATGTAGAGTATTCGGACCGCATCAATCCGATTCAGCGGAAGTACATTCCGGACCTGGCGGCAGCATCGGAAACAGCGGCTACCCTGCTGGCTTCCCTGAACAAGGGTGGCGGTGAGAAGAAAGGTGGTTCGGAGGCATTCTTCACCAACTCGGCAGAGAACTTCCTGGCGGCGATTATCTATTTCTTTGTGAACTTCCATCCGGTGGGCTTCAAGCACGGCAAGAAGCTGAAACGCTTTGTTTCTTTAGTGGATGACCCAAAGAATACGGACGGGAAGGTTCACAAGTATGAGATTGTAATCCGGAACTGGGATGATTTCAATGCGGTTGACCAGGACGGAAATGTAGTGCTGGATTTCGTGGATGAGAACGGAAACGATGTGTCAACGGATGAAGACCGGATGTTTGTGGACTTGAACGGCTTCTCCTACAAAGATAGAACTGGTAAGCTGGTGAAGATTGAACGCTGCTGGTACGAGGATGAAGACGGCAAGGAGGTGGAGCCGGACACCATCACCGGGGAGTTCTCGGACATGCCGCATGTGCTTTCCTTCTTAGGCAGATCCTATGACCAGGTGTTCAACATTCTGATGCAGGACGACAAGATTGCTTCCCTCATGGCTCCGTTCAAGAGTGCCTACGAGAACAAGGCAAACGACCAGTTGGAAGGTATGGTGGGTACGCTCCGTGTCAATGCTGCCCGACTGGTTTCTCCGGAAGCCTACTGGGTGTTTACGGGGGATGACTTCGACTTGAAGATTTCGGACAAGGCCCATCCGAGCTATCTGGTGATTGCCAACGACCCGGAGAAGGAACAGGTCATCGGCTCGTTGAATGCACTGGTACTGAACCGACTCATTACCCGAGTCAACTCAAAAGGCAACATTCCGGTGAGCATCATCGTGGATGAGCTACCCACGCTCTACTTCCATAAGATAGACCGCTTGATTGGTACGGCCCGCTCCAACAAGGTGGCGGTGACCTTGGGCTTTCAGGAGTTGCCACAATTGGAAGCGGACTACGGCAAGGTGGGGATGCAGAAGATTATCACGACCTGCGGTAACATCTTCATGGGTGCAGCCCGTAACAAGGAAACCCTGGAATGGGCGCAGAATGATGTGTTCGGCAAGGCGAAGCAGACTTCCCGGTCCATCTCCATCAACGACAACAAGGTATCAACCACCATCTCCGAGAAGATGGACTACCTGGTGCCTGCCGCCAAGATTGCGGATATGGCGACCGGTTGGCTGGCGGGTCAGGCTGCCCGTGACTTCACGGCTACGGACGATCGGATGCTGAACCATTTCGACATCGAGCAGTCGGAAGAGTTCAAGACTACGAAGTACTTCTGCAAGACGCACTTCGACATGAAAAAGATTAAGGACGAAGAGGACCACTATGTGCCGCTGCCGAAAATCTACGAGTTCAAGAATGACCGCGAGAAGGAAATCATGCTGAACCGCAACTTCAAACGGGTGAACGAGGAGGTGGACAAGATGGTCAAGGAACTGCTGGGTATGGCATAAATGATTTGTATATGGCATCCTTACAATCTGCATCTGAACATTCAATCTTATTACCTTCATTGAGTGGTAGCGCACTGAAGGTCATCGCCGTCCTTTCCATGGTGACAGACCATTGTGCCTACTACATAATGGAACACGGCACGCTCCTTTACGAGGGCATGCGCTGTTTCGGTCGCATCGCCTTTCCGGTGTTCGCCTTTCTCATAGCAGAGGGGTTCCGGCATACCCGAAACCGGATGAAGTATTTCCTGCAGCTGCTCGGATTTGCCGTAGTCAGTGAGGTGCCCTGGTACCTGCTGAATGGCGCGGACGGGACGCACAATGTACTCTTTACCTTGGCATTGGGTGTAATGTCACTGGCTGCGATGGAAGCATTAAAAAAGGATGGCATCCTTTGTGGGGCTGTCATCCTTTCTATAGCTGGCTTTGCTTCCTGGCCGAGAGTGGACTACGAGTGGCGAGGGATTCTGATGATGGTGGTGTTCTACCTGTTGGGGAACGTCAGCAATCCTTTTTTTCCCTCGGGTAGAAAGGCGCAGCTGTTTTGCGCTTTTCCGCTGATGATGCACTATGGGATAGTCGGCGCTTTACTTGCCTGCCTGGTGATTGCCTGTTATGATGGAACGCGAGGGTTTATCCATGGCAAGATGGCGAAATATGGGTTCTATGCGTTCTATCCGGTGCACTTCATTGCTATTGAAATTACACTCTATCTATATGATTTTCTAAAACAGTTTGATTTGTTTAAATGGTTAAGCACATTCTTGCTTTGAAGCTTAGAACGTAATTGTAATCCCTAAGCTTTCTTTTTTTACTATTTTTTAAAATCTTAGTAATCACTTTTTCCTGTTTTTATATAGATTGAATAATAAAAATTGTATTTTTGTAGCAAGACCTCCGAAAGGGCGCGATAATTTCAAGCTCGTGGGGCAGTTTAAGCTGTGGCATGAGTCATCATGCCATGGCTTTAATTTTTCTATAATACCTGCCATGCTACTTTTGCTATTTATGTATACTTGGTATTCTTTTAATTTATTCATAAGCATCAGCTAAACCTGATTCAACATCCTCTCTAGACCAACCATCATAAAACGCTTTTTCGTCACCAAAAGGGTCACTCCAATTATCGTAATCATTCATTTTCTCGTTTTCATAATCCCAAAATGAAGTTTTATGATAATTTGAAGCCAGTTTCTTTACTTTCTTGTTACTGTCATCATTTATTTTTATAGATGAAGGTGGAAATGAGGTCTTTCCTACATCGCATTTTTCTGTGAGTAAAACAAATATTTTTCCGTTGCTATTGCTGACAATTGAAAACATTGGTTCTTTTGGAATAGAATTTATAGCTACAGCACCAATATTTGTTCCATAAGTGAAAAATAATTGGCTGGTTTCTGGATCTTTTTTAACGTGTATTTGATTGCAATTTGATAGTTTTTTAAACTCTTGCACTGAATATGTTGCTATATAGGTAAGTCCGTCTAATAGCATATTGTTCAATGTTAGTTTTAATAGGTTGATGTTTTTTTCTTGTTCACCAACATATGCTTTTATGGAACATAGGTGTTCTTCGTTTAATGCCCATATTTTATCGAATTTAATGGGATAACTAAATCTCCTCTTGTATTTATGATACCCCATTTATCTTTTAATACTCTGGCATAACCGCAAACAAACTCAGGTTCGCACCAAGAATAAACGCCAAATGGAATAACAATATTATTATCGTAGTCAATGTAAGCATACTGGTATTGACAATTTCTAACCAACGAAAGTCCGCAACTAAATGGATTCATTTGCGTATATTGAGCGGCAATAACAATCTGTCCATTTTGGTCTTTTGCTCCATATAACCCATTATCTTCGTATATGTTAAGTATTTGTTCTTTTCGCATAATGACTACATATTGATGTATGAAACTGGATTCTGTCTTTTCCCTATAAGATGAGAAATATCCATATGTAAATACGGAGAGTCTAATATCTCCTCACCTTCAAACTCCCAACGACCGACATACTCATCCGAATCTGTGAGAAACCAATTGGTTGGCTTAAATACCCCTACGATGTAACCAGAACTAATGGCAAAAACGTATTCTGCTTTTTTAGCTCGTTCCCCATTCAATCTCCAATACTTTCTAACACATTCGTATAAATTAGGTCTTTCACACAGTAAATAGGTGCGTGTTACATTAAAACAGATGATTCGATTGTTTGAATCGTTTTCAAATCTACCATAGTCTCTAAATACATTTTCCATAAGGGCTTATTTATTCCTGTTTTATACAAAGGTACTGATTATCTTATATTCTAGATACTTTTAAGCCTTTTTTCTGCTAAAGATATTTCTTTAGTACTTTGATTACCTCACTAACATACCTTGGGTCCTCCGCATAGCCAATATCCCGTAACCACAATAGATAATCTCCTCTCTTGTACTTGTACTGTACCATGGTATAGTAGGCACGGACGCTTTCCGTCCAGTGGTTGAATTCGTAGTATTTTCCGGTTTTAGGATTGGTCAGTCCGAACAGGTTGTGTCGGTTCCGGCAAAGCGGTGAACGGAACCAGCCCGTTTCGAGGATGGCTTGTGCCAGTACAATTCTTGGGTGTTGGATGCCGTTTCGGATGATTTCCTGATAGAGATTGGGGATGGTGAGTTCCGGTAAATAGGACTGCTTTGGTTTTGAGAATGTCTGCTTGCCCTTTATTGAAACGGCTTGTTTTTGGGACGTCCTTTTGTCACTCTTTTGGTCGGTTTGCAGCTGTTTTTCTTTCACTGCAACAAGAGGGTGTAAGGAGTCTATTCTGACAATATGAGCTATATTCTCGTGGTAAATATGCTCATTTACAACGGCTTCTGTCTTTTTAGAAGATGAAACCTGCACGGAATCGGACGCTTTGCTAATCGTATAGAACTGTGCCGATGCACCAAGGGGCATCAGCAATAGCAGTAGGGATGGCAGAATTGTGTTGTGCATTTCTTATTTAGGATAGGGTTGAAAATACTTTTGCAGTGTGTTCAAGCGGTTCATTCCGCAAAAATAACAGGTAAATAATAGTATATGGAAATGCACAACAGAAATCTATCCGAGATACTGCCATACGAGAAGTTGGCAGTATTGGGCATCGACCGGGAAAAGGCAGACAGCCTTCCGGCAGATGTGAAAGAGAAGCTGGCATCCGGAGAGGTCACCCCTCTCCTGCAGGTGTCTATCCGTGCGCAGAACGGTGATGTCATCACCTTGCCGCTGAAACTCCAACTGACCACTGACCAGCAAGGAAATCCGGCGCTACTGGCTTACCCGGTTCGTGCCGCACTGGAAACGGAACGCAACAAGGCATTGCTTCTCACTGACCAGGAGGCGGAACGGCTGACTAAGGGAGAGGTTATCCGGAAAGCGGTGGAGGTTCGTGGCGAAAAGACGCAACAGTACCTTCAGCTGGACCCCGAAACAAAGTCGGTTGTCCACCGAAGGGTAACGGACATTCAGCTGGAGCAGAAACTGAAGGACATGGAGAAGCTCAACGATATTGAGCTGGGTACGCAGCAGAAGCAACAGATTCGGGAGGGTAAACCGATCGAATTGAATGTGGGCGGCGAAAAGGTGTCTGTCGGTGTGGACTTGAAAGAGCCGCAGGGATTCAAGGTCATTCAGGGTGACTTGAAGGAATGGGAACGCCAGCAGAAGCTCCGCTACGACGAACAGCATCCCGAATACCTGGGACTGGTGATGACGGACAAGAACCGCTGGGAATACCAACAGGTGGTGGACAAGCAGTCGCAGGAACGGGCTGTCAGATTCGGCAGTGCCAAAGAGGAAAAATCCAAGGGTTTCAAACGCTAAATCCTTTTCCCTATGGTCAAGAAGAAAGAAGAAGATGTCGGCTTTGTCCGGCAGTTCAACGACTTGAAGAAGAAACATCCGGATGCGATGTTGCTTTTCCGCAAAGGGGACTTCTATGAAATGTACAAGGGGGATGCACTCAAGGCATCGGTGATACTGGCGCTGAAGGTGTCTGAAAAGGTAATTCCCTTGGAAAAGGACCCCATCAAGCTCCTGACCTTCCCCCGGCATGAACTGGACAGGCATCTGCCTAAACTGATCCGTTCCGGCCAGCGGGTAGCTATCTGCGATGCGATTGACCGTCCGGAGCTGATGAAAAAGGCAAAGGTGAAAGAGGATGTCGGCGGAAAAGTGAAAGACCCGGAAAAAGCGAAAGAAGAAATCATTCCAAACAAGGATTCTATGGCAAGAAAAAAGAAGGAACAGGCTGTGCAGGAAAAGCCTGTCAAGACAGTGAAGATGACTGTCGAGGAGAAACCTGCCCAAGAAAAAAAGGCGGAAGCGAAAGCGGAAGTCAAGAACGAACAGCTATCCGAAACGAAGAAGGAACGCAAGCCGCGCGAACCGCAGATGATTACTGCCAACGGCGAGAAGGTGACCCACGGTCATGCTTTCCAGAGTACCATCAATCCGGCGGACTGGTACTTCACCGCCAAGATGGACGGGGTGCAGCTAAAACCGCAGAAGATGGACGCTGCGGATTTGGCTGCCTACCAGAAGAAGGAGATGTCGGTGCAGCAGCTCATGGAGCGTTATTATCCCACCAAACTCCAGCCCAAGGTGTCGGAAGAGGCTTTCCGTATGCCCAAGACCATTGCCGGACCGGAAGGGGACATCAAGGTGGAGAAGTTCAATGTGTACAAGGAAAAGGACGAGCAGCGTCCGGACTACGGCAAGTATAAGTTCTATGCGCAGATGGGTGATACCAAGATGTCTGCCGTGGCTTCCCGGGAGGACCTGAACGCTTACTTCGACCGCACCATGTCACCGAGCCAGCTCATTGAGAAGAATTTCGGTGAGAGGTTGCATCTGAAGTCTGCCTACGAAAAGTACCAGCTTCCCGAAGGGGTGGACCCCAAAGGGGTGCGGGTGGCAAAAGACCATGCGGACAACAAGTGGAAGGTGTCGATGGATATGGGCGACAAGGGCAAGACCAACCGCCATGAAATCTCCTTCGATGACGGCTATTCGCTCTTCAAAGCCAAGACGGCTACGCGCGAACAGATTGCAGCCAAGTACCTGAACACCGAAATCACAGGCTTGCTCGCTGCCCATTCGATGAAACAGGAAAAGACGGCTGCGTTGAAAATGTAACGGAATCAAACAGTATCAAACTCAAACAAGAATCAATATGTCAACAGTAATGGAATACGAAGAATTGGTGGAACTTCTTCAAGAGGGTAAAATCGGTTATCTCCGCTTTGTGTTGGAGGGTGAGAACGCACAGGATTTCCTAGACTGGTGCCGCACGCACGGCACGGATCCTTCGGATGAATCCGCTGAATTTTATGTCGAACAGACGGACATCAACCTGATGGACCGTCAGGTAATCAACGATGAAGATTATGGCGTATGGAACTAATTCATCAGGCAATGCCGGGCAGGTAGCCATCGACCGCTTTGCCGAAATGATGATTTTATGTTGACCTCAACATAATATCATTTATGTCTGACATAGAATTATGTTGGGCATTAGTCTAAACAATTAATAATCAATCGTTCTTTGACATTTTGCACAACATAATTCTATCTTTGGAGGAATTAGAGGCTATCTAAGAATGTAATTAACTCCTTATCCTCAGACCATTTTCGTGATGGTGTATCGGAAACGGACTGCTCACATTTTTTGAGAACTTCTAATTTCCTTTCCATGCTAATTTCGGCGTAGATGTTTGTTGTATCAATCGAGCTATGTCCCATCCAATTTCTAACCATATCAATATCCGCTCCAGAATTAAGTAGATGAGTGGCGGTTGTATGGCGTATAACGTGAGGAGATGGGCGTTTATTAGCAAGAGAGGGATGATTTAAGATTACATCTTGTGAGTATTTCTTTATCATTTCATAAATACAGAATCGGCTCATAGGCTGATTGTATCGGTTAAGGAAAAGGTAATCGTCAGGCAACTTGTTGTCTATAAATTGTTTGAGTAAATCCCAGAAATCCTCCCATAAAGGACATATTCTCTCTTTACGCCCCTTGCCATGTAATGTCACCATTGGCATTCCACGTTTTGAAGGCATCGCAACATCCTTCACTTTAACACCAATAACTTCAGACACTCGGGCGCCAGTATTATACATGAATAGGATAATGACATGATCTCGACTTCTTATCCCTTGATATTTGCATGTTTTCAATGGTGCATCAGCCAAGGCTTCGATCTCAGATTTGTCCATATAGGTTATCATGCGTTTTTCCGTTTTCTTTGAAGGGATAAGAGTGACATGGTGACACCAATCTATATGTTCAGGAGATTTCCACGCCAGAAACTTTGCGAAAGCCTTTATTGCAGCTAAACGATTGTTTCTTGAAGATACGGAAACTTTTCTCTCAATTTCCAGATAATCAAGAAATTTCGTAATAACGTCAGTCGTAATATCCGAGATTTTGAGATTGTCTATTGCAATACTTATTAATGTAGAGACATACGATACCAACATACGGAATGTATCACGATAACTCATCTGAGTGTTACGACTAAGGTTTCGAGTGACAATTAAGTACTCTATGAGGAATGGTCTTAGCCAATAGCCAAGATATTCTGTTTCAGTAATTCTTCTGTTCTTCATTGTTCGTGTTTTTATAAGTATAAAACAATTTGTTTGCTTCCTGCAACAAAGTTGGCGTCTTTGTTAGATAGACGGAAGTGAAGGACACGTTAAGATGTCCCAAATAGATAGACAACTTCGGCAGTAAATCCTGTACGTTCTTTCCTGATTTATACCAGTTAGTAAGGACGTCGACCGCAAAAGTATGGCGAAGATCATGTATTCTAGGCTGATGACGTCCTCTATCAGGGAAATAAAGACCTGCATTCTTACGAATGGTCGCAAATATCTGATGTAAAGATACAAAATTAACAGGTTTCCCCTTCTGATTAATGAAAACATATGCATCCTCTACCATTGGGGACATTTGAGTACTTCGCCATTGTAATATCTCTTGCATCAATTTTGATACTTGTTCGTTGAAAGTAACCAAGCGAGACTTGTAGAACTTACTACAATGTATATGCACGTACATATTATCCATATCAATATCCTTTATTTTTAAGGATAAGGTCTCACTTATTCTGAGTCCAAGCATATACGTGATCATCAAGATATATCGTATACATATTGGCTCATTAACAAATGATCTATATTTGCGATATGTAAGCGCACAATCAAACAGTCTCTTCAGTTCGTCATCCGTATATATGTAAGCGGGATAATACTCTGGAGCTTTAGGCAGAAAAACGGGAATAGGTATGTTTTGAATGAGTCCTCTAGAAAAAGCCCACTCAAAAAGTTTTTTCAGAATGCAGTGCTGAGAATGCCAATATCTGGTGATGACATTTCCTTTTCTGTAAAGGAAGGCATTACAATCGCTTTCCGTTATTGAAGTTAATTCTGTTGTTTCTCCAATGAACTTAGCAAATAATCTCAAAGAGTAAGTTGTACTCTGATCCTTACGACCAATAGACCTACGAAACTTGATAAATGACTCAACAGTTTCTTTTATACTCATAGAAGCTCCCCCCAGTTAATATTTGAAACATCTCTAAGTGAATTGAGATCCACTTTTGCATATATTCTTGTCGCTTCCATACTTTTGTGACCCAGTAAATCACCGACATCCTTTAAGGTTTGTCCTTCGTTTATCAAGAAAGTTGCATGGCTATGGCGTAAACAATGGGGACCTTTGTGCCTAACGTCCATTTCGCTGGATTTCAAATACCTATATACGACGGAAGCTATGGCTGTACAAGATATAGGACGTATCGGGGCTGGTGTACAAAAGAACAAGCTATCGCTTCCTATGTCATTTGGCCTTCCCTGTTTTAGGTAAGCGATAATAGCTTCTCCTACATTATGTAGAAGTGGTAACACTTGTGGTCGACAATTCTTCGCACGCTTAATATAGACTTGTTCTTTACGCCAATCGATGTCGCTAATCTTCAAGTTTGCCACCTCACTACAACGTAAACCGTACATAGCAAGTAACATAAAAATAGCATAGTCGCGCGATGCGGATTTACCAGTTTGTTCTTTGACTGTTTGTAACAGTTTTTGAACTTTATTCCACGGCAAGAAAGAAGGGAGATTTTCTTCACTATATACTTTGGGAGTGATTAACGCCTTATCTAGGTCGGTAATACACCACCCCTTTTCGACTGCATAACGAAGATATACACGAATACAACACAGGTACTCTTTCAGCGTGTTACGTTGAACCTTGTTAATCGTGTAGTATTCAATGTATTTATCTATATCTTCCAATGTTAAAGGGTGTTCCTGGTTCTCCTTTTCTATTATCTTGTAAAAGTAGGTGAGTATATATCTCCTTCCCTTAATATAGGCATGAGAATATCTCCTGTATGCCAAGTGATTAAGGTATTCATTTATGCGTATATCTGATATTGAAGGAGATCCTGATTCTGGTAGCATATGTAGCTCTTTAAGCCACATATTTGCAAAATAGATGAAGAAACTATAATTAGACTTGGTGCCTTTCTTCTTGTGAGAACCTTTGTCTTCCAGGTTTTGCCATTTTTTTGCTGCATTTGAGATTTCCTCATTGGTAACAATACGGAAGTTCTTTAAATCAAGATACTCTATTAGATGAAGTTGATACTGTGCATAAAGCTGAAGTGTCTGTCTTTTAAAACCTTTTGATTTGCAATCCATCAAGAAAGACATTCTCTCTTTATAAAAGGGAGCGGCAATCAGTCTGACTCTGTGCCATTTGCGCTCTGCGAGATAATTGATGATGTCGTCTTGGTAACGAGAATCTAAAAGACCTACGTATAGTAAGAATTCAACAGCCATCTCAATGAATTTGATTCTTGAGGAAGGGCAATCATGACGTTTCCGAGAATGATAATGATCAGGAATGGGTGAAGACCATTGACGTGCAGCTTCAACGACATCATCAAGTGACACAATTCTCTTTTCGCCATCATGAAGATCGAAATATTGGATAAACTTGAGCGAATACCCAGCCCACCCCAATAGTGTTAGCCGGGACAATCCTTCCTTACTTTTCATAGTTAGAAAGTATTCTCGCTCCTTTAATAATGGTGCAGCCAAATGTTTTTTAAGGAATGACTTGCGGATAATGATTTGTTCTAACATGCTCTTATAATTATATGAGTAATACTATATAATATAAACGAGCATCCAAAATTATGTTGTACAAAATTCGATAAGAACTCTAATTATCAAATAAATATGAAAGAAACTGACATAAACAAATGGGCAACATTAATGATTTTATGTTGACCTCAACATAATATCATCATCTCGGCAAAGAGGTCCAGCGCCTTATCCTCGCTGTTCGGTCCCTCT
>ENA-UOIV01001355-UOIV01001355.1-human-gut-metagenome-genome-assembly--contig:-C59-NODE-1355-length-20918-cov-9.428797_pt1 | contig 20918 bp, 18 predicted proteins | sample MGYA00242333_ERZ723880 | MGnify/ENA metagenome assembly ERZ723880 | reverse complement strand
TCTTTTATTGTTTCTGGAAAAATTCCCCTACCGAGTAAAATTTTACACTAAGCCTGCTTCTTTCCTGAGCACATCTGCTTTGTCAGTGTGTTCCCAGGGAAGATCAATGTCTGTCCTTCCGAAATGGCCATAAGCAGCGGTCTGCTTATAGATAGGACGGCGGAGATTCAGCATATCGATAATGCCTGCAGGACGGAGTTCAAAGTTCCGGCGGATAAGGTCCACGATTTTTTCATCATCAATTTTTCCGGTGCCGAAGGTATCAACGAAAATGGAAACCGGTTCCGCTACGCCGATGGCATAAGCCAGTTCGATTTCACATTTATCTGCAATGCCGGCTGCCACAATGTTCTTAGCCACATAACGGGCAGCATAGGCAGCACTGCGGTCTACCTTTGTGGGATCCTTGCCGGAGAAGCAGCCGCCGCCATGACGAGCCATGCCGCCATAAGTATCTACAATGATCTTACGGCCTGTAAGGCCGGCGTCGCCCTGGGGACCGCCGATAACAAAGCGTCCGGTGGGGTTGATAAGGTATTTTGTATTTTCATCAAGGAACCTGGCAGGAATGGTGGCCTTGATGACCTTGTTAATCATGTCTTCCTCGATCTGTTCATGAGTAACATCAGGGTTATGCTGGGCAGAAATGACTACGGTATCCACGCGGACCGGTTTGCCATCGTCATATTCCACGGTAACCTGAGTCTTTCCATCAGGACGGAGATAAGGAACGTCTCCGTTCTTTCTTACTTCAGCCAGACGCCGTGCCAGCCGATGGGCCAGAGCAATCGGCATGGGCAGGTATTCCGGTGTTTCATTGGATGCGTAGCCGAACATCATGCCCTGGTCGCCGGCACCGATATCATATTTATCAGCTTTCTTTTCCTTGGCTTCCAGAGACTGGTTGACGCCCATGGCAATATCGGGAGACTGTTCGTCAATGGCCACGTTAATGCCGACGCTTTCGCCGTCAAAGCCATAACGGGCATCGGTGTAACCTATATCGTTAATGGTCTTTCTGATAACCTGGGGAATAGGTACATAGGCGGTGGTGGTAATTTCACCAAATACATGGACCTGGCCGGTGGTTACAATGGTCTCGCAGGCCACACGGCCATTGGGATCCTGGGCCAGGATGGCATCAAGAATAGCATCAGAAATCTGATCGGCGATTTTATCAGGATGACCTTCCGTAACGGATTCTGATGTGAATAATACTTTCTTAGACATATAAGTCCTCCTCACTTGAAATGTGGAAATATAATAAAAAACGGCTCTCCGCAGGGAGAGCCTATCCTCTCATCTGCCAGCAATATGCTGATGGAATTAGCACCGGTTCCTTTTTCAGGAATGGTTGCTGCAGCGTCCCCGGGCCAAATCCCTCAGCTGCTCTTGATGAGTCTTTATTCACTTGAGTACTATTATACCGTTATTTCTTTATTTTAGCAATAGTTAACTATTATTTGGTCATAGGAGTTAACGAAGGAAACTGAAAATTTCAGCTTTTTCCGAGGTGGCCCAGGAAGCATCCTGCATTCCTTTCGCTTTTCCCTGGTTATTTCCTATTTTCCAAAGAAAATCTTCATATCTTCTTCTACCGTAGTTATACCGGCAATACCGAATTTATCCACCAGTACGTTTACCACTGCCGGCGAAAGGAAGGCCGGAAGCGTGGGGCCCAGATGAATGTTCTTTACGCCCAGGGAAAGGAGGGCAAGAAGGACGATGACCGCCTTCTGTTCATACCAGGCAATATTATAAACAATGGGGAGTTCATTCACATCGTCAAGGTTGAAAACTTCCTTCAGCTTCAGGGCAATGAGGGCCAGACTGTAGGAATCGTTGCACTGCCCCGCATCCAGCACCCGGGGAATGCCGCCGATGGTTCCCAGATTCAGCTTGTTATACTTATATTTGGCGCAGCCGGCAGTCAGAATCACTGTATCTGCTGGAAGAGCTTTTGCAAATTGACGGTAGTATTCCCTGCTTCTTGCCCTTCCATCACAGCCGGCCATGACAATGAATTTCTTAATAGCGCCGGACTTCACTGCCTCCACCACCGTATCTGCCAGAGCAAGCACCTGGTTATGGGCAAAACCGCCGGTAATAAAGCCTTTTTCGATTTCCTTCGGCCCCTTGCAGGAAAGGGCCTGACGGATAATAGGAGTGAAATCCTTTTTGCTGTCCTTTTCATCAATATGGCCGGCGCCGGGGAAGGAAACCACACCGGTGGTCCAAAGTCTTCCTTTATAGCTGTCTTTAGGCGGCACCACGCAGTTGGTGGTCATGAGGATAGGACCGTTAAAGGATTCGAATTCCTCCCTCTGTTTCCACCATGCATTACCATAATTCCCGGCAAAATGGCTGTATTTCTTAAAGAAAGGATAGTAATGGGCAGGAAGCATTTCCCCATGAGTATACACGTCCACACCGGTCCCCTCTGTCTGTTCCAGAAGCATCTCCAAATCTTTCAGGTCATGACCGGAAATAAGAATGCCCGGGTTGCTGCGTACACCGATATCCACCTTTGTGATTTCCGGCTGTCCATAGGCAGACGTATTGGCTTCATCCAGAAGAGCCATGCCCTTGACACCGTATTCGCCGGTTTTCATGGTCAGGGCGAAAAGGTCATCTACGGAAAGGTGCTTATCCAGCAGACGGGCCAGCGTGTCTTCAAGGAAATCGTTGATTTCCCTAGATTCCTTATGAAGAACCCTTGCATGGCGCAGGTAAGCGGAAAGACCTTTCAAACCATAGGTAATGAGCTCACGAAGAGACCGGATATTTTCGTCTTTTTCGGAAAGTACGCCAATTTCCGGATTGTCATAGGAACCATCAGAAGGCTTCCAGAGAGCAGCATCAGAAAGAGAGGACTGATCCGGCAGTAAACGGAGAAGCTCCTCCTTCACCGCTGCTGTTTTCTGTATTCTTTCTTCAATCATGGTATCATCAAAGTTGGCATTGGTAATGGTGACGAAGAGATTATCTTCAATCAGATGGGCCACATGGTCAGGCACCGTAGTCCCTTTCCGGCGGCATGCGGAGGAGACTTCGGAAAGGCCTTTGGTCACATAAATAAGTACATCCTGCAGATGGGCGGTACGGGCCGATTTCCCGCACATCCCCTGAATGGTGCATCCCCTGCCGCCTGCGGTTTCCTGGCACTGATAGCAAAACATCTGATTTTCCATTGATTTCCTCCTCATGTAAAATAAAGAATTGATATTTTTATTATACGAAATACCTATAAGCTATATTGTTGCCGCCGCAACATAAAGTAGATATAATGATAAAAAACGGATATTTTTTAAGGAGGCTGCCATGAATCATAAAAATTATGAAGGGCTTCCCCTTTTCAGGGATATGGAAGAAAGCCGTATTCGGGAAATACTTCTCATCGCCGGCTGCTATATCAGGAATTTCAAAAAAGGCAATTATATTTATGAAGAGAATGAAATCATCCGCAGCATAGGCCTTATCCTTTCCGGGCATGTATATATGATCAGGGAGGACCTGTGGGGAGAAAAGGATATTCTGGTACGCATGGGCCGAGGAGAGCTGTTTGGAGAAAATTTTGCCTGCTCTCCTCATCCTGCTTCTTCCGTCACTTTTTATGCCCAGGAGGAAGCGGAAGTGCTTTTTATCCCCTATGACCGTCTCCTCCGTCATGCGGGAGATGGAGATGTCCTTGTATTTATTAAAAATCTCATTGCTATGATGACTTCCAAAAGCCAGGAACTCATGAGGAAAATCAATGTGATTTCCAGAAAATCCCTCAGAGCAAAAATCCAGTGCTTTCTTTCCATGGAAGCGGAAAAAGCAGGCAGCTGTGATTTCACCATTCCTTTTTCCAGGGAGGACATGGCTGAATATGTCTGTGCCAACCGAAGCGCTCTTTCCCGGGAATTAAGGGCCATGGAAAAAGACGGTTTAATTACCCTGCAGGGAAGAAAATGCCATATCCTTCAAAAATAGAAGAAAAAATTTCCGCCTGCATTTCCCATAGCCCTATTGCCTCTATTCTATCCACGAAAAAAACACCGCAGAAAGCGGCGCTTTTTTCACTTTTTTCACTTATTACTGCTGTTTCAAGCCTTCATAAATTTTTTCAATGATAATGTGACCCAGTTCATCCTTTGTCATTTTCGGATACTGTTCCATGGTACCGTCTTTATAAAGAAGGGAAGCAATGTTGGTGGGTACATTAAAACCGGCGCCAGGCATGGCCACATCATTGGCCACCAGCATATCCAGATTTTTCCTTTTCAGCTTTTCTTTGCCGTGCTCTATGACATCATTCGTTTCTGCAGCAAAGCCTACAAGGAACTGGCCTTTCTTTTTCTGTCCCAGACCATAAAGAATATCAGGGTTTTGGGTCAGCTCAATGTTCAGAACATCATGGGACTCTTTTTTGATTTTCTGGGTGGCCTGCACTTTGGGGCGATAATCAGACACAGCTGCTGCCATGATGGCGGCATCGCAGTCATCAAAATGGGAATTCATGGCACGGCAGAGTTCCCGGGCATCACGGACGTATTCTATCTTAACACCTGAAGGAACAGGAAGTGCCGTAGTGCAGCTTACCAGAGTCACATCAGCATCCTCCATGGCAGCTGCCCGGGCAATGGCATAGCCCATGCGTCCGCTGGAACGATTGCTGATGTACCTGACAGGATCTATGGCTTCCTGAGTGCCGCCGGCACTGACGATAATCTTTTTACCCTTCAGGAGGCCTTTGCCGAAGAGTGCCTTTTCTACAGCATCCATAATGGATTCCAGTTTAGGGAAACGGCCTTTTCCATTGGTGTTGCAGGCCAGATGTCCTGATTCCGGTTCTACGAAGAGATAGCCGTGAGCACGGAGTTTAGCCATATTTTCCTGTACAATGGGATTTTCATACATATTGGTATTCATGGACGGCACGAAAATCACTTTGGCCTTCGTGGCCATGACGGTGGTAGAAAGCATGTCATCTGCAATGCCGTTCGCCACTTTACCGATGATATCGGCAGTGGCCGGAGCAATGACGAATACATCAGCCATACGGGCTAATGCAATATGCTCCACGTCCCATTTGTAGATATTGGCAAACATATCCACTGTCACATCGTTGCCGGACAGTTCGCCAAAGGTAATGGGGGTAACCAGCTTGGCCGCATTGGCGGTCATAATGCAGTGCACGTCGGCACCGGCCTGTCTTAAATGGCTGACCAGGCCGGCTGCTTTATAGGCCGCAATGCCGCCGCAGACGCCTACCACAATATGCTTATTTTCAAACATTTACAAATCCTTCCCGGAAATCCTGTTTCCTCAAAGTCTGTTATTTATCAAAGCTGTAGGTAATCTTATCCTTGTAAATTTCTTCCAGTGCCACAGTCACCGGTTTCTTGTTCTTTGCATCAGGAATCAGCGGAGGCTGGCCATCGGTCAGCTCACGGGCCCTGTCTGCTGCCAGGGTAACCAGGGTATACTTGGAATCTACTTTCTTCACAAGGCTGTCAATGGATGGAAAACACATCATTTTAAAGGTACCTCCTTATTGATATATTGTTTGAAAATGGTCTCAATCTGCCCTTCATTGCGGGACAGTTTACATTTTTCCGCCTCCAGAATGGAGCAGGTCTTATGCACCGCATCTTTCAATACATCATTCACCACGATGTAATCATACTGATGGGCCATGGCCAGTTCGCTGGTAATCTGGGAGAGACGTTTTTGGATGACTTCCTCCGAATCGGTTCCGCGATCATGGAGACGGCCGGAGAGAATTTTAAGGGACGGCGGGACAATATAGATGAAAACGCCCTTGGGATAGCGCTTCTTCACCTGCATGGCTCCCTGGATATCGATTTCAAGAAGTACCGATTTCCCCTCATTAATCAAATCCAGGGCATATTTTTTCGGCGTGCCGTAGTAATGGTCATAAACCCTGGCATATTCCAGGAAAGCATCTTCCTTGATGAGTTCTTCAAACTGCTCATTGGTCCGGAAATAGTAGCTTTCCCCTTCCACCTCTCCCTTACGGGGCTCTCTGGTGGTCATAGAAACAGAATAATGGAGATTAGGATAAATGGAACGAATGGCACTGCAGATGGTTCCCTTCCCGGCACCGCTGGGGCCTGACACCACCAGCAGAATTCCCTCATCTTTCTTCTTTGTATCCATGATTAATCGTCCGATCCTTCGTTAATGACTGTATCCTTATTGGTCAATCTGTGAGAAATGGTTTCCGGCTGTACGGCAGAAAGGATAATCTGTCCGCTGTCCATAATGAGAACAGCCCTTGTTTTTCTGCCATAGGTGGCATCGATCAGTTCGCCTCTGTCCCGGCAGTCCTGGATCATACGTTTAACCGGTGCTGATTCCGGACTGATGATAGCCATAACCCTGGCTGCCGCCGCCATATTGCCAAAACCGATATTAATTAAAGAAAACCCCACTTTTGATAGCTCCTTATTCAATATTTTGGACTTGCTCGCGTATTTTTTCGAGTTCTGTCTTGATTATTATAACACAGTCAACCACTTCGGTGTCACTGGCTTTTGAAGCGGTTGTATTGACTTCCCTGTTGATTTCCTGGAGGAGAAAATCAAGTTTTCTGCCTGAAGGCTCATTGCTTTCAAGGATATGACTGAACTGATCCAAGTGGCTTCCAAAACGCACAACTTCTTCCGTATAGTCAGCCTTCTCTGAAAAGAGAGCCACCTCTTCCAGTACTCTCCCCTCATCCATGGAAAGGTTCCTGTCTTCAAGGATTTTGTTGATTCTCTCTTTCAGCCTTTCCTCATAGGCCCGGGCCGCATCATCCTGCCGGGATAAAAGGAATTCTCTCTTTTCTTTAAGGAAAGAAATTCGTTTTTCCAGGTCCTTCTTCAAGTTGGCCCCTTCCCTTGCCCGCATGCCTGTGAGTTCAGTCAGCGCCTTCTCCATGGCTTCGTCCACCAGAGGCGCCAGCTCTTCATCGGACAGGACTTCTTTTTCTACATGGAGAAAAGGTTCCGGCAGGGTTAGAAGATCGGAAATAGAGGGTTTTCTGTTTTTCAGTCCCTTCATACGCCGGCCTTCCGTTAAAGCGGCTGCATAGGCGGAAAGAAGATTCCTGTCCAGTACTACCTTCAGATTTCTTCCTTCTGCAGAAGGCTGGAAAGAAAGGTAAACGGTCACTTTACCACGATGCAGGGTTTCTTTGATTTTCCGGGATGCCCTGTCTTCCAGGAAAGCGGAGAAATGGTCGCTTCTCATATTAATTTCCAAAAAACGGCTGTTCACCGATTTCAGCTCTGCTGTCACGATGCCCCGTCCATTTTCTGCGCTGCCTCGTCCGTAGCCGGTCATGCTGTTCATATGCAATGCCTCCATTTATGATGAATTACAGCAGATAGTCTCCTTCAAATACTTTTTCTGCAGGACCAGTCATAAAGATATGGTCTTTGGGATTTCCGTCCCATTCGATATGAAGCTGTCCGCCATCCAGGGTTACGTCAGCACCGCCGGAAACCCTGCCGTTTAAAATAGCAGCTGCCACAGTGGCACAGGTACCGGTGCCGCAGGCCAGAGTCACGCCGGCGCCTCTTTCCCACACCCGCATCCTGAGATGGTTCGGAGAAAGCTGTTCCACAAATTCTACATTGGTCTTCTTTGGGAAATGAGGGTCTGTTTCCAGATTGGGGCCTTCCTCCGTGACCGGAACAGCTTCTGCATCATCAACAAAAATCACACAATGGGGATTCCCCATGGACACGCAGGTAACCTGGTAGGATTTCCCATTTTTTTCATTGGCCAGCGTTTGATTTACAATAGGACCTTCGCCGAAACCTTCTGCCGGAATTTCTTTGGCATCCAGATGGGGGCATCCCATGTCTACCCGTACCATGCCATTATCCAATATTTCCGGATAAAGGATACCGGCACCGGTTTCCACAGAAATCCGTTTTTCCTTCACCAGTCCCAGTTCGTGGGCCCACTTGGCAAAAGCACGGATACCATTGCCGCACATTTCTGCTTCTGAACCATCGGAATTAAAAATCCGCATCTTCAAATCGGCCTTATCAGAAGGGAGAACAAATATAATACCATCAGCGCCGATGCCGAAGTGACGATCGCAGATTTCTTTTGTATGCCTTGTTACTTCTTCCAGTTTTTCCTTAAAGCCATTAACAAAAACAAAATCATTGCCCAAGGCCTGCCATTTTACAAAATGCATAATTCCTCCTTGCTTACAGCTGTATATGAATGATGATTTTCTGATTCTGAATCTATATTTTACCATTCCTGTCACGTCTCTATCAACCACAGGAATCAGCCTGTTCCTGTTTATACAGGGAACGCCCGGTATTTTCTCTAAAGGCAGCGCCTATACCTGCCCTAAAAGGACAGGGCTGAAATCCCCTGTTCCTGCCGCACCAGGACCCTTCAAGTATGATATACTTAAACCATAATTATTTATCTTTAAACGCTTATGCAGGAGGAAATCATGCAGATAGACAGCGCTGTATTATATATGATTGTTAAAAAACTCAAAGAAAAGCTGGATTCCTGTCAGGTACGGCAGGTGCACCAGATAGATAACCGCATTATGGATTTAGAGCTTTTCTGCCAGGACGGAGATATTGTAAGTCTTATCATCAACACCTATAATCCGCCTCTTCTTTACCTTGCGGGCAGGGCAAAAAACAGGAAGCAGTACTCCCCTTCCCAGACCTTCTGTATGACCCTCAGAAAATATCTGGAAGGGAGCCGCCTGTCCAGAATCGAACAGGCAGATATGGACCGGGTCGTATCTCTTTCCTTTGACCGTATCGAAGCAGGCAGTGAAATCGTGACCCGCACCCTCTGGGTGGAACTTCTCCCTGCTTCCCCCAACATAGTTCTTTCGGAAGGAAATACAATCATAGATGCCTGTCTCCGGGGCAAAAAGCTGGACCGTCTCCTGGTGCCTGGAGAGACCTACAGTCTTCCGGGACGCTCTGCCCGCATGGATTTCATGAAATTTAACAAAGCAGAAATAAAAAGCATTCTGGATTTTTCCAAAAATGAAGACATCCCTTTAGACAGCTGGCTCTTTTCCAAGTTTAACGGTTTTTCCCGTTACCTGGCAGACGAACTGGCCCATGAAAGCAGGGTGCCTGCCGACCTCTCTCTTTCTTCCATGACCGAAGAGGAAGAAAATCGTGTAGTCACCGCCCTGTGTGCTCTTTCCTCGGCCATTGCCAAATCCGATGTCCTATATATATATAAGAATGAGAATGAAAAAGGAAAGAAATCTGCCAGCCCCGTTCCTCTTCACATGATGAAGCAGGAGCCGGAAAAAGCAGATGTCCTCCCCTTTATAGAAAAAGAGGCGGAAAGCGGAGCCGGTTCCATCAGTCAGGCTGTACAGGACTACAAAAAGCAGCTTCATACTCTTATTAAAAGAGAAGAAAGAAAGAAAAGAAAAATAGGAGAAGAAATGGAAGAAACGTCCCGTATGGACCAGTACAAGCTCTGGGGCACCCTCCTTTCCATCTATGCCTATGAAAAAATCAACCACCGGACTTCCCTTACCCTTTCCAATCTGTTCAAAGATCCGCCGGAAGATGAGACCATACCGGTGAACCCCCTTCTTTCCGTTTCCGCCAACAGCCAGATGTATTTCAAGAAATACAATAAAATGAAAACAAGGACTGCCATCGGAAAGGAAAAGCTGGACGAATGCGATAAACGACTTGCCTATCTGAATGATACTCTTTACTTTGCCGAACAGGTTACCACCAAACAGGAACTGGAAGCATTAAAGGAAGAGCTGAAGAATCTGGGTATTGATAGAAAGCAGGGACAAAGGAAAAAATCTGGGAAACCGAATAAAAAATCCCAGGCACCCCAGATAGAAAACCGTATGATTGACGGTTTCCGGGTATGGTTTGGCACCAGTAATACAAAGAATGAATATCTCACCCTGCATAAGGCGGCAAAAACCGATGTATGGCTCCATGCCAAAGCCATTCCCGGTTCCCATGTAGTGATTGAAGCATCCGGTGATACCATTCCTGAAGAAACCCTGGTGAAGGCTGCCGCCCTGGCCGCCTGGAACAGCAAAGGAAGAGATTCCGGTAAGGTGGATGTGGACTATACCCTTATCCGCTATGTGAAGAAAATTCCCGGAGGCCCGCCGGGGCTGGTGAACTATACCCACCAGAAAACACTGACCGTAGTACCGGAAAATGTGAAGGAAAATTAATAAAAAATACAGAATGTTTTTTGAGTCCCCCTGCCGAAAGGTACCAATGCGGCGGTGTTCTCAATGACCTGGGGATGGAATACAAAAGCAGCGCTCTTTTTCTTTCAAGGGCGCTGCTTTTATATGGTCCTGCTTATCACTTGAATTTTTAAAGTGTTTTTCATGAACGGTTTACTCTATATTGCGGCGATGCTAAAATCAGATAAAGAAAGAACCCTGTATCCTATATCTGCAAGGAGGAAACCATATGAATAAAAAAGAAGAAACAGTGCATGCCCATAACTGCGGCTGCTGCCACTGCCATCACCAGCATCACGAAGAAAGTCATGTTCATGAAGATGATTCCGGAAGTGAGGATGAAGGAGAGGAGAGCCATCATCATGGCTGCTGCGGTCATGACCACCACCATGAAGAAGAGCCCCTTCATCACGACCATTCCCATGATCCTGAAATGGCCAGGTATAAAGCGAACGAAAAAGATATTATGGAAGACGAAAAGGCCATTGATGCCGACGAACGGCGGGCCTTCGGCCATTTCCATGATAAAGGAATCCATCATCAAAAAGGCCACGCGCCGAACTGCCACTGTTCTGCCTGTGTAGAGGAAGAGGACTGCGACATCTGCGGGAAAAGCCTTGACAGCTGCCGCTGTGATTTCCTTGGAAAAACCTACCACCGCTCCCTTTACCATATGGAGCATCTGGACTGCATGGAATGCGCCGCTAAAATGGAAGGGAAGATTCGGGAAATGCCTTCTGTTTTCTTTGCGGCCATTTCCTTCCGCAATAAGGAACTGCGCATCATTTCCAAAGAGGACCCCGATACCCTTTTGAAGGAAGTCCTTGCTGTATGCCGGATCGTAGATGAATCGGTCGGTATCGTTCCGCCAAAAGATAAGTCCAATTACCGGACGGAAACTTATGAGATTCCTACTCTGGACTGCGCAGCCTGCGCATTGAAGCTGGAAAAGCTGATTAACCGCCAGCCCGGTGTTCTCTCCGCTTCCATTTCCTATGCTACCAAAACCATGAAGCTCACCGCAGGGGATCCGGACAGCCTGATTCCGGAGCTTACAGAAAAGTGCAATGAAGTGGAATCGCCTACGGAAATCAAAAAGAAAGTACGTCCCCCAAAAACATCAATTTCTCCAAAGACAGAGGATGTTCCTTTTTACAAAAAAATATTCACAGAAGAAGGACAGCTTTGGATTGGCGGCTTTTTCTTCGTTCTGGGCATGCTGTTCCACTATCATCCTGTCGAGGCTTTGGCTATGCCGGAACTGTACGGAAACATGCTGTTCTTTATTTCCTACCTTATTCTAGGCGGCCCCATTGTATGGACAGCCCTGAAAAATGTGACCCATGGGGAATTCTTCGATGAAACTTTCCTCATGACCATTGCCACCCTGGGAGCCTTCGGAATACAGGAATATCCTGAAGCTGTGGGCGTCATGTTCTTCTACCGCATCGGTGAATATCTGCAGGACCTGGCCAGCGACAGAAGCCGCAGCCAGATTATGGCGGCTGTAGACCTTCGTCCCGAGGTGGTTCACCGCATAACCGGGGATAAGATGGAAACACTTCCGGCGGAAGATGCCAGAGTGGGCGATATCCTTCTGGTCCGCCCCGGCGACCGTATCCCCTTGGACGGACTGATTGTGGAAGGAAGTACGGAAATCGATACATCTGCTATTACCGGCGAGCCGAAACCTGTAACTGCCAAAGAAGGCAGCCATGTAGACTCGGGCTGCGTGAATATGACCGGTACCATTAAAATCCAGGTCATGAAAATTCTTTCCGAATCCATGGTCAGCCGTATTCTGGATTCCATGGAAAATGCAGTGGCCAGTAAGCCGAAGATTGACCGCTTCATTACCCGTTTTTCCAGAATTTATACGCCCGCTGTCGTAGCAGCCGCCCTGCTGACAGCTGTGATTCCTCCCCTTTTCTTTGGCGCCGGGTGGGAAAAATGGATTTATACTGCCCTCACTTTCCTGGTTATTTCCTGCCCCTGCGCCCTTGTCATTTCCGTTCCTCTGGCTTTCTTTGCAGGCATAGGAAGAGCTTCCAAAGATGGCATTCTCTTTAAGGGCGGCACAGTGATGGAAGTGATTGCCAAAATCAAAGCGGCTGTCATGGATAAAACAGGCACCATTACAGAAGGAAAATTCAAAGTCCGCTCCATCATTCCCTATGGGAAATATAAGAAAGAAGACATTCTTTCCCTGGCCGCTTCCTGTGAAATCTACTCCACCCACCCCATTGGAAAATCCATTGTTGAAGCTGCCCATGCAGAGGATCTCCCCCTGTTTCATGTAGAAAGCCTTCATGAAACGGCAGGCCTTGGTGTGGAAGGCATGCTGGATGGGAAATCCGTGTATGCCGGAAACAGAAGCCTCATGGCAAAGGCCGGCATTTCCGAACAGGAACTGGATGCGCTTCATGTAGAAGGCACCGTGGTGTATATGGCTGAAGAAGGAAGCCTTCTGGGATGTATCACTATATCTGATGCACTGAAGGAAGATGCCTTTTCTTCCATCAGCGAAATCAAAAAATTGGGCGTTACGCCAATTATGCTGACCGGTGATAACCGGAAAAGCGCAGAAGCCGTGGCAGAAAAAGCAGGCATTTCTAAAGTATATGCCGGCCTTCTTCCTCAGGATAAACTTTCCATTATGAAAGACCTGCGCAGGAAGAAAGGATCCGTGCTCTTCGTAGGAGACGGCATCAATGATGCCCCTGTTCTTGCCGGTGCCGATGCAGGGGCCGCCATGGGAAGCGGCGCTGACGCCGCCATTGAAGCAGCCGATGTGGTTTTCCTCAATTCCGACGTCCATGCCATCCCCCAGGCCATCAAACTGTCCCGAAAAGTCATTTCCACGGCCTGGCAGAACGTGGCCTTCGCCCTCTTCGTCAAAATCGCCGTTATGATTATGGGCCTTCTGGGCTATGCCAATATGTGGGTAGCCGTGTTTGCAGACACCGGCGTCACCCTCCTCTGCATCCTCTACTCCGTACGTCTCCTTCGTATGAAACTATGAATGGCAGTGAGCTGGTGGACTAGTGGGCTAGTGAGCTGTTAAAATAGTCAAATAAAAACAGCTGTGAAAATGATGAAACATTTTTCACAGCTGTTTTTTGATGAGAAAATTTTTTAATAAAACCTATGGCGGTTCGAAGCTGCCTTGACATGGAGGACAGCGGGCAAAAATCATAACTTTGGATTCATCAGCGAGGGCAGTATTACGGTGAATCAGCCGCCAAAGGGGGCTTCCCCTTCGCCCGCAGGGCGGTTTGCCTGTTTTCCCCGGGCGAAAGCCCGGTTGTAAAGGTTTAATCCAAACTGGCGCCCCTTCTTTTTAAGGGCGCCTACCAGAACCCTCAGCGGCGGAGCCGCTGTCAAACCCAAGAACCCTCGCGTCATAGGCGCGCCAAACTTCGGCCCGAAGGGCCGTCAACCCTCACGCCCGAAAGGGCGTGTCAGCAAAAGTCCTACTCCACGATTTCCGGCTTATCTCCCTCATCTTTTTCCTTATCTTTCGGGAATACCAGGTTCAATACCATGGCCACAATGAAGACCACAGCCACACAGTTATCCGCAAATACACTGCGGAAAAGATCCGGGAAGATGTGGAAAATCTGGGGTGTCTGGGTAAATCCCAAGCCGATGGAAAGGGAAAGAGCGGCAATGCTCATATTTCTCTGGGAATAACCGCAGTCCCCCAGCATACGGACACCGCTCACCACAATAGAACCAAACATCATGAGGGTGCAGCCGCCCAGCACCGCATTGGGCAGGGAAGCCAGAATGACGCCAAGAGTGGGAATGAGGCCTGCAAGAATCATGATAACCGCACCACAGCCGATAGCTTTACGGTTTACCACGTGAGTCATGGCAATGAGGCCTACGTTCTGGCTGAAGGAAGTAATAGGCATGCAGCCGAAAAGGGATGACAGGCTTGAAATGAAGCCATCCACTGCAATGGAGCCGGAGACTTCCCTGTTGGTGGGTGTCCTGCCAAAACCCATGGCTGCCAGGGCACTGGTATCACCCAGGGTCTCGGTGGCAGAAACAAGAAAAATAAGGAAAATCGAAAAAATCGCATCAGCATGAAATTCCAGGGGAACTGGAAGAATGGAGGGAACGGAAATAATAGATACCTGGCTGATACGGGACAAATCCACCATGCCGTAGAAATAGGCAGCTGCATAACCTACTACCAGACCAAAAAGAACGGAGAGCTGCTTATAAAAAGAATGGGCCTTCACGTTAAAAATCAGGCAGGAAATCAGGGTAATGGAACCTACAATGAGATATTTCGCATCGCCGAAATCGGGAGCGCCAAAGCCGCCGCCAAAGGAATTGGCCCCAATGGGAAGAAGGGAAAACCCGATGGCCGTCACTACGGAAGCAGATACAATAGGCGGCACAAATCTTTTCCACCAGGTGGCTCCAAGGCCAAGAATCCCTTCCAGCACACCGCCGATAAGGGCTGCCCCCAGTACGGCGCCGTAGCCGTACTTTGTACCAATGACGCAGGCCACCGATACGAAGGTGAAGCTGATACCCATAATGATGGGAAGGCCGCTCCCAAGCCGCCACAGCGGAAACATCTGCAGAAGAGAGCCCAGGCCTGCCACAATCATGGCGGACTGCACCAGGGCGCCGGACTCTTCCGGCGACATTTTCACTGCTCCTGCTACGATAAGGATAGGCGCAATGTTGGCCACAAACATGGCCAGCACATGCTGCAGGCCGAAGGGCACTGCCTTGCGGACAGAAATTTCACCCTTCAGCTGGTAAATGGGGTCATTTGTTTTCATGGTCAGAAACCTCACCGGAATGTAATGGTGCCGGTAGCGGCATCCATCTTGTCAATGATAGCCAGGGACCTGACATCCACTCCTTTGGCACGCAGGGCATCACCGCCTCCCTGGAAGCCCTTTTCAATACAGATGCCTACGCCCTCTACGATACCGCCTGCCTGGGAAACCAGGTCCATCAGCCCTTCTACGGCGCAGCCGTTGGCAAGGAAATCATCCATAATGAGGATATGTTCACCCTGATTCAGGTATTTTTTGGAAACCACCACATGGTTCACTTTATTATGGGTAAAAGACTTCACTTCCGTTGCATATACATCGGTATCCATATTGGAACCGGCCGACTTCTTGGCAAATACCACGGGCACGCCGAAATATACGGCTGTCAGGCAGGCAATACCGATGCCGGAAGCTTCGATGGTCAGAATCTTATCTATTTTCTTATGGGCAAATATATTTTTAAATTCTTTCCCCAGCTCACTGATAAAAGGCACATCGATCTGATGATTAAGGAAACTGTCCACTTTCAGTACGTTTCCCGGTTTAATCACTCCATCGGTCAGTATCTTCTTCTGTAACAGATTTAATTCGGATGCCATCATTTCTGCTCCCTTTCTCATACCCAAAATATAAAGATAGTATTAACTTATTGTATCATGGCAGGCAAATCAATGCAAAAAAATCAGGGCTATGGAGTTTTCAACCATAGTTCCTGATTTTTCCGGATACTATCAAAGGATTGCCTGATGGAACAGTTTTTCCAGGTCAGCCCATTTCATCATGCCGTCTTCATTCTGCGAAATCCCGTGAAAAGTTAAAGGATACCGCAGAGGCGTCACATCTTCCCGAGGTACGGTGATATGACGGATATCCCGGGAAGCAGGATAAAGGAGGCAGGCGGATCCATAAAGAATTCCGTCAGTTCCCTTCCATTTTTCAATCACCAGTTTCACGCCGAAGGGAACCCTCCCTTCCAAAGACTTGGGCAGCTCATAAGGATAGGTGCCCAATGCGGAAAGAATAGCCGTCATATTGGAGTCATGGCCGCAGATGAAAGAAAATTTCCGGCTGTTTTTCATTTCCATATCCATCATTCGGACCAGAGGCAGCGCCATGTAACGGGCAGCATGGGGCTCCCCATAGAGGAGAATTCCGAAATCATCTTTAATGCGGCCGATTTTTTTCCAATCTTCAAAGGTCGTGGTATGGCCAAAGGCAGCTTCCCTGTCATCTTCCGTTTCATAATAGCGGATTAGCAGGGAGTCTGCCAGGGAATGGGCCGTTTTCAGGGATCCCTTCATTTTCGGCTTCTCGCCGCTCTTCATGGTGACCTGAAGATCTTCCGGTACAAAACCTTTGAAATCTCCCTTTTGGGCGTCCGGTGAAGAATATATATCCAGTATCCTTTCCAGTTCCCGGAAATCACTGTTCATTTCTTCTTTATTGGCAGAAAGGAAAGAACGAATCCAGATATCTTCCCCCTCGCGGACAGCAGAAAGAGTATTCCTGTCCAGCGTATCCGGCAGCTTTGTATCAAAGGCAGGATCCTTCGTCCCTTCCATCTTGTGATGTACCCTGATATTGGCCTCTGGAGCGGCGCCGGCAGCAAAATAACGGGCGGTGGCAATTGTGCGCTGGTCTGAATCGGCGTAAAAATAGGAAGCCTTCCCTTCCCAGTCCTTCGGTGACATTATGAAATTTTCCCGAGTCAGTTCATCTTTCACCGACTCCCCCATCATCGTTTCTACAAGGCCGCCCCGATTGGACAGATATCCCGGAGGAATTTGGGAATCCTGCCACTGGTGAGGCGTCAGATTCTTCCTTTTTTCGCTGTCCGTTGCCATGGGAGAACGCAGATTATGGCGGCTGAAAATAACAACTTTCTGAAGTTCATAGTTCTGGTGAAGTCCTACCCTGGCTTCTGCAGGAAAATCAGGCACAAGCGCCAGTGAAAGGGCAAGGGCGGAAATCATAAGTCCCGCCGATTTTTTACAGGAGCCAAACGATCGAATCCATCTGGAAATAAACATATTTCCTCCTTCCATAGACTGAATGATGCATTTCAGTAAAAAAGGCTTCACGGAGGAAGCCTTTTCTATCATTCTTTATTTGACTAATCCGCCATAATCTTTCAGCATCTGGTACACATGGTTCTTTTCTTCTTCCGACGGTTCTACAATGGGAAGACGGAAATGGCCGCCAGGCTGACCGATGAGGTTGACTGCCGTCTTGACAGGAATCGGGCTGGCAACAAAGAACATGCCTTTCATAATAGGATACATTTTCAGATGAAGGGCTCTTGCCTTTTCCAGATCTCCCTTTTCAAAAGCATCTACCATGGCCAGAAGGTCATCACCAATCACATGGCTGGCTACAGAAATGACCCCTACGCCGCCTCCTGCCAGAATCGGCAGGGTGAATGCATCGTCGCCGCTGTAAATCATGAAATCATCAGGCAGCAGAGTCTTTTCCTTCGTTACCTGGTCCCAGTTGCCGGTGGCGTCTTTAATACCTACCACATTGGGGCATTCATCCACAATTCTCTTGATTGTTTCAGGCTGGATGGATACGCCGGTGCGTCCCGGAACATTGTAGAGGACAATGGGCAGATCCACATGCTTGGCAATGGCGCGGAAATGCTGGTACATACCTTCCTGGTTCGGTTTCACATAGAAAGGAACAATGGCAAGAGCGCAGTCGATGCCCGTTTTCTTTGCTTCCCGGCCGAAAAGGATGGTATCCCTTGTGCTGATAGTGCCGATATTTCCCATAACAGGAACTTTTTTACCCGGCGCATTCCTGCCTACAGCATCCACAATGGTTTTATAAAGTTTCAGTTTTTCTTCTGTGGTCATGGTGGCGCCTTCACCGGTGGTGCCGCCTACCAGAATGCCTTCGGAACCGTGGGCCACCAGGTGCTTTGCCAGTGCGGCTGCTCCTTCGTAGTCTACGGAACCATCTTCAAGAAATGGAGTAATCATGGCGGTAATAACCCGTCCAAATTTTGCTGTTGCCATTTTTAGTATCTCCTTTTATATATGTTAGTAAGCTGGTGGGCTAGTGATCTGGTGGACTAGTGGACTAGTGGACTAGTGGACTAGTAAGTGTCACTATCTACATGTACCAAGATTCTTCACCCGGGGTCAGGATGGTCGGTCGGCCAAATAAAAGGAAGGCCCTTTAATGTGCAGGCTAAGGGCCAACTTTGGCCGACTCGCGCATTCTATGCAGAATGCGCGCAAGTGAGGGCGGGAAGAAATCGAGCCAGCACCGGTCATGGGATGGCCCCTTGACTCCTGTCATTCTGAACGCAGTGAAGAATCTCGGTGCGTGGTGAGGATGACGTCATTGGAATTCATGCAGGGGCCTGGTACCTGAAGCACACTTCCCGCCGACTGGTATTTACCGGCACTCCTCTCACTTACTATTCTTACCGAGATCCTTCGCTTCGCTCAGGATGACGGTGGGAGGCGGCCGGTCAATCTTAAGAACCTTTCCCCTCTGCAATAAGATCCAATATTAAATCATATCATGATTCATCATGTACTCTGCAATCTGCAGTGCATTGAGGGCTGCCCCTTTGCGGATCTGGTCACCGCATACCCAGAGATTGATGCCGTTTTCACAGTACAGATCCTTTCTGATGCGGCCTACAGCCACATCAGTCTTATTGGAAGTGTCAAGAGGCATGGGGTAAATCATGTTCTTGATATCATCCACAAGAACAGCGCCTTTGAAGCCCTGAACAGCCTTCTTCACCTCATCGGTGGAAAGGGGCCTTTCTGTTTCAATATAGATGGATTCCGCATGGCTCCTGATAACAGGCACCCGGACAGCAGTAGGTGTAATGGCGATGGTGTCATCATGGAAAATCTTATGGGTTTCATTCACCATCTTCATTTCTTCCTTGGTATATTCATTGTCAAGGAAAACGTCGATCTGGGGTATCACATTGTAAGCAATCTGATAATGCTTAGGCAGGCTGGCAGAAGGAAGGATTTTCGGTTCATAGGTCTCCCCCTTCGCAATGGCTGCCGCTTCATCCAAAAGCTCATCAATGCCATCCTTACCTGCACCGGAAACAGCCTGATAGGTGCTTACGATGATTCTCTTGATTCTGGAAATATCATAAATAGGCTTTAATGCCATAAGCATAATAATGGTAGAGCAATTCGGATTGGCAATGATGCCCTTATGTTTGGCGATATCTTCCGGATTAATTTCCGGAATGACCAGCGGCACCTCCGGATCCATACGGAAGGTGGAAGAATTATCAATGACTACGGCTCCCCGTTTAGCAGCCTCCGGAGCCAGGGTCTTGCTGATGCTGCCGCCGGCAAAGAGGGCAATGTCAATATTTTCAAAAGATTCCGGCTTGGCTTCTTCTACGGTGTATTCTTTCCCTTTCACCATCATCTTTTTCCCTGCAGACCGTTTCGATGCCAAGAGTTTCAGGGAAGCAAACTGAAAATCCCTTTCTTCAAAAAGGCGGATGAATTCCTGTCCCACAGCGCCGGTAGCGCCAAGGACTGCAACTCGCGGAAGTTTACTCATAGAAACACCTCATTCCAGATAATTTTCCAAACCATAAACAAAGCCCTTGACAGTCATGCATTTTTTGCAGGCCAGCATGACACCGGGCATGAAAGACTTGCGATCCAAAGAGTCATGACGGAGAGTAAGGATTTCACCATAACCGCCAAAGAGCACTTCCTGATGAGCTACGTAGCCGGGAAGGCGGACAGAATGGATGGTAATCCCTTCATACTTGCCGCCCCTTACACCAGGGAGACTTTCCTTTGTTTCATCCGGTTCCGGAGCCTTTGTTCTTGCGGCTGCCATCTTTTCCGCAGTGAGCTTGGCCGTGCCGGAAGGAGCATCATATTTATGGTTATGATGGAGCTCAATGATTTCTGCATTGGGCATGTATTTGGAAATCTCAGCCGAAACCTTCATGAGAAGGATAGCCCCCAGGGAGAAATTAGGAGCCACCAGTCCATTGGCACCGGATTTATCGGCAATTTCAGACAGTTCTTTTCTCTGGTCAGCGGTGAGGCCGGTTGTACCGATGACCATATTCACTCCATGGGAAAGGACGAACTTCGCATTTTCATAAATCACCTTCGGGCTTGTGAAATCGACTACCACATCCGGCTTCTTTACCTTAAAGGCTTCCTCAAGATTAGGGGAAATGGTGATGCCATTGTGGCCGATGCCCACTACCTCACCCAGATCTTTTCCTGCAGCAGCAGGATCCACTGCGCCGGCAATGGCGAGTCCCTCTTCAGCCATTACGGAACGGACCACTTCACTGCCCATGCGTCCGGATGCGCCGTTTACTAAAACTTCAATCATGCGTAACTCCTCCTTCTATGGCTCTATAGGCAAAAATTCCCTATAAGGCATTTGTTAGTTTGAATCTATGGTAGTATAAATTGACAATAACGTCAATACAGGAAAATATATTTTTTATATATGGAAAAGGGCCGCTCTGCGGCCCGGGTTCAGAGGGATCAAAGGGTTCAAAGGGTGGTGGTGGCGGCTGGCGCCGCAGGTTGGGGCCGACTACATCGGCGGGTTGTGTAGAAGGGGGCGACGGCCCTTCGGGCCGAGGATTGTGGTATCGCCGCTTCGCGGCGATAAGTATAAAGTCAGCGTTACGGGACTGCCTTCCCGCCATCATCGTCATTCTGAGCCGTAGGCGAAGAATCTCGGTGCCTGACGAATATGAAGCAATAGGAATCCACGCAGGGGTCTGGTACCTGAAGCACACTTCCCGCCGACTGGGATTTAGTAGCACTCCTCTCACTTACTATTCTTACCGAGATCCTTCGCTTCGCTCAGTATTCTGGTCATATGTCAAGTCTTTTTTTTGAAGA